>Ga0209381_1000455_pt1 | contig 99721 bp, 88 predicted proteins | sample DewCreD2012metaG_FD_184111 | JGI IMG/M metagenome (GOLD analysis project Ga0209381, IMG submission 184111) | Hot spring sediment bacterial and archeal communities from British Columbia, Canada, to study Microbial Dark Matter (Phase II) - Dewar... ... | reverse complement strand
CAACCACGAGCGGCCGAAACGAAGCCTCGGCGGGTGCACACCCGACGAGGCCGCTCACCGAGCTGGGCTCCGCGCTTCCCCCCAGCGCTCCGCCCAGCTCGTCCCCCAGCCCCGAACCAATGATCCTGGAGATCTCTCATAATGGGTGGGCCACACAATGGGGGCAGGTCAGGCGGATCCGGAGTGTCGGCATGATGCTGGATCACGACTAAATGGTTTCTTGAATACTCACTCACCAACGTTTCGATGAGAGATTCGAGGAAAGGCTCTTGGGGGGTATAAGGAAGCTCCTGTCCCTTCCTAGAAAATGACTTTTTCCCAGTGGAATGCGGTTTTCCAGGCTTCGTCGCCGGCCAGGTACGAGGTGAACGCAAAGATCACGTCGTGGAGTTTGATGCCTGTGTCGGCTGCCCGGAAATGCTTGGTGGCCGATCCTTCGCGGTATTCCAGGATATACTCGTCTTCCGAGTCTCCGGATCTCGCGCATTGCATGTAGCGCTGGGGCGCGGTCGAGAGGATGGCGAAGTCTTCTCCGCCGATCAGAGAGGCGAGGTCAGTCGCTGTGACGTCTTGGACTATTGTCCCTGAAGCGAGTTCGAGGTCCATCGAGCACCTCTGGCGATCTACCGAATAAAGGAGGTTGGCATCGTCCCATTCTGATTGTTCGCGCTTCTCAGCTTGGTCTCATTATAGCAGAATCCAGAGATCGACGCATCCATACGACCTGAGCCCTGAGATGGTGCGTCGCCCGGAAGAATCCTGCTGTATCCACGACGGAGAGAGTTGCGGGATTGTTTCGGTCCGGGCTGGTGTGCAAGCTGTAGTTCCGGTGATTTCACGAGAAGTGCGAGCGAGTATTCTTGCCATGACTTCGCGATCAGGGGTAGGAATTTCCTTTTCACCGAGGTTGAGTATAGGGCTCCTCAGAGGGGTGTCAAGGGACACCGGCAGGGCATGCCGACTGGCGGATCTGTCCTGATCGGCCCGTGGGTGTGACCACGTCGAGGGGTGAAGGAGGCAGGGCAGGCGGCGCCACCCTCGGCGGACGAGTGGCGGTGTGAAGCGCAGACGGCGTTTGACGAGCCGAGACGTCAGGCGGCGGCGCCGCCGCAGTGCCATCGCTGGCGGGCGCGGCCCTCTGCCTGGCGCGCCGCGCCCTGGCGACGCTGGAATACGCCCCGTGGTACCGGATGACGTGCCGGCGCGGCTCGGGGATGTGCAGCAGGACCCGCACGAGCAACTTCCTGGGATCGGTGAGATCGCCAGCGGCGGGCCCGGGCTCGTGTCCACGGCCTGGGCGTCGCGCGTAGGCGACCCGATCGCTAGCCGCGCCGAACGAAAGACGCTCCAAGATGACCGGCGCACGCAGCAGGTCGCAGGCGAGGCGCTCCAGGCCGTCGCGGTCGTCCGGCGGTACGGTCACGGCGCTGCGCACCGAGAAGCCCGAGTGCCGCCACGACAGCAGCAGTTGCGTGCGCTCCTCGGAAAGCAACCCCTCGGCGTGCAGGAACGAGAACACCTCTTGACGGACCACCAGTGCTGCGGCCTCAGCGTCGACCAACGCGACGCCAACCCACGACCCCGCCCCCGCCCCACCCGCCGCGCGTCAGAAGCGCGTGAATGGCGTATCCCCCCTGTCTTGCGGAATATGGACACCTGCCCTCAGAAACAAGGCCGCACGCCGCGTAAAGAGTTAAGGTCCGATTGGTTCTCCGCGTCACATCTGGCCGCCGAGCGTCTCGACCAGGGCCTGCTCGATGAGGCGCGCGGCATCACCGGCCAGCGGGTGTTTCCGTTGCAACAACTCGACTTTGTTCCGGTATTCCGCCAGGATCTCTGGGCGCGCCTGCCGCATCTGGCGCAAGGTCTGGGCCAAGACCATCCGCACAACCTGGTTGGCAGGCAGGCGCAGGCAGAGCTGCAGGAGGCCATCCAGCATCTCGCGCTCGCCATATAGGTCGCCACCCTGGAGAAAATCTAGGTTCAGGCAGACCACGGCCAGTTGCTGTTCCAGGCGCAACAGGTAATCCGAAGCATCCCGGCCGACGGGAACCTGATACCATCTGGGAACAGGGCTGGCGCGCACGACGCCGCGTGTAACGAGCAGCCCGACGAGTTGCTCAGCCAACTTGGCAACCGCCGGCCCGGGATCTTCCGCATCCGCCTGGACCTGCGCTTCAGCCACCCGCTGAGCATCGGCTCGCCGCAGCACGCGCAAACTCAGCCGCCACGGCGAGGGAGCGGTGTCGACCGTGACGCCGATCACGTAGGCTGGCGCTGCATCCCCCTGGCCGGCCAGGGCGCAGAGGCCTTGGTCCTCGTAGGGCCGCCCGAACAGGGCGAAACCATGGCCCTCCGCCCAAGGTATCACAGCGCAACCCACGGCGTTGGTGGCGAGGTGGAGCTGCTCCGCGATGAACAGGGGAACGGCCCGGCTGAGACGACCCGGGCTATCGCTGAGCTGGGCTGCGGCCCTCTCAGGTGTCTGGGCCAACAAGGCGGTGCTGCCAAAGACGGCGAGGCGCGGCGCGTCATCGCGCTTGGCCGGCAGCAGTTGGGCAAAAGGTAACTCGCCGCGCATCCAGAGCGGCCCTTCGATAGCCAGCAGCGACACTGAGAGCGGCTCTGACGATGGCTCCGGCTGCCTCGTGACTCCGGCCTGGGCCAAGCGGGTGTCCCAATAACTCAGCGTCTCCCGCCAGTCTGGGCGCTTCTGAGCATACAGTTGGTTCAAGACCCGACGGGCAGCATCCAGTTGATCGAGGTCATGATAAGCCCTGATCAGGTTATTGCCCACCGCCAGGCCGTGACAGGCCGGGTCGAAATGCGGTTCGACGAGGCGGATGATCTCGGCCAGATAGCCGTTGTTGCCCAGGTCGCCGCTCATCTGCATCAGCAAGTCCGGCGGAACCGGGCGACCCGCTCGCGCCAACGCCTCGGTGTAGAGGGCATTGGCGGCCGCCAGGTCGCCGCGTTGCAGCGCATCCCGGGCTAGCCAGAGCTGCGCGCGCCAACTGCGCGGCAGACTGGCGACGCGCCGAAACGCCGCCAGCGCGGCGGCCTCACCGCCGTGATCCTGCTGGATCGCGGCGTACCAGAGAAGCCCATTGTCCTGATTGGGGTCCACCTCTAGCGCGCGCCACAAGATGGATTCGGCGCGCGCTTCATCCCCCCGCTGACTATACACCTTCGCCAGGTTGGTTAGCACTACCCCGTCTTCGCCGTGGGCGGCGATACAGGCCTGGAGTACCTGCTGGGCGTCATCCAGGCGACCCACCTCCATGTACACGATGCCGAGTAAAGTGGCCCCGCGTGAGGGAATGGGGTCGGTGCGCCAGAGGTGTTCAGCGTAGGGGACAATGTCCGCCGCGAAGCCGTCCTGCAGCGCACTGACAAGCATCCCATAGAGCTGGTCGGCGTCGTCTCGCACCTTTTCCAGGTTGGCGAGGAGTATCTTGTCTCTCCATTCCTGCCGGGTGATCCACATCTCCCGGCCATAGCCGTCGAACACCCGGATCATGTCGGCGGCGGGGAGCGAGCCTGGGCGTTGCTTGTTGGTCTGGCGCAGGCGGCTCATCTGGTAGCCGTTCCTTTCTGCACTGCATCGATGATATCCCGACGGGAGGGCCTGTCAACGAACCGGCAGGGCATGCGGCTGGCGGATCTGTCGTGATCGGCCCGTGGGTGTGACCACGTCGAGGGGTGAAGGAGGCACGGCAGGCGGCGCCACCCTCGGCGGGCGAATGGCGGCGCGAAGCGCCAACGGCGACCCACGAGCCGAGACCTCAGGCGGCGGCGGTGCCACCCTGCGGCGGGGCTGCGTGCGCCGACGCCCTTGGCCGCGAGGTGCGTGGGGATCTGCCCAACTACTCGGGGCGCGGTGATGAACGCAATGATCCGAATCCTCCCGACCCAGCGGGGCCAGACCAAAGGATCGAGCTCGAAGATACGGCGGATCAGTTGCGCCCACCGGCGGCACAGGGCGTGCAGCTCGGGATCATTTTGCGGCTTGGCGGCGGGTGGCGATGGGTGGCAGTCGGCGCTATCAACGGGCGTGGCCTCCTGTCGCGTTCGCCCTGCCCTCGTCCTACCCCAGTCCGCGAACCGCGATGCCACGTCCGCCTTTGGTGCTCATTGTTCGAGACCCGCGCAATGCCGGCGTGGAGCCTCTCGGTCTCCGCCCGCAGTGCACGTTCCGCCACCTCGCGCCGGTGGGCCCGCCCCGCCCAGTGGCCCACGCAGCGCGGCTGACCGGCCCACAAGATCCTAACGCCCGCTCCAGCGCCACTCCCCGGGGTCCCGCGCCAGCCCTGCCACCACCGGATCGAGGTGGGTGTGGGCGAGCCGACAGAGGAAGTGGTTCGTATCGCCGACGGGCGTGGTCCTGCCGCGCTCCTGCCCGGCACCCCTCAGGCTTCGGGCGGTCCGCCGAAAGGCGGGGGCAAAGTGTCCCTCTGTCCGCCGAGACGAACGCGTTGGGCGCCTGGACGTCGGCGATGGCGGCAATGGCCGCCGCGGAATGGGCAGGTAACCGAGGCTCGCCCGCCAAGTTGCAGGCGGGGGGCACGGCAGTGGCCGACTTTGGCGGTGAGTGAGGCAGCGGGGTCGCTGCCGGTCGGATGTAGCGGCAGAGGGATTGCGGAGCAGTGCTTGCCCCGCTGTCGCGTCCGCGAAAGCCCGGAAAGGAAAGCCCTGCGCGGTGGCAGGGCGTGGGTCGAATGGCGGGGTGGACGAGGCTCGAACTCGCGACCTCCGGCGTGACAGGCCGGCGTTCTAACCGACTGAACTACCACCCCGCGTCGGTTCCTCGGTGCCGCGGGTGGTGGGAGGTGTGGGATTTGAACCCGCGACCCCCTGCGTGTAAGGCAGGTGCTCTCCCGCTGAGCTAACCTCCCGCGGCGCTCCGGGGATCCTCATGCTACGCAGCGGCGTCGGGACTGTCAAGGTCACCGCGACGCGAGACCGCACGCCCGGGGCTGGAACGGCGGCCGCCTGCCGGCGCAGCGTCCTGCGCGGGGGAGAGACCCGCTGAAACAGCCGGCGCGTAGGCGCAGCTGGCGGGGCGCCGTCCACGCCCCGGCCGGCGCGCAGGCCCCCGCGCCCCCCAGGCGTATCTCCCGGGAGTGGCCCGGCCGTGTCGCGCCCCGCTGCCGAAGCCGTCCCCAGCGCCTACAATGAAAGGAGGGCAGGAAAGGAGGGCGCCGTGTTCGAGAAGATCTTGGTACCGGTAGACTTTGCGGAGCCGGCCGCGAGACCGGTGGACATCGCCACAGGGCTGGCCCGCCAGAGCCGCGGAACAGTGATTCTCCTGTCGGTGGTGGACGACTCGTTCCCCAACCCGGACATCCTCTCCTTCCAGATGCCGTGGGCCGATTACTACCGGCACCTGCGGGAAGCGGCCCGGGCCAAACTCGAGGAGTTGCAACAGCAGTTCGGGCGTGGCCTCTCAATCGACGTCTGCGTGATCCGCGGCCACCCGGCCCAGGCCATTGCGCAGTTTGCCGAGGAGGAGTCCTGCGACCTCATCGTCATGGCCACGCACGGGGCGCGCGGGCTCCAGCACGCCTTGCTGGGTTCGGTGACGCGCCGGGTCCTCCACCTGGCCCCCTGCCCGGTGTTGGTGGTGCGCCTCCCGGCCGACGAGTGACCAAACTAGGCCGGTGATCAGGACCCGGACCAGTCCGGGAACGTGCGCCGGGCGAGGAAGTGAGCGACGCCGCGCCGGCACTCCGGGTGGGCCCGCTGGGCGGCGTTGAGGTGCGCGGCACGGGCGAGCTGCTCGTCGAGGTGGGGGAGGGTCAGGTCCAGGAGGAGCCGCTTGGTGGCGGCCACAGCGCTGGGTGCAGCCTTGGCGGTCACTGCCTGCGCCCACGCCGCGGCGCGGGCCTGCGGCTCGTCCGCCACCTCGTCAGCAAGACCAAGGGCTACGGCCTCTTCGGCGGTGAGGGGGCGGGGATCGGCAAAGAGCTGGAACAGCCGGGAAGCCGGGAGGCGGCGGAGCAGGAAGACAGCGATGAGTGCGGGAACGAACCCCAACCGCACCTCGGAAAACTGAAACGACGCGCGGGGACCGGCCACCACCAGGTCGCAGGCGGCGGCGAGCCCGGCGCCGCCGCCGTACGCGGCGCCGTGAACGGCTGCCACCGTAAGCTGCGGCAAGCGCAGCCAGGCCGAGTACAGGGCCCCCAGGCGGTCGGCATCGGCCTGCCGCTCGGGGGCGGGGAGGTCCGCGCTGGCGGCGATCTCGTCCAGGCTGGCGCCGGTGCAAAAGTGCTTGCCGGCGCCCATCAGCACCACGGCGCGGGCCGACGAACCGCGGATCTCCGCCACCGCCCGGGAGAGGTCCGCCACCAGGGCAGTGCTCAGCGCGTTGCCGGTGGCCGGGGCGTCCAGTTCCAGACGCACGAGCGCCCCCTCCTGAACCAGGCGAACGGTGCTCATGGCGGCGATGCTACCACGTCAGCACGATGCGGCCGCCGCCTGCCTCGACGCGGAACGAGACCGCGTCGATCTCCTGGGCCAGTGCGGCGGCGCGGGTGAGGTCGCGCTGACGCAGCGGCAGGCCGGGGATCCGGCCGGCCAGGGAAGCGGCCCGGCTTAGGAGCCAAGCGGCGTGGCGGCCGTGGATCACCCCCTGGCTAGCGTCGGCGCCGGTGTCGGGAAGGAGGGCCAGAGCAGCGGGGCTCGACGCCAACGCGGTTCCGTCCCGCTCCGAAACCCAGATCGCGCCGGCGAGACCGCGCCAGAGGGAAGGCTCGGGGGTGCCGGCGGGCGGCCCGCCGAGAAGCCTTCGGGCCAGCCCTTCGAGGCGCAGTCGGGGGAAGGCCACCGCCCATTCATTCCCGTCGTCGGCGGCCAGGCGCACCGGCCCCACTGGCACGCCGCGCACGCCGAGCTGCGCCAGCAGCGCGCCGGCCTCCGGCAGCGCCACGGCGCTACGGTCTGGTCGGGGGGTGGGACAGGGGGGCGCCGTGCCGGCGCTGGCCTCCACCCAGCGCTCCCTTGCGCGCACCTCCCAGAGGCGGCCGCCCACCCGGCCCAGGGCCGCAAGGGCACCCGACGACGCCACGGCGGCGTCGGCGGGCTCCTCGTCCCGCGGGAGGAGTTCGGCCACCGTGGCGACGGCGCACCAATCACCGCCGCACGTGGCAACGGCGCTGCCGCGGGCGGCGACTTCCAGGAAGGCGCCACGGGCCGCAGGTTCCAGCCGGGCCGCCACGGCGCCCTCCCCCCCCTGCCACCAGAGCACCAGGGGGCCGCGGGCCGCCGCCCCCAGGGCCAGGGCCGTCGGGCGCAAACTGGCGAGGGCTTCAGTGGCGGGTCCCGCGGCGGCGGCCAGGAGGAGAATCGCCTGCGGTCGGCGGGCGAGAAACCGACCAGCCCGTGACGGCTCGGCCACCGCCACCGCCCCATCGGCCTGAGCCGGCGCGAGGCGGAGGGCCTGCTGGAGTTCCGCGGCACTGGCTCGGGGCGGCCGCGTCCACCACCACGCCGCGGCGGCGGCCAGGGCCAGCAGCACCACGACAGCAGCTACGATCCCACGCACCGGGCGGCTAGTGTACCCTTTCCGGCGCATGGGACGCGTGGCCCGCACCGCAGGCTTCTTCGGCCACCTCGCCCGCGACCTGGTAGGGACGCTTGTCGGGCGCTTCCGGCGCTGGTACCGGCGCACGGTGGTGGGCGAGGAGATCGTCACCGTCGGCGTGGACATCTTCCCCTTCTACGAGCGCATGACCGGGGTGGGGTGGTACGAGTGGAATGTCCTCGCCCAGCTTCCCAGGGTGGACGAGGCGGTCCGCCTCAACTTTTACGCCCACACCTTTGCCGCCCCGGACGAGCCCTCCCCCCCTCCCATGCCGGGGGGGAGCCGCTGCCGCTTTCGGTTCCACCACATCCCCGAGGGGTTTCTGCTGCCGATCAGGCCCACCATCCAGGTGCTGCGGGCGGTGCTGGAGCCGGTGCTGCTGTTTTTAGACGGCAACGATCTCTTCTTTGCCCCCAACTTCTTCGTGCCGCGCCGCCACCTGGCCGCTGCGGCGCGCCACGTGGCCACCGTCCACGACCTGGCCTTCCTCCGCTTCCCTGAAACCCTCCAGGCCGAGACCCTGGACAACCTCCGGCGTTTCGTGCCGCGGGCGGTGGTGGCGGCCGACGCGTTAGTGGCCGTGTCCCAGGCCACCGCGGAGGACCTCGCGACCCTGGTGGGCGTGACACCGCGGCGTATCCACGTCATCCACGAGGGGGTGGACCCGGTGTTCCTGGGGGCCAGCCGGCCGCCCCGGGTGACGCTGCCGCGTCGCTACCTGCTCTTCGTGTCCACACTCGAGCCGCGCAAGAACATCGTTGGCCTGCTGGCCGGCTTCGCCGCCGCGGCGGCCAGCGGTTACGACGGCGACCTGGTACTGGTGGGCCGGTGGGGGTGGAAGACGGAGGCGGCCCAGGCCGAGCTGGCGGCTTCGCCGGTACGGCACCGCATCCACCACTTGGATTATTTGGAGCGGGAAGAACTCGTGGCGGTGCTGCGCGGGGCGGAGGCGGTGGTCTTCCCCTCCTTGCTGGAGGGGTTCGGTTTGCCGGTGGTGGAGGCCATGGCGGCGGGAGTGCCGGTGATCACCTCCAACGTGTCCTCGCTCCCCGAAGTGGGGGGGGAGGCGGTGCTGTACGTGGATCCCCGCCACCCCGCCGAGCTGGCCGCGGCCATCTGCCGCCTGGCCGCGGACGGCGAGCTGCGCCAGCGTCTGGTGGAGGCGGGGCGGCGGCGGGCCGAGCGGTTCCGTTGGGAGGAGGCGGCCCGCGCCACAGCCGGGGTCTTTCGCCGGGTGGCTGCGCTGCCGGAGCGCTTCCCCGATGCGTATTGCGTGTGACGGGAGACCCCTTCTCGGGCAGCGCACCGGGGTGGGTGTGTGGCTCTCCGGACTGCTCCGCGTCCTCGCCGCCGACGAAGCCAACCGGATCCTGCTGTGCCTGCCGCGGCCGGCGGGTGAGCTGGGCTTGGGCGAACTGGCGGGCAGAGTCGAGATCCTGACGCCGCCCCTGCCCATGCTCGGCACCCTCTGGCTGACCACCGTGGCTGGCCCCGCGCTGGCGGGGAAGGCCGACCTCTACCTGGGGAGTCTGGGGATTCTCCCGCGCCGCTTGCCGTTGCCCGCCGTGAACGTGGTCCACGACCTTACCCCCCGCACTCGCCCGCACCACCACACCCTCGCCAACCGTTTCTGTTTCAACGCCTATTTCGAGGAGTCGGTCACGGCGGCGACGGTGGTGGTGTGCGACTCGGAAGCTACCCGGCAGCGGCTGGCCCAGGTGCTGCCGCGACAAGCGGAGGAGGCCGTGGTGATCCCGCCCGGGCTGGACGGCTTCTTCTCGCCTCCCCCGCCGGGGGCGACGCCGGAGGCGGTGCGGGGCCGCTTTGCCGGAGGCCGCCCGTTCATCGTCCAGCTCGGTACCGTGGAGCCCCGCAAGGGGGTGGCCACCCTCGTGGAGGCTCACGCCCGCCTGGTGCGGGCAGGGGCAGGGGCGCCGGACCTCGTCGTCGCCGGCGCCCTGGGGTGGGGGCGGGGGGCGCTGGAGCAGGCCCTCGCCCGCCACCCGGAGCCCGCCCGCGTCCACCTCCCCGGTTACGTGTCCCGGGAGGACGCCCGGGAGCTGCTCCGCCACGCCGAGGTGGTGGTGGTGGCGGCGGAGGAGGAGGGATTCGGGCTGCCTCTGGCGGAAGCCATGGCGTGCGGGGCTGTGTGCGTCGCAAGCGACGAGCTGGCGCTGGTGGAAGTGTCTGGCGGCGCGGTGGTGCACGTGCCCCGCGGCAACGCCGAGGCCTTTGCGGCGGCCATCGCCAAGCTCCTTGTGGCTCCCGACCGGGAGGCGCGCCGGCAGCGTGCCGTGGAGCGAGCTGCGAGGTTCGCCTGGGAGCGGGTCGCCCCTGCCTGGCGGCAACTGCTGGCGGGCCTTAGAATGCCCGAGGATGCGCCGCCTCGGCATTGACGCGCGCAAGCTGGCCGACTTCGGCATCGGATCCTACCTCCAGGGGCTCCTTGGGGAGCTGACGAGCCTCTGCCCGGAGGAGGAGGTGATCCTGCTGGTGAGCCCTGAGTCCCGTCACCTGCTGCCGGAACTGCCGGAGCGCTGGCGGATCGTCGAGGTGGAGGCCGCCGGGTACACGGTCCGCGAACAGGTGGAACTGCCCCTGGCCGCCCTGCGTGCCGGCATCGGCGTGTTCCACGTGCCGCACTACGTCATTCCCCTCGTGGCGCCGCTACGCCTCGTGGTGACGGTCCACGACATCATTCACGTCATGTTCCCGGAGTTCCTCCCCAACCCCCTGGGGTTTGCGTACGCCCGCCTCCTCATCCATGCGGCGGTGCGACGGGCGCGCCGGGTGATCGTGGTGTCCGAGAGCACGGCCTCGGACCTGCGGCGCCTGTTCGGTGCCGGCAGCCACCGGCTGCGGGTCATCCCCAACGGCGTGCACGCCGACTTCCTGGCGCCGGGGGACCCCACCGCCGATGCGGCGGCTCGCCGTCGGCTGGGGGTGGAGCCGCCGTACCTCCTGCACGTGGGGAACGACAAGCCGCACAAGAACACGGCAGGGGTCCTCAAGGCGTTCCAGCTCCTGGCCAACCAGCGGCAGGGCGGCGTGCCCCCCCTCATCCTGGCCGGGGGCTTCACCGACGCCGGCCCGCTGGCGGCCCGGGCCCGGGCCATGGGGTTGGGGTCGCAGGTGCGCTGTCTCGGCCATTTGGAACGCCGAGACCTTGCCGCCCTCTACCGGGGCGCCACGGTGTTCGTCTACCCCACCCTCTACGAGGGTTTTGGCCTGCCGGTCCTGGAGGCGATGGCGTGCGGGGTGCCGGTGGTGGCGGGGGACGTGCCGGCGGTGCGGGAGATTGCCGAGGATGCACTGGTGCGCGTCAACCCGCGGGACCTGGAGGGGCTGGCGGCGGCGATCCGCCGTGTGCTGGAGCGGCAGGAGCTGCGGCAGCGATTGGTGGAGCAGGGCCGCGCCACCGCACGCCGGTACGGCTGGCGCCGCGCCGCCGAGGCCACGCTTTCCGTCTACCGAGCCGTTCAGGAGGAGGCGTGATGCGGGTCGCCCTCGTCCACGACTGGCTCACCGGTATGCGGGGAGGGGAGTCGGTGCTGGCGGAGATCGGCACCTTCTTCCCCGCCGCGCCGATCTTCACCGTGGTGCACCGCGCCGGCAGCGTGAGCGAGGAGATCACCTCCCACCCCATCCACGTCTCTTCCCTCCAGCGGCTCTCGCTGGGCGGCCGCATCTACCGCCCCCTCCTGCCGCTCATGCCGGGGGCGGTGGCCTCCTTCCGCCTGGACGGCTTCGACCTGGTCATCTCCTCCAGCCACTGCGTGGCCAAGGGGGTGATCCCGGCCCCCGGCGCGGTGCACGTGTGCTACTGCCACACACCGATGCGCTACCTGTGGGACCAGCGGGACGAGTACCTGCGCACGGTGCCGGCACCGCTGCGCCCCCTGGTGCGGGGGCAACTGGAGTGGCTGCGCATCTGGGACGTGGTGTCGGCGGCCCGCGTGGACCACTTCGTCGCCAACTCGCAACTCGTCGCCCGGCGGATCCAGCACTACTGGCGGCGCGAGGCCGACGTGATCCCGCCCCCCGTGGACACCGAGTTCTTCACGCCCGGCGGTGAGCGGCAGCACCACATCCTGACGGTGGCGGCGCTGGTTCCGTACAAGAGGGTGGACGTGGCGATGGCGGTGGCGGCCAGGCTCGGCATGGAACTGCGTATCGTCGGCGAGGGACCCCTGCGCCGCGCGCTGCAACGGCGGGCGCCGCGAGGGGTGGCGTTCCTGGGCCGAGTGAGCCGCGAGCGGTTGCGCGATGAGTACCGCAGCGCCGCCTTCGTGCTCGTGCCCAACGTGGAGGACTTCGGTATCGTGACGGTGGAGGCGCTGGCCTGCGGCACGCCGGTGGTGGGCCTGGCGGGGAGCGGCACCGCCGACGTGGTGGTGGACGGCCAGCACGGTTTTCTGGTGGGCGAAAACACGGTGGAGGCCTTGGCCGCCGCCGCCGCAAGGGTCCTCGGGCGGAGCTGGGCGCCCGCGGCCTTGCGGGCGCGGGCCGAGAGCTTTTCCCGGGAGCGGTTCCGGCGGCGCTTCGCCTACCTCCTGGAACGGGTGCTGCCGGCGGGCAGGCGGCGATGATCGGCGACACGTTGCGCATCAACCGGGCGCTCCTGGTGGTCACCGATCTCCTCGTGACCTACGCGGCGCTGCTGACCGCCTTCTACGTCCGCTTCACCATCGAGATCCTGCCGGTGACCAAGGGGGTGCCGCCCTTCGGGCCATACCTGGCCCTGTTCCCCATCATCGCCCTCATCTGGCCGGTGGTCTTCTACTTCCGGGGTCTCCTGCGGGGTCGCCCGTTGCGCTCCCGGGTGGAGGAGTGCGTGGCCGTCGCCATTGCGGTGGCGCTGGCCATGGTGGTGCTGGCCGCCGGCCTTGGCTTCTACCGCGAGTTCACCTACTCCCGGCTCACGCTCGGGATCTTTGCCGTGCTCGACGTGGTCTTCCTCTGCCTGGCGCGGATCGTGTTCTGGGCGGTGATGGCGCGCGTCTGGGCCTCGAGCAAGCGGCGCCGGCGCGCCCTCATCGCGGGGGCCGGCGAACTTGGCCAGATGGTGGCAGAAAAACTGCTCGCCCACCGGGAGCTGGGCTTGGATCTGGTGGGCTTTCTGGACGACGATCCCGGCAAGACGGGGGCACGCCTCGCCGGGGCACCGGTGCTCGGCAACCTCGACGATTTCGAGCGGATCGCCCAGGAACACCGGATCGACACCCTGTGGGTGGCCCTCCCCTTAGGGGTGCAGCACAAGACCGTGCGGCTCCTCAAGCGGGCGGAGCCCCTCCTCATGGACGTGCGGGTGGTGCCGGACCTGCTCCAGTACTTTGCCCTCCACGCCGGGGTCGAGGACCTCGACGGCATCCCGGTGATCAATCTCACCCAGATCCCCCTGGCCGGCTGGTACCGGCTGCTCAAGCGCGGCTTCGACCTGGTCGGCTCCGCCCTCGCCCTCTTGCTCCTCTGGCCGGTGTTTCTGCTCATCGCCGTGGCCGTGTTCTGGGAGGACCGCGGCCCGATCTTCTTCCGGCAGTTGCGTATGGGACTTGACGGCAAGCCTTTTCTCATCCTCAAGTTCCGCACCATGGTGCCGAACGCCGAAGAGGTCACGGGGCCAAGGTTCGCCGCCCGCCGGGACCCGCGAGTCACGAAGGTGGGGGCGTTCCTCCGCCGCTACTCCCTGGACGAGCTGCCGCAGCTCGTCAACGTGCTCAAGGGCGACATGTCCCTGGTGGGGCCGCGTCCGGAGCGGCCGGAGTTCGTGGCGCGGTTTCGCGAGCGCTACCCCGAGTACATGTCGCGGCACCGGGTGCGCTCCGGCATCACTGGCTGGGCCCAGGTGAACGACCTGCGCGGGCAGAGTTCGATCCGCAAGCGCATCGCCCACGACCTGTACTACATCGACAACTGGTCGCTGGGCTTCGATCTGAAGATCATCTGGCTCACCCTGCTCCGCTTCTGGCGTCACCGCCACGCCTATTGACGGGGCGGGTTCGGCGTCCACGGTCTGCCAGAACGGTGGCGAGGAGGTCCCCCTCCTCCATGTGGGGTGCGACAGGCAGGGAGCAGGACCACCTTACTGCCGTCGAGGCTGTTGCTACGCCCTGCTTCCAGGGGACGAGACTGCACCAAATCCACGCGCCAACGGCAACCGCAAACGCTGCGGCGGGGGCCGTGCGTCGGCTTGAGCCTGCCGCGAGGCGGAACGAGCCAGGGCGGGCGGAGCCTGGACCCGGTGAGATGCGGCCGAGCGGGGTGTGGTCTGTGTCGCGCCGGATGGAAAGGCCGGCACCTTTCCCACAGGTGCTTGGGCGCCCCTTCGGCTTCCCTTCACGGCCCCTACCCGCCGCCGCGGACTTGGGGGCGCCGCCGACGAGTTGGCAGCGAGGAGTTCTCTGGCGAGCGTCGCCAGCCCGTTTCCCAATCTCTTGACACCCCCCTTTTTTCGGACCGTAGGGAGGCATAGCGATGGGTGTGCGGGTCGCAGTGTGGGTTGTGTCCGCGCCGTTGTTGGTAAGTCTCGGTGCGCCACGCGGTGCGCAGCAGCAGGCCGCCTCTGACGAGTCGTCGGTCGTTGGGGCATCGTCCGATGGCGGTTTGGACGGTCTCGCGAGCCGATTCCCCGTCATCGAGAGCTCATGGGTGGCTGGCACCGACAGGATGCTGGAGGTGGACGACGGCGACGGCATCTGGTACGGGTTTAAGCCCACGTTCCTGGCGCGCGGCCAGCTCCTCCTCCAGGTTCTCAAGCGTGCGCCGGGCGAGGCTGCCAGCACCGAGTTTCGCCACGTGCCCACGGTAACCGCGGTAAAGGGGGAGCCAGCTTTCGTGCAGTTTTCCCCGCCGTGGCGGGGGCTCCTGCGGTCGCTTTCGAGTTGCTCGTCACCGAGGTTCGCGAGGTGAGCCCCGAAGCCATCCCTGGCTCCACCGCCACGGCTGCCGGCAACGGCGGTGAATAGCGGTGCTGCGTCAGGTGCGGCAGCACGACGGCGTGCGGCTGCCCCGCCTGCACCCTGCAATGCCACGCCGTTTGCTGCGTTCCCCCCTGCTACTGCCCGTCCTGCTGAGCGGAGGACGGCGACCCGCTCGTGCTCTTCCCTTCGCCCCCGCGAACCTGGCGACAGACATCGCACGGGCAGGCCGCGCGCAGGTCGGTGAGGTGGTAGATGCCGAACTCGTGGCCATCCCCCCAGACCACCTGCAACCCGTAGTTGCCCACGAGCCGCACACTCACCGGTTGAAAGGCGGCCGGTACGAGGGGGCGCCGGGACGGTGGCGTGGCCCGGCCGAACAGATGCCCCTCGCCGGCACACTGGGCGCAGGTGCAGGCGAGGCGTAACTCCCGGGCAGGGTAGAACGATTCGTGGCCGTCCCCCCAGACGACCACCACTTCCTCGTCCACCGCAAAGGCGTCGGCAACGCGCAGGGAAGGGTCACTCACGGGTCTGCTCCCAGTTGGAGAAGCGCTCCGACACCCGCGCCAATTCCACCAGCAGCGCCTGGGCGCTGTCGTGGCGGGCGGCGGGGCTGGTGCACACCACCGCTCGACGACGCGCTACGTGGGAACGGGGGCGAGGTGGGGGAGTGCCACCCGCGGGGGAGGGACTCGCGCCGGTGCATTTCGAGTGCCTGCAGCGGGGCGTCGGCAACAGAGGGTACGTCGCCGTCAAACATTTCGAAGAGGGCGATCCCAAGCGCGGAGAGATCCGCCGGGTGGTCGAGCCGTCTCGGCTTGAGGGTCTGCGGGGCGGCGTCCAAGGGAGCCCCAAGACGTGCGACGCCGCCAGCACCACCTCGCCGGCTACCCTTCCGATCCCAAAGTCCACCGCTGTGGGCGTCTCGTCCCGGTGCACGGTGATGTCTGCAGGATCGAGGTTGCGGTGGACGACGCCCTTGGCGTGGGCGCATTCCCGGGCCTCGGCGACGTCGCGGGCAATGGCCAACGCGTGCTGGGGCGGCAAGGGCGCCTGCTCGTGCAGCACCGGCGTGAGCGCTCGCCCGCGAGCGGCCCCCCGGCCAGAACTGGTCGGCAGTTCCCCTGGGAAGCCTCGCCGATGTGCCCGGGCGATGGGCGGTGGCGCTGCACCCCCACGTCCCCTCCCGCAGGGAAAGGATTGCGGACATGCTGTTCGCCAGGCAGCTCCCGTCGGGCGCTTCCACCCCCTCCGGGGCACCATTCCAGCCTCGCAACGCGCGGTGGGTGGTTGGCCATACCCCCGGCCGAGGATCCCCTGGGTGTGGCAGCCGCCCAGCGTCCTTGGCGGTGCCACGACGGTGAGCGCGGTGGGGAGGCTTTCCATCACTGCGGTGGGAGCCGTGGTTTCGGGGCCCCTTGCGGGGCGGTGTCGGCGCCAGACGATCCCGGCGGCCAGCGCGGTAGCCCCGGCCCACCGGCCAAGCCGGCTGGCCGGGCGGGTAGTGCCAGGACGCGCCGCCTGCGCCAAGGTCTCGCTGGCGTCTGCCCCTGGGCAGTCGCTTTGGGCTGCCCGTCGCATGTAGCATGGCAACGTGGCGAGGACCGTGGTGGTGGCCAACGCCCCCTGGCGGTGGACGTCTCGCTTTGCGGCGCTGGTGCGCGGGGCCGACCGGGTGCTGGCGGCGGACGGCGGCGCCAACCATTTGGCGCGTCTGGGGGTGCGCCCCGAGGCGGTGGTGGGGGACCTGGATTCGATCCTCCCCCATGTGCGGGCCTGGGTGGGGGAGGACCGCCTGGTCCCGCGCCCGGACCAGAACTTTACCGACCTCGAAAAGACGCTCCTGTACGCGGTGGATGAACTCGGGGTGCGCACCCTCACGGTGCTGGCGGCCACCGGCGGTCGGCTGGACCATGCCCTGGCGAACCTGGGGTTGGTGGGGCGGCTGGCGGGGCGGGCCGAGGTGGAGGTGGTGGACGAGCTCACCCGCATCGTCGCCGTGCGGGGCACCGCGTCCTTTGCGACGACCCCGGGCCAGACCGTTTCCCTCGTGCCGCTGGGACACTGCCCGGCAGTGACCACCTCCGGGCTGCGCTGGTCGCTGCAGGCCGAGCCGCTGGACCTGCTGGGGCGTACCGGCGTCTCCAACGTGGCCCTCGGGACACGCGTCGAGCTCACGGTGGACGGCGGGACTCTCCTCGTCTTCTTCCACCATCTGGGCGAGTTCGCCACGACTTGGTAAGATGGCGCCGTGCAGTTCAAGATGGCGGGCTCGCCCCGCGCCGTCCAGGCTTTCTACCGTCTCTACTTCGGCTTCTGGATCCCGGCTCTGGTGTGGGCCGCGGACTGGTGGCCGTTGTGGCTCATGTACTGGATGGCGCGCTGGCTCGTCATCGCCCCCTTTGCCCTGCTGCGCCCCAAGTACATGCGGGCGGTGCGCGGCAACTTCGCGCGCATCCTCGGGCTGCCCCCGAGCCACCGGCAGGTTCGGCGGACGGCGTGGCGGATGATGTTCGAGCACGCGTACCACTGGATCGATTTCTTCCGCTGGTCGCAGCGCTCGGAGGAGGCGGTGGCCGGCAGCGTGGCCCGCGTGGAGGGGTGGGAGTACTTCGAGAACGCCCGTCGCAGCGGCCGCGGCACCCTGCTCCTCACCGCCCACATGGGCAACCCGGAGGTGGGCGCGGTGGCCATGGGGAAGAGTTACGAGCCGGTGCACGTGCTCTACTGGCGCGACCGCTTCGCCACGGCCGAGGAGTTTCGCACCCGCATGCGACTCAAAGGGAACGTCTTCGGCATCCCGGTGGACGCCTCCCCCCTGTCCGTGGTTCCCGCGCTGCGGGTGCTGCGGGAAGGCGGGCTATTGGCCGCCCACGGCGACCGGGACTTCAACGACCAGGGGTGGCCCGTGTCGTTCTTTGGCGCCCCCGCCAAGTTCCCCCCAGGCCCCTTCCTGCTGGCCGCGCACAGCGAAGCCGTCGTCATCCCCATGTTCTTCCTAGTTGAGCCCGACCGCCGGTTCCACGTGATCTTCGAGGAACCCATCGATTGTGCCGGTCCCGGCGTGGTGGACGAGCGGGTGCGAGCGGGACTCAACCGGTGGGTGGCGATCCTGGAGCGGTACGTGCGCGCCTACCCCGAACAGTGGTTCTGCTTCTACCCGTTCTGGGGGGAGGAGGCAGCGGCAGCTTCCGCCTGATAGCAGCCGATCGTCGGCTATCATGCGCCCATGGCGGGCTGGCTCGAAAGGTTGTTCGGCATTGCCGTGACGTCGGCGCCGGCGGCGGAGATGGACACCGACACGGTGCGGCGCATCGCCCGCCAGCTCGAGGACCTGCCGCCGGAGCGGGCGCGCTTGGTGGCGGCCCTGTCCTTCGTCCTGGCACGGGTAGCCAACGCCGACCGAGTGATCTCGGAGGAGGAGACGCGCCGCATGGAGGAGATCGTCGCCGCCTTTGCCGGTTTGCCGGCGGAGCAGGCCGTTCTGGCGGTGGAGATCGCCAAGGCTCAGGAGCGCCTCTTCGGCGGCACCGAGGGGTTCGTGGTGACGCGGCAGTTCAACCAGTTGGCGAGCCGGGACGAGAAGGAGCGGCTCCTCCACTGCCTGTTCGCAGTGTGCGCCGCCGACGACACCATCTCCCTGGTGGAGGAGAACGAGGTCCGCCGCATCGCCACGGAGCTCGGCTTCACCCACGCCGAGTTCTCGCGCGTGCGCTCCGCCTACAACGACAAGCGGAGCATCCTCAGGGGAGTGCCACGCATCGGTGGGTAGAGGGGCCGAAAGCGGCGGCCGCGATCCGGCGGCACCAGCCTGCGCTCAGGGGGCGGGCGCGATCGTGCTCGTGCTGCTGGCCGCAAGCCTCGGGGCGGAGGGCGGTCACGCCGGGGCGGTGCGGGTCAGCGTCGGCCCGCCCGAGGTGGTCATGGACTATTCCCGGGACAGTTGCGCCGCTGCCGCGGGCCTCGACCTGCCCGACGTCCAGGCTCGGGCCCTGGCCAACTCGCAGGAGGGCACGCTCTGGCTCGTATCCGGGAACGCCCCGGCCAACTACTGGATGGCCGGCCCCGGCTTCGACTCGCTGGTGCGGGTCTGCACCCCGGTGCTCACCTCCGGCGACAGCCCCTACCCCCACACCTTCGACAACCAGGAGTGGATCACCTCGGTCTACCGCCTGGGGGAGACGGTCCACGCGCTGGTCCACAACGAGTACCACGACCCGTTTGCTCCGGCTTGTCGCCCCGGGGTCACCGACCCATCCAACCCGTGCTGGTACAACGCCATCACCTATGCCGTGTCCCACGATGGGGGGCGGAGCTTCACCCAACAGCAGGCGCCCGGGCACGTGGTGGCGGCCGCCCCCTGGCCGTGGACCACCAGTGGCTGGCCGCGGGGCCGTCCCCCCGGTCCCTACGGGTACTTCTCCCCCAGCAACATCGTCCGCCACCGGGACGGCTTTTACTACGCCCTTTTCTTCGCCATCCCCGACCCCGCCAACCCGGCCCGGCGCGGTACCTGCCTGATGCGCACCGACGACCTCGCCGACCCCGCCTCGTGGCGGGCCTTCGACGGCACGGGCTTTGCCCTCACCATGCGCCCGCCCTACGCCCCCGACGGCACCCCCGCCCCCACCGGCCTCGAGCCGTGCACCTTCGTGAGTCCGGGCACCATTGGGGACCTCCATGGGAGCCTCACCTACAACACTTACCTGGAGGCGTACCTGCTAGTGGGTTCGGGGATCGTCTCCACGGGTGGGGCACCGGTGTGCGGGACGTTCTTCTCCCTCTCCGACGACCTCCTGCACTGGTCCGCGCCGCAGTTGCTGCTGCCCGGCAAGCTCCCCTACCCGCCCTGCACCACCGACGGGGACCCTGCGGGCTCGTTGATCTACCCGTCCATCATCGACCATGCCGCCAGCCCGCCCAACTACGAGACCAGTGGCCGAACGCCGCACCTGTACATCGTTCGCTGGAACCAGGGGCTCGACCGGGACCTACTGCGTCTGCCCGTCACCTTCGAGCGACTCGGGGCGCCCCCCCGGCGCAAGGTGCCGCGCGCAAATTGACGTCAGCCCCCGCGGCTACTCCAGCAGGCGCACGTCGTCGTGGGGGAGCGAGCCGCGCGGCGCGCGGAGGTAGGCGAAAGGGGTCTCGAAGAGGAAGTTGGACACCCGCGAGGTGTAGACGTCGGCGTATTGCTCCATCTGCCTGGCTAGCAGCGACTTGTCGTTTCCGGCCCGCATCAGGAGCCCCCAGCGCGGGTTGGAGAGTTCTCCGGCAGCCCGAGCTAGGGGGGCCACTTTGGCGTCCAGGGCCAGGAGCTGCTCCCGCTCGGCGGTGAGGGTTTCCCGCAGTTCCTGGAGGGAGGCGCTGGGCCGGGGGCCGTACCCCTGCTCGCCGCGCTGGATGGCGAGGCGAAGCTGGGATGCCGCGAACTCGCGTCTGGTCTTCTCCTCCATGAGCCGGGCCAGCTCGACCTGAGCGGCGGCAAAGCTTTCCAGGGCGGCCAGCTCCTCCTCCAGCTCCCGGAGCACCAGGGCGGTGCGCCAGCGCATCACGTTCTTGGACACGTGCACGTCGGTGAAGAGATGGTCGCCCACGTAGAGGATCGCCTCCCCGGCCACGCCCAGGTAGCGCTGCACGTCCCGGGCATCGCCACCCACGTACACGCCGGGTTTGCGCAACCCCCCCGGACAGGGGCGGAGGAGCCCATCGTCGTTGACCACCTCGAACAGCGGCATGGAGTGGAGGAAGAAATCGGGCTTGCGGGCCGAGACCAACACCACCTCGAAGAGGTCACGCCAGCTCGTGCCCGCCGGCAGGTACGGGTCCAGGGCGTGGGCCATCATGGCGCGGGTGTAGGCCCAATCGGAGTTGGTGATGAGGAAAAGGCGCCGGCCGGCGTGCTTCTGGTCCAGCAGGGCCAGTGCAGTGTCCGGGTCGCTCTCCACGTAGGCGGCGGGGTTCTGGGTGATGATGGCCTTGAGCTCCCCCTCCAGGTGGGCCTCGTCCATCCCTTGCCGGACCATGCGGTGGAGATCGGCGTAGCCGCGAGGGGCGTCGCTGCCCCGCTCGTCCAGGCGGTCCACGAGCTGGGCGAAGAGGCACGCCTCGGAGAGGGAGAACAGCGTGTTGAGAAAGGAAAAACGCGGGTCTGCGAGATCCACCAGCATGCGACCGTAGATGGCCCGCAGCGCCTCGAAATCCAGGGGGCGGGTGCCGTGACACGCCTTCACCACGTACCCGAAGCGGTTGGCCTTGAGAAGGTTGCCGAGCTCGCGGTCCACCACCAGCCCGCGCGTGACGAGCTGCGGGTCGAAGGCCAGGTCCGCCACCGGCAGGCCGTGGTCGGCCAGCTTGGCCTTGAGGTGCTCGTAGGCCTGGTGCTCCCAGGGGGCTACCTTGTAGTGGACGAGGGTGTAGTCCATGTCGTAGCCGATGGCGGCGATGGACCGCAGGTTGAGGGTGCGGTTGGTGAAGATGCGCCGCCCCGGCGGCGGCGACTCCAGCGTCCATGGGGTGCTCATGCCTTCACCTCTGGCGGCCCGGTCGCGCAGCAGAAGCTGCCCGTCGCGGCACAGCAACCGGTAAGACGGCTGCCGCCGCACCACGGTAGCACGGGGGAGAGCCGCGGGCGCGGCCCGGCGGCCCGTTTAGCCCGGCAACAGGCGCGCTAGAGTGTCCGCCGGCGGGGGAAACCCGCGTCGGAGTGACGGCGTAGAAGGCGCAGCCGAGGAGGGCAGCGATGGGCAAGGGAATCGTTCGGGCACAATTCGTGATGATGGCCATGGTGCTGGCGGCCGCGGCTGCTGTTGCGGCCTCCAAAGCCGCGCCGGCCAAGGCAGACACGAAGGACGAGCTGTGGAACGCGGAGACCTTCGCCGGGCTCGCGCTGAGGTCGCTGGGGCCGGCCCTCATGTCCGGGCGGATTGGCGACTTTGCCGTGGATCCCCAGCGCCCCCACCGCTACTTCGTGGCGGTGTCCTCCGGCGGCGTGTGGAAGACCGAAAACGGCGGCACCACCTTCGAACCGGTGTTCGACAAGGAGGGCTCCTACTCCATCGGCTGCGTGACCCTCGACCCCAACAACCCCTTCACCGTGTGGGTGGGGACGGGGGAGAACAACTCCCAGCGGTCGGTGGGGTGGGGGGACGGCGTGTACCTGTCGCGGGACGGCGGCAAGAGCTGGACCAACGTGGGGCTTAAGAAGTCCGAGCACATCGGCCGCATCCTCGTGGACCCCCGGGATTCCAACGTGGTGTACGTGGCGGCGCAGGGGCCGCTGTGGAGCCCGGGCGGCGACCGCGGCCTGTACAAGACCACCGACGGGGGCGCCACCTGGAAAAAGGTCCTCGACATCTCCGAGAACACCGGCGTCAACGAGGTGTGGATGGACCCCCGCAACCCCGACGTGTTGCTGGCATCCTCGTACCAGCGCCGGCGCCACGTCTGGACCCTCATCAACGGCGGCCCGGAGTCCACCATCTACAAGTCCACCGACGCTGGCGCCACCTGGCGCAAGGTGGACAAGGGGCTGCCGGAGGTGGACAAGGGGCGCATCGGTCTCGCCATCTCCCCCGCCAACCCCGACGTGGTCTACGCCATCGTCGAGGCGGCGGAGGGGAAGGGAGGGCTGTTCCGCTCCACCGACCGGGGGGAGAGCTGGGAGAAGCGCTCTGCCACCGCCACCACCTCCGGTCAGTACTACAACGAGCTGTTCTGCGACCCCAAGGACGTGGACCGGCTCTACCTCATGGACACGTGGCTGCAGGTCTCCGAGGACGGCGGCAAGACCTTCCGCAAGGTGGGGGAGAAGACCAAGCACGTGGACAACCACGCCATGTGGATCGACCCGGTCCACACCGAGCACATGCTGGTGGGGTGCGACGGCGGCATCTACGAGACCTTCGACCGCGGCGCCACCTGGAACTTCAAGGCCAACCTACCCGTGACCCAGTTCTACCGGGTGGCGGTGGACGACGCGAGGCCCTTCTACCACGTTTACGGCGGCACCCAGGACAACAACACCCAGGGGGGCCCGGTCCGCACCCTCACCAACCACGGCATCACCAACTTCGACTGGTTCATCACCACCGGCGGCGACGGTTTCTGGGCGGCCATCGAGCCGGGCAACCCGGACATCGTCTACAGCGAGTCGCAGTACGGCGGGCTCGTGCGCTACGACCGCCGCTCCGGGGAAGAGGTGGACATCCGCCCCATGGAGAGCAAGGGCGAGCCGCCGCTGCGGTGGAACTGGGACGCCCCGCTGATCATCTCGCCCCATTCCCCCACTCGCCTCTACTTTGCCGCCAACAAACTCTTCCGTTCCGACGACCGGGGCGACTCCTGGCGGGCCGTCTCAGCGGACCTGACCCGGCAACTGGACCGCAACCAGTTGCCAGTGATGGGCAAGGTCTGGTCGGCGGACGCGGTGGCCAAGAACGCCTCCACGTCGTTCTACGGCAACATCGTCGCCCTCTCCGAGTCGCCCCTGGTGGAGGGGCTCCTCTACGTGGGCACCGACGACGGTCTCGTCCAGGTGAGCGAGGACGGCGGTGCATCCTGGCGCCGCATCGACACCTTCCCCGGCGTCCCCGAGCGCACCTACGTGGCGCGGCTCGAGGCGAGCCGACACGATGCCAACGTGGTCTACGCCGCCTTCGACAACCACAAGAACGGCGATTTCACGCCGTACGTGCTCCGCTCCGGCGACCGGGGCCGGACCTGGACCTCCATTGCCGGCGACCTGCCCAAGGGCGAGGTGATCTACACCCTTGCCGAGGACCATGTGGACCCCAAGCTGCTGTTTGCCGGCGGCGAGTTCGGTGCCTACTTCACCGTCGAGGGTGGGGGACGCTGGGTCAAGCTCACCGGCAAGATGCCCACCATTGCCGTCCGCGACCTGGCCATCCAGCGGCGCGAGAACGACCTCCTTCTCGCCACCTTCGGCCGCGGCTTCTACGTCCTGGACGACTACACCCCACTCCGCGGTCTCACCCGCGCCACCCTGGAGCAAGAGGCGGTGCTCTTCCCAGTCAAGGAGGCCTACGCCTTCATCCCCTCCTCGCCGCTGGGGGGCGAGGGCAAGGCCAACCTTGGCGACTCGTTCTGGACCGCGGAGAACCCGCCCTTTGGCGCCGTCTTCACCTATTACCTGCGGGACGGCCTCAAGACCCGCCGGGAGTTGCGCCGGGAGGCCGAGAAGGAGGCCGAGAAGAAGGGTCTGCCGCTGCGCTACCCCTCCCTTGACGAGCTGCGGGCCGAGGCCGAGGAGGAGAAGCCGGCGGTGATCCTCACCATCCGCGACAGTGCCGGCAACGTGGTGCGGCGGATCCTCGGCGACGTCGGCAAGGGCTTCCACCGGGTGGCCTGGGACCTGCGCCTGCCTCCCTCGACCCCCGCCCGACTCCCCGACGACCAGGCGGAACGGGACCCGTGGGAACCCCCGGACCGAGGCCCGCTGGCGGTGCCCGGGACCTACCAGGTGCAGCTCTCCAAACGGGTTGGGGGTGTGGAAACGGTAGTCGGGCCGCCCCAGAGCTTCCAAGTGACCCCGCTCGGCCTCGCCACCCTGGAGAACAAGGACAAGCAGGCCCAGCTCGCCTTCCAGGAGAAGGTGGCCCGCCTGCAGCGGGCGGTCCTCGCCGCCCAGGAGGTGGTGAAGGACGTGAAGAGGCGCGTGGCCCTCATCAAGGCAGCCCTCACCGACACTCCCAAGGCGGAACCTGCCCTGTCGAGCCGTATTCGCGACGTGGAGAAGCGCTTGTCCGTGCTGGACATTGCCCTCTCGGGCGACCGCGAGCTCGCCAAGCGCAACGAACCCACCCCACCGGCCATCGTCGAGCGGGTGGAGCGCATCGTCTACGCCAGTTGGAACGCCACCGCGGCGCCGACGGCGACGCAGCGGGAGGGCTACGACATTGCCGCGGACGAGTTCGGCGAGCTGCTGCCGAAGCTCCGGAGTCTCGTGGAGGGTGATCTCAGACAGATCGAGGATGCCATGGAGCTGGCCCAGGCCCCGCACACCCCCGGTCGCCTCCCGGTGTGGGTCAAGGAGTAGCCCAGGGTTGCCGCACCGCCCGTCCCGTCTGGCAAGCCGCCCCGCCCTGCGGGGCGGCTTGGTGGGGCGAACTCGAGCCGTCGGGAGAGGTTCGAATTGGGGAACAGCGCCAAGCCACAGCCAGCGCTCGTGAGGTCTGCACCCGCGCGAAATCTGCGCACTCCTGCGCGAAATCCGCGCACCCGGGAGGGACCGCAGACAGGCGCGTACCACTTGAGAGAACGGGCTCCTTGTCGTGGCGTTTCGGCCGACGCCTGCGCGAAATCCGCGCAGCAAACCTCTTCGCGGGACCTCGGTGAGCGTTCCATGTCTCTCGACCACAGCATGTTGTGCCGTTGTGATGGCCGTGGCACAGCTTTCGCTGGACGGACAGTGGCCGGGAGCTGCTGCGCAGGTCTGGCTGCGTACTGCGGAGGAAAAAGGGAAGGACTGCGGGGTGCACGTCGGGTGGTCATCGCCGGAGCCGTGACGTTGGGTCTGGGGTTGGTTGCCCCGCCCCCAGCGGCAGCCGCGGATTGCTACAAGGCATACGTTGCGAAGGTCGAAGCGGGTTCGGAGCTCGGGACTGGTATGAACGCACCGCCTGCGGGGCCGACGCCCTTGCCGACTATATTGGCTGCATGAGGCAAAAGGTTTTGGGAATTTAGACGATGACCTGCGCGCAGCTCCTCGCCATCGTCCCCCTGGTGGGGCTGGCTGCCACCGTGCCAGCGCCCCCCGTGGAGAGCGGGACGCCCGTGGCGGCCTGTGTGCTTGGGGGGAACACGCTGGTCGTGGCCGACAACACCGACACCGTCTGGGTCGCACCCATTGCCGGACCAGGAGGCCCCACGCCGCTTCCGGGCCGGATCGGAGCGTGGGCGCTCGCACCGGCGGGGCCCGACAGCTTCTGGGCACTGACGGAAAACGGGAGCCAGCTCGTTCGATTGGGGCTGGACGGGCAACTCCGGGAGCGTGTCGGCCTTCGTGAACGCGGCGGGGACATGGCCATGAGCGGCGATGTGCTCGTCCTGGCGAGGATACCCTTCGGTGCGGGGGGGCGCTTGCTCTGGCGAGGAACCCCGCGGGCGCTGTCGCCCTGGGCGGTGGAGGTCGATCACGGCAACCTCGATCCGGCAAGTGTGGCCATCGCCAATGCGGTGGCTGTCGCCACCGACGGCGAGCTCACGGCGGTGGTACGGCTCGTGCTACGAAGCGAGCTCCTCTTGCTCGATGCCCAGGGTCACCTGCTTTGGGCCGTGACCCTCCCCTACTACGGCGAGCGGTGGGCTCCCCTGACCTTCGACCCGGCTCGGTTGGGTCGCGGGGAGGTCGCTGAGGTGCCGAGACCGTACGGGGACGTGGCCATCGCCGGGGGGAGGGTGTGGTGCCTGTCCGGCCAGGAGGGACCGTGGCGAGAAGGGGCGACGCGACGGGGCCGGCACGTGGTGGAAATCGACCGGGACGGCACCATTGCCGCGGTGCACGAGCTTGCCGTCGACGGGTGCCAGCTCACTGCCGATGCGGAAGGGATCCTGGTGGTGGATCGGGGGCTCGGTGTGCACCGCTTGCCCCGCATGGGGCGGGTACAGCCATGACGTTCCTTGGCTTCGAAGCCCGCAGGCTCGGTCGCAACATCGGCTTTGGGTTAGTGTTTGGCGTCATTCTTGCCGGGGGAGCTGCGGCGGCGATTCTCGATCCGTCACAGCCACCCTTCGCCCTGTACCTCCTGCCCCTCGTGGCCACCTGGGTCGGTGCCTTCGACCTTGCGGCAGGGATTGCCGGCGGGAGGTTCGATCTCCTCGTCTCGAGGGGCGTGACGCTCCGCACCGTGCTGGTGACGCGTTTCGTCTTGGCGGTTCTCGTGAGCGGGGCGGCCTTCATCGCCCTCGCCGCGCCATCCGTGGTGAGCGGCGAGGCGCGCTGGCACGCCCTGGGCGAGCTCGCCGGCACGCTCGTCTACTGGGCTGCGGTGGGAGCCGCGTTGGGTCTTGCGCTGTCGGCGACGGGGGCCGTGCTGCTGGCCCTGGTCGGGACCGCACTGGCCAATTGGTGGCTTCTGGTGGGGTGCGGTCGGCTCACCCACCAGCCGCCCACGGTTCCACCCTCGAGCTTTGTTTCCTTTGTTGGCCAGGTTCTCCTCAACGTGATCCCGGCGGGTGAGATCCCACTCCTGCGCGGTGCCTCCGCAGGATGGGAGCTTGCCCGCTGGCCGCTGGCCATCCTTGTGCTTGCCATGGGATGCCGGTGGGCGCGGCGCCGCAACCTCCATGCGCGGGAGGAGGCGTGACGGGAGCGGGAATTGCCGCACGGGGGATTTGCTTTCGCCATGCCGGCGGGTGGTCCCTGGGACCCGTGGACATGGTGGCTCCCGCTGGCACAGTGACCGCCCTCATCGGGCCGAACGGCGCTGGCAAGACGACGCTCTTGCGGGTGTTGGCGGGTCTGCTCCGGCCCGCCGCCGGCGAGGTGATGCTTGACGGGTCCGGAGAGGTGGACCGCGAGCGGCTCGCTCGCCAGGTCGCCTTTGCGCCTACCGAACCCGCCTTCCCCGACGGCACGACGGCCGCCGACCTGCTGCACCTGCGCGGGAACCTCTGCCGCTGCGACCGCGCCGAGCTCGAAGCCACAAAGGAGCGGCTTCGAGCGCTCCTCGGCCAGCCGCTCACCGTGCGGCCGTCTCGCCTGTCCCGCGGCCAGCGGCTCCACCTGGCGCTCGGCCTGACCCTGCTCGGCGGGCCCAGGTTCATTGTGGCCGATGAGCCGTGGAGCGGCCTCGATCCCATGGCCATGGAGGAGGTTCTGTCAACCCTTGGGGAGCGCGCCCGCGCCGGTGCCGCGGTCGTCGTGTCGTCGCACGATCTGTATCAGCTCCCCCTCATCGCCACGCGCTACCTCTTTCTCGTTGGCGGGCGCGTGCAGGTAGCGGGCAACTTGGACGAGCTTCGGAACCTTGCGGCGAGCCCGAGTGACGAGCCCGCAGCGGTGCTCAAAGAGCTGTATCGGCATCTCGTCAAGGGATGATCTGGAGCGGCATGGGGAGGATGGCGTGCGGCTGGGGCTGGTTAGCCGTTGCCGCCCTCGTACTGGTGTCGCCCGCCGCCGTCGCCGCCACGGGCATCCGGGTGATGGGACCGGGGCCCCTTTCCGTGGCGGAGCCGAGCGCGTTTCCCCACCATGGCTGTCGGCCGGTTCCGACACGGGAAGGGTGCACGTTGCCGTGCACCACCGTGGGGCCCTTGCGACTGACGCTGGTGGCGCCCGGGTACGAGCCCCGCACGGTGGAGCTCGCCCTTGCCCCGGGCGTCAGCGAGATCGACCTCCGGGACGGCGGGTGGACGCCAACGCCGGTGGTTTTCGCCCTCGACCCCCCGGAGCTGGCGGCTTCGGTTCAGGCGGTGTGGATAGAAGGCGACGACCTGCAAACCGCCGCCGCTGCCGATGGCGTGGTGCTCGGCCCGAGGGTGAAGCCTGGCGAGCACGTCACCGTTGCCCTCGTGGGATCTGCGGTCGCGCCGGTCGTCGTGTCCAGGCAACGAGCCGCCGACGGTGAACCCGTGGCGGTCCAGTTGGAGAGCGGCTCATCCCTGGCGATGGTCTGCCGCGACCCGTGGAACGGCTCGTTGCTCTCAGGGTGCGCGGTGGAACTCGGCCAGCCAGCCGAAGGACTCACCAAGGTCGGCAGCGCGACGCTGCTCCCCCACGGGCGAGTGCTGAGCTCCGGCCCGCTCCTTGCCCTCGAGCTGGAAGACCGCAGCACGGTGCTCATCGCCAGAGCGCCGGAGTTCCCCCCCACGGTGCGGGAGGTGGCCGAGCTGCCCACCGTCGCGGATGTGACGCTCGAGGTGCCCGGGGAGGTTGCGATCGCTCTCTCGGACGAAACGACGGGTCTGCCGATTGCTGGCGTGGTCCGCATCGCCAAGGTGCTGCGCGAGGAGGAGGTTCTTCTGGCAACGGCGCGCAGCGAGCCCGGCGCTGCTAGCGAGGTCGTGCTCGCCCCGGGGAGGTACGTTGTGCGTGCCGATGCCCCTGGTTTCCGGCCGACGACGCGCGAGATCACCATCGCCAAACCCCGCACCAGCCTTGACATTCCCCTGCAACGTGCCGCCCGTCTGCAGGGTCGGGTCGTCTCGGACCAGGGACGGCCGCTGGCGGGGGCTCACGTGCTGGCACTCACGACGGGACTTGCGCTGGAGAGCCTGCAGAACGTGGCCCAGACTGACGAGAACGGGCAGTTCGACGTGACCCTGCCGGGCGACGGGCCGTGGCGCGTGGTGGCCTGGGTCGAAGGAGAGAGCAGTGACGCCGTCGCCTTCGCCGTGCCGCCGCAGGACGTGACGCTCATCGTCCGAACCCGTTGCACGGTCTTCGTCCTCCCCCTGTTCCCGGATGGGACGCCGGTCCCGGCCCAGGTCCTGGCGTTCCTGCAGCCGCAGGGGTTCAGAGCGGTGGTCGCCACGGAGCGGTCTGCCGATGGGTACTTTCGAGCGGCGCTCGCACCGGGTTCGTGGATGGCGGCCGTGGAGGAGCTCGGGCTCGTGGGCCCACTGCAGCTCCCAGAGGCGTGTGAGGGATGGCGCGGAACAGTGGTTCTCCTCCAGGGTCGCAGCGGGGCTCGGTGAGGAAACCCCACCTTGGGGGGCAGCGTGGGGCCTGGCGAAGGGGCCGTATCGGGCTGTGGTTCCCGGGTCAGCCGCCGTGCCCAGGCCGTGGTCTCGATGGGCGCGAAGTGGCGTTCGAGGAAACTTCGAACGCCAGGTTCGGCCGCCTTCTTTCCGCTGTCCATCAATACATAGCATCGCCTGCTGGTGTGAACGCCGCATGAACCTCTACCCGCCGGTGATCGGCCCAGGCGCTTGGCCTGGCTGGCCTGCGGGTGCCTGGCGGGGGCGCAGGGGGCGTTGCTGCAGTGGTAGTATCTGCCCCCCGATGGACAGGCAACGGCTTGTTGTGAGGGGACTGGCCACGGTGCTGGCGGTGGTGGTGGCGGCCACATCCCATGGTCAGACGCCGCGGTTCCGGGAAGGGATCGAGGTGGTGGCATCACGCCTGGACCAGGCGGTGGAACGCCGCGTCATCGTCCTCACTCGCCAGGACATTGCCCGCTTGCCGGTGCGCTCGCTGGCAGACCTCGTCGCCTGGGTGGCAGGGGCCGGCGTGGCGCGGCGCGCCGCCTTTGGCATCCAGGCCGACGCCGGGCTGCGGGGGGCGACCTTCGAGCAGGTGGCGGTGCTGGTCAACGGCGTGCGCGTCAACGACCCTCAGACCGGCCACTTTCACTTGGACCTCCCGTACCCCTTGGAGGCCGTCGCGCGGGTCGAGGTGTTGCTGGGGCCGGGATCCGCCGTGCACGGTCCGGACGCCTTCGGCGGCGTGGTGGAGATCACCGTGGAGGCCCCCGCCGAGGCCACGGCCCGGGTCGGCGTTGGCCACCACGCGCTCCGCGACGCCGCCGCGGTGCTGCCCGTGGGCGGCGGCGCCTGGGTGGCCGTGAGCCGGACCTCCTCGCACGGTTTTCGCCCCGACACGGAGTTCGGTATCTCCAGAGGCGTCGTGGGCTGGCGCGGGGGCGCGGGGCGGTTCGATCTCAGGCTGGACGCGGCGGTGGATGCAAAGGACTTCGGCGCGTGGGCGTTCTACTCCCAACGATTCCCCGACGAGCGCGAGCGCACCGGCACGGCGGTGACCACCCTCACCGCCAGCCGAGAGCTGGGCTGGGCTCGACTGGAGGTGCGGGCGGGGGGGCGCCAGCACCGGGACGTCTTCATTCTCGATCGGCGGCGCCCCGACTGGTACCGGAACCGCCACAGGACCCGCAGTGGTTCGCTCCAGGCGGCCCTCACCGGCCGGCTGGGCAGCGCGAGCTGGTCGGCAGGGGGGGAGCTGCAACGCGAGGCAGTGTCCTCCTCCCGGTTGGGGGAGCACGACCAGGGGCGGACAGCCCTCTTCGCCGAGAGCGCCTGGCAGCGGGGTGGCTGGGGGGTGGCGCTGCAGGCACGGGCGGATCGGCTGGAGTCGAGGTGGGAGTTTTCCCCCGCTCTCGGCGTCAGTCGCGAGCTCGGTGGCGGCCTGAGCCTCGCCTACCATGGCGGGCGCTCCTTCCGCGTGCCGTCCTTCACCGACCGCTACTACGTCTCCCCCGACACCCTGGGCAATCCGGACCTGGTGGCGGAGACGGCGTGGAGCGACGAACTCTCGTTGCGCATGGCGGGGGATCGCTGGCGCGTGGAGGCGGCACTCTTCCGGCGCCGGGCCAACCACCTCATCGATTACCTCCGGGACGACGATGGCATCTATCGCGCCACCAACCACGCCGCTTCCACGACGGTGGGGAGCGAGCTGGCCGCCTCGCTCAAGGGGGTGGGACCCTTCGTCATGGTGCGCGTCGCCGCCGCGAAACTCGAGTCCGATCTCCGCGTGGACCCGTTGCGCTCCCGCTACGGTCTCTCTCATCCTCGCTTCGAGTTGTCGACCAACGCGACGGCGAGGCTCCCCAACGCGGTGACCCTCGACCTGGCCTGGCGCTACCGGGCACCTCAGCGCGGCGGCGGGTTCACCCTCGCCGACGTGCGGATGACCCGACCCGTGGGCAGGGGGATCGAGCTGGCGTTGGAGGCCACCAACGTGCTGGACCGGACCTTCGAGGAGGTGCCGGGCGTCCCGATGCCGGGGCGTTGGGTCTCGGTGAGCGCGGTCTGGAACGCCGGCGGGGCCGGGGGAGGTGGGTGGCTGCTTTCTGCGGCGGGGCGCGCTGGCCCCTCGTCGCCTCACCCACCCCGGTAACCCGGCGCCGGCACCCCCGCCCGCTCCAGGATCGCCACCAACTGCCGGGGGACCGGCAGGGGGCGGCGGTCCACCACGCGCACCGGCACGACCCCGGCGAGGGACGAGGTGAGCCACACCTCGTCCGCCCCCTCTATCTCGGCGGGAGTCACGTCACGTTCCTCCACCACAACGCCGGCGGCGCGCAGCGTCGCTACGCACCACGCCCGCATAACGCCGGGGAGGCAGCGTCTCCCTGCGGGCGGGGTGCACACCGCGCCCTCCCGGGCGACGAAGATGTTGGCAGTGTCGGCCTCGCGGACGGCACCGTCCCAATCCACGAGGAGCGCCGCATCGGCCCCGGCCCGGCGCGCCTCCATACGGGCCCACCTGTTTGGCAAGTACGCACAAGTCTTGAGGTCGGTCAGGGGGCCCGCAGGGACACGGATCGTGGCCAGACGGACCCCCTCGCGGCGCCACCTTCGCGGCGGGCGGTATCGCCTCGCCCACGACACCACTCGGACGCGGGAACCGACGCAGTGGGCGACGAGGTGAACCATTCCGCTGCCGGTCACACCGGTGCGCTGGAGGAGCTCCTCCACCCGCGAGCGGCCGGGCAACGCCCCGCAGCGCCAACCGAGCGTGGCGAGCCCGCGCCCAAGGCGGGAAAGGTGGGCCTCCCAGAGGAGGGTGACCCCGTCCTGGCATCCCGCCGTCTCAAACAGACCAGTCCCCCACATGGCGGCGGGGGACCATGAAGGCACCGTGGCAATCTCGCCGGACGCCAGACGGTTGCCGAGAAGGACCCACGCCGGTTTGGCCATTCACACCTCCAGGAGCAAGAACCACCGTCGCACCTTGGCGCGGCTCTCGGCCTCCTCGCTGGCCGGATCGGAGTCCCAGGTGATACCGCTGCCGGCGTGGAAACACAAGTGACCGCCAGCAGCATAGCCGGTGCGGATGGGAAGCGCGAGGAGACCGGTGGCACCCGGGCGGAGCACACCCAGAGCGCCACAATACACGCTCCGCGGCACCGGTTCGCGAGCGGCAATGGCCCGGCACGCGGCCAGCTTGGGGGCTCCAGTGACGCTCCCCCCAGGGTGCAGCGCGGTCAGCACCTCATGCCAACCGACGCCCGGGGCGAGCCGACCCATCACCGCGGCCTCCCGGTGCACCACATCCGTGGTGGCGATTGCGCGGGAGGGGTGGAGGACGCGCACCGAGCCTGGGAGGCACACCCGGTTGAGATCGTTGCGCTCGAGGTCCACGATCATCGCGAGTTCGGCCGCGTCCTTCTCGCTAGCCGCCAGCTCCCGCGCCGCGGCCGCGGCGTCGGTGTGCCGCGGGCGCGTCCCCTTGATGGGGCGGGTCACGACCGCATCGCCCCGACGCGAGAGGAACAACTCTGGCGACAGGCACAGGACCGACCATCTCTGGTCGCGATCCTCCAGGAAGGCGGAAAAGCGCGGCGGCGCCGGTCGGCGCAGCGCGGCAAAGAGAGCTGCCGGGTCGCCTGCCAGGCGGGTTCGCCACCGCCGCGTGAGGTTCACCTGGTAGAAAGAACCGGCGGCAATTCCCTCCCGAATGGCCTCCACCCCGGCCATGAAGGCTTCAGCGTCCAGGCTCACTTCCAGCGGCGCGGTGCGGCGGCACGGACCGGGGGGGGCGGCAACCACCACCGGGGCGGCGGGGGACATCACTGCCCACCAGGCGTCGGGCAAGGCACCCTCTCCAGCCGGGACCGCCACCAGCGGGTCGAGGGCCGTGGCGAACTCGTAGGCGAAGAACCCCACGGCCCACGCCCCGGGCCCGCCGGCGGCCAACTCCGCCTCCAGTGCTGCCACGAGAGGGGAGGCTGACGGTGCCGACAGCTTTCCCTCCCGCACGACCTCGCCCCTGCGGCTCCAGAGCACGCAGCGGGGCTCGGTTTCCACCAGGCGGGTGGGGCCGCCAAAAGCACGGGAAAGCGCCAGGCGCAGGCGGTACGGCACGGGGGGATTGTGCACCTTCCCACGGCCAGGCGGGCGCGTATCTCACGCTCGGCAACCGTGTCACATCTCAGACGCGCGTAGGGTGGGCAGGTGGCTGGGGAGCAGGGATTCGAACCCCGATACCGTGATCCAGAGTCACGTGTCCTAGCCGTTGGACGACTCCCCAGCACGGCAGGGACTCCTATTCTAGGCGTCCCGGGGTAACTGTCAACCGACACCGGCACGGCAGGCCGCGCCGCTGCTGCTAGACTCTCCGCCGCGGCGGCTACGCCGTACCGGAGTCGCTCATGAACGGCGTCGTGAGAACCCGCATAGCCCCGAGCCCCACCGGCGATCCCCACGTGGGGACCGCCTATGTGGCGCTCTTCAACTACGCCTGGGCGAAGAAGAACGGCGGGCAGTTCATCCTCCGCATCGAGGACACCGACCGGGAGCGCTCGAACCCGGCCTCGGAGCGGATGATCTTCGAGAGCCTGCGCTGGCTCGGCCTCTCCTGGGACGAGGGGCCGGACGTGGGCGGCCCCCACGCCCCCTACCGCCAGAGCGAGCGCACCGCCATCTACCGCGAGCAGGTGGAACGCCTGGTGGCCGCCGGGGCCGCCTACCCCTGCTTCTGCACCAAGGAGCGCCTGGAGGCGCTGCGCGAGGAGCAGCGGGCTCGCAAGGCGCCGGTGATGGGGTACGACCGCCACTGCCGCGCGATCCCCCCCGCCGAGGCAGCCCGTCGCCGAGCGGCGGGGGAAGCCCACGTGATCCGCTTGGCCATGCCCATCGACGGCGAGACCGTGGCCCACGACCTGCTGCGCGGCGAGGTGCGGTTCGACAATACCCTCGTCGACGACCAGGTGCTCCTCAAGTCCGACGGCTACCCCACCTACCACCTGGCCAACGTGGTGGACGACCACCTCATGGGGATTAGCCACGTGATCCGCGCCGAGGAGTGGATCTCGTCGCTGCCGAAACACGTCCAGCTCTACCGTGCCTTTGGCTGGGAGCTGCCGGTGTTCTGTCACCTGCCGTTGCTGCGCAACGCCGACCGCTCGAAGATCTCCAAGCGCAAGAACCCGGTGTCGTTGGAGTACTACCGCCGCGCTGGGTTCCTCCCCGAGACGATGCTCAACTACCTGGCGCTCATGGGGTGGATCATGCCGGACGGGGTGACCGAGGAGTTCACCCTGGCCGAGTTCGTCGAGCACTTCACCCTGGAACGCATCACCTTGGGTGGACCGGTCTTCGACCTCGCCAAGCTCACCTGGCTCAACGGCCGCACCATCCGCCGCTTGCGCCCCGCCGAGATCGTCCAGCGTCTCCGCGGCTGGGTGCTCTCCGAGGCGTACCTGGAGGAGGTGGTGCGGCTGGCCCACGAACGCTTCGATACCCTCGAGCAGTTCATGGCCTACGCCCAGTTCTTCTTCGTGGGGGACGTGGACTACGACCAGGAGGCGCGCGGCAAGTTGGTGGGCAAGCAGCGCACCGCGGCCGAGACGGCGGCGGTGCTGGAGCGGCTCCTGGAGGAGGTGCTGGATCCGCTCATGGACTGGGACGCCGCTCACCTGGAAGAGGCGTTGCGAGCCTTTGCCGGCGCCGCCGGCTGGAAGCCCGGCGACCTGTTCATGCCGGTCCGGGTGGCAGTGACGGGACGGGCAGCCACGCCGCCGCTGTTCGAGACCATGGCGGTGTTGGGCAAGGAGCTGTGCCGGCGGCGCCTGCGGCGGGCCGTCGAGGTGCTGGCCAGTCAGGCCTAGAGACGGTATACTCGCGCGCCAGAGGCGCTTTCGGAGAGGAGGAGGCACGATCATGCGTGGAAGCCGACCGGTGGTGCTGGTGTTGGTGCTGTGCAGCTTCTGGCTCGGAGCGGCCCGGACGGTGGCCGCCCAAGGCTACGATGCCGGGTTCTTCGCTGGCGGTGCGCTGACCTGGGCTAACTTTGCCGGTCAGCGCTACGGCGTGGCCTTGGACGACGACGGCTGGGGGTACCGCGCGTTCGTGGGGGTGGACGTGCTCCCCTACCTGGGGCTTGAAGTGGCGCGGGCCGACTTTGGCGAGGCCAAGGGGCGGGAGGGCGGCGCCACTGCGGTGGTGACCGCCGACACCTGGGCGGTGGGGATCATCGGCCAGATCCCGGTGAGCCAGAAGTTCACCGTCTTTGGCAAGGCCGGCTACCACATCTGGGAGTATTCGGCGCGCCTCACGGACGGGGGGCGGTGGCGGGAGAAGCAGGACGGCGGCGACCCCTACGTGGGCGTCGGGGTGCGGGTGTACTTCAACCGGCACCTGTTCCTCCTGGGGGAGTACGAGGCCTACCGCGTCCACCGCTTCGACTACGACAACCTGAACCTCGGTCTCGGCTGGAAGTTCTAAAGGGGCCGCGGGGAGAGGCGCGGCACGGGCCGCCCTCCCCCCGGGCCAGCGCCGACCGGCCCCACCCCCCTTGCCCGCTCACCAGGCCAGCGCGGGCAAGGGGAGAGCGGTCGGTCGCTTCATTTCCCCCGCCGCCAGCCCCATTGCTACCGCCAGCTCGGCGTTGAGGAGCGCCCCGCCGGCGGCGCCGCGCACCGTGTTGTGGACCAGGACCAGGAATCGAACGTGGAGCACTGGACAGGGGCGGAGCCGGCCCACGGTGACGGTCATCCCACCGCCGGCCCCGGCGTGGCGGCGTGGTTGAGGGGCGGCGGGGTCTTCGCTCACCACCAGCGGCCGGGCCGGTGCCGACGGCAGCCCGCGGCTCTCGGGGGGAGCCTGGAAGGCTTCCAGGGCCTCGCGCACCGCCGTGAGCGTTGCCGTGCGCCGGAGCTGCACCGACACGGAGAGGAGGTGGCCGTCCAGGACCGGCACCCGGTTGGCCTGGGCGGAGACGCGCATGGGGTGAGGCACGACGCCGGCGTCGGCCAGGTGCCCGAGGATGATGCCGGGTTCGCTCTCGATCTTCTCGTCCTCGCCGGGGATGAAGGGGATGACATTGGCCATGGCGTCGAGGGAAGGGACCCCAGGGTAACCGGCGCCGGAAAGCGCCTGCAGGGTGGTGGCGTGCACCGCCTCGATGCCGAAACCATCCACCAGCGGCTTCAGGGCCAGCACCAAGCCGGTCACGGAGCAGTTGGGGTTGGTGACGATGAACCCCTGGCCGAAGCTCTGCCGCTGCACGAGGGCCAGGTGATGCGGGTTCACCTCCGGCACGAGGATGGGTACGTCCGGGTGCCTCCGCAACGCGCTGGCGTTGGAGAAGACCGGGAACCCAGCAGCGGCAAAGGCGGGTTCCACACCCCGTGCCGTCTCGGTGTCGAGGGCTGAGATGACGAGGTCGCACGGCAGCGGTGGCGCGGCCGGGGCGAGGGTCAGGGTGGCGGCCTCCGGCGGGATGGGGCAATCCTCCAACCAGTTCACGGCGTCCTTGTAGGGGCGGCCAGCGGAGCGGGGGGAGGCCGCCAGGGCGGTAACGCGGAACCACGGGTGGTTGGCCAGCAGGGTGACGAGCTTCTGACCCACGGCGCCGGTGGCGCCCAGAATGCCTACGCGTATGGGTTGGCGATGCATCTTCTAGCTCCTTTCCAAGGCGACGGCGGGCGCCGTCGCGGCACCCACGAAGTGCCGGTGCAGGTGGTGCACCGCCGTCTCGCGAAAACCACGGGGAACCACCACCCCGACCGACACGGGCGAACCAGTATCGGCGGTGGCCAACACCGGCACGCGGGCGCGTCGCAGCACCGCACGAACGGTCCCGGCGGGGGACTCCAGGGCCGCCAGGCCGCCACCGATCACCGCCACCAGGGCGACACCGGGGCGCACCTCCCCGGGCGGCGCCGCGCCGAGCGCGGGCCGCGCCTGGGGGGGCAGCAGCCATTGCGGCGGGAACGCCCCCGGCCCGCGGCACGGCAGGGCGCCGGCCGCGGTCAGGCTCGCCACTCGCTCGCCGGGCAGGCGGGCGAGGGCGCAGTCGTCCACCAGGGACACCGCCCGCACCGCCGCAGCAAGCCCCGGTTCCCCAGGACCCACGACGGTGCCGGGGGCGTCCGGGGCCAGCGTGTTGCGCACGGCAATGGCGATACCGGTTCGGGCAGCGGGGAGCATGGTCTTGGGGTGCAGGACCTTGCCGCCGAAGCGTGCGAGGTCGAAAGCCTCCGCGTAGTCCAGGCGGGGGATCGTGGTGCCCTCCGCCGACACGCCCGGGGGGGCGCTCAGCACGCCGTCCACGTCAGTCCAGATCTCCACGAGGTCCGCGCCCAAGGCAGCGCCGAGGAGGCTTGCTGTGTAGTCGGAACCGCCGCGGCCAAGGGTCGTTGGGCGTCCGGCGCCGTCGGCGCCGATGAACCCGGTGGCCACGGCCACCGCGCCGGGGGGAAGGCGCCGCCAGGCGGTTTGCACCGCCGCGGCAGTGACCTCCTCGTCGACGCGAGCCTCGCCGAAGCACGAGTCGGTGCGAACCAGCCGCCGGGTGTCCCAGGGGCGGGCGTCGAGGCCTGCGTCCCGGAAGGCCACCACCGCCAGCACCATGGCCAGGCGTTCGCCGGTGGAAAGGACCGCGTCGCGGGCCGCGGGGGAGGGGGCGCCACGCTGAATCGCGGCAAGCCCGTCCTCCACCTCGTGGAAGATGGCCTGCAGTGAGGCGTCGCCGGCGACATCGCCGCCAAGTTCCGCCAAGACCTCGTGGTGGCGCCGGCGCAGCGCTGCCAGGGGTGCAGCGACACTGCGGCGCCGCTCCGCGTCGTCCACCAGACCAGCCAGGGCGTCGGTGACGCCAGCGAGGGCTGAGACCACCACCACGACCGGTTCGCCCCCTGTGGCGCTGGCCACCAGCGACGCCACCCGGCGCAGGCGCTCGGCGGTGGCCACGGAGGTGCCGCCGAACTTCATCACGCGCATTGCACACCTCCCGCGGCGCCGCCGCTGGCGCCCGCCACGCTGTCGGCAAAGGCACGTATTGCCCGCTCCACGGCCTCCCCTTCCACGAGGAACGCGTCGTGGCCGTGGGGGGAGGCGAGGATCTGCAAGCGGGCGCCGGGGATCTCCCGCGCCAGGGCGGTGAGCTCCGGCAGGGGGTACAGGACGTCGGAGTCGATGGCCAAGAGCAGGAGCGGGGTGGTAATGGTGCGGAGCACCTCGACGTAGGGACCGCGCCCACGGGCCACGTCGTGGCTGTCCATGGCCCGGGTGAGGGTGATGTAGGCGTTGGCATCGAAGCGGGCGACGAGCTTCTCGCCGTGGGCGCGGAGGTAGGCCTCGACAGCGAAGCTGCCGTCGCGGGTCAGTTCGCGGCCGAACCGGGCCGTCAGGCCGGCCGGGGAACGGTACGTACACATGGCCACCATGCGGGCGGCGGCCAGACCGTCGCGGGGCGGCTCCGCAAGGGAGTAGCGCCCGTCCCGGAAGCGAGTATCGGCCCGGATAGCCGCCCGCTGGGCCTCCGAGAGGGCGGTGGCCCAAGCCGAATGGCGGGCCGGAGCGGCGATCACCGCCGCCTTCTCCACCAGCTCCGGGAAGGTGACGATCCACTCCAGGGCCTGCATCCCGCCCAAGGAGCCGCCAAGGACCAGCTCGAGGCGGCGGACCCCCAGGGCGGCGAGCAGCTCCCGTTGCAGCCGCACCATGTCGCGGATGGTGACGGGGGGGAAGTCGGGTCCCCAGGGACCGTTGCCGTGCGGGGACGGCGAGAGTGGGCCGGTGGTCCCGTAGCAGCTGCCCAGGACGTTGCTGCAGACGATGAAGTGGCGGGCGGGGTCGAGAAGGCGGCCCGGGCCGAAGAGGGCTGGCCACCAGGCATCGGCGTCGGCACTGCCGGTGAGGGCGTGGCAGACGAGGATGGCCCGGGAGTCCTCCCGCCGGAGGGACCCCCAGGTGCGATACGCCACCACCACCTCCGGTAGCGACGCCCCGCACTCCAAAGGGAACGGCGCGGCAAGGCGGTGAAAGCGGGTGCGCGGCGAGATCTGGCCGGCGATCATGCGGCCCTCCCCTCGCCCGCCCGGGCAAAGGCCCGGGCGAAATCCGCTTGGATGTCCTCGATGTGTTCGAGCCCCACGGAGACGCGGATGAGGTCGGGTGTGACGCCGCTGGCCCGTTGCTCGGCCTCGCTGAGCTGCTGGTGGGTAGTACTCGCCGGGTGAATGACAAGGGTGCGGACGTCGCCCACGTTGGCCACGTGCTGCGCCAGGGTCACGGCGTCGATGAAGCGCCGTCCGGCTTCGGCGCCGCCGACGATGCCGAAGGTGAGGACGCCGCCGAAACCGTGGGTGAGGAGGCGGCGGGCCCGCTGGTGGTAGGGGTGGTCCGGCAGGCCGGGGTACGACACCCAGGCCACCTCGGGGCGGGCGGCCAGCCACCGCGCCAGCGCCAGGGCGTTGTCGCAGTGCCGCTGCACCCGCAGCGAGAGGGTCTCCAGCCCTTGCAGGAGGAGGAAGGCGTTGAAGGGGGACAGGCAGCCGCCCAGGTCGCGCAGCGCCTCCACCCGGGCGCGCACGGCAAAGGCCACGTTGCCGTGAGGGCTCTCGGGACCGAAGGTAGCGGCGAAGCGCAGACCGTGGTAGCCCGGCGAGGGCTCGGTGAAGGCGGGGAAGCGGTCGCCCCCCCAGTCGAACCGACCGGCGTCCACGACGATCCCGCCGAGGGAGGTGCCGTGCCCACCGATCCACTTGGTGGCGGAGGCCACCACCACGTCGGCACCGTGCTCGATGGGCCGGCAGAGAAAGCCGGCGCAGCCGAAGGTGTTGTCCACCACCAGGGGGACGCCGTGCCGGTGAGCGAGGGCAGCGAGGGCGGGGAGATCGGGGATGGCAAAGGCGGGGTTGCCGATGGTCTCCACGTAGACGGCGCGGGTGCGCCGGTCGATGGCGGCGGCCACCGCGTCGAGGTCGTCGGTGTCCACGAAGCGGACGGCAATGCCCAGGCGGGGCAACGCCACCTTGAACTGGTTGAAGGTGCCCCCGTAGAGGGCGGTGGAGGAGACGATGTTGTCCCCCGCCTGGCAGAGGGTGGCGAGGGCGAGGAACTGGGCCGCCTGCCCGCTGGCGGTGGCGACGGCGGCGGCTCCCCCTTCCAGGGCGGCGACGCGCCGCTCGAAAACCTCGACGGTGGGGTTGCCGATGCGGGAGTAGATGTTGCCGGGCTCTTCCAGGGCGAAGAGGCGGGCGCCGTGGGCGGCGCTGGCGAAGGTGTACGACGAGGTCTGATAGATGGGTGCGGCGCAGGCGCGGGTGGTGGGGTCGGCTGCCTGGCCGGCGTGGATCTGTAGCGTCTCGAACCTATACGACGTCTCGTGGCGGGTCTCCATGATGATCCAACCTTTCTCGCGGCTTGGCCGCGTACTCGTTGCCGTGGCGCCCGAGGGCGCCGGGGGTGGTGGGGATTGGGGTCGCGTGACGCATTCGCATGGTTGGCTCCTTCCGTGTCCGTACCGCCAATAACGACAAGGACCCGCGAGGCTGGCTCGCGGGTCCGGAGTGGCTCGATTCTACCGGTGCGCTAGGGAGCGGCACTCCTCGCCCGCATGGGTCGCATGCACATGACCATACGAGCGTCGAGGCGGCTCCTCATCGGCGCGATCTATAGCAAGGGGCGGCAGCCCGTGTCAAGCTCCCCGCCGACCCGAGGTGCGAGGTTCGCCGGAGCTCGAAGCGCCGGGCTCGGCTTGCGGGGCGTTCGGGGCAAGCAGAGGCTCAGAGCTTGCGGCCGAGCCCCAGCCACCAGGCGGGGCCGGTGGAGTCCTGGTCCGCCCGCACCCGCTCGGCCGGCGCCAAAGATCCTTTGGCCTTTACCATGTGGTCGAGGCGGGCCCACACGTAGGACGCGCCTACTTCCAGGTACCAGGGCGAAGCGCCAAAGAGGAAGGCGTCCACGCCCACCCCCGCGGTGAACATGGGGAAGAAGCCGTCGTTGTCCACGCGCAGGCGTTCGTCCAGGACCTCGTTGCGGAGGGTGAGCGTGGTGGTGTCCTTTTCATACGCCACGCCCAGGCCGCCCAGGGCGAACGGTACGACGGTGCGGCAACTCCCGCACGGCACGAACCGAGCAAGGGCCATGACATCGGTGTAGACCGAGTAGGTCTGCTCGAAACGGAGCGTCGCCGGGCCGGCCTCGGTGAGCACGGTGGCGCGGCCGTCGATCCCCCCGCGGCTGATGTCGAACTCGAGGCCAACCCTCCAGGCGGGGGACACCTGGCGGAAGAGCTGGCCGCCCAGGCTCACGTTGGCCACGTCGTCCCAGGTGTCGAAGTCCACCCCGAAGGTCCGGTTGATCTGCTCGATCTGCTTGTTGGTGTTGGTCTGCTTGGGGAATGACTGCTGCAGGTAGACGGTGAGAAAAGCATCGCCGGCCGCCGCCGCCGCCGCGCCCGCTAGGGAGATGGTCGCCGCGGCCAGCCACAACGGTTGCCGATTCATGTCCCCTCCTCCTGCCCGTCTTAGTGCCTGGCATGGTCCAGCACTGCCGTGCCGCAACCTTCGCGCTGCGCCCTTGGAAAGTCAAGCTCTCCACGGGCGAGCTCGCGCGGGCAGGCGATGGGGCAAGGCCGCGGCCCCGCGAACCGCCGGGCGGGTATGATGGCGGGCAGGCGGGCAGCAGACCTGCCGGGAGGCAGTATGCGACGGTGGACGGTGGCCTTGGGCGTGGTCGCCGCGCTGCTCTGGGGTTGCCAGCGAGCGGCCAGGGTGGAGCAGGCCTGGGAGGCGGCCGACGCCGCCTACGAGGCGGCGGCCACCGGCGAGGAGAAGGTGGCGGTGCTCGAGAAGTTCCTGGACCGCTACCCGGACACCCCCCACACCGCCGACGCGGTGGAGTCGGTGGTTTACCACCTTGCCGAGGAGGCCGAACGCCCCGCCGAGGCTGACGCCTTCATCGTTGCCCGTCTGGCGCGGATCAGGAATCCCGAGCGGCGGCGCGAGGTGGCGTTCCAGCGTCTGGCGCTGCTTGCGCGCCTGGAGCGCCGGGACGAGCTGCGGAAGCTAGCGGAGGAACTGTCGCTGGGGCGGGCGTTGACCTACCGGGAGGCCATGGCCATCGGGGATGCCGCCAGTCGCGCCGGCGAGTGGGAGCTGGCCTTGCGCGGGTACACGGACGCACAACCGTACGCCAGCGAGGACGCCGTCCGCGCGGAAAACGCCGGGACGGGCATGAGCGACGAGCGCATGATCCGCACCGCCCAGCGCCGCATCAGCGCCGTGCTCACCGGCCTGGGCTGGGCCGAGGCCAACCTTGGGCGGCTGGACCAAGCGCTCCAACACTTTGCCCTGGCCCGCCGGTTCGACCATGGCCGTTTCCTCGGCAACACCAACTCGAAGCTCGGGACGTTGCAAGGGCGGACACTGCTGCTGGCCGGGAGGTTGGAACAGGCGATGCAGGTCCTCGCCCCCGAGGCGCTTTTCGGTGACAGCGAGGAGGCCGTCCAGGCCCTGCGCGAGGCCTATGTCAGCAGTCGCGGGAGCGCCGAGGGGTTCGACGCGTTCCTGGAGGCGGAACGCCAGCGCCTGGCCCGGCCGGCGGTGGACTTCACCCTCCCCGACTACCAGGGCGTGCCGCACACGTTCTCGGCCCTGCGCAACGGCGAGGTGGCGCTCCTCACCTTCTGGTTCCCCACGTGAGGGGGGTGCCGCGTGGAGTTGCCACGCCTGGAACCGCTGTACCGCACCTACCGCCAGCGCGGTTTCACCGTGGTCGCCGTGGAGCGCAACCGCGACACCGCGCGCGCCAAGGCGTTCATTGCCGAGAAGGGGTTGACCTTCCCGCTGCTGGAGAACGGCGAGGGGGAGAGCGAGGTGGTGTGGCGGCTGTACAAGGTGAGCTCGTTCCCCACCTCGTTCCTGGTGGACCGGCACGGTCGCGTGGTGGCCACCCACGTGGGGTTCGAGGAGGGGGACGAGGTCCGGCTCGAACGCGAGATCCTGCGACTCCTGGAGGAGGGGCAGGGCAGTGGTGGGTGAGGAGGTGATGCTGCCGTGTTGATGGAGCCCTACCGCAGCCGGGTGGTGGAGCCCATCCGGGTCACCACCCGGGAGGAGCGCGAAAGGTTCATCCGCGCCGCCGCCTACAACCCGTTCCTGCTCCCCGCCGAGCAGGTGATGATCGACCTGGTCACCGACTCCGGCACCTCCGCCCTGTCCATCGCCCAGTGGGCGGCCATGCACGGCTCCGACGAGTCGTTCACCGGCTCCCGCTCCTTTGAGCGCTTCGCCGCTGCAGCCCGTTCCGTGTTCGGCCGCCGCCACGTCATCCCCTGCCACCAGGGGCGGGCTGCCGAGCACCTCATTGCCGCCGCGGTGATCTCCCCCGGCGACGTGGTGCTGGCCAACACGCTCTTCGCCACCACCCGCCAGAACTTCGAGGAGGCCGGTGCCACCTGCCGGGATCTCCCCATTGCCGCCGCCCTCGCCCGTGACGGGGCGCACCCGTTCAAGGGCAACATCGATCTCGAGGCGCTGGAGGACGGCCTGCGCGCCGCGGGCGGGCGGGTGCGGCTGGTGGTCCTCACCGTCACCGAGAACTCCCGGGGCGGGCAGCCGGTGGCGCTTGCCAACATCCGCGCCGCCAGCGCCCTGTGCCGCCAGTTCGGGGTGCCGCTCTGGCTGGACGCGGCGCGAGTGGCGGAAAACTCGTACCTCAACGTGCTTCGCGACCCCGCCTGCCGAACCATGAGCGCCCGCGACGTGGCCCGGGAGACCTTTGCCCTGGTGGACGGCGTCTTCATGAGCATGAAGAAGGACGGCCTCGGCAACGTGGGGGGGCTCATCGCCCTGGACGACGACCGCTGGGCGGAGGCCATCCTCGTCCGGTTGCTGGTGTCGGAGGGGATCCCCGCCGCCGGCGGGCTGGCGGGGCGGGATCTGGAGGCCATGCGGGTGGCCCTGGAGGAGATGTTCGACGACGATCACCTGGCCTACCGGGTGGAGGCCACGGCGTTCTTGGGCGAACGGCTGGCCGACGCCGGCGTGCCCGTGGTGACCCCCTTCGGCGCCCACGCCATCTACGTGGACGGCCGGCAGTTCTGTCCCCACCTGACGGACGAGCAACTCCCCGCCTGGTCGTTGTCGGTGGCGTTCTACGTCCACGCGGGCGTGCGCGGCTGGGAGACCGGCAACGTCATGCGGGGTCGGCAGGACCCGGCCACGGGGCAGTGGCGGTGGCCGGAACTGGACCTCTTCCGCCTCGCCATCCCCCGCCGCGTGTACTCCGCGAGCCACCTCCGCTACGTGGCCGACACCCTGAGCGACCTGTACCTGCGACGGGAGACCATCACCGGTCTGCGCTTCGTCTACCGCCCCCCCGCCCTGCCGCAGTTCATCGCCCGCTTCGAGCCAGTGTGAGGGGCGGCCGGGGTGGGCCGCTCAGTCGGCCAGCGGCACCACGTAGAAGAGCACGGCAAAGTAGTGGAGGACGCTGCCGGCCAGCACGAAGCCGTGCCAGACGGCGTGGTGGAACGGGAGCCTCTGCCAGGCGTAGAAAGCGACGCCCACGGTGTAAGCGAGCCCGCCGGCCACCAGGAGCACGATCCCTCCCGTCGCCACGGACTGGCCGAGAGGCTTGGCCGCCACCACCACGAGCCAGCCCAGCACCACGTAGAACAGCACCGAGAGAACCCGGAGACGGCCGATGAGGGTGGCCTTGAAGACGATGCCCAGCACAGCAAGCCCCCACACCACGCCAAACAGTGACCACCCCCACGGCCCGCGCAGGTTCACCAGAGCGAACGGCGTGTAGGTGCCGGCGATGAGCAGGTAGATGGCGGAGTGATCGAGGACCCGCAGCACTCGTTTGGTGCGGGCGAGGGACGCGGGGACGGCGTGGTAGACGGTGGAGGCGGTGTAGGCCAGCACCAGGGTGGCCCCGTACACGCTGCACGAGACGATGTGCCAGACCGTCCCCTTGAGGGCGGCAAAGGCCGTCAGCACCGCCAGTCCGGCAATGGCAAAGACGATACCGACGCCGTGGGAGACGCTGTGGGCGATCTCCTCGGCGGTGCTGTAGGTCGGCACGGCGTTGGCGCGTTGCATGGTGGTTCTGCCCCGACCCATCGTAGCCGCTGCACCCGCCCCCCGTGGCGCTCACGGCACCGGCGTGGCCGCCGCGGCGGTGGCGGAGAAGTCGGCAAAGGCAGCCTCGCTGGGCTGGCGCTCCCGCTGCAGCCGGGCCGCCACCGCCTCCACCTCGCGCATCACCCGCAGCAGGTTGGCGCCGGCCACCTTGCGGATCTCGTCCTGACTGTACCCCCGGCGTCGCAGTTCGGAAAGGAGCGCCGGGTAGCAGGACACGTCGTCCAGCCCCACGGGGGTGCTGCCGATCCCTTCGAAGTCGGAGCCGATCCCCACGTGGTCGATGCCGGCCACCTGCCGGATGTGGTCGATGTGGTCGGCCACCTGAGCGAGGGTGGCGGGGGGGATCGGGTGGCTGGCTCGCCAGGCGCGGATGCCCTCGTAGACCTTGGCCGGATCGTTGGGGTACAGCGCCTCCAGGCGCTTCCACTCCTCCTCCAAGGGCGCCTCGGCCAGGCGCACCGCTTCCGACACAAAGCCGGGGGCGAAGTTCACCATGACAATGCCGCGGTTGGCCTTCACCTGGGCGAGGATCTCGTCGGGCACGTTGCGGGGGTGGTTGCACAGCGCCCGGGCCGAGGAGTGGGAAAAGATCACCGGTGCCACCGAGACGGCGAGGGCGTCGCGCATCACCGCGTCGGAGACGTGGGAGAGGTCGATCATCATGCCCAGGCGGTTCATCTCCTTGAGTACCTCGCGGCCGAAGGCTGTGAGCCCCCCGTGCCGGGGTGGGGAAGTGGCGGCGTCCGCCCAGTCGGTGGGGCCCCAGTGGGTGAGGGTCAGGTAGCGGGCCCCGGCCGCAAAGGCGATACGCAGCACCGCCAGGGAGTTGGCAATGGTGTGCCCGCCCTCGATGCCGATGAGGACGGCGGTGCGACCCGAGGCGTGGATCTTTTCGATCTCGTCGGCGGTGGTGGCCAGGGCCAGGGTCTCCGGGTAACGGAGCACGAGGCGCCGGGTGACGTCCAGCTGCGCCAGCATGGCCGTGGCCGCCTCGGGCCCCGTCACCCTCGACGGGACGTAGGCAATGGAAAAGAAGGCCCCGAGCTGGCCCTTGCGCATGCGGGGGAGGTCGAAGTGGCGGGGCGGCTCGCCAGCAGGGCGCGGGGAGGCTAGGTCCACCCGGGCCAGGCGGTTGTCGAAGCGGTCCAGGAGCGTCTCGGGCAAGTCGATATGGCCGTCGACGAGGAGGATGTCGTCAACCGGCGCGGGCGGCTCCCCGGCCGGTAGAACGGCGGCCAGCAACAGGACGGCTGCAGCAAGGGCGATGCGGCGACGGTTCGTGGTGGCTCTCACCTCTACCTCCCGCTCCCGCCCGGCGGCTCGGGCCGGCGGGCGGGGAGCGAGTGCTAGCATACGCTGGACGCGATCAGGCAAGGCCCTGCCGCGAGCTGACCGTGCGAACGCTCCTGCGACTCCTGCGCTTCTTGAGGCCCCACGCCGGCTGGGCGATGGTGGCGGTGGGCGGCATGGCCGGTGTGGCCGTGACCACCGTCTTTCTGGTCTTCCTCATTTACCCCGTGTTCGACCAGGTGCTGGGTGCCGGGGCTGGCGCGGCGGTGTTGGGGGGAACGCCCCGGGCCGATGCCCACACGTCGGGGGGCAAGCTGCCGGACGCCGGGGTGGTGCGAGTGCTGCGTGCGCGCTTCGAAGGGGCCAAGGAATCCCTCGCGGCGCTGGTGCCCTCCGAGAACCTGGCCATCGTGATCATCGCCTTTCTCACGGTGTTCCTGCGCGCCTCCCTCACCTACTTTGGGCACTACGCCTTCTACCGCACCGGCCTGGCCACCGTGAAGGACATCCGCGACCGCCTGGTGGACGCCATGTTGCGCCAGTCCGCCCGTTTCTACCAGCAGCAGCCGTCGGCGGTGCTGATGTCGCGGGTGACGTACGACGTGGACCAGATCACGGCAGCGGTGAGCGACCGTTTCGGCGATCTTTTCCAGGACTCCTTCACCGTCCTGGCCCTTCTCGTCTACGTCTTTTCGCTCAACTTCAAGATGGCCCTGGGCGCCCTGGTGGTGGCACCGCTCCTGCTCTGGCCAGTGGTTCACTTTGCCCGCAAGCTGCGGCGGCGTTCCCACGCCACCCAGGAGCGGCTGGGGGAACTCAACGCGGTGCTCGACGAGGTGCTCAAGGGGTTTCGGGTCGTCCAGGCCTTCGGCATGGAGGCCTTCGAGGCCCGTCGCTTTCGCGCCGCCACCACCCGCCACTTCCGGGCGATGCTGCGGGCCTGGCGGATTCAGGCGCTCAACGCGCCGGTGATGGAGGTGCTGGGGTCGGCGGGGATTCTCGCCCTGATGGCCTACGCCGCGCACCTCATCCGCAGCGGCGAGTTGACGCTCGGCCTGTTCTCCTCCTTCCTCTTCGCCCTCTACGGCATGTACAACCCCATCAAGCGCCTCAACAAGCTGAACCTGTTCGCGCAGATGGCCATTGCCGCCGGGGACCGGGTGTTCGCGGTGCTGGACGCCGAGGTGGCCGTTGCCAACCGTCCCGGGGCGCGGGTACTCGCCGGCGTCCGACAGGGGATTCGCTTCGAGGACGTGGTCTTCGCCTACGAGCCCGACAAGCCGGTGCTGCGGGGGTTCACCCTGGAGATCCCCGCCGGCTCGGTGGTGGCTCTGGTGGGCGCCTCGGGGGCGGGGAAGTCCACGGTGGCGCAACTCCTGCCTCGCTTCTGGGACGTGGACGGGGGGCGCATCACCATCGACGGCGTGGATATCCGGGATCTGGACCTGGCGTCGCTGCGGGCCCACCTGGGGCTGGTGACGCAGGAGACGGTGCTGTTCAACGACACCATCCGCGCCAACATCGCCTACGGCCAGGAGGTGGTGGACGAGGACCGGCTGCGAGCCTGCGCCCGTGCCGCCTTTGCCGAGGAGTTCATCCTCGAGTTCCCCCAGGGGTACGACACGGTGGTGGGGGAGGCGGGGATCAAGCTGTCCGGCGGCCAGCGGCAGCGCATCGCCGTGGCCCGGGCGCTGTACAAGGACCCGCCGATTCTGATCCTGGACGAGGCCACCTCGGCCCTGGACGCCGAGGCCGAGGCGGTGGTGCAGCGGGCCCTGGAGAACCTCATGCGCGGGCGCACCACCCTCGTCATCGCCCACCGCCTGGCCACCGTGCGCACCGCCGACCGCATCGCCGTCATGGAGGAGGGGCGGGTGGTGGAGGCCGGCACCCACGCGGAACTCCTGGCCCGGGGCGGGCTCTACGCCCACCTGGCGCGGTTGCAGGGGTTGGTGGCATGAGGGCCGGGGCGGCGGCCGAGGTGCCCGCTCCCCCCCTCTCCATCCTGCAGATCCTGGAGAAGAACCGCTTTGGCACCGGGTCGGTGCAGCAGATGTTCCAGGCGGCGGCGGGGCTGGCCGCCCGGGGGCACAGGGTGGCGGTGGTCTCGCGCCCAGGGGAGGAGCTTTCGGCCCGCTGCCGCGAGGCAGGGGTGGAGCTCGTCCCCCTGCCGCTGCGCCACGAGGGCGATGTGGGCTCGGCGGTGCGCCTGGCGCGACTGATCCGCGCCCGGGGCGTGGACGTGGTCCACGTGCACAAGGGCATTGCCCATGCGGTGGCGCTTCTGGCCAGCTACCTCGCGCCGGTCCCGTGCCTGGTGGTGAACCGTGGCGTGTCGTTCCCCCTCACGGTGTGGACCCGCGGCAAGTACCGCAGCCGCAGGGTCCACCGGGTGGTGACGGTGTGTCAGGCCATCCGCGAGGTGGTGATTGCCAGCGGCAGGTTGGACCCTGCCAAGGTGGTGGTGGTGTACGCCGGTACCGATCTCTCGCGCTTCGACCCGGCGCGAGTGGACGGCGGTGCTGTGCGGCGGGAGTTGGGGCTCGCGCCGGATGCCTTCCTGGTCTGTCAGGTGGGGGTACGGCCGTGGCGCGGCTGGAGGATCCTCGTGGCTGCCATGGCCGAGGTGGTTCGGCTCGAGCCGCGCGCCCATCTGCTCCTGGTGGGCTGCGAGAGCGAGGCGGTGCGGCAGGAGGTGATGGCCGAGGCCGAGCGCCAGGGGGTCGCCGGTCGGACCACGGCGCTGGGCTACCGGACCGACATCCCGGCCATCTCCGCGGCTCTCGACGTGGCGGTGGACCTTTCCACCGCCGGGCTCGGCATTACCGGCACGCTCCGCGAGGCCATGGCCATGGGCAAGCCGGTGGTGTGTTCGGCGGCCGGAGGCAACCCGGAGCTGGTGGTGGACGGGGTGACCGGCCGACTGGTACCGCCGGGCGACGCGGCGGCGGCGGCGGCTGCGCTCCTCGAACTGCGGCGCGAGCCGGCCAAGGCTCGGGCCTGGGGGGAGGCGGGGCGGCGCCGCGTGGAGGAGCGGTTTTCCGCCACTGCGCGCCTGCATGCCCTGGAGCGGCTCTACCGCGATGTCCTCGTCGCCGGTGGGGCGGGGGGACGGCGTGAGGGTGGCCGCTGACGCAACGACTCGGGCAGCGCTGCGGGTGGTGGTGCTCTTTGGCGTGGTGAGCCTCCTTGCCGACCTCACCTACGAGGGGGCGCGGTCCATTACCGGGCCGTTTTTAGGTCTCTTGGGCGCCAGCGGCGCGGTGGTTGGGGCGGTGGCAGGGTTCGGGGAGTTCGTGGGGTACGCGCTGCGGCTCGTCTCCGGGTGGCTCGCCGATCGCACCGGCCGCCCCTGGCTGCTCCTGGCCGCCGGCTACGCCGTGAACCTCCTGGCCGTGCCGCTGCTGGCCCTGGCTGGGCGCTGGGAAACCGCGGCGGGGCTCATGGTGGCCGAGCGCCTGGGCAAGGCCCTCCGCACCCCCTCCCGGGACGCCGTGTTGGCCCGGGCGGCGGCCCGCCTGGGGACCGGGTGGGGGTTCGGGCTGCACGAGGCCATGGACCAGATCGGCGCCCTGGCCGGGCCGCTCCTGGTGGCCGCCGTGGTGGCAGCGTCAGGATCGCTGCGTACCGCCTTCGCCGCCTTGCTGGTGCCGGCGCTGCTGGCCCTCGGCGCTCTGGGCGTGGCCAGGGTGGGCGTGGGCGGGGATGGGGAGCACCCCGTCGCGGGTGCGGCGCACGCAGGGCGGCTGCCGCGGCGCTTCTGGCTGTACCTGGCGGCAACGGCGCTCCTGGCGGCTGGCTTTGCCGACTTCCCGTTGGTGGCGTTCCACCTGGTGCGGGAGGGGGTGGTGGGGGCGCCGTCGGTCCCGTTGCTCTACGCCCTTGCCATGGGGGTGGACGCCGGGGCGGCCCTGGCCTTCGGCCGCCTCTTCGACCGGTTCGGCCTGGGGGTGCTCGTCGGTGCCGTGCTCTGCGGCGCTCTCGCCACCCCGCTGCTCTTCCTCGGTGGGAGCTGGGTGGTGCTGGCGGGGGTGGCGGTGTGGGGGGTGGCCATGGGCGGGGTGGAGTCGGTAGTACGTGCGGCGGTGGCCGTGCTGGTCCCAGCGACCCGCCGCGGCGCCGCCTACGGCATCTTTGGCGCGGTCTTTGGCCTTGCGTGGTTCGCCGGCAGCGCCGCCCTCGGCGTCCTGCTGGATGTCTCCCGGCTGCTGCTGGTGGTCCTGTCGGTGGCGGTGCAGCTGGCGGCGGTGCCGGTGCTCGTGCGCGTCGCCCGCCCGGAGCCTGGGGGCGAAACCGCCTAGCGGCGACTTTCGGCGCACCGCCGGCGGGGGCTACACTCTCCCCCATGACGGCATTCCCCGAGCTTCTGTTGCGTCACGTCCGGAAAGGTGGTGCGTTCCTCCTGGTGGCGGCGGTGATGGGGTGCTCCACCGCCGGCCCCGGGACGGTGCCGCCCCGCGGGGGCGCCGTGGCCAGCGCCGCCGGCGACGCCACCGCTGCCGGCCTCGACGCCCTGGCGGCGGGGGGGAACGCCGTGGACGCCGCAGTGGCCACCGCCCTAGCCCTGGCCGTCGTCCACCCCGAGGCCGGCAATCTGGGCGGCGGCGGGTTTGCGGTGGGGCGCGTGCGGGGGGAGCTGTTCGCCTTGGATTTCCGGGAGGTGGCCCCGGCGGCGGCCACCCCCACCATGTTCCAGGGCCCCGACGGGGTGCCGGTCCCCGAGCGCTCCCTGGTGGGGCCGCTGGCGGCGGGGGTACCCGGCTCGCCGGTTGGGCTGTGGGAGCTACACCGCCGCTTCGGCGTGTTGCCCTGGGCGCGGGTGGTGGAGCCGGCGCTGCGGCTGGCGCGGGACGGCTTTCGGCTCACGGAGCGGGAGGCAGCCGCCATTGCGCGGGAGCGGGATCTCTTGGCGCGGTTCCCGGAAACGGCGGCGGTGTGGCTCCCGGGTGGTGACGCCCCAGCGGCGGGGACGACGGTGCGCTTGCCGCGTCTCGCGGCGTTGTTGACCGCCTACGCCCAGCGCGGGCCGGAGGCCATCGTGACGGGGGAGGCCGCGCTGGCCGTGGAACGGGCTTCCCGCGCTCACGGCGGGATCCTCACCGCCGCGGACCTGGCCGCCTACCGCCCCGCGTGGCGCGAACCGGTGCGCTTTGCCGCCTTTGGCTGGGAGGTGGCCTCCATGCCGCTGCCGTCCTCCGGGGGGATCATCCTCGGCCAGACCTGCGGCCTGCTGCAGCGGCTGGGCTGGGATGCGCTGCCGCCGGCAAGCGTGGCCCGCGTGCACCTGCTTGTGGAAGCGTGGCGGCGAGCTTACGCGGACCGGGTGCTCCTGGGCGACCCGACCACCACCCTGGCCAGCGAGCGGGAACTCCTGGACCCCCGGTGGCTCGATCGCCGGGCTGCCGAGATCCCCCGGGAACGGGCCACCCCGTCCGGCGAGGTCCGTTCCTGGGGCCCGCACGTGGGGGAGCGACCGGAGACGACCCACCTTTCAGTGGTGGACGCGGCGGGGAACGCCGTAGCCCTCACCACCACCCTCAATGGGTCCTTCGGCTGCGGCCTCCTGGTCGGGGAGCTCGAGATCCTTCTCAACAACGAGATGGACGACTTTGCCGCGGCCCCGGGCACCGCCAACCTGTACGGGCTGGTCCAGGGGGAGGCCAACGCCGTGGGGCCGGGCAAGCGGATGCTCTCCTCCATGGCGCCCACGGTGGCGTGGCGAGGCGAGGAGGTCCTGGCCCTGGGATCGCCGGGGGGGTCGCGGATCCCCACCGCCACGGGTCAGGTGTTTCTTGCCGTGGCGGTGGACGGCCTGTCGCTGGGCCAGGCGGTGGCTCGGCCTCGGGTCCACCACCAGTGGCTTCCGGACCGGGTGCTGTGCGAACCGGAAGCCTGCGCCGCGCTGGCGGCACCGCTCGCGGCGCTGGGGCACCGCGTGGCGCCGGAGCCGAAGCTGGGCGAGGTGCACGCCGCGCGCCGCACCGCGTCCGGCAGGCTCGAGGCGGCGGCGGACCCGCGGGGGCCGGGGAGCGCCGGCGTGTGGCCAGCCGGGGGTTTCCGCCCCCACCGTTGACCGAGGTCAAGGACGGCACTCCCCCGCCGGTGCACGATGGGGACCGGGAGGGGGTATGGCGCGGTTGAGACCAGTGGTTCGGGAACGCCGGTTCGTCCAGATCGCCTTCTTCGTCCTGGTGCTCCTCATCGGCGTGCAGTTCACCCTCTGGGTGGAGGCGCACCTGGCGGGGCGCGAGCCCGCGGTACCCCGCCCGCCGGGGGTGGAGGGGTTCCTCCCCATCTCGGCCCTGATGTCGCTGCGTCTGGCGCTGGCGGGCGGGGGCGTCCACCCGGTGCACCCGGCGGCCCTGGCGATCCTCCTGGCGGTTCTCGCCATGAGCCTAGTGCTGGCAAAGTCGTTCTGCTCCCACCTCTGCCCGGTGGGGGCGCTGTCCGAGTGGTTGGGGAGGCTGGGTCAGCGCCTGCTGGGGCGGACCTGGACGTTACCGCGCTGGCTGGACATCCCGCTCCGCAGCCTGAAGTACCTGCTGCTGGGCTTCTTCGTGTGGGCCACGTGGGTGGCCATGGACGTGGCGGCTGTGCGGGCGTTCCTGGACAGCCCCTACAACCGAGTAGCTGACGTCAAGATGCTGCTGTTCTTTGCCGAGCCGTCGCGGCTCACCGTGGCGGTGCTCGGCGTCCTGGTGGTGGGTTCGGTACTGGTGCGGGACCTGTGGTGCCGCTACCTGTGCCCGTACGGGGCGCTCCTCGGCATCCTCGGCCGCCTCGCCCCGCTCAGGGTGTCCCGGGATGCCGCCACGTGCACCGACTGCAAGCTCTGCACCAAGGTCTGCCCGGCGCGGCTCCCGGTCCACGCCCTGCGCCGGGTACGGTCGGTGGAGTGCACCTCGTGCTTGGATTGCGTGGCCGTCTGCCCGGTGAAGGACTGCCTGGCGGTGCGTCCACCGGTGGGGGAGGTACGGGCGCTCCTCCGGCCGGCGGCGGCGGTGGCGCTGGCGACGGTGGTGTACCTCGCGGTCACCGGCGCCTTCCGCCTGGCCGGCCACTGGCGCGGCGTGGTGCCGGAAGAGGAGTACGCACGCCGCCTTCCGGAAATCGACTCCCCCCTCTACACCCACGTCGGCGGGCTGGCGGCCGCCGAGTCCGGCGGGGAGCAGGCGGTGTCGCGGCCCGCCCACCATGCCGACTGACGCCTGGGCGCGGGCAGCGGCGGCACTCCCGCAGGCAGCGCGGCGGGAACGCGAACTCCCGTTCTTCCGGGCGCTGGCCGCAACATGGGGCTGGCGGCGGGTGGTGGATGCGGGCTGCGGCGGCGGTTTTCACCTGGGACTCCTCGCCGTCCTGGGGGTGGGTGCCGTGGGGGTCGACCTCTCCCTGAGCGCGCTGGAAACCGCACCCCGCGGGCTGGTGGTGGCGGGCGATGTGCTGGCGCCGCCCCTTCCCACCGGCGGCTTCGACGCCGTGCTGTGCCTCGGCAACACCGTCTCGCTGCTCCCCACACGGTTGACGCAGCGTCGCGCCGTGGCGGCCCTCGCCCGCCTCCTGCGCCCGGGCGGCCACCTGCTGGTCCAGGGGGAGGACGCTGGGGCCCTGGTCGCGGCGGGGCCCACGGTGCGCACCCGCCCGTTGCCGGAGGGGGGCGTTCACGTGCGGGTCTTCGAGCAACGCGGTCGGCGAGTGCGGATGCTCGCTGGCGTTGCGCCATCCTCCGGCGAGGCGGTGCTGACCACGAGCTGGCTCCTCCCCACCAGCGCCGCGACGCTGGCGCGCTTGGCGGCCCCCGCGGGGCTGCGCCCGGCACCGTTCCCTGCCCCCCCGCCCGCCGGCAGCGGCTGGTGGGTCGCTCTGGTGCGCTGACGGGCGACCCGCTGCGGTCAGTGTCCGCCCAGCTCGTGGGCGAGCTGGTGGTAGCGTTCGTGGATGCCTTCGCCCATCTCCTCGCGTTCCACTCGCTCGAAGGCGGCGATCAGTTCCTCCTTGTCCGCGGGGGTGAGGGCCTCCTCGGCCATCGGGAAGAGAACCGTGTTCTCCTTGTGGATGTGGGCGCGCAGCAGCTCCACGTAGCCGGCGAGCGCCGCAGCGAGTTGCCGCCGCGCGTCGGCGTCGCCAGTCCCGGCGGCGGGCAGGGCAGCGGCAGCGGTGCGGATGTACTCGCGGCCCAGGTCGTGCTCGTGGAGCATGACGCCGATGGGGCCGTACTCCTTCGGGAAGCCGCGCTCCCCGAGCTTGGCGAAGAGCACATTCTCCTCCTTGCCGTGGTGGCAGCGGTCCGCGAAGTTGCGAACGAAGTCGAGGATCTTCGAGATCCTGTCGGTATCCACCGCTCCCCCCGCGGCTACCGCCTGAGCTTCTCGCTCGGCACCATCGAGGACCAGGGTGATGATGCGGTGTTCGTGTTCGAGAATTTCCGTGGGTTTCATAGTCGTCTCCTTTCAGTGGCCGTGGGTCGTGCTGCCCGGGTGTGACGGTCCCCGGGCAGCAACCGCGGCGTGAAGCCTTTCCAGGTAGTGGATGAACTCGACGTAGGCGGCAACGTAGCGCCGCCCTGCGGTCAGCGAATCGGTGGCGTGCGGCTGGGTCTGCCGAACCGCGGCAAAGCGTGCCCGCACGCCGGCGGCAACGGCCGCGCCCAGTTCCGCGGCAAGCCCATCCACGGTGCCGTCGGCGAGCGCCCGGTCCGCAGCGGCGATCCCCGTGGCCACGCTCCCCGCCGGCTTGAGCCCGTCGTACGGGGCGCCTTCCCCAGCCCGGTGGACGCGGACCACGGTTTCGAAGAACCAAAGATCGGCGAGCTCTCGGGCCGCATCGCTGGCGTCGCGCGCGGCCTGGGCCTTGCGGAAAGCGGTGCGGATCTCGTCCTCGTCCTCGGCACGCACCCACTTCAGCACCGGCGTCACGTCGCCGGCGGCCAGGGCAGCCCGCGCGTCGGCCACCACCGGGCCGTCGAGGGTGTCGCAGTGGGCCTCGGCACGAGACACCGGGGCGGCCAGCCCAGCCAGGGCCAGCAGGGCCAGGGCAATGGGCGACGTAGCGGCTCTCACGGGGCACCTCCTTTGGCGGGGCGATGGCGGCCCCCGGGGGCAGCGCGCCGCCGCCGGCCCGTGCCGGCACCGAGGACCGACGCGGCCTCGGCAAGGTCGGTCAGCAGCTCGCCAACGGCCTGCCCGTACGCGCCGGCAGCCTCGGCGACGGTGTCGAAGGGCGCCATGGCGCAGCCCACGCACGCCATCCCCCGTCGCGCAAAGACACCGAGGGTGGCGGGCCACCGTTGGGTGACCTCGGCCACCGTCAGCGTCGGGCGAAGCGTGGGGGAGACCATCGAACCCCTACCCGCGGGCAGTCTCGGCGAGACGGCGGCGAAGGTCTTTGACCGAGCGCAAGTGGGCCCGGAGCCCGGGATGACTCAGCACGGCGTCACGTCGCGCCCCTCAGCCGGGCAGGTCTTCGGCAATGACCACGAGCCCGTGCGTCGAACGGATCAGCACCCGCTCCCGCCCCGCCTCGACGATGCCCTGGCGCTCCCATTCCGCCAGGAAGCGGCTGACGGTGAAGAGCGTGGTGCCGGTCATCTGGGCGAGTTCCTCGCGGGAGAGGGGGAGATCGATGAGGACGCCGTCTGGGACTTTGCGACCGGCCTGGCGTGCGAGGCGCAGGAGGGTCCGCGCCAGGCGCCGGGCGACGCGTTCGGTGGCGAGCTCGCGGAAGCGCGCTTCGAGCTCGCGGATGCGCTGCAGAAGCACGGTGACGGCATTGCGGCACACCCGCGGGTACCGGTGCATCAGTTCCTGCACCGCCGGCGGGTCCCAGACGAGGGCGTGGACCCCCTGCAGCGCCTGGGCGGTCACGGGGTAAGCGGCGCCCTCCAGCGCTGCCGCCAGGGCAATCACCTCGCTGGGCCCGACCAGCCGCACGATGACCTCCTGGCCATCGACGGACACTTGCTTGAGCGCCACCTTCCCGGTCAGCACGACGTGGAGGGCACATGGCTCCTCGCCCTCGCGGAAGAGCACGCCGCGCCGCCGGGCGCGCGTCTCGCGAGCCAGGGCGGCAACGTTGTCGAGCTCCTCCTCGCCAAGCCCGGCGAACAGCGAGCAACCTCCGAGCAGGCTGTGCCAGAGTTTGTCCCGCGGTCTCACCGCCGTCATTGTGCCACTGTCAGTGGTGTCGCGAGCGGTGGGTGCCGCCGGTCATGCGCGCCCCCGCATGCCCCGGGACCGCTCAGTAGACGTAGCGGGGTTCGAGGAGGATCTGCACCTTCGCCACGGTGGGGAAGGCCCGGCGAATGCGGGCGGCCAGATCCGGCACTAGGGTGGGCGGCGGGTCGCCGTTGGTGTTGAGATCGAAGATCACGTAGCAGGGCTCGCCGCCGGCGATGCGCAGGTCGTGGTAGGTGGGGCGCCCCGGCAGCCGGGCCATTTCGGCGTCCAGAAAGGCCCGAATGGGCTCCCACAAGGGGTGCTCCCGGTCCACCGGGTCCACGTGCACCACCGACCAGCCGGCCATCCGTTCGTTGAGGCGGGCCTCCACGGCTTCCGCAATGTCGTGGCCCTGAGCAATGTCCAGCTTGGCGGAGACCTCCACGTGCAAGGAGGCCACCAGGAGGCCGCCGTAGCGGTGGACGATGAGGTCGTGCACGGCCTCCACCCCCGGCACCGACAGCGCGAGGGCGCGCATTTCCTCCAGCAGTTCCGGGGAGGGGGCCTCGCCGATCAAGGGGTCCACCGAGTCGCGCACCAAGGCGTACGCGGCCCAGGCGATGAAACCCGACACCACCACCCCCCCCACCCCGTCCACCCAGGGCAGGCCGAGGCGAGAGCCCACGAGAGCCGCCATCACCACCGCGGTGGCGAGGACGTCGGAGCGGTGGTGCCAGAAATCGCCGAGGATCACGTTGGAGGCGATCCGCCGCCCCACCGCAAGGGAAAACCGGGCCAGCCACTCCTTGGCCAGGAGGGTGGCGAGGAGCAGGATCAGCAGCCACCAGGGGGCGGTCACCGGATGGGGGTGGAACAGACGGCCCACCGAGGCCTTGCCGAACTCCCAGGCGGTGAGGACCAGCAGCAGCGCCACCACCAGCGAGGCGATGCTCTCGATGCGGCCGTGGCCAAAGGGGTGCTCGCGGTCCGAGGGTTTCTCGGCCAGGGTGAACCCCCAGATCACCACGGCGGAACTCGCCACGTCGCCCAGGGAGTGGAACGCGTCGGCAATGAGGGCGATGCTGCCCACCACCAGGCCAGGGACGAGTTTGGCGACGAACACGACCAGGTTCACCGCCACGCTCACCCAACCTTCCAGCTTCCCGTACTGGGCCCGGCTGTGGGAGGAGGCGGTGTCGTCGGGCCGGTCCACGAAGGTCCGGACGAGCCAGCGCCCCAGCATCGCCCAAGGCTAGCACAGCACCGCTGCCGCCGCTGGCCAGTCATTGGTGCCCAACGTCGCCGGCGGGTGCCGCCGTTGGACGTGCAGCCGCGAGTTGGCTATGCCCGCCGTACGACCGCGAACCTCGGCGTCGGCAACGGGCTTTCAGCACGCCGCGCCGAGCATGGCGGCGCCGTCCGGGGCGGCCGATGCCTCCTCGTGGGAGGTGAAGAGAGGGCTGGCCGAACTCGTGGTGCTGGTGGTACCGATGCTGGCGTGCCTGTCGAGCCGGCCAACGACGGCGAGGCAGCGGGCGGACCCGTCGCCCGCGCCGCGCTAGCAGGCGCCGTGCTCGGTGCGGGAGATGATCTCGTCCTGGAGGGCCTCGGAGAGGTCGCAGAAGTAGTCGGAATAGCCGGCGACGCGGACGATGAGACCGCGGTGGGCCTCGGGGTCGGCCTTGGCGGCGCGCAGCGTCTCGCCGGTGACCACGTTGAACTGCACGTGGTGACCTCCCCCGGCAAAGTAAGCCCGGACCATGGCCGCCACCTTGCGGAGCCCCTCGTCGGTGGCGAGCAGAGAGGGCGTGAGCTTGACGTTGAGGAGCGTCCCGCCGGTCTTGACGTGGTCCATCTTGGCGGCGGAGCGGAACACCGCCGTGGGGCCGCGGCGATCGGCCCCCTGCACCGGCGAGATCCCTTCCGAGAGCGGCATGCCCGCCCGGCGGCCATCGGCGGACGCCCCGCATACCGAACCAAAGTAGACGTGGCACGTGGTGGGGAGCATCTCCAGGCGGTGGACGCCGCCGCGGGCGTCGGAGCGGCCGTCGATGAGACGAAAGGCCGCGTCGAACACGCGGCGCATGAGGGTGTCCGCCGCGTCGTCGTCGTTGCCGTAGCGCGGGGTGCGGTTGACGAGACGCTGGCGGAGCACCTCCTGCCCAGCGAAGTCGGCGTCCAGGGCCGCCACCAGCTCGGCCAGCGACAGGGCGCGAGCCTCGAACACGTGGGTGCGGATGGCCGAGAGCGCATCGGTGATGGTGCCGATCCCCACCGCCTGGATGAAGGTGTTGTTGTAGCGGGCGCCGCCCGCGTTGTAGTCCCGGCCGCGGGCGATGCAATCGTCGGTGAGGACCGAGAGGAACGGCGCCGGCATCTCGGTGGCGTAGAGACGGCCGATGAGGTTGTTGCCGCGGATCTTGATGTCCAAAAAGTGCGCGAGCTGGGTCTCGAACGCCGCAAAGAGCGCGTCGAAGGAAGCGAGATCGCTGGCCGTGCCGGTGGCGGGGCCAAGGCGCACACCGGTGCGGGGGTCCACCCCGTCGTGGAGGGCCAGCTCCAGGACCTTGGGGAGGTTGAAGTAGCCGGTGAGGATGTAGGCCTCCTTGCCAAACGCGCCCACCTCCACACAGCCGGAGCACCCCCCCGCCCGGGCGTCCTCCAGGCGCTTGCCCTGGCGGAGCTGTTCCGCCACCACCACGTCGGCGTTGAAGAGGGAGGGGAAGCCGTACCCCTTGCGGATGACGCGAAGGGCGTGGTGGAGCAGCTCGTCCGGCGTGAGCCGGGAGAGCTGGAGGTTGGAGGAAGGTTGCAGGAGGTGGAGTTCGTCAATGACGTCCAGGAGGAGGTGAGAGACCTCGTTACTGCCGTCGCTCCCGTCGGCCAGCAGGCCGCCGAGGTTGATGTTGGCGAAGTCGGTGTAGGTGCCGCTCTCGGCGGCGGTGACCCCCACCTTGGGGGGCGCGGGGTGGTTGTTGAACTTGATGAAGAAGCAGGCGACGAGTTCCCGTGCCGCCTCCTCGGTGAGGGTGCCGTCGGCGAGCCCCCGCCGGTAAAAGGGCAGGAGGTGCTGGTCCAGGTGGCCGGGGCAGAAGGCGTCCCAGCCGTTGAGCTCGGTGATCACCCCCAGGTGGCAGAACCAGTAGCTCTGGAGGGCCTCGTGGAAGTCTCTGGGGGCGTGGGCGGGGACCCGTCGGCATACCTCGGCGATGCGGCGCAGTTCGCCGCGGCGCTGCGGGTCCGGGCAGTCGGCCGCCAACACCTCGGCCAGCGCAGCGTGGCGCTCGGCGAAGCGGATCACGGCATCGCAGGCGATGGCCATGGCGGTGAGCTGCTCGTGCTTGTCGAGCGCCTCCGGGTCGGACGCGAAATCGAGGTGGGCCAGGGCGCGGGCGATGTCGGCCTTGAAGTCGAGCAGGCCGCGGGTGTAGATCTTGTCGTCCAGCACCGTGTGGCCTGGGGCGCGCTGCTCCATGAACTCGGTGAAGACCCCGGCCTGGTAGGCGGCGTGCCACTCGCTGGGAAGCAGGCTCATCATCCGGTCGCGCAGCGAGCGGCCGCGCCAGAACGGGATGATGGCCGTCTCGTAGGCGGCCAGGCACTCGGGGGGGACCCGGTACGAGGTCTTGGGCCGCGTGTGGAGGATGTGCAGGTCCTCGAGGGAGTGGCAGGTCAGCTCGGGGTAGGTGGGCACCGCCTTGGGGCACGGCCCCCGCTCGCCGACGATGAGCTCGCCGTCGCCGATCCAGATGGTCTTCCTCTCGCACAGGTACTGGAAGGCGCGGGCGCGCAGCACCGGCACCGAAAAGCGGCCGAGGTTGTCGCGGACGAAGCTGGTGATGAGCTCGGCGCGCTCGCTGGAGACGGTGGGGACCGCCTCGAGGCTCTCCTTCCGCAAGCGCCGGACGCGTTCGTTCATCGTCACCCTCCCACGCTGACGGCAATGCCGGTGGCGGTGAGCCGCGCCGCCATGGCGGTCAATCGCTCCTGCGGCGGGGCGGCAAAGCCGGGCGTCTCGGTTGCCTGGCCGAGCCGCGCCGCCTTGGCCGTCCCGGTGCGGTGGTAGGGGAGGAGGCAGATGCGCTCCACCACGCGGAGCCTGGCTGCCAGCTCCCCCAGCCCCTCCACGGTGGCGGGATCGTCGTTGAAGCCAGCAATCACCGGCATCCGCAACCAGATGGGCACACCCACCGCCGCCGCGGCGGCCAGGTTGTCCAGCACCACCGAGAGGGGAGCGCCGGTGGCCTTCCGGTGCGGCTCGGCGTCCAGGTGCTTGATGTCCCAGAGCAGCAAATCGGCGCGCCGGGCCGTTGCCACCGCCGCCTCCCGGGGCGCCACGCCGCAGGTGTCCACGGCGGTGTGCACCCCCTCTCTCCGGCAGGCGTCCAGGCACGCGAGGAGAAACTCGCTCTGGGCGAGGGGTTCGCCGCCGGAAAACGTCACCCCGCCCTTGGAGGTTTCGAAGACCAGGGTCTCGCGGCGGATCTCCGCCAGGAGCTCGGCCACCGTCCACCGCTCCCCCACCCGCTGCCGCGCGGCGGTGGGGCAGGCGGCCAGGCAGGCGCCGCAGGCGGTGCACCCGTCCCCGCCGACGGTGGCGCCGGAGGGGAGCGGCCCGGCCGGCCGCGGGCAGGCGGCCAGGCAGGCGCCGCAGGAGAGGCAACGCGATTCGGTCACGATGATTTGCGGGGTTGGCGCTACCCCTTCCGGGTTGTGGCACCACGGGCAGCGCAGCGGACACCCCTTGAGGAACACCGTGGTGCGCACCCCAGGCCCGTCGTGGAACGACGCCCGCTGCACGTTGAAGACCGTTCCCGAAAGGGCGGACGACCTTGCCGCCACCGTCTCGCCTCCGCGATCCCAAGCTAGGCCGCAGCCGGGCCACTGTCTAGTACGATTGGCAAGGGGCTGCTTGCCAATGTGCACACCCGCCGGCGACATCGCCCTGTCGGACCTCGCCGCCCTGACCCGCGGTGGCGGGGTGTGGCAGGCACTGCTCCAGCTGTTCGACCGCCTGCCGGGGGTGGTGTTCTTCGCCAAGGACGCCCAGGGCCGCTACCTGACTGTCAACGCGACCCTCCTCCAGCGGCTCGGCCGCCGCTCCCCGGCGGAGGTGCTGGGCCGCACCGCCGCCGAGCTGTTCGCCCCGCCTCTGGGGCAGCGCTACCTCGCCCAGGACCTGGAGGTGTGCCGGAGCGGTCGGGCCCTGGAGGACGTGCTGGAACTGCACCTCTACCCCGACGGCGGCGAGGGGTGGTGTCTCACCACCAAGGTGCCGCTGGCAAAGGAGGGTGGCAGGGTGCCGGGGCTCGTGGGCGTTTCCCGGGACGTGCCTGCTCCGGCGGCGGGGGAATCTCCGGAGGCGCTGGCGCGAGCGCTCGACGTGCTGCGGGCCCGGTGCAGCGAAGGCCTGCGCGTGAGGGAGCTGGCCGAGCTGGCGCACCTCTCCCCCTACCGGTTCACGCGGCGGGTGCGGGCCCTCTTCGGGCTGACCCCGGCCCAGCTCCTCGTCAAGACCCGCATCGACCGCGCCCGCGCCCTGCTGGCTGCGGGGGAGGCCTCCCTTGCTGAGATCGCCGCCGCCTGCGGCTATTGCGACCAGTCCGCCTTTACCCGACAGTTCCGCAAGGTGGTGGGCCTGACGCCTGCCCAGTACCGCGCGGGGCGACGAGGGCCGGTCTGACCCGCCGCAACGGCGCCGCCCTCTGGCACAATGGGCCGGTGGAGAGCACCGCTACCCGCACGTTGCTGCGGCGCGTACCGCTGCTCGCCGGGCTCCCCGAGCCCCTCTTCGAGGACCTGGCGGCCATGGCCGCGGCGCGCCGGGTGAATCGCGGCACGGTGCTCTTTGCCGAGGGGGAGGGGGTGGCCTTCCTGCCGCTGCTCCTCGCCGGCAAGGTGAAGCTCCTGCGCATGGGTGCCGACGGCCGCGAGCAAGTGCTCCACATCGTCCGGGCGCCAGCCTCCTTCGCCGAGGCGGCGGTGTTCGGCCCCGGCATCTTTCCGGCCACTGCCGTGGTGGTGGTGGACGGCATCCTCGCCACCATCCCCAAGGACCGCCTCCTCGCCACCCTGCGGGCCCGCCCGGAGGTGGCCCTCGCCCTCCTTGCCTCCATGTCGGTGTGGTTGCGTCGCCTCGTGGACTTGGTGGAGGGGCTTTCCCTCCACACCGTGGAGGAACGGGTGGCCGGTTACCTGTGGTCGGCCTTCCAGCGCTCCGGCCAGCCGCTCACCGCCGGGGCGCAGGTCCGGCTGGAAGACCCGAAGCACCTCATTGCAGCGCTGTGCGGGACCGCCCCCGAGGTGCTCTCGCGCAGCTTTCGCAAGCTGGAAGAAAACGGCGCCGCCCGGGTGGACGGCCCGGTGGCGACCCTTCTCGACCCGGAACGCCTGCGCGCCCTGGCCGACGTGCACCTGGGTTGAACGCCGCCTCCCGGCCGGCACCCCTCGACCCCTGGTGGCCGCCGGGAGCCCGCTGGGGGCGGGCCCTTGGCGGCAGCGAGGTCGTACTCGACGTTAGCGCTGGGCGGCGAGGGCCTCCACCATCCGCTTCAGCTCCTCGATCTCGGCCTGCTGGGCCTTGGCCACCTCGACGAGGAAGGCGGTGAGCTTCGCGTAGTCGAGGGAGCGGTAGCCGCCCTGGTGCTGCGACACGAGGGACGGCAGCACGGCCTCGACCTCCTGGGCGATCATGCCGATCTCGCGCCGGTCCGAGGCGTGCCTCATCAGCTCGTTCGTGCGATCCCAGTTGAACGCGACGCCGCGCAGGCGCGAGAGCGTGGCGAGGATGTCGAGCTCGTCCGCGAGCGGCACCACAGACGTCTTCAGCCGCGCGTCGGAAGGGCCGCCGCAGATGCCGATGACACCAGCGACCCCTCCGCCGCCGTCGCACAGCGGAGCTCCTGCGGCAGCCGGCAAGACTGCGGCGCCAAGCGTGCCTGTGACGTACAACCCCGGGCCGAGGGCTGCGGCCGGTACTGGCCCGGTAGCACCGACGACCACCTGCTGGGCGGTGAAGTCGCCCCAGATGAGATCCGTGGCTGAGGTGTTCGCAATGTGGAGCTTGGCGGAGCCCGCCTCGTTCAACCCCGCCTGAAAGCCGAGCGCCACGTTGCCGCTCTGGCCGACGGCGACGTTGCCAAGCGCCATCCAGCCGATGGCGGTGTTGTTGGAGCCGGTCTGGTTCGTCATCAGGCTGCCGGCCCCCACCGCCGTGTTGTTGTTGCCGGAGGTGTTGTCCCGCATCGAAAGATCGCCGTTGGCGGTGTTCTCGTTGCCGGTGAGGTTCTGCCAGAGCGCTTGATGGCCCGTGGCGGCGTTGTAGCCGCCCGTGGTGTTGGACGCCATGGCCTGCGAACCCACCGCGGTGTTGTTGACCCCCTCGTCGGGACTGGTGGGCTGGTTGGCTGCCAGTGCGGCGTAGCCCACCGCGGTGTTGTGACCCTCCCACGAGACGCCGCCGTTGGTGAACGACAGGGTGGAGAGAGCGTTCACGCCGACGGCGGTGTTGTAGTGGGAATTGACGTTGTTGGCGAGACTCAGCGCCCCCACCGCCGTGTTGGAGAAGGCGACGGTGATGCGGCCGAGGCTGTTGCTGCCGACGCCGGTGTTGTACGAGCCGGTCGTCGCGTCCCGGAGCGCACTGCTGCCGACCCCCGTGTTGTTCCACCCGGAGCTGACGTTCGAGAGTGCGGCGTACCCCAGCCCGGTGTTGTTGGTGCCGTTGCTGCCGCCGCCGGCGCCCATGGCGAAGTTGCCGGCGTTGTAGCCGACGAAGGTGTTCTCGACACCTCCTGGCGATGGGTGGTAACCGTGGAGAAAGCGGGCCGGACCCAGGAAGAGCACGCCGACCGGCGCTGCCGTGGTCTGTGGCAATCGCAGGTTGCCGGTGAGCTGGAGCTGCTCGAAGGGGGCGCTCGTGCCGAGGCCGAGGCGGTTGCTCGTGTCGTCCCAGAAGAAGTTGTTGGCGTCCTGGGAGAGCTTGCCAGTCGCGTCGCCGAAGGTCACGCCACCCTGGGTCAGACCAGTCACGTTGAGCGCCGTCCCGTTGACGTTGATGGTGTACGTGCCGGACAACCGGCCGCCGGGTACGGTTCCGGAAGTAAGCTGCGTCGCGTTGAGGTTCGTCAATCCCGAACCGTCGCCGGTGAACGAGGTGGCGGTGACGGCGTTGGCGGCGACGTTGCCCGTCGAACCCACCGAAAACTGGGTCGCCAGTAGGCGTTCGGGGGTCGGCGTGCGCGGTTCGAGACGGCCGCGCAGGGCGCCGACTTCTGGGATCGCGGCACCGCCGCCTGCCGTCGCGGCGCCGTCGCTGTGGCTCTCGCCGGCCACGCCGGGGATGCCGGGGAGGGCCGTGCCCGCGGCCACCACCTGGAACCACGCCGCGGCCGACCAGAACGGCCCGCCCTCGTCAGTGACGACGCCGACGCCCCAGGCGTAGGTGCCGGGCGCCAGGCACTCCGGCAGGGCGGGCGTCCAGCTCGATGCTGCCGCCGGCAACTGCTTGTCCGCGACGAGCGTGGGGGGTGCGCTCTCGTCGGCGGGGATCGCGTAGACCGCGACGCGCACGGCAAGGGCGCCGGGCTGGCCGGCCCAGGAGAACGTCGGGCAGGGCGCGGCGATGCGTTCGATGCGCCCGACGCTGCCCGGCGAGACGGGGAGCGGCGGCTCGACGGCCAGTGCCGCCGAACAGGCAAACGCCGCCCACAGTGTCACGACACTGCACCGGGGGGATGACATAGCTGCCTCCTTGTGGCGAGTCTTCGCTTCATCCCAATATAGTTACCGGCGGCCGCAGGCGCCAGCAGGCCTGGCCTGCGGTGCACGCCACGCAAACGGCGGGCGGGAGACCGAGGGTCCCCCACCACTGCCGACTCCTGCCGCCGGGCCCGGCACCCGAGCCGTGTATCCTTGCCTCAGTGGCGAAGGGTGGTGGTTGTGCGGGTACTCTTCATCGGTGACGTGGTGGGCAAGGCGGGGCGCAGCCTCCTGGCCGAGGCGCTGCGCCGACTGCAAGCCGAGGTGGAGGCCGACTTCACCATTGCCAACGTGGAAAACGCCGCCGGCGGCTTTGGTCTCACCGAGCCGGTGTGGGCGGAGCTGAAGCGCCTCCCCATCGACGTGTTCACCTCCGGCAACCACATCTGGGACAAGCGCGAGACTGCAGCGATCCTCGACGGCGAACCGCGTCTCCTGCGCCCCGCTAACTACCCGGCGGGCAACCCCGGCCGCGGGTTCTGTGTCCAGGAGAGCCGCGGTGGCGTGCCGGTGGCGGTGGTGAACCTGCAGGGGCTCACCTTCATGACCCCCATCGAAAGCCCCTTTGCCGTGGCGGACCGGGTCCTGGCGGAGGTGGGCAACGCCGCCAGGGTGATCGTGGTGGACATGCACGCCGAGGCAACCTCCGAGAAGCAGGCCCTGGCGTGGTACCTGGACGGGCGGGTGAGCGCGGTGCTGGGCACCCACACCCACGTGCCCACCGCCGACGAGCGGATCCTGCCCAGCGGCACCGCCGCCATCACCGACGTGGGCATGACCGGACCGTACGAGGGGATCATCGGGTTCAAACCGCGCGGCGTGCTGGAACGCTTCCTCTACGCCACGCCGCGGTCGTTCGAGGCGGCCAGTCGCGGCGCCGCCCTCTGCGGCGTGGTGGTGGAGGTGGAGGATGCCACGGGGAGGGCCCTGGGCATCCGGCGCGTCCGGGTGGAGGGGGCGGCCTAGAGGGGCCATCGCCATGGCCCGGACCGTCACCGCGAGCAGCCAGGGCCGCGCCCCCGTTTCCGTCGTGGTGGCGGCTCGGGACGAGGCGGCCACCCTCCCCGAGGCGCTGGGGAGCGTCCTCCCCTGGGCCGGCGAGGTAGTGGTGGTGGTGGACCCGCGGACCACCGACGACACCCGCGGTGTGGCCCGCCGCCTGGGCGCGGTGGTGCACGAACACCCCTTCGAGAGTTCCAGCCAGCAACTGTCCTGGGGGGTGGCGCAGTGCTCCTGGGACTGGGTGTTCGTCTTGGATGCCGACGAGCGGGTGGACGGGCCGCTGGCGCGCGGGGTGGCGGCAACGGTGGCGTCGCCAGCTCACCCCGCCTATCGGGTCCGGCGACGCAACGTCCTGCTCGGGCGCCGCGTACGGTTCGGGGATTGGGGGGCCGACCGGGTGGTGCGACTCCTCCACCGGGGCCAAGTGAGGCTGGCGGGGGGGATGCACTGGCGGGTGGAGGCCGCGAGTGTCGGCACGCTCCCCGGCTCGCTGGAGCACCACACCTGCCGCTCCCTCGCCCAGTACCTGCCGAAGGTGCACGCCTATGCGGCGGAGGGGGCAGAGCGTCTCGCCGCCGCGGGGAGGCGCGGCAGCATCGGCGCGGCAACGCTGCGCGCGGCCTGGCGGTTCGGCCGGGCCTACCTGCTGCGGCTGGGATTCTTGGACGGGGCGGCGGGGTTGCTGGCGGCGCTCCTTGGGGCCCATGCCACCTTCCTCAAGTGGGCGCTGCTGTGGGAGTACGCCACCCGGAGGGAGGGGGGGGAGCCATCCGTTCCCCTCGGAGGGGACGGCAGCGCCGCCGTCGGGACGGTCGTCGAGCTCGGGCCATGAGGGGTGAGTGCCGTCCTGAACGACGCCCGGCGCGGCAGCACCGTATACCCGGCATGGTGAGGCTACGCGGGGTGCTGGTGGACCTGCCCAACTGGCTCGGCGACGTGCTCCACGCCCTCCCGGCGGTGCGCCGGCTGGCTGCGGCGCTGCCCCACGGCGCCCTTGCCGTGGCCCTCCCGGAGCCGTTCCTGCCCCTCGCGCGGTTGGCGGGTCTCACCGCGGTGGCGCGCCCGGAGGCGGCGGGGTGGGGGTGGGGGCGGGCCTCCTGGAGGGGGCGGGTGGGGGTGGCGGTGACGGCCCGCCACTCCACCCGGGCCAAGCTCCTCGTGGCCGCCACCGGCGCGCCCCGACGGCTGGCGAGCCGCGGTCGAGGCGCAGCGCTCCTCGGTCTCGAGACCTTTCCCGTGGACCGCCGTCTTCACCAGCGCCACGACCTGGACGGCGCCCTCGCCGCGCTGGGGATCCCCCCCGCCGCGGACGGGGTGTTCCGCCTGGGACTCCCAGCGCCGCTGCGGCGGCACGGGGAGCGTTGGCGGCAACGGGTTGCCAGTGGGGCACCGGTGGCGGCCCTGCTGCCCGGGGCGAGCAACAACCCGGCCAAGCGGTACCCGGCGGCAGCGTACGGCGAGGTGGCGCGGCGCCTGTTGGGGAGCGGCGTGGTGCCGGTGGTACTGGGGGGGCCCGGCGACGAGGAGCTCGTCGCGGCCCTGTCCCGGGTCCCGGGGGTACGCCTGGCCCCCCTCGCGCTCCCCTTGGATCTCGCGGCCGCCGTGCTGGCAGCGTGCGACGTGGCGGTGGGCAACGACTCCGGTCTCACCCACCTGGCGGCGGCGGTGGGGTGCCCCACGGTGGCGCTCTACGGCCCCACGGATCCCGCCCGCACCGCGCCGGTGGGCGGCGCCACCGTGCTCGTGGCCGGCACCTTCCGCACCGCCGCGAGCTGGGATACGCTGCCTCCGGGCCAGGTGGCGGCGGTGGCCGCGGCACTGGCGAGACGCGCGGCACTTGCAGAGGAGCCGCCGACGGGGTATCATGCCCGTGGCGGTGGGCCGTTAGCTCAACTGGCAGAGCAAGGGACTCTTAATCCCTAGGTTGTAGGTTCGACTCCTACACGGCTCACCAGTTCCCGTCTCGCGAAAGTGGCGGAACGGCAGACGCGCGAGACTTAGGATCTCGTGGGCTTGGCCCGTGGGGGTTCGAGTCCCCCCTTTCGCACCACCAGGAGAAGGCATGGCACACACCGTCGACCACCTTTCCCCCTGTCGGATCAGCATCACCGCTACCGTGGACGCGGCCCGGACCGCGGCGGAGCGGGAACGGATCACTGCGGCCATTGCCCGCACCGCCGTCATCGACGGGTTTCGCCGCGGCAAGGCCCCCCGTGCGCTGGTGGAGCGGCGGTACGCGACGACCATCCAGGAGGACCTGGAGGACGCCTTGCTGCGCCTGGTCTGGAACGAGGTGGTGGCCACCAACGCCCTGCGCCCGGCCGGGCCATTCGAGGTGAAGGAGGCGCGCCTGGAGCCCGAGGGGAGTTTCCACGTGACCGGCGAGGCGGAGGTGTTCCCCAGGCTGGAGGTGGAGCCGCTCAGCGGGTTCACGCCGCCCCCCTTCGACATCAACCCCACCGCGGAGGAGGTGGCGGCGCAACTGGAGAAGCTGCGGGGCCAACAGGCGGCCTGGGAGCCGGCCGACGACCAGCCGGCGAGCGACGGCCTGCTGGTGGAGGCGGAGATCTTCGGCGAGTTCCCCGACGGTGGCGGGGAGCCGTTCCACTCCGAGGGGACGCTGTTCCAGGTGGGGGAGGGGGAGGTTCACCCGGAGATCGAGGCGGCGGTCCGTGGCCACCGGGCGGGGGAGGAGGTGACCGCGGAGAAGGTGCTGGGCGAGGAAGCGGGCGCTGCGCGTGCCGGCGCGCGCATCGCCTACCGCATCGTCATCAAGGGCGTGCGCCGCAAGCGCCTCCCCGACCTGGACGACGGCTTTGCCGCCTCGCTGGGGGTGCAGGGAGGGATGGAGGCGCTGACGGCGGAGATCCGCCGCGCCGTGACCGCCGAGAAGGTGCGGGAGCGGCGCCGGGTGTGGCAGTCGGCGCTGGTGGCGCACCTCACCGGGGGGCGGACGGTGGACTTGCCGCCGGCCCTGGTCAAGGAAGAGACGGTGCGGGAGGTGCGACGCTTTGCCCGCACGCTGGCGGAGCGGGGGGTGGACCTGGAGCGGGCCCCCATCGAGTGGCCGCGAGTGGAGATGGAGATGCGGCGGATGGTGGAGGAGCGGTTGCGCCGGGAGCTGGTCCTCGATGCCGCCGCCGAGCGTCTCGGCATCAGCGTGGACGACGCCGAGCTGGACCGCGAGCTCCAGCGCCAGGCCACCGCCATGGGCATCCCGTTTGCGGAGTTCAAGGGCAATCTGGCGAAGCAGGGCGGACTCGATGAGATTCGCGCTATCCTGCGCCGGGAGAAGGTGCTGCGGGCCGCCCTGCCGGAAACCGAGGCGGCTTCTGATCTCCCGGAAGGGGGGTGACGCATGCTGGTCCCCATGGTCATCGAGCAAACCGGCCGCGGCGAGCGGGCCTACGACATCTTTTCCCGGCTCCTCAAGGACAACGTGGTGTTCCTCGGCGAGGCCATCGACGACCACGTGGCCTCCCTGGTCATTGCGCAGCTCCTGTTTCTGGAGGCGGAGAGCCCGGAGCGGGACATCTTCCTGTACATCAACTCCCCCGGCGGCTCCATCAGCGCGGGCCTTGCCATCTACGACACCATGCAGTACGTGAAGCCGGACGTGGCCACCATCTGTCTCGGCCAGGCGGCCTCCATGGCGGCGGTGTTGCTGGCCGGTGGCGCCAAGGGGAAGCGCTTCGCCCTGCCTCACGCCCGGGTGGTGATCCACCAGCCGCTGGCCTATGGGCTGCAAGGGCAGGCCACGGACATCGACATCCACGCCCGCGACCTACTGCGGCTGCGGGCCCGCCTCAACCAGGTCCTGGCGCGCCACACCGGGCAACCCATCGAGCGCATCAACGCCGATACCGAGCGGGACTACATCATGGACGCCCCGGAAGCGGTGCAGTACGGCATCGTCGACCGGGTGATCGAGCATCGGGAATAGCGGAAGGTGCGGCGCGTTAGACCGGCGGGGTGTAGAATGATCGAGGGGAACGGCCGATGGTGACCAAGGAAAGCGCCTCGGAGCTCCTTCGCTGCAGCTTCTGCAACAAGTCGCAGCGAGAGGTGCGCAAGCTCATCGCCGGCCCCAACGTCTACATCTGCGACGAGTGCGTGGACATTTGCCTGGACATCATCGCCGAGGACCGGGCCCGAGAGGCGCGGGAGTCCCGACCGGAGTTGCCCAAGCCCGAGGAGATCAAGAACTTCCTCGACGACTACGTGATCGGCCAGGAACCCGCCAAGAAGCGCCTCGCCGTGGCGGTGTACAACCACTACCGCCGCATCGACTACCTCACCCACTCGCCGCGCCCCGACGTGGAGCTGTCCAAGTCCAACATTCTCCTCATCGGGCCCACCGGCACCGGCAAGACCCTGCTCGCCCAGACCCTGGCGCGGATGCTGGACGTTCCCTTCACCATCGTCGACGCCACCACCCTCACCGAGGCGGGGTACGTGGGGGAGGACGTGGAGAACATCCTCCTGCGCCTCTACCAGGCTGCCGAGGGGGACCGGGAACGGGCCGAGCGGGGCATCGTCTACATCGACGAGATCGACAAGATTGCCCGCAAGCAGGATTCCCCGTCCATTACCCGGGACGTCTCCGGCGAGGGGGTGCAACAGGCGCTCCTCAAGATTCTGGAAGGGACGGTGGCCAACGTGCCGCCGCAGGGAGGGCGGAAGCACCCGCACCAGGAGTTTCTCCAGATCGACACCACCAACATCCTGTTCATCTGCGGCGGCGCCTTTGTAGGGCTCGAGGACATCGTCGCCCGGCGCCTCAACCAGAAGTCCATCGGGTTCCACGCCCACATCCTCACCGCCCAGGAGCGTTCAGCCACGGAACTGCTCAAGGAGGTCCATCCGGAGGACCTCATCAAGTACGGGATGATCCCGGAGTTCGTGGGCCGCGTGCCGGTGGTGGCGACGCTCCACGAGCTGGACCAGGAGGCGTTGGTCCGCATCCTCACCGAGCCCAAGAACTCCTTGACCAAGCAGTACGAAACCATGCTCTCCTTCGAGGGCGTGAAGCTCCGTTTCACGGATGAAGCTCTGAGAGCCATCGCCGACGAGGCCATCGCCCGCAAGGTGGGCGCTCGTGGGCTGAAAATCATTCTCGAAGAGCTGATGTTGGAGGTGATGTATCAGGTCCCGTCGCGCTCCGACGTGACCGAGATCGTCATCAGCCGCGAGGTGGTTGAAAAGCGCGTGGCGCCCCTCGCGTCCATCCGCAAGGCCGGATAGTCGCGCCACACGCCAAGGCCGAGTTCCGTGTAAGGTGTCACAAGAGGGGGTACGATGACGACAGGTTCCACAGAGCTGCTTCCCGTGGTGCCGCTTCGGGACATGGTGGTCTTCCCGCGCATGAAGGCGGCCTTCGTGGTGGGCCGCCCGGCCTCGGTGGCCGCCCTCCAGCGAGCCCTGGAGGAGACCGGCAAGCGCATCTTTCTCGTCACCCAGCGGGACCCGCAGCAAGACGAGCCGGGGCCGGAGGACGTGTACCCGGTCGGGGTGGTGGCCACCATCCTCCAGCACATGACCTTCCCCAACGGCACCATCAAGGTGGGGGTGGAGGGGATCGCCCGCGGCACCTTCACCAGCCTGCGGGAGCGGGAGGGGGTCGGGTACGAGGCGGTGGTGGAGACGATCCCCCCCCGCCGCGTGACCGATCCCCGGGTCTCCCGGTACATATCCAACCTCGTGAACCTCTTCCAGCAGTACGGTCGCCTCTCCCAGCAGGTGGGGGTGGAGGCGGTGCTGGCGGAATTGCAGACCGAGGACCCGGACCTCTTCGCGGACGTGCTGGCGGCGGCGCTCCCCCTCGCCACCGCCGAGAAGCAGGGGCTGTTGGAGACCATCAACCCGCTGGAGCGCTTGCAGAAGCTCAACGACATCCTCGATCTCGAGATGGAGAAGCTCAACATCGACCGGCGCCTCAACGCCAAGGTCAAGAAGCAGATGGAGAAGGCGCAGCGGGAGTACTACCTCTCCGAGAAGATCAAGGCCATCAACGAGGAGCTGGGACGCACCGACACCAAGGAGGAGTACGAGGAGCTGGCCAAGAAGATCGAGGCCGCGGGGATGCCCAAGGAGGTCAAGGAGAAGGCGCTCGCCGAGCTGAAGCGCCTGGAGAGCATGGCGCCCATGTCGGCGGAGGCCACGGTCTCCCGCAACTACGTGGACTGGCTCCTCGCCGTGCCGTGGAAGAAGGCGACTCGGGAGATCCGCGATATCAAGAGGGCCGAGGCGGTGCTCAACGAGGACCACTACGGCCTGGAAAAGGTCAAAGAGCGGATCCTGGAGTTTCTGGCGGTCCGCCAGTTGGTCGCCAAGCCCAAGGGCACCATCCTCTGCTTCGTGGGCCCCCCCGGGGTGGGGAAGACCTCTCTGGCCAAGTCCATTGCCCGCGCCACCGGGCGCAAGTTCGTGCGCCTCTCCCTGGGCGGGGTGCGGGACGAGGCGGAGATGCGGGGACACCGGCGCACGTACATCGGTGCGTTCCCGGGGCAGATCATTCAAATGATGAAGAAGGCGGGGACCGTGAACCCGGTCTTTCTGCTGGACGAGGTGGACAAGCTGGGCATCGATTTCCGGGGCGACCCGGCGGCCGCCCTCCTGGAGGTGCTCGACCCGGAGCAGAACCACGCCTTCGTGGACCACTACCTGGACGTGGAGTACGATCTCTCCAGGGTGTTTTTCATCTGCACGGCCAACGTCACCCACACCATCCCCCCCGCGCTGCTGGACCGGATGGAGACCATTCAGCTGTCTGGTTACACCCAGTACGAAAAGCAGCAAATTGCCCAGCGCTTCCTCATCCCCAAGCAGATTGAGGAGCAGGGGCTCAAGAAGTACCAGGTGACGTTCACCGAGGAGGCCGTGGATCTCCTCATCGAGCGCTACACGCGGGAGGCGGGGGTGCGCAACCTGGAGCGGGAGATCGCTTCGGTGTGCCGCAAGCTCGCCCGCGAGGTATTGAAGAAGAGGTTGCCCCGCGGCACCGCCCTCCACGTCACGGCGGAACGCATCGGGGAGCTGCTGGGCAAGCCGCGCTACCGCATCACGCGGCCGGGGGAACGGGCCGAGGTGGGGGTGGCCACCGGCCTGGCCTGGACCCAGGTCGGGGGGGAGATCCTCGCCACCGAGGTGAGCCTCGTCAAAGGGAAGGGCAACCTCACCCTCACCGGCCAGCTGGGGGACGTGATGCAGGAGTCGGCCCGTGCCGCCCTTTCCTACGTCCGGGCCCGGGCGGCCCAGTTGCAGCTTCCGCCCGAGTTTTTCGAGCAGCACGACATCCACGTCCACGTCCCGGAGGGGGCGATCCCCAAGGACGGGCCATCTGCCGGTATCACCATGGCCACGGCGCTGCTGTCGGCGGTGGCCGGGGTGCCGGTGCGCCAGGACGTGGCCATGACCGGGGAGATCACGCTGCGCGGGAAGGTCCTGCCGGTGGGGGGGATCAAAGATAAGGTGCTGGCGGCGTTCCGAGTGGGGATCGTGGAGGTGATCCTCCCCGCCGAGAACGAGAAGGATCTCGAGGAGATCCCGGAGGACGTGCGGACCCGCATGCAATTCCACCTGGTGAACGAGATGGACGAGGTCATTGCCCTCGCCCTGCAGGGGCCGCTGCCGACCCTGGCCAGCTCCGGGGGGGCAGAGAGCCCGGCCGTGACGGCCAACGGGGTGGCCCACTAGCGCCCATGCGCATCGCCACGGTCGAACTCCGCGCCACGGTGGCGGATCACCGGCAGGGCCCGAAAGAGCCGATCCCGCAGGTGGCATTTGCCGGGCGTTCCAACGTCGGCAAGTCCAGCCTCCTGAACTGCCTGTTCGGGCGGCGGCTGGCGGCGGTCTCCAAGGCGCCGGGCAAGACCAGGACCCTCAACTACTACCTGGTGAACGGCCGGTGCTACTTGGTGGACCTGCCAGGGTACGGGTACGCCCGAGTGAGCAAGGGGGAACGGGTCGGCTGGGGGGAGCGGATCACCGCGTACCTGCGGGAGGAGGCCCGGCTCCGGCTGGTGGTGGGGCTGGTGGACCCCCGTATCCCCACCTCCCCCCTGGACGTGGAATTGTCCACCTTCCTGCGGGCGGTGGGCAAGCCGTTGGCTGTGGTTCTCACCAAGGCTGACAAGCTGGGGCGGGGCGCCCTCGCCGAGGCAGCGCGCCGGATTCGGGAGGAGCTGGGCCTCGACGCGCCCCCACTGGTCTTTTCCGCCCTCACCGGCGAGGGGAAACAGGAACTTCTCGCCGCCATCGGTCGTGCCGTGGCGGCGTAGCGAACGAGGAGCGTTCACATGTCCGAAAAAGCGCCACGCGGTCGCAACCGGGGCCGGCGACGGAACACCGACCCCAACCCCGAGGGCATCCCCGTCGTCCTGGACGAGGAGACCCTGGCGGCGGAGGCCAGCGACACCGAAGGGAAGCAGCGACTCGACATCCGCACCCTCAAAGACATGTCCATCTCCGAGCTGACCCACGTTGCCAAAGACCTCGACGTGGAGAACCCGGCCGGGCTGCGCAAGCAGGACCTCATCTTCAAGATCCTCCAGGCGCAGACGGAGCGCGAGGGGCTGATCTTCGGCGAGGGGGTGCTGGAGATTCTCCCCGACGGGTACGGCTTCCTGCGCGCGCCGGAGTACAACTACCTCCCGGGCCCCGACGACATTTACGTGTCGCCGTCGCAGATCCGCCGCTTCAACCTGCGCACCGGCGACACCGTGTCGGGACAGATCCGGCCGCCCCGGGAGGGGGAGCGCTACTTTGCCCTCATCAAGGTGGAGGCGGTGAACTTCGAGCCCCCCGACGTGGCTCAGGAGAAGATCCTCTTCGACAACCTCACCCCCCTCTACCCCATGGAGCGCCTCAACCTGGAGGTGGAGGGGAACATGACCTGCCGGGTCATGAACCTCCTCACCCCCATCGGCAAGGGGCAGCGCGGCCTCATCGTGGCGGCGCCCCGCACCGGCAAGACGATGATGCTCCAGGCGGTGGCCAACGCCATTACGACCAACCACCCGGAGGTCATCCTCATCGTCCTCCTCATCGACGAGCGCCCCGAAGAGGTGACCGACATGCAGCGGTCGGTGAAGGGGGAAGTGATCTCCTCCACCTTCGACGAACCCGCGTACCGCCACGTGCAGGTGGCCGAGATGGTGCTGGAGAAGGCCAAGCGGTTGGTGGAGCACCGGCGCGACGTGGTGATCCTCCTCGACTCCATCACCCGTCTGGCGCGGGCCTACAACACGGTGGTACCGCCGTCGGGGAAGGTGCTGTCGGGCGGTGTGGACTCCAACGCGCTGCAGAAGCCCAAGCGGTTCTTCGGCGCCGCCCGCAACATCGAGGAGGGGGGGTCCCTCACCGTCATCGGCACCGCCCTCATCGACACCGGTTCGCGCATGGACGACGTGATCTTCGAGGAGTTCAAGGGCACCGGCAACATGGAGGTCCACCTCGACCGCAAGCTCACCGACAAGCGCGTCTTCCCCTCCATCGACATCAACAAGTCGGGGACTCGCAAGGAGGAGTTGCTCCTAGAGCCCTGGGAACTCAAGCGCGTGTGGGTGTTGCGCAAGGTCTTGAACCCGCTCTCCACGGTGGAGGCCATGGAGCTGCTCCTGGACCGTCTGGAAAAGACCCGCACCAACAAGGAGTTCCTCGAATCCATGAGTCAGGGATGAAGCGACCGGGCAGGGGCGGGGAAAAGCAACTCCGCCGGGCGGCGCGCCCGGGGCCCGCCTCATCGGCGGCCGGGGGCGCGGCGTGACCCTCGGCTCCTCGCCGCTGCGCATCGTTGGGGTGCGGTACCTCAACTCGCGGCCGCTCCTCGCCGGGCTCGAGGAGGGGATGGCGGCGCCGTTCGAGGTCCAGTTCGCCACCGCCGAGCCGGCCGCCTGCGCTCAGGCGTTGTCGTCCGGCGTTGCCGACGCCGCGCTGGTGCCGGTGGCGGCCCTGCCACTCCTCCCCGCCGCCCGGGTCGTCCCGGGTCTCGGCGTGGGTTGCCGGGGCGCCGTCACCTCGGTGCTGCTCCTCACCAAGGTGCCGCCGGAGCGAATCCGGCGCTTGGCCGCCCACACCGCGTCCCTCACCTCGGTGGCGTTGGCGAGGCTGCTCCTCGCCGAGCGGTGGGGGGCCCGGCCGCTGGTGGTCCCGGCGCGGCCACCCCTGGCCGAGATGCTGGCCGAGGCCGACGCTGCCGTGCTCATTGGCGATCCTGCCCTGGCCACGGTGGGGGCGAGCGGCCTTCTGGAGATCGACCTGGGCCGTGCCTGGCAGGAGTGGACGGGGTTGCCCTTCGTCTTTGCCGTGTGGGCGGCGGCCAGTGCGACGTCCCCTGCGGTGGACGCGCTGCTGGACGCCTCGCTGCGCCACGCCGAGGGGGACTGGGAGCGGCTCGTGGCCCACTGGGCGGCGCTGCACCGGCTGCCGGTGCCGCAGGTGCGTCGCTATCTCACGGATATTCTCCACTTTCGTCTGGACGGCGAGGATGCCCGGGCAATCCAGGAGTTTCTCCGTCGGGCCGCCGTAGCCGGGGTCATGCCGGCCCTGGCGCCGGCCGCCTCGCCCCTCGTCGCCGCGCCGGCCGTGGGGTAGGATCCCGCCATGGGGGCGTCGTCACTGGGCGCGGGGACGGCAGCTGCGGCAGTGGCCGGTTCCCCTCCGCGTCCCGGCGTGGACGTGTCGGTGGTGATCGCGGCGCGCAACGAGGCAGCCGCCATCGGCCAGGTGGTTGGCGACCTCACCGCGGTGCTTGGCCGCTGCGGTTCCTTCGAGATCGTCGTCGTGTCCGACGGGTCGGATGACGCCACGGCGGCCCTCGCCCGGGCCGCCGGCGCCGTGGTGCTGGAGAACGAACGGCCGCTGGGGTACGGTGCTGCCCTCAAGCGCGGGTTTCGCCTCTGCCGGGGCCAGGCCGTGGTGATCACCGACGGCGACGGCACCTACCCGGCGGCGGCGGTGCCTGAGATCGTGGCCCGCCTTGCGGCCGGGGCGGACCAGGTCATCGGCGCCCGCACCACCGCGCACGCTCGGGTACCCCTCCTGCGCCGCCCGGTCAAGTGGGCGATCCGGCAGTTGGCCTCCCTCCTGGTGGGGCGGCCCATTCCGGACCTCAACTCCGGGCTGCGGGGGGTGCGCCGCGGCGCCCTGAACACCGTGCTGCGCCTGCTCCCCGACGGGTTTTCCTGCACCACCACGCTGACCGTGGCAGGGATCCTGGAGGGGTGGGAGGTGGTCTGGCTCCCCATCGACTACCACCGGCGGAGCGGTCCCTCCAAGTTCCGCCCTGTGCAGGATACCGCCCGGCTGCTTCTCGCCCTCCTGCGGGCGGTGGTGTACTTCCAGCCGTTGCGGGTGCTGCTGCCCGTCACCGTGGCGGTGGGGGCGGTGGGTCTTGCCTTTGCCGCCTACGACGTGCTGGTGGTGCGCAACCTCACCGACAAGACCGTGCTGGCGAACCTGGCGGCCCTGGAGCTGTTCGTCCTCGCCCTGCTGGCGGACCTCTTCGCCAAGCGCTACCCCCGCTGACTGCGGCGCCGGCTGGTTTGACAGGAAAGGCGCACTGTGGTATAAGCTTATCCCCTTGGACGTGGGTTTTTTGGGGGATTCATGTACGCGATCGTGGAAGCAGGGGGAAAGCAACACCGGGTCGAGGTCGGCCAGCGGTGTCGGGTGGAGCGCATCTGGACCGGCGTCGCCGCAGGCGACGAGGTGGTTTTCGACCGCGTCCTCATGGTCCGGGACGAGAAGACGGTGAAGGTGGGCAAGCCCCTGGTGGTCGGGGCACGGGTGCGGGCCACCCTCGTGCGCCCGTTGCGCGATGCCAAGATCATCGTCTTCAAGAAGAAGCGCCGCAAGGGGTACCGCCGGACGCGGGGCCACCGGCAGGACCTGTTCGAGGTCCGCATCGACGCCATCGAGGCGTGAGGAGGCAGCATGGCGCACAAGAAGGGTCAAGGGTCGAGCCGGAACGGCCGGGACTCCAACGCCCAGCGCCTGGGCGTCAAGCGGGGCGACGGTCAGCTCGTTAGCGCTGGCACCATCATCGTCCGGCAGCGCGGCACCCGCTGGAAGCCGGGTCCGGGCGTGGGCCGCGGCGGTGACGACACGCTGTTTGCCACGGTGGCGGGGCGGATCCGTTTCCGTGACCGCGGTCGGATGGGGCGTTTCGTCAGCATCGAACCGGTTGCGTAGCGGGGCGGCGCCCACCGTCCACTCCCGATGTTCCTGGACGAAGTGCACATGTTCGTGACTGCCGGCGACGGCGGGCGCGGATGTGTGAGCTTTCGCCGGGAGAAGTTCGTGCCGCGCGGCGGGCCCGACGGCGGCGACGGCGGTCGTGGCGGTTCGGTCGTCCTGCGCGCCTCGCGGCACGTGTCCACCCTCGCCCACCTCTACAACCGCCACCACGTGAAGGCTCCGCGGGGGGAGCACGGTCGCGGCTCCAACGAGTCGGGCGCCAGCGGGGCGGATGTGGTGGTGGAGGTACCCTGCGGCACCGTGGTGCGCGACCTGCACTCCGGCGAGGTGTTGGCCGACCTGGTGCGGGAGGGGGAGGAGTGCGTGGCGGTGCGGGGGGGGCGTGGGGGGCGCGGGAACCAGCACTTCGCCACCCCTACTCGGCAGGCGCCGCGTTTCGCCGAGCCGGGCGAGAAGGGGGAGGCGCGGCACATCGCCTTGGAACTCAAGCTCATCGCGGATGTCGGCCTGGTGGGTTTGCCCAACGCCGGCAAGTCCACGCTGCTCTCCCGCATCTCCGCCGCGCGCCCGCGCATCGCCGACTACCCCTTCACCACCCTCACCCCCCACCTGGGGGTGGTGAGCCGTGACGGGGGCCGGCGCTCGCTGGTGGTGGCGGACATCCCGGGCCTCATCGAGGGGGCGCACGAGGGGGCGGGCCTGGGGCATCGGTTCCTGCGGCACATCGAGCGGTGTCGGGTGCTCCTGCACCTGGTGGACCTGGCCAGTGGCGAGCCGGTGCGCCAGCAGGTCCGGGTGCTGCGGGGGGAGCTGGGCAGCTACAATCCGGCGCTACTCGAGAGGCCCTACCTGCTGGTGGGGACCAAGCTGGACGCAGCGCCGCGCGCGACGGCGCTGCCGGAGCTCGGGGCGTTAGCCCGGGAGACCGGCGTGGGGTGGGCGGCCATCTCGGCCGTGACCGGCGAGGGGCTCGAGGAGCTGGTGCAGCGCATGTTCGCCCTGGCGGTGGCACGGTGAGGCGCTTGGCCGCCTTCGGCGGCACCTTCGACCCGATCCACGAGGGGCACCTCCAGGCGGCCCGTCGAGCTGCGACGGTCTTGTCGCTGGACCTCGTGGTGTTCATCCCCGCCGGTTGCCCCCCGCACAAGGCCGGGGAAGCCATTTCTTCGTACTGCCACCGGTTCGCCATGCTGGCGCTGGCGACGCGGCACGACGACCGCTTTGTTGTGAGCGAGCTGGAGCGGGACGCCGCCGCGCCCAGTTACACCGTGGCCACCCTGCAGCGGCTGCGGGCCGACTTTGCTGGCGAGCGCATCTTCTTCCTTTTGGGAAGCGACGCCTTTGCCCAGATCACCACCTGGCACCGGTGGCGGGAGTTGCCCGACCTGGCCACCCTGGTGGTCCTTCACCGGCCGGGCGCGGCTATTGCCGGCGGCGACCCGCTGGGGCCACCGGAGTTTCGCGAGCGGCTGGTGCCCGCGGCGGCGCTGCGGGGGGGCGAGGGGGAGGTGCCGAAGGGTGGGATCGTCCTCCTCGACAACGAGGGGCTGGACGTGTCGGCCAGCGAGCTGCGTCGCCGTTTGCGGCACGGCGAGCGGGCGCCGGCCCTGCTGGACCCCGCCGTGGCCGCGTACGCGGTGAAGCACGGGCTTTATCATGAGAAGGAGCGGGATGGACGATAGGCTTCTCGAGCAGATTCGCGCCGTGACCACCGTGCTGGAGAACAAGAAGGCCTTTGCCATCGTGGCGCTGGACGTGTCGACGCGCACCTCTCTCGCCGACGCCTTCATCATCTGCTCGGTGGGTTCCCTGCGCCAGGCCCAGGCGGTGGCCGACGAGGTGGACCGAGCCCTGGTGGCCCGCGGTCGGCGCGCCCTCTCGGTGGAGGGGTACCACGGCACCGGCTGGGTGCTCATGGACTACGGCGATTTCGTGCTTCACATCTTCCTCGAAGAGCAGCGCGAGATCTACGCCCTCGACCAGCTCTGGGGGGACGCGCCCAACATCACCGCCCGGCTCTGCGCGGCGCTGCCGTGAACGCCCTCTTCCCGAGCCGCGACCCTGCCACCCTTCGTCTCGCCAGAACCCTCGCCAATCTGGCCCCCACCGAACTGCCTCTGCTGCTGGAAGGGGAGACGGGAACGGGGAAGAGTTGGGTGGCCCGCCGCCTCCACCGACGCAGCCGCCCGCGCCTCCCCTTCGTGGTGGTGGACTGCGGTGCCGTGCCGGAGGGCCTCTTCCCCGCCGAGGTGTTTGGCCACGTGGCCGGGGCTTTCACCGACGCCCGCCGCGCCCGGGCCGGGGCGCTGGCCCGGGCCGGTGCCGGCACGGTGGTGCTGGACCGGCTGGACGTGCTGCCGGCGGCTGCCCAGGTGAGCCTGCTGCGCGCCCTCGACGAGCGACGTTTCGTGCCGCTGGGTGGGGCGGTGCCGGTGCCGCTGCGGGCACGCCTGGTGGCCACCGCGGGGCCGGGGGTGGGGGAGGCCGTGGCAACGGGCCGTCTGCGGGCCGACCTCTACCATCGGGTGGCCGGGTTCCACGCCGTTCTGCCGCCCCTTCGCCAGCGCCGCGCCGACATCCTCCCCGCCGCCCGGGCGTTGCTGCGCCGACTGGGGCGACGGCAGGGGCGGGAGTTGCACCTCGCGGACGACGCGGAGGAGGTGCTCCTCGCCCACCCCTGGCCGGGCAACTTTCGCGAGCTGGAGACGGTGCTCCTGCGGGCCTGCCTGACGACCAGCGGGAATCTCATCCCCGCCGCGGCGCTGGGTCTGCCGGCGTCGCTGGACGGGGTGGCCCGCCACACCACCTCCGCAGGGGGCACCCTGCGCGACGCCATGCGCCGCTTTGCCCTGCAGGTCCTGGCCGAGGAGGGGGGGAACGTGTCACGGGCAGCGCGGGCGTTGGGAATCTCCCGGCGCACCCTGCTCCGTTGGCGGGACGCGGGATGAGGGAGATCGTGCTGCTCTGGGTGGGGCGGCGGGGTGCTCCGGCCATCGAGGCGCTGGCCGCCGAGTACGGGCGGCGGATCCGCCGCCACGCCGCGTTTCGCGAGGTGCGGGTACGCCCCGAGGCGGGGCGGGAAAGGGACCCCGCGCGGGCCCGGGAGCGGGAAGGGGAGCGCCTGCTCGCTCACCTCGCCCCGGGGGATACCCTGGTGGCGCTGGACGAGGGCGGGACGCTGCGCAGCACGGGGGAGCTGGCCGGGTTCCTGGACGGTCACCTCCAGCGCGGCCGCCTCGTCTTTGCGGTGGGATCGGACCTCGGCCTGGATCCATTGGTGCTGGCGGCGGCCCGGGAGGTGATGTCGCTGTCGCCACTCACCCTTTCCCACGAGCTCGCGCGGGTGGTGCTTACGGAACAGCTCTACCGGTGCCTGGACCTCCTCGCCGGCGGCCCCTACCACCGGGGTGATCGCGCGGCAGTCGGGTATAATCACCCGCGACGGAGGCCTCGGTGAGTGGAGCCATCGATCTCAAGCTGATGCGCGCGCGGCTGGAGGCAAAGCGGGCCGAACTGTTGGAGGGGGTGGCCCGGGCCCGGGAGATTGGCGCCGTGGAGACGGACGCAGGCGCCCCCGACATCGCCGACCGCGCCACCAGCGCCTTTGCCAGAGAGTTTTCCTTCTCCCTCTCGGAGAACGAGGGGAAGATCCTCCGCCTCATCGACGAGGCCTTGGCCCGCATGGACAACGGTCGCTACGGCATTTGCGTCCATTGCGGCGAGCGCATCGAGCCCCCGCGACTCGCCGCCGTCCCCTGGGCGCGCCACTGCATCGAATGCCAGGAGTTGCAGGACCGGGGCGAGATCTGACGCAGGTCCCCCTCGCCCTGATCTCCTGCCCCGACGATTACCTCCTGGAGTGCGCGCGGCAGGACCGCGAGGAGAGCTGGCGCAAGGCCAATCCGGACGGGGAGATCGTGACCTTTGCCAGCGCGCCGCCCCCCGAGGCGCTGCTGGGCGAACTCGCCTCGCCGTCCCTCTTTGCCCCCAAGCGACTGCTCGTGGTGCGGGACGCGGCCCCGTACCTGGCGGCCAACGAGACGGCCGCCGGCCAGGCAGAGGAGCTGGCCCGGAGGCTGGCTGAGTTTTCCTTCTCCGGCGTTGCCCTCCTCCTCACCGCGGTGCGCGACACCCCTCCCACGGGTCCCCTGGCCGACGTCTCGGCACGCCGTGGCGAGGCGCTGTTCATCGAACTGCCGGCGCCGCCCAAGCCCTGGGAGCGGGTGACGCTCTCCCCCGCGCAGCGCCGCGTCTTGGAAGGGGTGGTGACCCGGGTAGCCCCTGAACTTACTCGCCACGCCGAGGTGGTGGGCGCCCTCTGCGAGGTCTACGGCTTCGAACCCCGGCAGCTGGCGCAGGCGGCCCGGCAGCTCGCCCTGGCCGGCGATCTCACCGTTCGCGCCGTGCACGAGCTGGCGGGGCTCGGCGAACACTCCCTGGGCGAGGTGGAGGAGGTGCTGCTGGCGCGGGACCGGCACCGGGCGGCGCGCCTCTTCGCCACTCTGCTTGCGGGGGGAGAGCTGCGGTACTGGCGGGGCGGGGCCGTGCGGCGGGAGGAGCTGGGGCGGGCGCTGGGGAACACCCTCACGCGGCTGCTGCGCCAGGCGTTGGCACTGCGCGGCCACGCCCGAGCGGTGGGCCTCGAGCCGGAGCTGGACCCCGCCCGCTGCGGCCACGACCGCTGGTACAACGGCACGTTCCGGCCGCGGATCCTCCCCAAGCTCGAGGAGGCGATGGCCGGCTCCCCCTCGCCGGTGGCCGGTCTCAAACCGTGGCCGCTCCACCGCCTGTTCAAGCTGGCGGCGGCCTACGACGATGCGGCGCTGCTCCGCTGCCTGGCGCGCCTGGACGCGCTGAACGTGGAGCTGGCCAAGGGGACGGAGGCAATAGCCATCGTCAGTGCCGCCGTGCTTGAACTCATGAGCGGGGCAACCGGGCCAGCAGAGCGTACAGTTCGCGGCGACTGATGCCGAGCCGGCGCGCCGCCGCGCGCCGGGCCTCGGGCAGTAAGAGCCCCGCCGCCAGCGCCTCGGCCAGCGCCTCCGCCGCCGTTTCGGCGTCCACCTGCGGCGGCGGGGGCGGTGGCGGTGGCCCCACCACCAGCGTGTACTCGCCCCGGGGCGTGATGGCACGGGCCAGCTCGGCGAGGGTGGCGAGGGAGGCATGCTCGGCTCGCTCGTGAACCTTGCTCAGCTCGGCCAGCAGCACCGCCTCCCGTTCCCCGCCCAGAGCGGCGGCGCAGGCAGCAAGCTCGGCGGCCAGGCGGTGCGGCGAGAGGAAGAGGACCAGGGTGTGCGGCAGGGCGGCGTGGGCGTCCAGCAGTTGCTTCCGCGCCGCCGGGGCTGCCGGCAAGAACCCGAGGAAGGTGAAGGGGTAGGGTGGGAGGCCGGCCACCGACAGCGCGGCCGTGATGGCGCTGGGGCCGGGCACGCAGCGTACGGGGACGCCGGCCTCGCGGCAGGCGCGGACCAGCCGCAGCCCGGGGTCGCACAGGAGCGGCGTGCCGGCGTCCGAGACCAGGGCCAGGGAGGCGCCGCCCTGAAGGCGGCGGAGCAGGTGGGGCACGAGGTGCGCTTCGTTGTGCTCGTGAAGGGAGCGTGCCGCCGTGGCGACAGAAAAGTGATTGAGCAGCTTGCGCACGCGCCGCGTGTCCTCGGCAACGATGAGATCCACCTGGGCGAGGACCGACCGAGCCCGGGGCGAGAGATCGTCCAGTGTGCCAATGGGGGTGGCCACCACGTACAGCTGCCCGGTCGGCCGGGCCGGGGGCGGCGCCGCCGGGGACTGGGAGGAGCCTCTGCGCCGGGTCGCCCCGTCCCCCCGGGCCGGTGCCTGCGCCATCAGCGTTCGGGGTTGCGGGGGAGGATGCGGTCCACGTTGACGCAGCTCGCCGACAGGCGTGCCACCACCGTGGGTCGCCACTTGAAGCGCGAGCGTCGGTAGGCGAGGAGCACCGCGTCCACCAGGGGCGCGGGGAAGCCCAGCCCCACCAGCGACTGGCGATCCATACCCCGCTCGTGGTGCCAGTAGAGGATGGGGTCCGCGTCGGCGTAGTCGAACCCCAGCTCGCCGGCATCGGTCTGACCTGGCCAGAGGTCGGCGCTGGGTGGCTTGTCCACCACCGGGGCGGGCACCCCCAGGTGCCGCGCAAGAGGGAAGATGTGGCTCTTCCAGAGGTCCCCCAGGGGGTTGACCGACGCCGCCGAGTCGCCGAACAGGGTGGAGTAACCCAGGAGGATCTCCGACTTGTTGGAGGTGCCCAGGACCAGGCCCCCCACGCGGCGGGCGCGATCGAACAGGGCGATCATGCGAAGCCTCGCGGCCATGTTGCCGAGGCGCAACCGATCCCCCTCCGCCGCCAGTGCGGCGGCCAGGACCCGGGCCGGCTCCGACAGGTCCAGCACCTCCAGCTGGAGGGAAAAGGCACCGGCCACCCGCCGTGCGTGCTCCAGGCTCTCCGGGTTCGAGGCGGCCACCGGCAGGGCGAGGCATACCACCCGCTGGGGCCCCACGGCGGTGGCGGCCAGGGCCGCGGCCACCGCCGAATCCACGCCGCCCGACAGGCCCACGACGTAGGCGGACAGCCCCGAGGCCCGCAACTCCTCGGCGAGAAACACCTGCAGGCTCGCAGCCACCAGGGGGACGTTCACCTCGGGAAGCTCACGCATCGTCCCGCTCCACCTCGGCCCGCCAGAGGTCCAACCGCTCCGCCTGGGGGATCGGGTGCAGGCTGCGGTGGTGACGGACCGCGTCCCGGGACAGCGTGGCCACGAGCAGGGACTCCGCCAACGGCGGCGCCGGCTCGACGAGCCCCGCCCCGGAAGCGTCCACCGCCCAGGAACCACCGCCGAACATCACCCCTTCCTCCCAGCCGCACCGATTGACGAAGCACACCGGTGTGACGAGGGTGGCGGCCATGGCCGTGACGATGGCGTGCCAGCGCCGCGCGCCAGCCGCTTGGGCACCGGCGTCGAGCTCGGTGGGGCCGCCGGCCACCACGAGGAAGGCGTCCACCTCCTGGCGGGCGAGGAGGACCGCGGAGGAGAGGTGCCAGGCGTCCTCGCACACCAGGATGCCGAAGGTGCCCAGCGACGACGCCACCGCCTGGAGGAGGCGACCGGGAACAAAGTACCGCCCCTCGTCGAACATCCCGTAGGTGGGCAGGTACAGCTTGGCGTGCGCGCCGCGCACCTCGCCGCCCTCGAGGAGCAAGGCGGCGTTGGCAATACCGCCCCCCGCCAGGCGCAGCGGCACACCCACCACGAGAGACAGGGCGCGGCTCGCCTCCCGCAACGGTTCCAGCCGCGGGTCGTCGGCCTCCATGGCCAGTTCGTGCACGCCGTGGGCCAGCAGGTACCCGGTCACGGAGAGCTCCGGGAAGACCACGAGGTCTGCCCCGGCCTCCCGCGCCCGGGCGATCATCTCCAGATGGCGGTTCAGGTTGTGGGCAAGCTGTCCGGGGCAGGTGGCGATCTGCGCGAGCGCAACGCGGAGGTCACGTCGGGGCTGCGTGGCGGTCACGGGGCAAGTGTACCATTGCCACGTGTTGGCAACGCTGCTCCTGGCTTGGCTCGCGGCCATCGAGGTGGAGCGGGTCCTGGCCCTCGTCAACGGTGTCCCCGTGCTGGCCTCCGACGTGGAGGCCGCAGTCATGGCGGGGCTGGTGCCGCGCGGCCCCGAGGAGAGCGACGAGGCGTACCGGCGGGCGGTGGCGGAGGCCTTGGTGCAACTCGAGATGCGCTGGCAAGACCTGGAGGCCTCGGGGGTCGCCAACCAGCTCCACCCGGACCTGGCGGCCGCGTGGGCGCGAGTGGTGACCGCCGCCGGCGGCGAGGCAGCGCTGTCGGCGCGTTTGGCCGCCGTGGGCCTGCCGCTGGATCTGGTACGCGCCCAGGTGCAGCGGGCCTCTCTCGTGGAGGCCTACGTCGCGCGTCGCTTCGCCCCCTTTGCCCGCCCCTCCGAGAAGGAGGTGGTTCAGGCCTGGGAGGGGGAGTTCGCGCCCCAGTTCCGGGCCCGGGGGGAGCCGGTGCCGGAGCTGGCCGCGGTGCGGGGAACTGTGGAGGCGATCCTGCGGGAGCGCAAGCTCACGGCGGAGGTGGAGCGGTGGAGCGCGGAGCTGGAGGCCCGGGGGGAGGTGGTGCGCTACTTCCCCCGGTGATGGCGGTGGTCCGAGCCAACAGGTGCCGCGCCAGCCTGGCCCCTTCCACCACCGCCAGCACGTAGTCGGCGGTTTCCCGGTAGGGGATGGCAGCGACGAAGAGCGGGGCGGGGGGCTCGCCGAGGAGCCGGAGCCAGCTCGCCACCACCGCCTCGCCGGCGTTGTAGCCGGCGGCCACCAGGTCCAACCGCCCCGGAAAGCACCGGGCCAGGCGCGCCACCTCGCTGGCGGCCAGCTGCAACCCCACCTGGGCATCCCCCAGGGCCTCCGGTGCCACGCCCAGGCGTCGCGCGGTCTCCGGCACGATCTGGGCAATCCCCAGCGCCCCGGCGGGCGAGCGAGCCGTGGTGTCGAAGCGCGACTCCCGGCGGACGATGGCGGCGAGCCACGCGGGGTCCGTGCCGGCGGCAGCGGCAGCGGTGGCCAGCTGCGAGGTGAGGGGTGCGGGAAGGATGTGGGGCAGAAGCGATTCGGGGAGCAGCGTGGCCGGCACGCCGCCCAGCGCGGCCCACAGCCGCTCGCCGCAAGTGAGGGCCGCCGGGCCGTTCCCCCACGCTGCCAAGGTGGCGGCGCTCCAGGCCAGCTCCGTTGGCGTAGCGGTGGGAAACCGGTGCGGATAGAGCGTCGCGGCCTCCCCCTCGAGCCCCACGGCGGCAAGGGCGGCCGCGGGCCCGTCCCACCCGACGGGGCGCGGGGCCGGGCCGGCGAGGAGCGGCGCCCAGGCGAGGTCGCTGGCCAGGGCCGCTTCCAGCTGACGCCGGGCAGCGTCCGGGCCGTGCTGAAGGGCAGTGAGCGCCAGCGTCGCGAGGGCATGGCTGGCCGGCGGCTCGCCGCCGGGCGGCGCTGTCGGCGGCAGCAGCTCCAGCGCCAGGTCGCGGTACGCGCCAGCCCCGGGATCCGCCACCAGGGCAACCGCCCGCCTTGCCGCAACACCGCGCTCCCCCGCCGCCACCGCCGCGACCACCGTCAGGAAGCGCACGGCGGGCACCCCCTCCGGGAGGGTTCGCAGCAGCGCCCTGGCGGTGGCTGCGTCGCCCCGGGCCAGCAGGGCCGCGGCGGCCCGGGGCCCGGCGACCCGGCGGACCGCGGGCGGCGCCTGCCGGAGGAGCGCCGGGACTGCCCCGCCTCGGCCCAGGGCCACGAGGAGCCGGGCACCGCCATCCCACCCCTCCACCTCGGCGGGGCCGGCGGCTCGCGCCTCCGCCCACAGCTCGGCGGCGGCGGGCCAGTGGCCGCGGATCTCGGCGATGCGGGCCCGCTGCACGGCGGCGGCAAATCGGGCTTGGGGATCTGCGGCGGCAGCGAGGGCCGTTTCCAGGTGGCGGTCCGCCTCGTCCAGGCGGCCAAGGCGGTAGGCGGCGCGGCCGCGCAGGAACGCCGCCTGGCCGCCGCGCCCCGCCTCGAGGGGCAGCGGCAGGCGCTGGAGGAGCGCGTCCGCTTCCCGCCATAGCCCCCCGCCCAGCAACACCTCCGCCGCCAGGAGCTGGGCGCTGACCGCCACACCGGCTTCTGCCGCGAGCCAGCGCGCCACCTCCACCGCCTCGCGCCCCTGTCGGTGCTGGCGCAGGAAGCGCGTGGCCGCCGCCGGGTCGCTGCTGCGCACGGCAACGGCTGCGGCGCGAGCCCGCTCCAGGGGGGCCGGAAGGGTCCGCTCCCGGTAGCGCTGGAGCTGCGGCAGCGGCAGGGTGGCAAAGGCGCGGCGCAATCGCTCGCCGGCCGCCTGGCGATGGGCCGCGGGCACACCGGGGCGGAGCAGCGGTGCCAGGTAAGGCCACGGGTCCTCGCCGCGAGCGAGGAGGATCTCCGCTGCTTCCAGGCGGAGGGCCGCGGCCAGCTCGCCGGCCGTCGGGAGGGCAGCACGGAGGTGGGCCAGGGCTGTGTTGGCATCCCCGGTCAAGCGGGCCGCGCGGGCCGCCACAAGAGCGACGGGGGCCGGCAGGGGGCGCGGCAGTGCAGCGGTGAGGGTACGCACCTCCGCCCACTCCCCGCTGCGAACGGCCGTGGCGAGCTCGGTGGCGGGTGGCAGATCGGCCAGCATCACCCCGGTGGCCAGCGCAGGGCGCGACCCCCCAGCACGTGGATGTGGAGGTGCCCGACGCTCTGGCCAGCCGCCGCGCCGGAGTTGACGACCAGGCGGAACCCGTGGGCAATGCCGCAGCGGCGCGCCGCCTCGCCGGCGGCGAGGAGGAGGGCGCCAAGGAGATCCCGGTCCTCCCCCGCGGCATCGGCCACCGAGGGGATGTGGCGGCGAGGGATGACGAGGACGTGCACCGGCGCCTGCGGCGCAATGTCGTGGAAGGCCACGACCTCGTCGGTGTCGAAAACGAGGCGGGCCGGGAGCCGGCCCTCGGCAATGGCGCAGAAGGGGCAGTCCGTCACGCGGGCAAGGATAGCAAGGACATGGGTGCAAGCGACTAGCGGTAAGGCCCGGGGTTGAAGCGCTCGATGGCCGCGCCGAGGGCGTTGAGCTTGACCTCCATGGCCTCGTAGCCGCGGTCCAGGTGGTAGACGCGCTGGAGGACGGTTTCCCCCCGCGCCACCAGGCCGGCCAGCACGAGGGCGGCGGAGGCGCGCAGGTCGGAGGCCATGACCACCGTGCCTTCCAGCGCCACCGGGCCCTCCACCGTAGCGCAGTCCCCCTCCACCTCGATCCGCGCGCCGAGGCGCTTGAGTTCCAGGACGTGCTGGAAGCGGTTCTCGAAGATGGCCTCGCGCACCCGGGCGCGGCCCTCCGCCTGGGTCATGAGAGCCAGGAACTGGGCCTGGAGGTCGGTGGCGAACCCCGGGTACTCGCTGGTGGTCACCGAAACGGCCCGCAGCCGCGCCACCGGCGGGACGACAACGGCGTCCTCGCCGATTTCCAGCGGGACGCCCGCCTCCCCCAGCACCTCCAGGAGGGCGGTGAGATGGTCGGGGCGGCAGGCGGCCACCCGCACGCCGTCCCCCGCCAGGGCGGCGGCGATGACGTAGGTCCCCGCCTCGATGCGGTCCGGAATCACCCGGTGCCGGGCGCCGGCCAGCTCTGGGACGCCGTGGATCTCCAGGGTGTCGGAGCCGATCCCGCGAATGTCCGCGCCCATGGCCACGAGGAGCCGGGCGAGGTCCGCCACCTCCGGTTCCCGGGCACAGCAGCGCAGCACCGTGACGCCCCGCGCCAAGGCGGCCGCCATCAGCAGGTTCTCGGTGCCCGTCACGGTGACGCGGGGAAAGGTGATGTCGGCGCCGCGCAGCCCCTCCGGCGCCTCGGCCACGATGTCACCGTGTTCGATGGTCACACGGGCCCCCAGGCGCGCCAGGGCCTGGAGGTGGAGGTCCACCGGGCGAGCGCCGATGGCGCACCCCCCCGGCAGCGCAACCCGGGCCCGCCGCCGCCGGGCCAGGAGCGGCCCCAGGACCAGGATGGAGGCGCGCATGGTGCTCACCAGCTCGTAGGGAGCGTGGAACGGCGCCTCGTCCCCCACCTGCACGGTGGTGGTGCCGTTGTGGTGCCGGCAGGCGGCGCCGAGGGTCACGAGGACCCGCTCCATGGTGACGATGTCGCGGACCCGCGGCACGTTGTCGAGGACCACCTCGTCACGGGTGAGCAGCGTGGCGGCCAGGCAGGGGAGGGCCGCGTTCTTCGCCCCCGACACCCGCACCTCGCCGCGCAGCCGCCGGCCGCCCAGGATCCGGAACCGATCCATGCGCCGGGAGTGTGGGTCGCCGCGGGCCGGGCGTCAAGGGCGCCCGGCTGTCGGCAGGCGATGGCGGGCCGCCAGGTCGTCGCGCAGCAGCCGCGCCACCCGCCGCCCCAGCTCCACCGCGTAGTTGGTCCCCCGGTCGTGAGGGTAGACCTGGCTCATGCTGGCCAGGTACAGCCCGGGAAGCGGGGTGCGCAGCGGGGGGATGCGGCGGCCGTGGTTTACCGGCGGCACCGGCTGGGCGTAGGCGGTGCGCCAGAGGAAGGCGTCTTTCACCCATGTTGCGTCGAAGGCGGGGTTGAAGCGCGGCAGCGCCGGCAGGAAGCGGGCGAGCAGCGCCTCCTTGTCCAGCGCAAAGTAAGGGTGCGAGGGCGGCAGGTAGTCGCCGCAGTAGACGAGGTGATCGCCGCCGAAGTGCTCCGCGGGGACGAAGTTGGTGTGTTCCACCAGGGCCAGGAACGGGAACCCCGCCTCCTTGGGCAGGTTGTGCCAGTAGGCGGTGGTGAGGGGCGCGGCCAGCGCAAGGATCAGCACCACTGCGCCTAGGGAGCGAAGCTCGGCCACGCTGCGCGCGTAGTGGTCGGGGAGCTGCGGGGCCAGCGCCAGGAGCGCCTGCGGGGAGCCGGTGAAGAGCACGGCATCGAACGTCTCGCTGCCTGCCGCCGAGCGGACTTCAAGCTCCCCGGGTCGGCTGGCGTCTCGGGGGGCGATGCGCTCCACCGGGCAGCCCGGCCGGAGGGTGCAGCCGGCGGCGGCGAGGCGCTCGGCAAAGGCGTCGAAGAAGGCCTGGAACCCCCCGAAGAAGGTGCCGAGGCGGGTGGTGCGGTTGTGGATCCGGCTCCACAGCCAGGCCATGTTCACCACCCCCAAGTTCTCCTCGCCGAACTTGCCCACGAGGAGCGGCCGCCAGACGGCCTCGTAGAGCCGCGGCCCCACCCAGCGGCGCATCCAGCGGTCGGCCGTGACGCGCTCCAGCGGTCGCCACCAGGGGGAAAGGCGCAGGTAAGCCCCCACCAGCCCGAAGCGCAGCACGTCCAGCGCCGAGAAGTGGCTAGCGGTGAAGCGCAGGGCATGCCACGGGGAGTCTAAGGGGTGGAAGCGGCCGCCGTGATACACGACGGTGTACGGGCGGCGAAACACCACACCTTCGGCAAGTCCCAGCTCGCGGATGAGGCCGAGGATGTGGCGGTCGGAGGCGAACCAGTGGTGGTAGTACTTCTCCAGGGACCAGGTCCAGTGGGCGGCGCGAAACCCCGAGGCCAACCCGCCCCAGGCGGTTGCCGCCTCGAAGAGGGTGACGGTGCAACCGTACCGCTGCAGGTCCCAGGCGGCGGCCATCCCCGTCGGCCCGCCCCCCACCACGGCCACCCGCGCCTCGGCGCTCACCGGCCAACGATAGCACCCACCCCGGGGCCGGGCGCTATGATGAGGGGACGAGGAGGGTGCCATGAAGAGGTTCCTCGGTGTGGCGGCCATGGCGTGGGCACTGGCGGGGGGAGCGGCGTGGGCGGGGGAGAAGTTCCTCTGGGTGGAGTCGGAGCGGGCGAACGTGCGGGCCGAGCCTCGGGTGGGCGCCCGGGTGGTTGCCAGGGCGAGCTTCGGCGAGCGACTGCTGGCGGTGGAAAAGGTGGGCGACTGGTACCGGGTGGCCCTGGCCGACGGGAGCTTCGGCTACGTGCACGAGGACGTGGTCACCGACGAGGCGCCGGGCCACCTGTGGGTGGAGGTGGATCGGGCCACGGTGCGGCAGGCGCCTCTGGCCGAGGCCAAGGCGGTGGCCGAGGTGGAGCGCGGCACCATGCTGGAGAGCGACGGCGCGCGGGGCGACTGGTTCCACGTGCGGTGGGGGGACGGGCGCTCGGGGTGGATCCACGAGCAGGAGGTGGACGACGATCCCCCGGCCACCCTCTTCGTGATCACCGACCGGGCGGTTCTCCACGCGACCCCTTCCCCCGACGCCGAGGCGGTGGCGTCGCTGCCCGTGGGGGCCTCGCTCCAGGAGCTGGGGAAGGCAGGTCAGTTCGTCGAGGTGCGGACCGACAACGGCGAGACCGGCTACGTCTTCAAGGACGCCGTGTCCGACGAGCGCCCCACCTGGCTCTTCGTCAAGGTCTCCGACGCGGCGGTGGTCGCCCGCCCTGCCGTGGACGCCGAGGTGGTGGCCCGCCTCCCCTCTGGCGCCGAAGTGCTGGCCTTCGACGAGACCCACGACTTCTACCTGGTGCTGTTGGAGGACGGTCGGGTGGGGTGGCTCCACGAGGACGACGCCATCCCCATGGGCAAGCGCTAGCGCCGCGGCTCAGCCCCACAACTCCCGCGGGTAGTCCCGGTGGAGGCGGCGGAAGGCGGCCTCGAAGCGGGCCTCGGCCAGCAGGACCCGCCCCAGCTCCCACGGCCGCACCGGCCGGCGCTCTGCGCGCAGCGGGTTCTTGCCCGCTGCCGTGGCCAGCAGCGCCGCAAAACGGCGACCGAACTCCCGCAGCGGCACGGCGGTGGGGGTCAACGGGTGCATGCAGTCGTAGAGCCGGTATGGGTCGTCGACCCAGATGTGCGGCTCCATGGCGTGCCAGTCGGGGGTGCCGGGCGAGGGGGTGCAGACGGTGAAACTGCACTGGGCCGGCGGCATGGCGGCCAGGTAGCGGCGGAGTCGCTCGAACTGCTCCACCGTGTACTCGGCCCGCACCATGAACGCCGCGTGACAGGCGACCCCTACGCGGCGCAGCTGGTCGTGAGCCCGCTCGTTGGTGGCCACGCTGCCCCCCTTGCGCACCGCGCGGAGCTCCTCGTCGGAGGAGAACTCGAAGCCGAGAAAGGCACCGTCGAGGCCGATCTCGGCCCAGCGGCGCAGCAGCTCGGGGGAGCGGAGCACGGTGGTGGCGCGGGTCCACGCAAAGTAGCGCTTGCGCACGCCGCGGGCCGCCAGGGCGTCGGCCAGCGCCGCGGCGAACGTTTCGTCGATGAAGTTCTCGTCGTCGGCGAAGTACACGTGGCGCTGAGGCAGGGCGGCGATCTCGTCGGCCACCGCCTCCACCGGTCGCGGGCGGTGCTCCCCGCCGCACAGGAACGGCACCACGCAGAAGGAGCACTGCATCCGGCAGCCGTAGGAGGTACGCACCATGGCCACCGGCGGGAAGAGCTCCTGCCAGGGGGCGGGGTTCTCGCTCACCCACACGCAGGTGTAGCGGCGCGGGTCCCAGAGGTCGCGACGCGGCGTGGGGATGGTGGCGGGGTCGGGGAAGCGGGGCCAGGCCGCGGCCGCTGCGGCGTCCCAGTGCTCGCCGGTGAGGAGGGCGTTGGGGATGCCGAGCGGCAGCTCGCCCCCTTCCCACGCCGCCACCACGCTCCGGAACGGCCCGCACCCCTCGCCGCGCACCACCACGTCGATCTCCGGCACGTTGTAGTCCGCCGGCGCCACGGTGGCGTGGTGTCCCCCCACCACGACCAAGGTGCGGGGGAGCGATCGCCGCACCTCCCGCGCCAGGGCCTTGACGGCGGCGCGTTCGTGGGTGTAGCCGGTGAAGCCCACCAGATCCGGGCGAAACGTCGCGAGGGCAGCGAGAAACGCCCGCCGGGGCCGGCGGGTCAGCCGGAGGTCCAGCACCCGCACCTGGTGGTGCGGCGGCAGCGCCGCCGCCAGGTAGCCCAGCTCGAGCGGCTCGAGCCGCTGGAAGCGCTCGAGGCCGCGAACGATGGCGAGGCTCGCCTTGGGCTTGACGAGGAGCACCCGCATGGTCGGTGCCAGCATACCTCGTCTCGCCCCGCCGCCCGCGGGTGACGGGGGAAGGAACCCTTGCTACCCTTGCTGGGGTTTGCCTGCGGAGGCGGTCATGAGCGGAAATACAGGTCGATACCTCGGCGCGGTACTGGGCGCTCTTGCCCTGGCGAGTGTGGCCGTGGCGGCGGTGCCGCGCTGGACGGTGGACGACGTGGTGCTGGTGGAGGACGCGACCGACTGGGCGGTCTCCGCCGACGGCACCACCGCCGTCTGGGTACGCTCGGAGGTGGTGGGGGAGGGCAAGGACGCGAGGCGGGTGTCGAACCTGTGGGTGACGCGCCTCGAGGACGGGACGAGCCGCCCCCTCACCCGCGGCCGCGACACGGCGAGCCACCCGGTTATCTCCCCGGACGGGAGCCAGGTGGCGTTTCTCTTCACCCGCCCGATCCCGGGTGCCGGGGAGGAGGTGGCGGAGCGGCAGGCCTGGGTGATCCCCCTTTCCGGCGGTGAGGCGCACCCCGCCACCCGCTTGGACCGCCCGGTCAGGCAGGCGGCGTGGCTCGACAACGCAACCCTCGTGGTGGCGGCCCCGGAGTCGCCCTCGCTGTGGGAGCGGGAGCGGAAGGAGCTGGGGGACGACAGTGAGGTGGTGGACGACGTGGAGCACACGCCGCCGGTGCGGCTCTTCCGGGTCGCCGCCGACGGCGGGGAGGCGAAGCGGTTGACCGCCAACCGCGACTGGATCGAGCGAGTGGCGGTGGCGCCGGACGGGCGGCGTGCCGTGGTGGTGGCGCAGCAGTCCCTCACCTACGAGTTTGACCAACGGGTCCCGCCGGAGGTGCGGCTCCTCGATCTGGCCGAAGGAACGGCAGTTCGCCTCTTTGCCGACGGCGTGCTGCGCCCGGGGACGATCCGCTGGGCGAGCGACGGCGCGGGGTTTTACTTCAGCAACGAGTTCAGCCGTCACCCCGTCTACCGCCAGGCGACGGTGACCCAGCTCTGGTACTACGACCTGGCCCGGGGCACGGCGCAGCGGGTGGACGGCGACTGGGATCGCGGGCTGGGCGGGGCCTTCGTGCCCGTGCGCTCCGGCGTGCTGGCCCTCCTGGCCGACGGCGTGCGCTTCCGCCCGGCGCTCTTTCGGGCGGGGCGCGAGGGGTTCGTCCGCCACGACCTCTCGGGCCAGCACGTCGCCCACATGCGGGACCTGGCCGCCTCGCCGGACGGGCGGGTGGTGGTGTTCGAACGCTCCACCGCCGCCGAGCCGCCCCAGTGGTTCGCGGCGCGCCTGGAGGGGACGCGCCTGGTGGGGGAGCGGCAGGTCACCAACCTCAACCCCCGCTACTCAGGCAAACCCACCGGTCGCGTGGAGGTGATCCGCTGGAAGGGCGCCCGGGACGAGGAGGTGGAGGGAATCCTTCACTACCCGCTCAGCTACGAGCCCGGCACGCGATACCCCCTCGTCCTGGACATCCACGGCGGGCCCGCCGGCACCGATCCCGACGCCTGGAGCCAGTCGTGGACCTCGCCGGTGATGCTGTGGCGGCAACGGGGCGCCTTCGTGCTGCAGGTCAACTACCACGGCTCGGCGGGGTACGGGCTCGATTGGGTGGAGTCCATCGGCGGCGGCAAGTACTACGAGCTGGAGATCCCCGACATCGAGCGGGGCGTGGACGAGCTGATCCGCCGCGGCTTGGTGGATCCGCAACGCCTCGCCTCCTCGGGCTGGTCCAACGGCGGCATCCTGACGGTGGAACTCATCACGCGCTCCAACCGGTACCGGGCCGCCGCGGTGGGCGCCGCCGACGTGGAGTGGATCTCCGACTGGGGCAACGTCGCCTTTGGCGCTGCCTTCGACAACTACTACCTGGGCGGCCCGCCCTGGGAGCTGCCGCAGGTCTACGTCGAGAAGTCGCCCCTCTTCCGCCTCGCCTCGGTCACTACCCCGACCATCGTCGCCACCGGCACCGCCGACACCAGCGTGCCGCCCGGCCAGTCCCGCTCGCTGTTCCGGGCGCTGCAGTACCTGGGCGCGGCGCCGGTGCGGTTGGTCCTCTTCCCCGGCGCCGAGCACGGCCTCGAGAAGGTGGCCCACCAGCGGCGCAAAGTGGAGGAGGACCTGGCTTGGTTCGACCGCTACCTGTTCGGCGAGGGGGAAGCTCGCAACGAGGCCGTCAAGGCGGGCTCGCTCCTCGAGGGGCTCCTGGAACGCCGCAAGGCGGCCCGGGCGGGCACGGCCTTGGGCGTGCTCCACGGCGAGGTGCTGGTGCCGGAGACGGTGAGCGTGGGCGAGCTGGAGGTGGGGCGGTTCGAGGTCACGCGGGCCCAGTTCGCCGCCTTTGCCGGCGGCGGGCCGGTGTCGGCCGCGGAGGAGAACCTGCCCCAGACCGGCGTGACCGCCGAGCAGGCGGCGGCCTACGCCGCCTGGCTCGCCGCCGTGACCGGGCGGCCGTTCCGCCTCCCCACCGTGGAGGAGGCGTCGCGCCTGGCCGAGGGTGCTGGCACCGGCGGCAACACCCTGGACCGCTGGGCCGGCTACCCCCCGAACCCGGAGGACGCGGCACGGCTGGTGGAGGCGGCGGAGCGCCTGGGGGCCGGCGCCCTGCTGTTGCCGGTGGGTTCCCTCGCGCCCTCCGGGGAGGCGGGGCTGTTCGACGTGGACGGCAACGCCGCCGAGTGGGCGGTGGCGGCGGACGGCTCGGGGCGACTGGTGGGGGCAAGTGCCGACCGGCCGCTGGACCCTCGCTCGCCGGCCGAGGCTGCGCCGGCCTACCGGGGGTTCCGGGTGGTGGTGGGGAAGCGGTGAGCCCTACCAGGACACCGGGGGGATGGGCAGCTCCTCGATCCCCGGCGGGCCGGGGGGGTAGGCGAGGGAGAGCCCCTCGAGCACCGTCACCAGCGCCTGGGAGACCGCCAGGTTGCGGAACCACTTGTGGTCCGCCGGCACCACCCGCCACGGCGCCCAGGGCGTGCTGCACCGGGTGAGCGCCTCCTCGTAGGCCTCCATGTACCGCCCCCACAAGGCCCGATCCTCGAGATCGCCGGGGTTGAACTTCCAGCGCTTGCGCGGGTCGCGCTGCCGCGCCCGCAGGCGACGGGCCTGCTCCTCCGGCGAGATGTGGAGGAAGAACTTGACGATCACCACCCCGGAGTCAGCGAGGAGTTTCTCGAACGCGTTGATGTGGTCAAAGCGCCCCCGCCACACCGGCTCCGGCGCCAGCCCCTTGACCCGCACCACCAGCACGTCCTCGTAGTGGGAGCGGTTGAAAATCCCCACCATGCCGCGGCGCGGCACCACCTTGTGGACGCGCCAGAGAAAGTCGTGGGCCAGCTCCTCCTCGGTGGGGACCTTGAAGGAGGTGACCTGCACCCCCTGGGGGGAGAAGGCGCCCATCACGTGTTCGATGGTGCCGTCCTTGCCGCCGGTGTCCATGGCCTGGAGGACCACGAGCAAGGCGTGGGAGCCCGAGGCGGTGAGGCGCTCCTGCAGCTCGGCGAGCCGTTCCAGGTTGGCGGCGGTGAGTTCGGCGGCCTCGTCCTTGTCCTTGAACGGCCCGGTGTCGTCCGGCGGGATGTCGGCGAGGCGCACGCGCTTTCCTGGGGCGACGGTGATGGCAAGGGCTTTCACGGGTCCTCCCTCGGCGCTCCCCTCACGGTACTACCTCACCGGGACGCGGCGCGTCGGCGGGCTTGCCGCCGGCGAGCCAGCGGCGGGCCAGCAGCAGCGCCACCGGCGAGACCATGGCAATGAGGCCGTAGACCAGCCACATGGGCTCGGTGTGGCGGGTCCCCTCGGCGGGGCAGAAGCGTTGCAGGAACCAGCCGGCGTACAGGCCGGTGACGAGCTTGGTGAGGAACCACGGCAACTGCCCCACCCCCACGTACAGCCCGGCCTTCCCCGGCGGGGCGATCTCGGTGATGTAGCTGTAGAACCGCGGCTGCCACATGGACTCGCCCACCGTCATGAGGAACACGTAGGCAAACAGCGCCGCCGGCGACGGGCCCAGCACCAGCAGGAAGGTGGGCAGCGCCATCACCAGCGTCCCCCACTGGATCATGGCCAGGGGGTCGCGGCGGGCGGTGAGGGCCGCCACCAGGGGGGCGAGGAGGAACACCAAAAGCGGCCCCAGGTTGGCGAACAGCTCGAAGCGGTCGGCCACCCAGGGGACGAAGGCGCGGTTGATGTAGAGGGGCAGCGTCAGCCACTGGTGGGCGAAGAGCGTCTGGACCGGGATCAGGACAAAGATGAAGAAGGCGAAGCGCGCGTCGGCGAGGGGGTGCTCGGCGAACCACTGGCGCGACAGCGGCCGCGGCCGCGCGGTACTCCGTGCCGCCTCCTCCCGGGCCGCCTGCTCGGGGCGGTTGGCGAGGGCTCGGGCCACCGTCCCCCGGGTGAGGATGGCCGCGGTGACGAGGATGGAGAGGAAGGTGACGGCGGCGTACACGGCAAAGACGCCGGCGATGCCGTTGGGGGGGAAGGCGGCCGCCGCCAGGTCGCGGAGCCGCGGCGAGATCGCCCCGGCGGTGAAGGCGCCCAGGTTGTTGAGGCCGTAGATCACCGCAAACGCCACCGCGGAGTGCTCCGGGGTGCTGAACTGCTTTACCGCCGAGAAGAGCGCCGGCTGGAACATCCCAAACCCCACCACCACGACGAGGAGCCCGCAGGCGGTCACGAGAAACGCCGGCGACGCCAACCTCCCCCCCGGCAACCACCCCGACGCCACCAGCAACACCCTCCCCAGGCCCAGCAGGGCGATGGACAGGAGGAGAATGCGCCGCAGCCCGAAGCGGTCCCCCAGCTCGCCCAAGAACAGCATGGCAAAGGTGATCCCGCCGGTGAACAGCGACACCACAATCCCCGCCGTCACGTCGCCGAGGGCCAGGTTCTCCGACAGGTACTTCATGAGCAGCGTGAGGACGCCGAAATAGGCGATCCCCTCGATGAAGTACGGGACGTTGACCCCCCACAGGGCGCGCGGCGAGCGCACGAAGCCGCGCACCGTGGTCGCAAGCTCCGCCGCCGCCGCGGCCCACGCCGACTGCCCCTTGTCCTTCCCTTCCGCCACCGTGCCACCCCCTGTGCCGTCGCCCCCCAGGGTACCAGCCCCCGGAAGAAGGCCGCCCCGCGCCCGGGGCGCACGGCCGTCTGCGCCCAGTGCGGCCTGGCGCCGGCGGGGTCGCGGCCTGGGCCGCCGCAGCAAGCCGCCCAACGTCTGCGGGTGCCCTGCGACAGTCGTTGTGTGCATAATGAACAGCGATGAACGACGATGCTGCGGGGAGAAGGATCGCCATGCAAAGAGAATCTCTCACACTGTGGCTTCCGGTGCTGGCTGCGGTGGTTGTGCTGTGGGGCGGGGAGGGGTGGGGGCAGAGCGTGGTGGGGGTGGCCGGGCGGCAGGTGACGGTGTCGGTTGGGGCGCGGGAGGGGGTGCGGGTGGGGATGCGGGGGAAGGTGA
>Ga0209381_1000449_pt1 | contig 100460 bp, 63 predicted proteins | sample DewCreD2012metaG_FD_184111 | JGI IMG/M metagenome (GOLD analysis project Ga0209381, IMG submission 184111) | Hot spring sediment bacterial and archeal communities from British Columbia, Canada, to study Microbial Dark Matter (Phase II) - Dewar... ... | reverse complement strand
GCAATTCTGGAGTCCGGCTGGGGATGAAGCCCTGCTGTGTCTGGACACCTTCTGGCGTAACGAACGCTGGCACGTGCTCTTCCCCCACACCCGCCACGCCCACCTGTCTAAAAACTGAAATGCGCCGACCCCGCTGGCAAAAAAAGGGCAAGGCTTCCGATGCCCGCTTCAGCAGCCCGTTCATTGAGGTGCTAGCTCTTTGCAGATGTGGGCAAGGGTGCAACGGCCCGGATGACGCTCGCATCATAGGAAGGCTCGATGCGTGCGCCGGGCAGCACTTCCAAAAAGTCGGTTTCTGGCCAGTCACCGTGCAACCACCGGCGCAACAGTGTTAAATCCCCGGCCAGCTCCTCAAAAACCCATCCACGCCGCCGGCAAATCTCCTGCACCTGCGCACGCAGGTTCAACACCCGGGTAAAATCGTAATCAATCAAGATTCCATGCGTGTAATGGCTCAGCCATTCGTTGACTGCTTCGACCAAATAATCGGCAGCTTCCTTGCCGTATTTCTCAACCCAGAGGTTATAGGTATCCGCGGCGCTGGCCTGGGGACCGGCCCGGTTGGGCAGGAGGTTGGTCCCTTGGGGCAGTGCTTGATTTCCCCGCCGGGCCATGCATTCGAGCCAACCACAAGTGTAATAATAGGCACCCGGCCGCTCTTGTTGTTGTTGGTTGTAACGTTCGCGGGAACCGAGGAAAAAGGTGATGCAATCATGTGCCCGCGGCACAATAAGCCGTGTATGACGCGCCTGCAGGCCGGCAATCAAATTGCCGCATAATCCATAGCCGAGGAGTATGGCCGAGTATTTCCCCTCCGGCACGGCGTCCAGGCGCTCCTGCACCTTGCCGCAGCCGTGCTGGGGATTGTCATGGTAGCCTTGCGGCAGAAATTCGAGATCCAACAACAGCGGGGAAGTGGCGGCGAGGAAACAGACCTCGCGCACCATGATCTCGCACGCCAGCACTTTGCAGAGCATGACTCAGGGACGCCGGGCCACCCACGCAATCGCACGGGCCACCAATTTCCTAAAGTTGGGATTCTCGTAAGAAAGCCGGTCATGACCCAGTTGGATGACCGCCACGCGGGCATTGGAGTAGGTCTTGGCCCAGCCCACAATGGGACTGCTGGAGGGAGTGTCGCACAACAGCAGCGGCGTCACCTCAGGGTGTATGTAAAGGCCGCCGTAGGTTTCATCGTGTATCTCAAAGTCCGTCATCCCGCGGGTGATGGGATGAGCGGTGGAGCCGATGCGCACTTTCATCTCCACGTCGTGCTTGTAGGTCGAACCCGGGCGTTCCACCCCATCCAACACTTCCTTTTTCAGCAGGTATTTTCCACCAATAATCTGCCGGTACTCCGGCCAGTCTTGATAATTGGCCAAACTATGGTGCAAGGCCACCAGCCCCTTGCCCTCGCCCAAACGCGCCAGCAGGTTGGACTTGGCCTCAGCGGTGATGGGTTGCCACATATCGTACAACACCATCACGTCATATTTTGTTGCGGCCTCAGCTCGCCACCAATCCTGCGCCTGCGGGTGCACCGCCGCTTCATACGAAATTTCGGGATTGTCTTTGAATACCTGCCAAAACTCGTTGGTCTGGTAATCATGACCTCCGGTGATGACCAGCACGCGGATTTTTTCCGCCGCGCCAAGGGAGGCGGCAAGGAGCAGACTGCCACAGACAACCAATCCGTAAAACCAGCGCAAGGATTTCATGGACTCAGTATGACCCCGCCTCGACGGAAAGAAAAGGCTATTGTCAACGCCCCACACCTCCAATCCCATGCATGGACTGGAGGCAGAACTGGAAAGGCACACCAACGCGGCAGATTGAAAACTGCGCGCTTAAAAAGCAAGGCCGCAAAGGAGTCCGCAATTCGAGCGGCTCTTTTGCGGCCTGCTTGTTCAAAGGGGTTTAGTCCTCGCGCCGGTGATGGCCGCGTCCGCCGCCATGGCGGCCACGTCCACCGCCGCCCCCGCCACCGCGGGGCCGCCCACCCCCACGTTGCGGGGGACGTCCGGAGCGCTCGGGCCGCTCAGGCCGTTCGCGCCGCTCGGTCTCGTAGGTATCTTGTTCGCCCATCTGGTCCTGCCCTTCCGCTGCTGCTTCGGTTGCCGCGGTGGCATCATCGGGCGCCGGGGCACCTTCCTGCCCCTCGGCCATCATGCGATCCCGCTCGGCCATCGCGGCTTTACGGGACAAACGCACCCGGCCTTTTTCATCCACGCCCAGGCATTTGACCATGATTTCATCGCCGAGCTTGACGATGTCCTCCGTTTGCTTGACGCGGAAGTTGGCCAGTTCGCTGATGTGGCAAAGGCCATCCTTGCCCGGCAGGAATTCCACAAAGCAGCCGAAGTCTTTGATGGTCACCACCTTGCCGCGGTAAATCTTGCCCACCTCGGCCTCGGCGGTCATGCCCATGATCGCGTCGCGGGCAATCTTCATGCCTTCAGCGCTGGTGGAGTAGATGTTGACAGTGCCATCGTCCTCAATGTTGATTTCGCAACCGGACTCCTCAACGATGCGCTTGATGTTCTTGCCGCCGGGGCCAATCAGCGCGCCAATCTTTTCAGGATTTATTTTGATGGTCTCAATGCGCGGAGCGTACTTGCTCAATTCCGGCCGCGGCGCCGCCAGCACCTTGCTCATTTCGCCAAGGATGAAATGGCGTCCGGCGCGGGCCCGTTCCAAGGCCTCGGCCATGATGCGGTGAGGCAAACCTTTCAGTTTGAGGTCGAGCTGGAAACCGGTAATGCCGTTGGTGGTGCCGGCGATTTTGCAATCCATGTCACAGAAGGCGTCTTCCCACCCGATGATGTCGGTGAGCAGCTCGTAACGAGAGATGGCGCCCTGGGCGTCCATTTCGGTGCACAAGCCGATGCTGATGCCCGCCACGGGGCGTTGCAGCGGCACACCGGCGTCCATCAACGCCAGGCTGGCCCCGCACACGGTGGCCATGCTGGTCGAGCCGTTGGACTCCATGATTTCGCTGGTCACCCGGATCGCATACGGATAGTTGTCCAGCGGCAACAGCGGTTCAATGCTCCGCTCGGCCAGCGCGCCGTGGCCAATTTCCCGGCGGCCCGGCCCGCTGATGCGGCCGGTCTCGCCCACGCTGAAGTTGGGGAAGTTGTAATGGAGCAGGAATCGTTTGGTGGTATCGCCGCCGGCATAGGCGTCGAATTCCTGAGCGTCCTCGCTGGTGCCCAAGGTGGCCAGGGTCACCGCCTGGGTCTCACCGCGGCAAAAGAGCGCCGAGCCGTGCGCACGCGGGAGCAAACCCACTTCACAGCTAATTGGCCGGATTTGGTCAAAGGGACGGCCGTCCAGCCGCTTCTTCTCATTCAAAATCAACCCACGCACGGCTTCCTTTTGGATGTAGTAGAAAGCGTCGTTGATGACAAATTCAGTGACTTTTTCAGCCCCAAACTTTTCCACCAACTTCGCGCCCACTTCATCGCGCACCGCCTTCACGGCGGCTTCGCGGGCCAATTTGCCCGGTGTCAACAAGGCGGGCACGATCTTGTCGCCCGCCAATTCCTTGGCAGCCTGCAGGATCTCCTCGGGCACCACTTGGACGGTGATGGGGCGTTTGGGTTTGCCGGCGCGAGCGGTGAGCTCTTTCTGTGCGCCAATCAAAGGCTGGATGGCCTGATGCCCAAATTCAAGGGCGGCCACGAAGTCGGCCTCGCTGATTTCGCGGGCGGAACCTTCAAACATCACCAGCTCCGTCTCGCTGCCCACATAAACAAGGTCAATGTCGCTTTGGTCCCGCTCTTGATGAGTGGGGTTGGCAATCCATTGACCATTGACGCGGCCCACGCGCACAGCCCCCAACGGGCCGGCCCATGGAATGTCGCTGACCATCAAAGCCGCCGAGGCGCCAATGATGCTCAGGATGTCCGGGTCGTTTTCGCCGTCAGCGCTGAGCAGGATGCTCTGCACCTGCACCTCATTAAACCATCCCTTGGGGAACAAGGGGCGGATGGGCCGGTCGGTGAGGCGGCTGGTCAGGATTTCCTTTTCCGTGGGGCGGCCTTCGCGTTTGAAGTAGCCGCCGGGGAAACGGCCTGCTGCGGCCGCTTTTTCCCGGTAATCCACGGTTAAGGGGAAGAAGTCCTGGCCTTCTTTGGCCTTGGTGGCCGCCACTGCAGCCACAATCACAATGGTTTCTCCCAGTTGTACAGTTACGGCACCGTCGGCCTGCTTGGCCAGTTTGCCGGTTTCAATATGAATGGAACGGTTGCCCACTTGGGCGGTTACTTTTTCTACCATGTTCTTATGTCAACCGCCGGCACCGGGGTACTTCATTCAACATCCTGTCCTCTTTGGAAAGGGGCTGCTGAAGGAAATGCCTCGGTTGGCGGTTGTTTCTTTCTATGTCCCGTGACTTTCTTTTTTTTGGAAACGGGCCGCTTTGGTCACGTTGCAAAACGGCCCGCCCCCCAAAAACCTCTTACCCCTCCATCCGGAGACTCAAGGAGCACTCCTTGGAGCGGGGCGGCCGTTAGCGGCGCAGTTTGAGCTTTTTGGTCACTGCCTGGTACCGGGCGGCATCGGTCTGGTGCAGGTAATCCAGCAAACGCCGGCGTTGCCCCACCATCATCAACAACCCGCGACGCGAGCTGTGATCCTTCTTGTGCTTCTGCAAATGCTCCGTCAACTGGTTGATGCGCTCGGTCAACAGCGCAATTTGCACATCCGCCGACCCGGTATCCTTGTCGTGCAGCTTAAATTTCTCTATCGTCTTGCTTTTGTCCATATCTGCTTGTTGCCGCCTGGGCGGCCACTGCTTTCAGCTTTCGATTTCAGCTTCGTCGTCGCTCAATAAAGTCCCTATTTAGACACACCTCAACCCGGTTGTAAAGGCGTTTCAGTAAAAAATTGGCTGCTAAAAGGATGCCTTCCCCACCAAACTACACCCGGCACAGCCCTTTTTTCAGCCCCAAGGCCATTTGACTGCAAGTCCCACCACCCCTCCGCCCATGACAAGCCAGGCAGAGTTGAGCCGAAAACGAGCCAGAAATAAACCGCTGAGGATGGCCAGAAGGAGGGTTGGGAGGTCCACCAGTGCTCCGCGTCCCAAGTACACGGTCACCACAGCCATCAATGCCAGCGAGGCCACATTCACACCATCCAACACGGCCCCGGCGGTGGGCGAACGCCTGAGGCGCGGAATCAATGGACCGCTGATTGCCACAAACACAAACGCCGGTAAAAAAATCCCGACTGTGGCAAGCCCGGCCCCGGACACGCCCCCCAGCAAATACCCGATGAATGTGGCCGTGGTGAACAACGGGCCAGGCGTGAATTGCCCCACGGCTATGGCATCCAACAATTGAGCCTCGGTCAACCATTGCCACCGGTCCACCAAATCGGCCCGTAAAAACGCCAGCAACACATACCCGCTGCCGTACAAGACAGCTCCAACCTTCAGAAAAAATAAAAACATGCTTCCGTAACTGAACGATACAGCCGCGGCTGCCGCTCCTGCACCGCCAGCCCCTCCACCAACGGCTAAAAAGGGAATGATGGAGGCTGAAGACGCGGGGGGAGCGGTGCTTTTTGCGGTGCCCCTTTGTTTTGCCCGGTGCAGTATCCCCATAATCAAACCTGCGCCAAACAAAAGGATGAGCTCATGGATTCCCAAAATGGCCAACCCCACCACCCCCAATCCCAAGGCCACAAGTGTATTGCTCTTGAGCGCTGTGCGGCCAAAGCCCCACAAAGCTTGGACAATAATCGCAATAATGACCGGTTTGATGCCGTACAATAGCCCTTCGGCTTTGGGCAACTGGCCAAATCGCACATAGGCCCACGCCATGAGCGTCACAATCAATGTGGCCGGAAGGATGAAACATAAACCAGCCACCACCAACCCCGCCCAACCGGCTCGCCGATGACCAATGTGGATGGCCATTTCCGTTGAGTTTGGCCCAGGGATGAGGTTCGTGGCTCCCAATAAGTCCAGGAACTCTTCCCGGCTCAACCACTGGCGCCGCCGCACGACTTCGTGCTCCATCAAGGCAATGTGCGCCGCAGGCCCGCCGAAAGCGGTGGCTCCCAGTTTGAGAAACAACCGGGCCACCTCACTCAATTCGCGGCGCTTATCTTGGGGTTGGAGCAACATGGCAAAGCTTTCCAGCCGTGCCATTCATCCAATCTTTCCAATAGAAAGCAAGGGAAAGGTAAGCACTGGCCTGCAGCGGAAGAGGGGTGCGACATTGCGGGAGCGTGCAGCGGGTGGTAAAGTGCCGGCATGTCAATGTCTGCCAGGTTGCCCGTGCGCACGGAGGAACAAGCCCGCGAATGGAGCCTGGTGTTAATCAGCCAAGGCATCGAGTCGGCTCTCGAGCAAGATTCCGAAAGCGGTACATGGTATTTGGCCTTGGACCCGGATCATTTTTCAAAAGCCTGCCACGTCTTGCGTCTTTACGTGATTGAAAACCGCAACCGCCGCTGGCAAAGCCCGGTGGCGTGGGCCGGAGAGGTTTTTGACTGGCGGGTATGGTTTTGGGCCTTGCTAATGGGGGTCATGTTTTGGCTGGACCGGGTTTTGCCGGCGGATTTGTCCAATGCCGGCCGGGTGGATGGCGTCGCCGTGACTGAAGGACAAGTCTGGCGATTGTTCACCGCCACTACATTGCACGGGGACGAAGGTCATCTGTTGATGAATTTGGCCTCAGGTGTGCTTTTGTTGGGATTGGCGATGGGCGCCTTTGGCCCGGGAGCAGCTCTGCTCGGCAGTTTATTGGCCGGGGCATTGGGCAATGTGGCCACGTTGGTGGTGCATGGTAGGGACCATTTAAGTTTGGGGGCCTCCGGCGCGGTGATGGGGGCGTTGGGGCTTCTGGCAGCTCAATCGCTGGTGGCCGTTGCCGCGTGGCCGTGGCGCCAACGATTGGTCCGCGGCTTGGGGGGTGCCCTCCTCCTGACGGTGCTCATCGGGCTGAATCCGTCCAGTGACGTAGTAGCGCATCTGGGCGGATTGGTCGGCGGGCTACTCTTGGGATTGGTTTTGACGGTGTGGCAGCGGCGGTCCCCAGCTTCACTAGTCCGGTGGGACCCGTGGCTGGCCTACCTTTGCGGAATTTTTCTGGCCACGGCTTGGGCCTTGGCCTTGCTCAAAAACGCCCCTTGAAAAGCCATCAACCCGGCAATGCCGGGTTTCAGCGGCCGCTTGTTAGAGAGCGGCCATCCCATTTCAAGCCGGGATTATTGGTTGAGGAAAGTACAGACGTACTCGCAGATGCCGTCCTTGACCTCTATTTCAAAACTGGACTTGCCGGGCACATGGAAATTGGTGCCGCCGGTGAAAGCCTGCGGTGCCTGGCCGTTGACCTTGACGGTGCATTGACCGGCCACAATTTCCATGCGCTCGGGCGCGTCGGTGTTAAAGCGATAGGTGCCCGGGTAAATCAAACCCAAGGTTTTGCGGGTGCCATCCGGAAAAATCAAGGTATGGCTGACCACTTTGCCATCGAAGTAGATGTTGGCTTTGGCCACCGCCGTCACGCCGACAAACTGAATCGGAAACGTTGACATAATGGCTGGGCAGTTTTTGGGTTTGGCGGGAATTGTCAAGCCTTGAACAAAAAAACTTCAATCAAGGCAACGCATGTCGTCTAACGGACCAAGAGGTTAGAGGCAGGGGGTTAAAGGGAACCCTTGTTCAGCGTTTCTCCTCCAAGAGCGTAATCATGATAAACCACGCTGTTTCGTCCTTGTCGTCGCCGGCGAGGACGAAGTATTCGCCTTTGGAAAGCTGCTTGACAGATTTATTGATGAGCTTGCCTTCGCCGTAGAGTTTGACTTCGACGGAAGCGCCTTCGAGCTCAGTGACTTCAATATCACATTTAGGACTGACACGTATCTTCTTGCTGCCGCGATTCGGTATCGTTTCGTTGATTTTACTTACTTCAAAATAATGTTTCCATTTGAACACTTTGGACAGGCGCTTGGCCATTTCGCCCGTCAGCGGCTTGTGTTTGGGATCAGGGGATTTGGCTTCGTTGGAGCCCCAAATTAAAACGATTTCCAATTTCAATTCAGCAGCCTGAGCTGTCACCAAGCTGCCAATTAATGCGAACACCATCAACCAGCGGCACCAACCGCCGCTGCCCAAAACTTTCCCCGTCTTTTTCATTGGTAAAACTCCTCCCAATCCATTTCCTCGGCTTCCGCTGCAGGGGCCGGAGCTGGCGTTTCATTCCGGCTCAACCAGACCACAAACATGTTTTCGGAAGCGCTCCGAAAAGACGAAATGTTGATATCCTGCGAGTAATTGATGATTTCGACGTAATGACGCGCCGGGTTGTCGGCCAGAAATCGTCCAACTCCCACCGCCAGCAAAGCCACAGCAGCCACCGCCGCGGCTGGAGCCAGGTATTGCCGCAACCACGCCACCCAACGCTCCAGGAGGGCAGGGTCCGACGGAGCAGGCTTGGCCTCGGCGCGGGCGATGGCCTGCTCAATGCCGCTCCAGTAAAGCTCGTTGGACACGGGCAGTTTGACCTCCGGTTCGTTGGCCCGCAAGGCATCCCTTGTGCAGCGCAATTCGCTTAAGAGATCGCGCAACTCCGCATCTTGGGCCAGCCAAGCCTCCACCTGCCGGGCTTCCGCTTCCGGAAGCTCGCCGTCCAAGTAGGCTTGCACCTTCAGTTGGGTGTCGTAGTTTTTCATCGCAACTCATCCAATTTTTTCCCCGCCAGCAGCCCGGCCAGCTTGCGCCGGGCGTAAAACAGACGGGACATTACCGTGCCAATCGAGCACCCGACCCGCTTGGCAATCTCTTTGTATTCCAGTTCTTCAAATTCATGCAAAATCAGCACTGCCCGGTGGGCGGGGGAGAGCTGGTCCAAGGCTTCATCAATCTTGGCCCGGAGTTCCGCCCGCTCCAATCCCTCAGTGGGATTGGGGGTCACCACAGGCATTTGACGCTCCACGCCGCCAATTTCTTCATCCAATTCTTCTATGCTCTCAGTCGGGTGCCGTTTGACCTTGCGCATGTGGTCGAGGCATTGGTTGATGACAATCCGGGTGATCCAGGTGGCAAAACTGGAATCGCCCTGAAACTGCTTCAACCGTTGCCAACCGCGCACCCAAGCTTCCTGGGAAAGATCCAGCGCCTCGTCCTCGTTGCGCATCATGCTGTAAGCCCGGGCATACACCTTTTCGCTGTGCCGGACCACCAGCTCTTCAAACGCCTGGCGATCGCCTTTCTTGGCGCGCTTCACCAAAGCGTTGTCGTCGAGCGACTTATAGTCCGTGCGCTGTGCCATGGATTGGACGTTAACGGCTGTGCATGTATTCAGCGGACTTGTTCATTATTGCAAGTTTTTTTCAAGGTCCCCGCAGTTCCGCGCCCATTCAGGCCTTTGTTCTCATAACTGGCCTTTGGTTGATGGAATTTGGCCGGCAATACGCGGGTCCCGCTGACAGGCAACATCCACCGCGCGGGCAAAGGCCTTGAACAAAGCCTCCACGATGTGGTGTGGTTCCTGCCCGTACAATAATTCCAAGTGCAGGTTGCACCGCGCTTCATTGGCAAATGCCTGGAAAAACTCCCTCGCCAGCCCAAACCGAAAGGCACACGACATGTCCTGTTCCCGCTCGGGGCGGGTCACCTTTTTGTAATCGAGGTCCTTCACCCCCCGAAACACCAAATAAGGCCGCCCGCTGAAATCAATGACACACCGCGCCAGACATTCGTCCATTGGCACAAAAGCCTCTCCCCAGAGGGGGTTGCGCGGGTCGAAGCCCGTGCCATAGCGGCGGATGCCTTTCTTATCCCCCAACGCCTGCAGAAATGCCTGACCCAACACCAAACCGCAATCCTCGACCGTGTGATGGGCGTCCACCTCCAAATCCCCCTTGCAGCGGAGTTTCAAATCCACCACAGCATGCCGGGTGAAAAGCGTCAGCATGTGGTCAAAGAAGGGTATGCCGGTCCGGATGTCCGCCCGGCCTTTGCCGTCCACCACCAGCCACGCCTCGATACGCGTTTCCTGGGTTTGCCGTTTAATGTGCGCCTGCCGCGTGCTCATCACCCGATTTTTATACTCTTAACCCCGAAAAACCAAATAGTTTCGCCGGAGGGTTCATGGAAAGGTTTCCACTCCCCATAGCCAAAAAGCGGTGTTATACTAATCCCCAATCACCGTGACTGAATGAAGTCCTTTCGTCAGCGGTTGGCCCAGGCACGCTCCTTTGGTGGATTTGTGGGGGCGGTGCTGGCCATTTTGACGGGGGTGGGGGTGTTCCTTTCGGCAGTGGGCAAGCCGCTCATCAACGCAAGTTTTGACTGGCCGTTTCGTTACCGTTCACCGGTGGTGCCGGAGGAGGTGGTCATCATCTACATGGATGATTATTCCCATGCAGAGCTCGACCAAGACCCCAGCCGCCCTTGGAGCCGCCTGCTGCATGCCGAATTGATTGAGCGACTGACCGAGCAAGGGGCCAAGGCCATCGTGTTCGACGTGGTGTTCAGCAGTCCGGCCTCCAATTTTCTGGCCGACCCACAACTGGCCGAGGAATGGGACAGCCGATTGACAGCCGCCATGAAACGCCACGGCAAGGTGGTGGTGGCGGCTGAATACGGGCGTCTGGAAATGGAAGGAGCGGTGGCCTGGCGTATTCTGCCCATCTATGAAAGAGTGGAACAGGCGGTGGCGGCTGTGGGCCATTCCTTCACCACGGCCTCGTCTGACTACACCATACGCTTGTTTCCCGAGGCGGTGGATTACGGTGGAGAGCCTTTTCCCTCGCTGTGTCAGGCGGCCGCTCAGGTGTTGGGCTACAAGGATTTGCCACACGGCACCCGGTACATCAATTATTTCGGACCGCCGCTTACGTTACGCTCTGAAAATTATTACACCGTCTATCGCGGAGACACTCCACCGGGATTGTTCAAAGACAAGGTGGTGTTCATCGGCGCGCGCCAAAGCACCGGCATGACCGGCGAAGGCAAGGACGAATTCCGCAATCCATGGCCGCGTTATTTGGAAGCCGCCGGCGGCGGTGGTGAACATGATGCGGAAGTGCAGATTCGCTCTTTTTCGCCGGGAACTGAAATTCAAGCCACGGCGTTCTGTAATTTGCTCCGGCGCAACTGGATGGTAGCCGTGCCGGATTCGGTACAATTGTTGGTGTTGGTGCTCTTGGGAGCCGCCACAGGTTTCGGACTTGCGATGCTGCGGCCCACCTGGGCGGTGCCGGTGGCCCTTGGCTTGACGGCGGCAGAGGTGGCAACGGCCATCGCGCTCCATTGGAAAGCCAACCTCTGGTTCGCATGGCTCGTACCGCCGGTGCAAATCGGCGCCGCCACCTTGTGGTCGGTGTTGTTCAACTCGGTGCGGCTGTATTTCGAAAAAATGCTGGCCGAAGCCGAAGCCCGGACAGAAAGGGCAGAAAAACTGCGTCTGGAAGCCGAACAAAAATTATTGGAACAGGAACGCGCCCTCCTGCGCGAGACACTCGTCAAACAGCTTTCCCCGGCGCGCGTGGAGCAAATCCTGAAAAACCCCGATTTGTTGAAACCCGGCACCCGCAAGCAAATCATCAGCATCATGTTCAGCGACATCGAGGCCTACTCCAAGCTTTCGGAGAATTTGTCGCCGGACGAATTGGCGGAGCAATTGAATGCCTACTACGAGTTGACGTTGGGTTGCGTGCATGAGACCGAAGGCACCGTGGTCAAACTCATCGGCGATGCCATCTTCGCCATCTGGAACGCGCCTTTCCCCCAAGAAGACCACGCCCGGCGCGCCTGTGTGTCGGCATTGCTGCTTCGCGGACGGTTGGCTGTGCACGACCAGCAACGCGCCGGCCCCGTGATGAAGACGCGCGTGGGATTGAACCTGGGCGAAGCCAGCGTGGGCAACATCGGCAGCTCCCAACGGTTTGATTACACGGCGGTGGGCGATTGTGTGAACATTGCCTCGCGCCTGGAAGGCATGAACAAAATGGTCGGCACCGGCGTGCTGGCCACCCAGGCCATCCGCGACGCCGTGGGCGAGCAAATTATCTTCCGGCCCGTGGGTTTGTTTCGATTCAAAGGAGTGACCCAATTTCAATTTGTTTACGAAGTGGTCGGCCTGCCGGAAGTTGCAGAGGCCACCCGCCCTTGGAGGCAGACCTTCGATGAAGCTTGGCACCTGTTTGCCGCGCAGCAGTGGGACAAGGCCGAAGCCGCCTTCCGACACGTCCTTGAACTCAAGCCCGAAGACGGCCCGTCCCGCTACTACCTGGAGCGCATTGCCGAATTCCGCTCCCAACCACCACCGGCGGAGTGGCAGGGCGGCATCATCCTCCACGAGAAATAAGATTTATTATTCCGTGCGGATGCGGAAGTAAAGTTGGCCGCCCGCTGGAGCCAGCGGCAGGCTGATCTGCCGGTTGGTAGGCGCTGCGCTCCAGTTGGTCCACACCTGCCAGTCGCCAGGCACCAGGCGCGTGGCGCGTTCGAGGCGGTAACCCCGGTCCGGCGCAGCCTGGAAGTCCAACCGCAGCGTGCCGGGGGCGCCTGACGCCGGAGCAAGCTTCAATTTGAGCGTGCTGGCCGGGTCGAAGGGATGCGTGCCGGCGAGGTATTCCTGGAAATTGCTCATGCCGTCGCCATCGCTGTCCACAGCGGCATCCACCGCACTGAATGGATCCAAACCATAGGCCAGCTCCCAAGCGTTGGGGATGCCGTCGTTGTCCACATCCAGCGGTGCGGCCGCAGGGCCGGGGTTGGGAATATCGGCGCGCCAGTTGATGGGGTCATTGCCATAGGCTCGCGCATCCACACGATGCAACGCATAACCGGCGCCATCGGCTTCCACCGGCCAGGGCGCCTGATCGGCGTAGCGGATGCGCTCCACCAAAATGTACGGCACGCCGTTGGTGTCCGGTGTGTCGGGCCGCTCCAATTCAATGGCATCGTTGTTGTTGGCCAGCTTGCCGCGGTACGGCCCAAGAATGGTGGCCCCGGAAGGAATTTGATACCGGCTGCGGAACGACGCCAGCGCTTCCGGATCGGCCTGTGGATCAAAGCTCACCACCACCCAAGTCTCTCCCGGCATCATGGTGGCCCCGGCGGGGAACTCAAAGTCCACCGCGTCGCGCAGGCGCCATGTGTTGGTGGGATGTGCCGGGTCGTGCAACGCCACTGGTGTGGTGCCGGTGTTTTGCAGTTCAATGTACTCGTGCAACACGTTGTCGTTGGTGCCCAAGTCCGGCGGATGGTACATGATTTCCGTGATGACCACAGGCCCCACCAACGGCGCCGCATTCGGCGCGCCTTGTCCCTGACGGAATTGCTCAACGGTCCCCGGATCATCCACTCCAAACGTCCGCGCACTCATCGCCACAAAATGCGCATCTCCCACACTATTGACATACCGCCCAAAGGACACCCCGGTGGCCGCCGCCCCAAATTTCACCTGTGCCCGGTACCCTGAAAGCTGGCCGTTCACCGTCTCGGCGAGCACGATTTCATCGCCGTGTGAACTCAGTGCAAATGGCAATGCCGCCAAATCCCGGTTGGTGAACTGCTGCTCATAAACCACAAAGAACCCTCCCGGCTGGACTACTGCCGGGCCCGGGATTTGGTATTTTTGCGGGAAGGACGGATCATCGCTCAACCACCATCCGGCCAAGTCCACGGCTTGCGTGCCCACATTGCGAATTTCAATGGCATCTTCCAATGGCGGATCGGTGTGGGTCAAAGCCTCGTTGATGACCACGTGACTCATCAGCGCGTAATTGGCCTCGCCGGGTGTCGCCGTGCCCGGGAAGCGTGTGATGACCGCCGCCCCGTCCGGCAAACGTCCTTCGGAGACGCCTTCATCTTGTGCCCCAAATTCCACCGTGTCCACTGCGATCCCGGACGGGGTGAACAAGCCCAGCGCCTCGCCCGCGCCGCGCAACGAAAAGTTCACATGGTCAGCCCCGGCGGCCACATTGCCGTCGGCCACCAGTCGCAGGTAGCCGTTGGTGCCGCTGCCAAGGAAGGACAGTGGCGGTATGGGATGCTTGAGCGGGTTGCCAAGGTTGTCAGTCAAATAATATCCACTCAAAGCCACCGGCTGGAAGTTCGGGTTGTACAACTCAAACCAATCATCGCCATTTTGCGGGTTGGCCATCCACTCGTTGATGCGCACCAACGCCGGATCGCCCAACGCCATGACCGCCATGTTGGCCGCCAACGGTGTGGGCAGGCACAACACCCAATTGGTGCTGCCACTGGGCACACGCCCGATGGAAAGATTTGCGGCCTGCCAACCATAAGTGACACCACTGATCAGGCCGCCGCCATTGCCCGGCTTGTCATACAGGTACACACCCCCACCGACAGCGTTGAGGCCGAAGCCTGTGTTGTTGGTGGATGCCGGCAGCCCGCCATCGCAATAAATCCGGTAATAACCGCCCGCTGGCACCACTGTTCCTGCGGCAAAAACATACCGGCGCGGATCGGCTGGATTGTCCGTAAGACTGCAATCACCCAAATCCACCGAATTGGTCGAGCCGTTGTAAAGTTCCACCCAGTCCGGTGTGCGCCCATCCACAACGGTGAGCGTGTTTTGCGCCAGCACCTCATTCACCACCAGCGCCCCGCCAAAGGGCGCCGCTGCGCCCACCGTCGGATTGGGGGCCCCCGGCGTGGGCAGGGTGAAAAACACCACGTTGGTGCTGCCATTGGGAGATCGGCCCATGGAAACATTCGCGTTTTGGCGGTCGTACACCACAATGTCTATCGGCGTCAAATCCGTCGCATACAAACCAATGCCGCCGTGGGTGTCCTCCAACCGGAAGCTCAAGTGATCCGCGCCAGCGCTTTCATTTCCATCGGCCACCATCACTGTATAACCACCGCCGGCGATGAACGACAATGGCCGGATGGCATGGCGGTTTCGCCAGCTCACCATTTCATCGCTCACGTACAAGCCACCCAACGCCACAGGTTGCGGTTGCGGATTGAAAATTTCGACAAAGTCACTCTCGAACGGCGAGCGTGCCAAGGCCAGCCATTCATTCAACCGCAAGCCAAATACATCTCCCGTGCGCACCGAGATATTGGGAGCGCCCAGAGTCGGTTGGGCCAGCCGCCATTGGCCATCCTCGAATCGCGCAATGGAGTAGTCGGTCAACTGTATTCCAAACTCCACACTGTCCAACAATTGCCCGCCGTCCTCCGCCGCCTGATACAAATAGACCCCCTCACCATTCTGACTCAGATTAAAGCCCAAATGGTATCCCGGCGTGCCGTCCGGTTCATTCGCAAACAACACCAAATAAGCCCGCGGCCCCAAAACGGCGTTGGCAGGGAAGATGAACTTATCCGGATTCGCAGGATCATCCGTCAACCGCACACCGGCCAAACTCACTTCCACATCGCTCGCGTTGTACAACTCCACCACATCCGGCGTCGTCCCAAAATGATTGGTGGTGTTGCGATTGGCCGCCAACACCTCGCTCAATCGCACTGTCGAAGCGCGCCCATCCACCACCCAGCTTACGCGGGTGACGGTGGCATCCTCGCCAAACACCGGATCATCCTGCCACCAGCCCGCATCACTCTTGCCCACTACTTCCACTTCATGCGGACCGTCCGGCAGCCCGCTCAACACCAGCGGCGTCCCCACCGGCGTCTCCGCACTCCAACTCCCTCCATCCAACCGCCAACGATAGTGCGTCCAACCCGCCCCCGCAGGATACGCCCCCACAGGCATCCCGTTGCCCGTCACATTGAACCCCACCGTCAACACCGCCCCACGCTCCGGCGTCACCCCCTCCGGCGCTCCCTTCACCCGCACCCCCCATCGCCCCGTCGCCCCTTTCCCCCGCGCCACCGATCCCACCGCCGGACGCACCCACTCCCACATCGCTTGCGCCCCCGCCCAGTTCGTAAATCCAGTCTCCCCGGCCACCGGCACCCGCCCCAGTTGCGGATCCCCCACCACATTGCCCCCACCCGGCCCACCCCACGCCCCGGAGGCCACATTCCACAACACGTTGTTGGTGTACGTCACCACCGCCGTCGTCACCCCGCGCGCCAACCGCTCCGCCGTGTGCACCACATTCCCCTCCATGTACACCCCCGCCCCCTGCGCCGTCCCCTCATCCGCCAACACCAACAGCGCCGTCTCCGCATCCAAGCTGCCCACCCCGTTCTGCCACACCACCGTGTTGTCCCGCATCACGTAGAAATTCCCCTCCTTCGCGTTGGCCACATGGTCCAAATCGTAAAACACATTGTTCACCGCCGTGATCTTTGATGTCCGCCCCCCGTCCTGCCCGCCGCTGATGGCGCTGCCGCTGTCCGGCGTGGTCCCCGCCCGGCGCGCCCGCACAAAGATGTTCCCCTCCACCCACGCGTCGGTCCCGTCCAAATCCAGCAAATCATCATCGCTGCCCATGAACACGTTGTTCAACATCACCAGCACCGGCCCCGGCCGCTGGCCCCCCGTGAAGTCCAGCGCATCATTGTACCCGCTGACCTTCCCCCAGAAGTTCCGCCGGAAGATCCCCCGGCCTCCCGCCTTGATGCCCCCCGTGCCGTGTGTCGGCTCAAAGCTGCCCGTTGGCGACGGAAACTCGCAGTTCTGCACCACAAACGACGCCCGCGTCAGCTCCAAATACTGCCGCCCGGTGTTCCCAAAGCGCAGATTATCCAACCACACCGTCCCATCGGTCACCGTGATGGCCGTGCTGTTGTTGTACTCGAAGATCACATGCGACAGGCGGCTCTCCGGCGAATTGGCCGAACCGTTGATGGTCAGGCCGCCCCAGGTCGTCGAGGCGCCGGGTGCCCGAGTGAAACGAATCGGCGCGGTGGCCGTCCCCTCGGCCAAGAGCCGTCCGCCGTTGGCCACCACCAGGTTGACCCCGCTGCCCAAGTACACCGTCGTACCCGCCTGTATTGTCAACGTGGCCCCGCTGGCAACAGTCAACGTCCCCGTCACGTTGTACGGCCCGCTGCCCGCCAACCACGTCGTGTCCGTACTGATCGTGCCGGAGACGGGGATGGTGTCCCCCCGGTCATAGAAGAAAACCAAGTTGGTGCTCGCAAACACCACGTTGTTGCTATTCACCGTCTCAATTCTCACCAGGTTGTAGCCGGGGTTTAGAGTGATGTTGGCATTCCATTGTCCACTCCATGCCGTCCAGGTAGCTGGTGAACCTTGCACGCGTACTTGACGGGTATGGATGACATTTCCACGCCCCCGCAAGTTGATGTTGGGGGTGGAGGCTACGTAAACACCGTTGTTAAAGACGAAAGAATCCAAATTGGTGACAGTGAGATTGAGATTGATTTGTGACAAGACGCTGGCTACGCGCTGGGCAGACCAGGCTTTCATGCGTGCGACTGTGGTGCCGATATTCAACGGGCCGAGGGCTTGATCATACGTGGCAAATATCTCATTGGTGGAAAAGATGGTTGTAGCGTACTCGTACAATGCGCCCAAATAGAGCGGGGCAATTTCCGGGTTGCGCAAAAAGCGGGTGTTAAAGGCGAGTGCTCCTGGGTCTTCCACAGCTCTCCAGATGGAGATGGTGGGTTGTTGCCGTGAACCATCTCCTTCACCGAAGTTGGTGTCACCATCGTGCGGCATAATGACCGCCCGTCGGTCCACTGGTCCCAAATAAATCGTAAAGTCATCCGGGTCACCGTCACTTCCGATGGACGTTTCACCGAAGCCGATCAGATTCATGACCGCATAGTACCGGACCCATTGATCTACATTGATAACTTGGCGCGCGGCTGCCGCCCACTGGGCTTCAGGGGTGTTGTTGATCACCCAAAGCATGTTGAAAAGATCGCTCCAATCGTTCACTCGTTGGTTGGATGCCTTGGAGTAATTGTAGCCACCGGTGGTGTAGCTCAGATAATTGGTGCCTCGGTAAGTAAGGTCAGCGGTCCGCATGCAGCGGTACAAATTGCCACCAGCGTTGTCTGGATAGTGGTTTTCCGCCCAGTCGCTGTTGAGTTCCTCCAAATGAATATAATAGGGGAACGGTTGATTGTTGCCCGGTCCGCCAATGGCAGAACCGATTAAATTGATCAAATCTACACCGTTAAGTTTCAACCGGACCATGTTGCCATCTTCCACCGGCAATCCGGCTTTACGAAACATGATATTGCCCATGTATTGGGAGTGAGCGTATTTGCAATTCAAATTGAAGGCGCGCTGTCCCCGCCATAGGTTGTCGGTGGGGATGTTCACGCGGTAATTTTGCATGTTCCCAGGATTGCAAGTGCTGCATCGCGAGGAGTTGCCTCGATTTCGCACGCCGCACAAATAGCGCACGGCCACACCCGACGCGTCCGAGGCGATGAATGTGGTGTTCATTTCGGCATTGATTCGATTGCCGGCACTGTCCACCTGCCAGATATTCTGGATTTCCTGTCGTTCAGCACCGCTCATTATGAGGCGATACTGTGGTTGCGGGTAGATCGTCGAGTCGTTGTCCACTTGATACAGTGCATTGGCGACTTGTCCCATTGAAGAACCGTCTAATTCGTAAGCAGGCCCCGGCCATGTGCGGGTATTGTTGGAGGCATCGAGTGCCTCAACGTAAAATTCGACAATCGTCAAGTTGGGTTGTGCCGGGACTTGTGCGCTGTACACACGGTCACCAGGGACCAAGTCACCATTCTGGCCATTATCGCGCATGGTGACCGCTGTGAAGTTGCCCGGGGTGGTGCTCGATGCATCCCGCCAATACAGCGTGACGGTCAAACCATTGGTTTGTTCATCAAGGATCAGCGCCGAAATACGCACCGGATCAGTGGAGCGCGGTATTGCGGGAGCATGCTCAACTCCAATAATCAATGGCGCCGAGTTTTGCTCTGCGACCGAATTGGCACGCCCTGGAGTCCCGCCGGAAGTTGTGGCTGCCCGCCAGTTTTGTCCGTACCGGCTTGGCAGGTTTGTGTTCACCAATTCCAGCGTGGCCCCCAAGCCATCTGCCGGTGTGTACCATTCCCATCCTCGATGCCCGTTGTAATATGTCACACTCCCGCGCCGACGAATGGCCCAGTCTCCCTCGCTAGCGTAGGGTATTAGATCCACCCGATCACCCCATGGCGTCTCAAGTTCCACGTCTTCGCCGTTGTTGCTCAATTGGCCTGTCCAATTGCCCACCACGTTGGTTACCGAGGGATAAAGAGCGCGGAATCGGTTGGTGTCGCGTGCGACAACCCAGTACCCGTAAGGCGGAAGTGTCATCGCCGGGAAGGTATAGTCCACACCGCGGTTTATCCGCCAACCGGTCAGGTTGATGGGAGTGGGCGTCAAGTTACGTATCTCCAGCCACTCCTCCTCTTCCCTCAGCGAGGCAGGGTTGTACATGATCTCGCTGATTACCACCTTTCCGGCATAATTGGCTCCCGGTTCGTAGGTGTATGTCCAACTGCTACCTGTAAATGCGTTGGGCGGACTGGCCAGATCCCGGATTTGGTGCCCTGATGCCCACGTAACTTGCACGGTTCCTGTCATTGGCGTTGGGACGTTAAACACGTACGGTCCTGCTCCTACACCAACGACGCTGTTGGCCGGCAGACCATTAACCAACAAGTCCGTGGCATCCAAATCCTGAACCGGTTCGCTGAACATCACTCGTATTTCCCGCAAATCCACCACCACTGATCCGGGTATTGGGCTGATGGCTGCGACCGTCGGCGGGGTGGTGTCCACGGTGTAATATTGCCATTGGGCCGCTGGCGCAGTGCCGTCGAATAGGTTGGGTGGGCTCGCCGTATCTGCGATACCATGCGTAGATGCCCACGTAAAACGAATGATGGATGCATTCACCGGGGCAAAGGTAAATACATAGTTGCTTCCGGTTCCGTTAACGGCCAAGGCTGCCGTGCCGTTGATGAAAAGGTCCCGTGCCTCCACGCCAGTCACGTTTTCGCTGAAGGTGACCGTGACCTCCGTGAGGTTGGTCACTACGCTACCGGCGGGCGGTTGCACTCGCGCCACAACAGGTGCCGTACGGTCCACCAGTTGCACTTGCCACGAGGCTCCGGGGCGGCGTTGGTCAAAGGCATTGGGTGGATTGTCGAGGTCGGTAATTCCGTGGTTTTGCGACCAGCCGAATTGCACGATACCATAGGCAGGTTGCGGGAAAATAAAGGTGTAGATTGAACCGCTCCCGCTGACGCCTGTTGCTGAGTTGCCATTCACTAGGAAGTCCGCGGCATCCACGCCGGTTACGGCTTTGCTGAAGGTGATCGTGACCGAAGTTAATTGAGTCACGATTTGGGAACCATCCGGCGATTTGTTCACCACCACTGGTGCGTTTGGATTAAGCAAATTGTAGATAAATCGGGCGGATGAAGCTGATCCATCAAAGTACAACGGTGGATTAGATAAATCACGGATTCCATTGCCGGCGGCCCAATTGACAAGCACGCTGCCATAGGGTGGTTGAGGGAAGGTGAAAGTGTAAATATTGTTGCTGCCACTGACACCTGTGGCCGGGACGCCGTTGACCAATAAATCCGAAGCGTCCACGCCGGTAACCGGCTTGCTAAAGGTAATGACCAAATTGCTTAGCGCATAGACATCGCCCGAAGCCGGGACGGCTGCGATGATCATAGGTGGCAGGTTGGCCGGAGTCCCGCTGATTTCGGCTGACAACTCGGCATTCAGTGCGAAGTCTGAACTGGTGGCGTTGACGTTAAAGCCGTGGATGGCCAACACGTTGGTGCCGCGTACCAAATAGGAGGAGGGCAGTGGGTTATTCAGTGGATAATCCAAAAAGCCCGGTCCGCCGCCCGGCACTTCCTGTGCATTGGCTGTGGCAAAGCTGTTGTAAAAGACCGGATTGCCTGCGCTGCCCATGTTGAATCTTGCCACCTCCACGCCATTAATCCAGGCCACAAAACCATCGTCCACGGCCACACGCAGCAAGACATTTGTCACGAAGGCCGGGTCTTCCACCACGAAAGTTTTGCGCATAAATAATGACGAGTATGCATTTTGGCTCATTGCCGGTATGAGGGTCCCGCTCAACGGATCTCCGTAGTAGAAGAAGGTAGCGCCTGTTGGCCACGACGAAGCATTATAAGAAGCAAGCCGCCATGCCTCGATGGGATTGGAGACTTCATTGGTGCCCAAGCGGTATGACCAAACACTGTTGCTCGCTATCAACGTCACTCGCGGTGGTTGGAGAAGGTAACTCCAGGTGGCACCCACACCATTTCGATCAAATGGATTTCCGGCCAAATCGGTAATTCCATGATTGGCAGCCCAGGAAATGTTCACCGTTCCATAAGCCGGCGTGCTGATGTAAAAGGTGTAGCTGCTGTTGCTACCGCTCAGGCTGAAGGCTGGAACTCCATTTACCAGGAGGTCTGCCGCATCCACATTAACCACCGGTTCGCTAAAGGTGACCTGAATAAAAAACAGATTGGATATTGCCGCGCCTGCCGCAGGCGACTGGCTGACCACAACCGGTGGGGTGATTTCCACTACCGTGTAACTCCAGGTTGCCCCCGGGGCGGTGTGGTCAAAGGGTTTGGACGGTATGCCCAAGTCCCTGATTTGATGGTTGGGTGCCCATGAGAAATTCACCGTCCCCAATCCGGGCTGGGTAAAACGGAATACATAATTGCTTCCGCCGCCCACCACATTGGTTGCCGCGACGCCGTTTATCAGAAGATCTCCCGCGTCCACATTGGTCACCGCTTCGCTAAACACCACCGTCACTTCGGACAATGTTCCTACGGAACTGCCTGGCGCTGGGATGACAGAGGCAATTTCGGGAGGGGCTTGGTATTCAAGTGCAATCTGCCAGTTTGCACTGGGCCGGAACGTTTCTAATAAATTACCGGGTTGGCTTGCATCTGCGATGTTGGCGCTCAAATCCCAGGTGAACGACACTGTGCCATAGGGAGGCTGAGCAAAACTAAACAAGTAGCCGCCGCTGATTGGAACCACCGACGCGGCTGGTTCGTAATTGACCAGCAGGTCGGAAGCATCCACACCGCTTACCGGGCGGTCGAAACGCACCCAAACATTGGTCAGTTCATTGGTAATTCCGCCTGCCGGGGGAATTCGTTCCACAATCACCGGTGCATTGGAGTTGTAATAAATGAATGACCAGGAGTGCGCGGCCCGATTGAAAGGATTTCCTTTGATGTCCGTGATTCCGTTGGTCAATGCCCAAATGATGGAATGATAACCGTAACTGAGGGATGGAAGTGTGAATACGTAGATGTTGGAGGCAAGTACTGTGAGGCTGGCTGCAGGTTGCAAATCCACCAATAAATCAGCGGCATCCACGCCGACCACCGGTTCGCTGAACTGGACTGCTAGTGTTGTTGCCACCGGGGTTTCTTCTCCGGGAGCTGGTCTCCGCGAAATCAAGACAGGTGGTACGCCATCCAATATGTTGTAACTCCATGTAGCCCCCGGTGCCGTTGCATCGAAAGCGAGCGATGGAACCCCCAAGTCTCGTATGCCGTGGCCGGTGGCCCAGGTGAAATTGGCAGTGCCCACCGGCGGTTGAGCAAATGTAAATCTAAACCTCACACCATCCCCTTCCAAGCCGGTTGCCGGCTGGCCATTGATAAGTAAATCCGAGGCATCCACCCCCGTAACTGTTTCGCTGAACTCCACCACGACTTCGGTCAGGTTGGTCAAGGCGGACGGTGGGGGTGTCACCTGCACTATGACGGGAGGCTCCTGGAAGACAAAGGTCACGCTCCAGTTGGCCAGCGGGTCCGTGCTGTCAAACACATCTTGCGGTGAGCCGACAGCGGTGATGTTGGCATTGGTGGCCCAGGTGAACTGAACTTGCCCGTAGGCAGGGCGGGTAAAGCTGAAAACGTAATTGCTACCCGTCCCGCTCACACCTGTGGCCGGCAAGCCATTGACGCGAAAATCCGCCGCATCCACTCCGGTGACGTTACGGCTGAAGGTCACTGTTGCATTGGTCAAAGTAACCACAAGACTCTCCGGTGTGGGAGTGCGGTTGACAATGACCGGCGCGTTGGGATTCACCAAACGATAACTCCAGCTAGCCTCGGGGGCGCTTGCATTAAACGCTGTATTGTTCAAATCCACGATTCCATGGTTGTTGGCCCAAGTGACATTCACCAAGCCATACGCCGGTTGAGCCACCACAAAGGTATAAGTGTCTCCTGTGCCGCTCACACTCACTGCCGGAACTCCATTCAAAAGCAAATCTGCAGCATCGACACCGGTTACGGGGCGGGAGAAGGTTACCGTGATATTGGTTAACGCATAGGTCCATCCCGGAGCAGGAGTGATTTGTGCGATACGCGGCGCCAATAGCCCCGGGTCTAACGCCTCAGCCGCCAGGTACACGTCGAGCAGGAAATCCGAGCTTGTGGCAAGTGCGCTGTTCAGTGCATGAATGGCGAGCACGTTGGTTCCTGCCACCAACGCCGACCAGTTGGTTACGTTGACGGCTGTATATTCAGTTGTTGTCCCCACACCACCAAGGGCCAAGGAGTTGTAGGCCAATTCGCCATCCGGCACATTATATCGGGCCACCTCCACGCCGTTCAACCATGCCACAAATCCGTCATCCACCTTGTGGTAAAGGACCATGTTGGTCACGGCCAGAGGATTGGAAATCACAAATGCCTGTCGCAGATAGATGGTGGCGTAATTCCCCTGCATGTCGGTCAGTTCTGTATTGCCGGTGTAGAAGGGGGCTGCTGTGTCGTAGAAAAATGGCCCCGGTGCCAAGCCCCAAGAGCTGTCATTGAATCCCACCGTGCGCCATGCGTTGGTTGGAATGGAGGCTTCATTGGTGCCACGAAGCCAACGGTACACGGCATTCGAAGCCACCAATACCACCGGTTGTCCGCGCATCGTGTAACTCCACCGGTTGGTGCTCGCACTGGCATTCATGGGATTGTCTGATACATCCGTGATACCGTGAGACAGCGCCCAAGAAATAGCCACCGTTCCATACCACGGTTGGCCAAAAGTAAACGTGTAAACGTTCCCGGAGCCGCTTACGCCATACGCCGGCACTCCATTCACAAGGAAATCGCTGGCGTCCACCCCCACAACAGGCTCGCTAAAAGTGACTACCACACTGGTGAGGTTGGTTACAGTGCTATTTGCTGCGGGCACTTGCCCGATTACTCCGGGAGGTACACCATCCGCGATAATATATGACCATGTTGCCCCTGGGGCAGTAGCGTCAAAAGCGCGGGGCGGATAACCAAGGTCTTGAATTCCGTGATTGACTGCCCATGTGATTTGGGCCGTGCCAACGGCGGGTTGCGCTATCGTGAAAGTGTAGTTGCTGCCGGATCCACCGACAGCCGTTGCCGGCACACCATTCACCAACAAATCGGCAGCGTTCACGCCAGTGACCGGCTCGCTAAACCGCACATTGATGCTCGTCAAATTGGTAACACGGCTTCCTGGTGCCGGGTTAACCAAGCCAAGCAAAACCACTGGGTCATCTAGATTCTCTGGTGGGGCGTTAACCGTCACAACCACCACGGCCGAAGTGGCTCGGCCCCCACTGACGTCATACGCCACAGCCGTCAGACGGTTGGTTGCCCATGTGGCATTCGTCCAAACCATGCTATAAGGCGATGTAGGGTCTTCCCCAAGTAGAACACTATCGGCAAAAAATTGAACTTTGGCTACCGCTAAAGACGCCGTCGCGCTGGCCGACAAGGTCAAATTAGTTGGCCCTTGATAAATCGAGTTATTGGCCGGCGCCGTCATTGTAACAGCAAGTGGCGGCCCTGCTTCTTCCAGACGGAAGGCATTGATGCTGTACCCATAAGGCCCATCGGCTGGGAAACCATTTGGCAATGTCCCTGTGAATTGCTCGCAGATTACTGAAAACTCACCGTTGGTTGCGGGCACAATGTCGTCCCATCCCACTACGTCACCAGCGGTGTTGAATCCGGAGTTGTAAATGGCTTCATTTAGGGCGAGCGATGGCACTTGGGCTTGAGTCAATACACCGGCTGTATGGGCCGGACGGAAGGAGCGCGCACCTGTCAGGCGCACCAACGTCCAGCGGTTGGTGTAACTTGAATTTCCGCGCACTGAGGTTCCGCGGAAAGAATACAAGGCCGAGGGCGATAAGCCTGCAAAGCGATTGACCACTTGTCCGCCCAGACTTCCCCGCACCAGTATGGCGGCATTGGGACTCCCCTGAAAGTCCACGTAACCATTGAACAAATTGTACGCGGGTGTTCCAGGAGACGGTGTCCCCATTGTCCCCGCCGGCTCCACACCGGCGTTGGCCGTTGCGGTCATTGTAGCGGTGAGCTTTTCCCCTGTGTAAACATTCGTCAAACTACCGGTGTTGACACCAAAAACATTATAGGTTGTGACATTGGGGCCGGTGCCGCTGCCGGGTGCGTGGTCATTAAATGCGGTCCAATGTGGCCATCGTGCGTAAACATTCACATTGGCCACTACAGAGGTGGCGCTGAAGCCCATTCTGTCCTTGGCCACTGCATAAAAAGCGTGCTGCCCCACAGGGGCATTTGTCAGCGTCCACACCCAATTACCAGCTTCTTGGACGCCGTCTGCGATTTTGGCGCCGTTTTGATAGAAGCTCACTGTCAAGGGGCTTTCCAAACTGTGTGATGCTGTGGCCCGCAGGGGAATGATGGCCGGCTCAAGAAAATAACTGTTGGTCAGCGGTGACGTGAGGAAAACAGTCGTCACTCCGGCGTTGTACTCCGCCACCATTTCAAAATTAAAAGACATGTCCGAACTGGTGGCGCTGCTTTGGTGCATTTCCACTGCCAAAACATTGGTGCCTTCGACAAGTGCAGTTGGTGGAATGTTGACCTCATTCCAATTGGCGCCATCGTCTGGTGCTGCCTGCGTGGCCAAGGTGCTGTAGAGCACAGGGTCACCGGCGATATTGTCCATGTAAAGCCGTTGTCCGTTTAACCAGACCACAGCCCCATCATCACGCTTCAAACGGCAGATTAAATTTGTAATCATGCTTACATTTGTGGCCGCGAAAGCGCGCCGGAAATAAATGGTTGGGAATCGCGCTGACGAGGGGCCTCCGTCTATGACTGTTGCTTCATCGCCATCCCCAAAACCCAGTTCCGTCGGGCCGGAGGGCCATGCCGAGTCATCAAAACCCGGCTGGTTCCATGCGCCACCCAAATCTTGGCCCAAGTTATGGTATTTCCAGATTGACCCGGCTCGAATTAGGTAATCAAATGCCTTGACGTACACTGTTACCACCGCTGAGGTATAGGAGTTGTTTGCACTGTCCCGGGCCACCACCCGCAAATCATGACCCCCTGGGGTAAAAGTGTTCCAATTGATGGTAGCGGGTGCACCTGTGGCCTGGCCGATTAAGTTTGTCCCGTCGAAAAACTGCAATAATGTTATTGTGTTCATCGAGAATGCATCCGCCGAAACAACGATATTGCTCGTTATCCCAAAAAATTGCCCCATGGACGGCTGCGTAATCGTTGCGCCCGGTAGAACGACTTCCACGTTCACCACGGGCGAAAAAGTGGCATCACCACGGCTGTCTTCCACTCGCGTATAAAGCCGATACCTTCCTGCAGTGACATTGGAAACTGTTAATTGGTAGGGTGGGGAAGTCAGTGTGCCGGCGAGGTTCGTGCTGGTATCCGTTGCAAGATAAAAATCCACCCGGCTTACTGTCCCGGTGTACCACTGGACTACTGCCGACATGGTCAGGTTTGCAGGGGCGGCCAGTTTGGTTCCTTCTGCGGGCGTTGTCAGCCATGAGACGGGCAGAAAGTTGCCATTTAAAAGAAATGGACCGACATTGGTTGCGCGTTGTGCCGTCGTGCCATAACGATAGCTTCCTAATTGAATTTGATACACGGCACCCGAAACCGCGTTGAAAGTGACCCGGCTTTGCAAGGTTCCCCCTGAGTTGTCGTTTCCGGCAATCAGGACTTCATTATTAATGCTTCCACCAGAATAAGTTGCGTTGGTAAATACCCCCAAGATGGTGTTAAAGCTACTTCCAAAGGTGTCCATTCGGAACAAGCCATTGGTTGGAGCCGTCCATTCGTACCATAAGGTGTTGATGATGGTGCCCGCATAACCGCTTGGCTCACCCGATTCCCGGGTCCCGCTCGAGTTGGTGTTGTTGCCGCTGATACTCCACGCAAAACCTGAAATTCCGACTCGGTTGGTAAAGAAATCATTAGGTGGTGCCTGCCCCAACATACCTTGAGGTGATAAAGAGATGATGACCCCCACCAAGGCTAATACGATGCCTTTGATATGGCTCCCCACCATACCAGTTAACACATTGTTTTTCAACATATTACAAATCTTGCCCACCCGACTTGCTGCCACTCATGTCCGCTTTGGGACCATACGCAAAAGCAGCCGTCTGATAACCCCACAAACGGCTGCCTTTCATTCATCGGTCCGGCCCCAATCCCCACGCTTCCCCGGCCATGCCTCTGAATTTGCTGCTCCAAGCAAGCCGGGAAAGCGCGTGTAAAATGGCATTTCTGGAGTGTTTATCAAGCAAGTTTTGGGCCTTTTTTACCTTTGATAGCCATTATATTACACTAATGTGCCTTGAATTTGACGATATTACTTCACCGATGCTTCCACAAAAACCGCTATTTTTATAAAGTATTGCCATTAAGGTGGTTACCCCTAAACTTTGGGCATGAAACTGTTGGATGTGCCTTGAGGGAGATTCGGGCTCACTTGGATGGAAGCACCATTTTCACGCTGTTTGTGGCTAGACTTAGCGCACCTTGGATAAGTGATTAACCAGCAAATAAATAAGCTTTTATAATCCTATGGCGTGAAAGGAGCGTGAAAGGAAAATCAGTGCTTATGCGTTTTCGGTGAACATTCCATTTCATTTACCGTATCAACCAAGCACTTGGTTGGAAAAGCAGCAATGATTACATGGCCCTTCCTGTCAGTCCAAAACCGCCTTAAGGAATTGGGCTTGCAGGGGGCGCTTAAAGGCTGTGGAATAGAGGCACGTCGGGCATGCATCTATGACGGATTATCCAAAACATTATTGCGGGATTTTTGGGGTGTTCGGTCATTCTAACGCTGCCGAGCTGACTTGTTACGGCCTCTACGCTTTGCAACACCGGGGGCAGGAAAGTGCCGGTATTGTAACTTGTGATGAGAACCATAACTTTCACGTCCATCGCGGAATGGGGCTGGTGTCGCAAGTATTCGGGCCGGATGTACTGCGCCATTTAAATGGCCAGGCGGCCATTGGACACACCCGATACTCCACCACCGGCTCCTCGCACCTGCGGAATGCCCAACCCTTGACGGTGGACTGTGCACGAGGCCAAATAGCCATCGCCCACAACGGGAACCTCACCAACGCCGCTGTTTTGCGGGAACAATTGGAAAGCAGGGGGTCCATTTTTCAAACCACAGTGGACAGTGAGATCATTTTGCACCTGTTGGCGCAGCCTTCATTAGGGGGAGCGGAAAACAATCTTATCCAATCAATCCGCCGTCTCGAGGGCGCCTACTCATTGGTCATTCTCACGGAAAATGAGTTGATTGCGGTCCGTGACCCGCATGGATTTCGCCCATTGGCCTTGGGCACTCTGGATGGTTCTTATGTTATTTCCAGCGAAACGTGCGCCTTTGATTTAATTCACGCCCGCTACCTGCGCGACGTGGGGCCTGGGGAGATCGTGGTCATCAGCCGCGATGGACTCAAAAGCATCCAGGCTTTCCCCGAACATGAGCGGGAGGCCTTTTGCATTTTCGAGTACGTCTATTTTGCGCGGCCTGACAGTCATATTGCGGGACGCAATGTGTACAAAGTCCGGGTCGAAATGGGGCGCCAGCTTGCGAGGGAACATCGGATTGAGGCCGATGTAGTGGTACCAGTGCCCGATAGCGGCAACTGCGCCGCCTTGGGGTATTCCTTGGAGAGCGGCATCCCCTTTGAGATGGCTTTTGTCCGCAATCACTATATTGGGCGCAGTTTCTTGCAGCCCACGCAATTGATTCGCGACATGAACGTGCGGGTCAAACTCAACTTGATTCCTGAACTGGTCCGGGATAAACGCGTCATTATCGTGGATGATTCCATCGTCCGTGGCACAACGTGCCGTACCCGTGTTCACAATTTGAAAGAGGCCGGAGCGCGTGAAGTCCATGTCCTTGTCAGTTGCCCACCCCACATGCATCCGTGTGTTTATGGCATTGATTTTCCAGATCGCAGCAAACTCATGGCGGCCAATTGCACCCGGGATGAAATACGACGTTATTTGAACGCAGACTCCTTAAATTACCTTTCCCAAGAGGGGATGGTTGCAGCCACTGGTCGCCCGGCTTCTTGTTTCTGCATGGCTTGTTACGATGGCCGCTATCCTGTCCCCTATGACCCGACTTTGGACAAGCATATCATGGAACGCCGGCGGGCACGCTTGACCTCTGTAAGCGAAGTTCTGGAGCGTGAACAACGGCAAATTCGGTTGATTTAGCCCAAGCTTTAAGGCTTGGAGGGGGGAAAACAACGTAAAATTCATCTGGATTCCGTGTCTTCTCAACATAAGAATTACTAAAAACAAAGCCTCTTCTATATTAGATACTTATACTTTTAATGAACTGCAAATTAATGTTCGACAAACTTTTCGAGCATTCACATACATTAGCTCGACTAAAAACATGTTGTGGACCTTGATCCAGCGGCTTGTCGGCGCCCTCACCCTGCGGACGGGGCGGGGCTCACACTCCACAACCCCCGCGGCATTGGCGGGCTGCTGGTCGGTGCAGGGAAACAAATTCCCGGCAACAAACAACCAAAACCTCAAACTGTAACCTTGAAGTATGGGACTCATTCAAGAAACCCTCGAAATCGTACGCCGGCGCAACCCCAATGAGCCGGAGTTTTTACAAGCGGTGACCGAAGTGCTCGAATCCATCGAGCCGGCCATCCAACGCCACAAAAAGTACCGGGACGGCAAAATTTTGGAACGCATCGTCGAACCCGAGCGCCAAATCATCTTCCGCGTGCCGTGGTTGGATGACAAGGGGCAAGTCCAGGTGAACCGTGGTTTCCGGATTCAATTCAACAGCGCTTTAGGACCTTACAAAGGGGGTTTGCGTTTCCATCCGACGGTTTGCGCAAGCATTCTTAAGTTCCTGGCCTTTGAGCAAATCTTCAAGAACTCCCTGACCACCTTGCCCATGGGCGGTGGCAAGGGCGGGTCCGACTTTGACCCCAAGGGCAAGTCTGACAATGAAGTCATGCGCTTCTGCCAGTCTTTCATGACCGAGCTTTACCGGCATATCGGCGATGATGTGGACGTGCCGGCTGGTGACATTGGCGTGGGCGGGCGCGAAGTCGGCTTCCTCTTCGGCCAATACAAGCGTCTGACGAAACAGTTCAACGGCGTGCTGACCGGCAAGGGATTGAACTGGGGCGGTTCGCTCATCCGTCCTGAGGCCACCGGCTACGGCGCAGTGTATTTTGCCCAGGAAATGCTCAAGACCCGCGGATTGTCCTTCGAGGGCAAGGTTTGCACAGTCAGCGGTTCGGGCAACGTGGCCCAATACACGGTCGAGAAATTGAACCAGCTTGGTGCCAAGGTGGTGACGCTGTCCGACTCCAACGGTTACATCTACGACAAGGATGGCATTGACGATGAGAAACTGGCCTGGGTCATGGATTTGAAGAACGTCCGCCGTGGCCGCATCAAAGAGTACGCTGACAAGTTTGGCGCCAAATACGTCGAAGGCCGGCGTCCGTGGGAAGTGCCGTGCGATTGCGCATTCCCGAGTGCCACACAGAACGAAATCAGCGGTGAAGACGCCAAGACCTTGGTGAACAACGGTTGCTTCCTGGTGGCCGAAGGAGCCAACATGCCCACCGATCCTGAGGGCGTCGAAGTCTTCATTGCCAAAAAGGTGCTCTACGGCCCGGGCAAGGCGGCCAATGCCGGCGGTGTTGCCACTTCGGGGTTGGAAATGTCCCAGAACTCCATGCGCATGAGTTGGAGCCGCGAAGAAGTGGATCAAAAGTTGCACCGCATCATGGTCACCATCCACAAGAACGTGAGCGAAACCGCCGCCGAGTACGGTCAACCCGGAAACTATGTGGTTGGCGCGAACATCGCCGGTTTCGTCAAGGTGGCCGATGCCATGCTTGACCAAGGCTTGGTGTAATCCGATTCTGACATTCGCGATATTCGATCCAGAATGAACATTCACGGGCGGCTGGGCAACCAGCCGCCTTTTTACATCTCACGGCTTGCAGCCAACAAGCCAATCGCTATCTTTGCATTGTGTTGAGTCGTATTTATTTGTGTGGTCTTTTGGCCTGCCTTTGCGCCAGCCTTGCTGCGATTGGTGCGGGTGCTCCTTCGGCTGAAGAAGTTGAAATCGCGTTGGCAGCCACGCGGAATCGTCTGGCCGAGTTACGAAAAACCTGCAAGGAAAGTCATCCCCTAGTGCAGACAGAATTGCGGCGCATTGAAGAGTTGGAGCGCCGCCGACGACTGCCCTCAACACCGGAGACCGAGCTGGCTCTTGCCCGCGAAAAGCTTGCCGAGCTCAAACGCACATGCAAAGAAAAGCATCCGGCAATCCAGGCTCAACTGGCAAGGATTGCTGAACTTGAGCGAAAGCTTCAGACAACGCCAGCCCATCCTTGATACAGGGGGATAAAATCAAGGCTTGATTAAATGTTCATTTAGAAGGCGAATTAACTCGCCTGGGCTGTTGAGACTTCCAGAAACTGCTTTGTTACCCAGGACCAACTGTGGCATGGCTCCACTTTGCAGAACCAACGCATTGGTGTGATAAAGCGAGATGTTCAATCGCAGGCGTTCTTCAATCCATGGATCTGCAAGAGCCCGTCCCAGAGTATCAGCTCCTACAAGGTTTGCCGCATAATCACTTGCCTCACTCACCGGCGGCGGTACGGGCCGTGAGAACATGAACTGGTCAAACTGTTGAAACTTCTTGCGGTCGGCGCGCCAAACCGCCAGGCCAAGTCGCGCATAAACACAAGCGTTGCTGGCAGTCGGGTGGGTTCGGCGAATCAGTGGATTGCACTGGCTGTCCAAAGGCATGGGAAGGCTGATAATCGCCAGCCTGTTGCTGAAATATTGCAACGCGGTTTGGAGATGAGCATGCATGATGTGGCAATGGTGACAGGTGTAGTCAAACAAGCTGATGATGACGTAGGGGGCATCGGGTGAACCAAACAAGGGCACTTCGTTCAAGTTGAATTGAAACGCGCCTTGGTGGGTGCTAATCACGCGCCCAGTGGATTGAGAAACGTTTGCCAATGCAGGTGGATTTGTTGGTTTTTGCGGGGCAGGGGGGGTGGCAGGAGGATATTGCTTGGTGGTCTCCATGTTTGTTGCAAGGACCCTTTGGGTCACCGTTGTTTGTGGGGTTGCCGATGGCAAAATCTGAGGCGTGTTATTGGAAACAACTACCGCCATCTTTTGCGGAACTTCCAAAGATTTGATGATGTGACCGGATTTTTTGTAGGCCAACTGTCCCCCCACCAAAATCAAAACTCCTGCCAGTCCGGCTGCGGTAGCACAGCGCACCAATGCTGGAACGACATCAATTTGGATTTGTTTCTTATGTTGAGGTTTGGGTTCCTTACCAATGGGCACCGATGTAATTAAAAGAATGGCAGCAGCCACTGCCGAGCCGTGGGCGGCCAAACAAAACGGGCAAAACCCCTTGATGGCAAACACCATTAAAGCCACAAACCAAGTGGCCGCTCCCACCACCATAATCGAAAGTCCTAACATCCAAGGCCAGAGTTGTTGCCTCCGTTCCTGTGTTTGTCGCGGGTAGAGTGTGGTCAACGTGAACAAGGAAGCATAAGCCAAAAGCGCAGGAGCGCTGACCGGCACCCCCAACCAGTAGGCCCACCGGCTGCGCAACACACGGTCACACCCTGACTCGGGACCGCAGCCGGCCACAGCTCCGCCACTTAACGAGGCATGAAGCAGATACACCGCAGAGAGCACGGCCAGCACGAGCAATACTTGGACACCAGTTCGTTTCCTGGAAGTCGCAAAGAAGTCCTGAGGCACCGCCACCGCGACGGGCTGTTGCGACATGGATTTCTTGAAGCCCTTTTTTTTGCTCATAAGGGACGACGGCCCCTAACCTAAACCCAGTTCTAACCGACGAAAACATTAAAATGCCCGGAATTCACCCAACAAACCATTTCACACGAAGGTGCGAGGCAAGGAAACGGCTTCCTTAAGACGGCGCAGATAAACTTGGCGGCTAATTTCCACAGCCCCCAACTGCGCGGTGATGGGAGTTACCATCTGGATGTCGAACAGCACGAACTCTCTTTCTCGCAATCGTTGAACCAAATGATACAAGGCCACCTTGGAAGCATTGTCCACGACATGAAACATGGATTCCCCTGCAAAAAAACCGCCAATCGCCACTCCGTAAATACCGCCTGCGAGTTGGCCGTCCCGCCAACATTCCAAACTGTGTGCATGCCCTTCTTTGTGCAGACGGGTGTAGGCTTCGATGAATTCCGGCGTAATCCAGCCTCCCGGGCTGCCCGGTCTGGAACAACCTTCAATGACTTGGGAAAATGCCTGGTTGATGGTTATGGTGAAGCGTTTCTGTCGAATGATTTTGGCCAAGCTCCGCGGGACATGGAACTGGTCCAACTCAAAAATAGCCCGCGGGTCAGGGGACCACCATGTAATGGGATTGGCTGTCCATGGAAATATGCCGCTTCGGTAGGCTAATAACAGACGGGGCACAGAGAAATCACCCCCAACAGCCACCAACCCATCCAACGTTCCTCGCATGGCCCTCCGCGGGTCGGGAAACCACAAGCGTTCGTCCAAATGTACCAACGCCGTGAGCATGGTCGGCCTAATTAATAGCCGAAATTTTCCATCAACTCAATGAGGTTCCACTCAAGAGCGCCCGAAATTTCCATCATCCAGTATTTCTCCAATTTTTCAGCATCCTCGCCGAGCCATGAGGTTGGCTTGGTATTTTCAGGGCAATCCAATTGATACCAAAGCCCAACCCTCACATCGTTGAGCACCTGAAGCAGGCGCTCGATTTCGTGAGCTTGCAGGATCATCTTCCAGCCGCGTCCCGATTTTTTGAGATGCCGGCCTTCCACCATGAAGTTTTGCTTGAAGCGCAGGTTTTCCGCCTTTTGCTCGGCCAAAGACTGCCGCAGCAATTCCTGCGCTGCTTCGGCCAGTTTGGGGTCTTGAGACTTGGTGAGGGACTGATAATTTTCTTTCAGGACAGGGTATTGGTTCAAAACCAGCAGCAGGGCTTTGTGCTCATCCGGGTGAAGCCAAAACACCACCTCCTTGTCATTTTTTTCCAACAATTTCATGCTGCTGACGGATGTGGAGAATTCATCTAGGGCGCTTCATTCCCGGCTTCACTCTGCAAGTGATTTCATGCGATCCATGGCTTATGCTGGCCTTCGCCCATTTAATCAGTTTTGGGTTTGAGTTGCGGAAACAGGATGACATCACGAATGGATTCCTGGCCCAATAACATCATGCACAACCGGTCAATGCCCATGCCCATTCCGCCGGCGGGTGGCATGCCGTGTTCCAAGGCCACGAGGAAATCTTCGTCCAATTTTTGTTGTTCTCCGCCGGCTTGATGTTCCAAACGTTCCCGTTGTTCGATGGGGTCATTTTGCTCCGTGTACGCCGGAGCGATTTCCTGGCCATTGATGCACAGCTCAAAAACCTCAACACAATCGGGCTCTTCGGGTGAAAGCTTGGCCAGCGGCACCAGTTGCTTTGGCAGATGCGTGACGAAGGTGGGTTGGATGAGCGTGGGTTCAATCAGTTTTTCAAAGACGGCTCCAGTAACTTCAAAATCCTCGTAATCGGGTGTGATTTCTGCACCCAACTCTTGTGCGCGGGTGCGCCGTTGCTCCGGGGTGATGGTGAACCAATCTTCCCCGGCTTTTTGACGAATTAAGTCCTTGTATTTAACCCGGCGCCACGGCGGGGTGAGGTCAATGGTGCGGGTCACTTTTCCTTCCGCATCTTTATGCTCGATTACAAGCGTTCCCAACACTTTCTGCGCCACATGGCAAATCATGGATTGGGTCAATTCCATCATGGATTCATAATCGCCGTAGGCCTGATAGGCTTCCAACATCGTGAACTCCGGATTATGACGGCGAGAAATGCCTTCATTGCGGAAGTTACGGCCCAATTCAAACACGCGATCCATGCCGCCGACCAGCAACCGTTTGAGGTACAATTCCAACGCAATCCGAAGGTAAAAATTGCAACCCAACGCATTGTGATAGGTCACAAACGGCTGGGCTGCCGCACCACCGGGAATGGATTGCATCATGGGCGTTTCGACTTCCACAAATCCGCGGCTGTGGAGAAATTCCCGGATTTCGCGAACGATAGCACTGCGCTTTAGAAAGACTTCGCGCACGCTGTCGCTGGCCATCAAGTCAAGATAACGTTGGCGATATCGAATTTCGGTGTCAGCCAAGCCGTGCCATTTGGCCGGCGGCGGACGCAGAGCCTTGGCCAGGATGGTGAAGGAATCCAGTTTCACCGTCATTTCCCCTGTGCGGGTGGTGAACATTGTGCCTTGGACACCGATGAAATCGCCAAGGTCAAGGTGTTTGAAAATATCAAACCCTTCATCCCCCAGCACATTCTTCTGTGCATAGACCTGCAATCGGCCGGTCACGTCTTTGATGTCCACGAACATGGATTTCCCCATGTCGCGATGCGCAGTGATGCGTCCGGCCAAGGCCACGGCTCGGCCCTCGGCGTAGCGGGAACGCGCCTCACCAATCGTTTCCGTAGGTGTGAACTTGTTGGCGAAAGGGTTGATGCCCTTGGCCCGCAAGGAGGCCAGCTTGGCCTTGCGTTGTTCAATCAAAGCATTGGTCTCGTCCATAAAAAACCCACGCGTCACTAAACACGAAACTCTTCCATCAATTCAAGGTTTTTACTGAAAAAGGGGTGGCGGGGGGAGGAGAACACGGCACAGGGCACCGTGATTTTTTTATGTCCTCGCAAAAGCAGTTGACGTGATGCCTTCAGAAACGCACCCTAACCGGCTAAAAAATGCTAAATATTATGAGTGACCCGGTTCAAGCATTAAAAGACCTTAAACCCACCAAGGATTATTTTATCGGGATTGATTCAGATGGCTGTGTGTTTGACACGATGGAGGTCAAACACAAGGAGTGCTTTACGCCCATGTTTGTCAAGCACTTCAACCTGCAGCCGGTGAGCAAATACGCCCGCGAAGCGTGGGATTTTGTCAACTTGTACTCCAAAACGCGCGGCGTGAACCGTTTTCCGGCTTTGTCCCGAGCCCTTAAATTGTTGCAGGCGCGCCCGGAAGTACAGGCCCGGGGAGTCAAGATTCCCGACACCACAGCGCTTGACCAATGGATTGCACGCGAGACCAAGCTTGGGAATGCGACCCTTAAAAAAGAGGTTGAGGGCGGTAACACTGCCTTGAAGCAGGTTTATGAATGGTCAGTGGCGGTCAACAAGTTTATTGAAGAAATGGTTTATGGAGTGCCGCCGTTCCCGCTCTTTCGGGAGAGCTTGCTGCGCATGGTGGAGAAAGCCGATGTCATTGTTGTTTCCCAGACACCCACTGAAGCACTGGTGCGCGAATGGCAGGAGCACGATATTGCAAAGTATGTTCGCGTTATTTGTGGACAGGAGATGGGGACCAAGACGGAACACATTCGCTACGTCGCCGGTGGGAAATATGCTCCGGAGAAAATGTTGATGATTGGGGATGCCCCGGGCGACCTCAAGGCGGCCAAGGCCAACGGCGCATTGTTTTATCCCATCAACCCCGGCAATGAAGAGGCTTCGTGGAAGCGCTTTTACGAGGAGGCTTTGGACCGATTTTTCAACGGCACTTATGCCGGTGAATATGAGCAAAAGTTGATTGCCGAGTTTGACGGCTGTCTACCGGAGCATCCGGCTTGGGAGCGGCAGACTTAAGCGGCGGCTGCAGCATTAACCCGGGAACCGGTGCATGATTTCGGCAGCCGTGGCACGTGCCCAAGCATCCGCGGCGAGGATCGTCTCCAAGTCCGGCTGGGCGCACACGGTGTGCGCGTCCATGGTGCGAGCCACTGTCTCTGTGATTTGAGGGAAGTTGATACGGCGCTCGCAGAATGCGCTGACGGCCACCTCATTGGCGGCATTCAACACAGCCGGCAAGGTGCCCCCCACTTCTCCGGCATGCCTTGCCAGACGCAAGGCGGGAAAACGCTCCAAGTCAGGCTCTTCAAAAGTGAGGGCGCCAATTTTGGGGAAATTGGTTTGTACGCGTTGACTCTGGAGCCGAACCGGATACGTCAGCGCATATTGAATGGGCAGGCACATGTCAGGCGTGGAAAGCTGGGCCAGAATGGAACCATCCACGAATTCAACCATCGAATGAATGACACTTTGTGGGTGGATGACCACATCCACGCGCTCCATGGGGATATCAAAGAGCCACCGGGCTTCAATCATCTCCAGCCCCTTGTTGAACAGCGTGGCGGAGTCAATGGTGATTTTCCGGCCCATCACCCAGGATGGATGTTGCAAAGCGCTCTCCACGGTGATGCCCGGGAACTCACTGGCCGGCGTGTTGCGGAAGGGGCCGCCTGAAGCGGTCAACCACAAACGCCGCACAGATTCAGGAGGCTTGCCATCGAGACATTGGAATATGGCGGAATGCTCGCTGTCCACCGCAAGAACACGCACCCCATGGCGGCGGGCCTCCGACATGACCGTCTGGCCGGCCATGACCAAGATTTCCTTGGATGCGATGGCGATGTCCTTTCCTGCGCGTATGGCGGCCAGCGCTGGTTGCAAACCAGCCGTGCCTACGATGGCTATCAACACTATGTCCGCTTCCGGTAAAGTGGCCAGTTTAACCAACCCCTCCGTCCCGGCATGGACAGGCATGGACAAAGCCGAACGCAGTGAGGCTGCCTTGGCGGGGTCAGCCACAGAAACTGCCAGCGGCCTGTAGTGCCGCGCCTGCTCGGCCAACAACTCCACATTGTTGCCTGCTGCAAGGCCGACTATTTCAAGGTGCTCCGGTAGATCATCTACCACCTTTAAGGTGCTTGTGCCGATAGACCCCGTGCTTCCCAATAAGACCACCCGTTTCATGTTCACTTGCCCATCACGGCTCCCCAAGACGCATGACGTAACGTAAATAGATATACATCAGGGGGGCATTAAACAACAAACTGTCCAATAAATCGAGAATTCCGCCGATGCCCGGAAACAGGCGTCCGGAGTCTTTCAGGCCCGCCTCGCGCTTGAAGAGCGATTCAATAAGATCACCAACCACTGCCGCCATACCCAGCAGCAGTCCCAAGATGAGGGCATGCAAACCACTCATCCCCGCCAATGTATGGGGTGCAACTTTGAACCATAGCAAGCTGCCCAGCAGACTGAACAAAACAGCCCCGCCAAAGCCCTCCCAAGTTTTCCCGGGGCTGATGCGTGGGATCATTTTATGCCGCCCAATCAAGGACCCAACACTGTAGGCCCCGATGTCGCTGAGCTTGGTCACCACGATGAAATAAAGCACGTAGTAACGGCCATCCACGCCGGGAAAGAAAATCACCTTTTGAATGAAGTTCAAAAGCCATGGGATATACATCAAGCCCAACAGCGTGGTGGCAATGGCCACCAAGGCGTGTGGATTATTTTTTGCGGCAAGCTGGCGGAGACACAATCCCAATACGAACAGAATTAAAAAGATCACTTCAAAATCGTTGACCACTCCCGCCGCATACCGGGAGGGCAGGTGCTTTTCCGCCTGATAAAATGTAAATGTGCCAACAACGAGCAATAGTCCTCCAACAATACCCCACCCCCGAAAACAAGTGAGGGAACGCTTCTCCACCATTCCGTAAAACTCCTGCTGGCCTGCAACGGTGAGCAGGCTGAGGAGCACTACCACGACAGCATCGGACAACCAGGGCACGCCGGAAAACAGCGCCGCAATAATGGAGCTCCACAATACAACGGAGCTTGCCAGACGGCGCAAAAACACCGCCTTTTTGGAAAGCGCAGGCGGATTTGTTACTACATCTGCCATGTGCTGTTCATTATCGGGTTAAGCCTATGCCTGTCGAGCGTGGAATCCCGTTTGATTTGATGTTACGGATAAGTCGGCAAAGATGAGTTGATTTTTAAAAACTCCTACCTTGAAGGAAGGGGACACCATTGCAGTTTGACCAGTCCTTCCGAACGCACAGCTACAATTTCTCCAGGTGAGGTCTCATAAAGCGCAGGCCAGGTGTAGCGGAATTTGGAGTCCCAGGGTGTGTTGTCCAACTGTTGCCAAGTTTGACCGTTGTCACGGCTGAAACTCAAAACGTTGCTGCAGGATGTAAGCAGCAGTCGGCCGTCGCTTAAAGTCACGACATAAGGCGCCGCTTCATGATTTTCAATGGGCATTCCCAATCCTTTCGGCCATTGAACTCCGTCTTTTGAGATTTTGTAGTGAACCAGCCCCCGCCCGAGCCCCACGACTTCATAAACAAGGAAATACCGCCCATCTTTCAACCGACTGACCACTCCCATGCCAGGACGCAATTTGCCACCGCCGGGTTCCTCCACAATGCGTTGCTCAGCGCCCCATGTGCGGCCTCCATCAGACGACGTTTTTTGCGAGAGGATTTGGCTGAATCCCTCATGCTTTTCATTCGAGTAAATCACGCTCACGCGACCGTCCTCTAACAAATACAGAAACGGTTCCCAAAGTCCCTTTTTACGCTGCGCTGTTGTGCCTTCACTGGCATCAATGTTTGAAAGCCTCTGCCACGAATGACCATTGTTGGTGCTTGCATAGACGGGCAACTGATAGGATTGCCCCTCAATGAGGCAACGTCCTGTCAGCAGGAGTTTGCCACTGGGCAAACGCAGGAGATGGCCGTTATCCAATTTTCTCCCCGGTTCCCGCAATTCCCCGATGCGCTTCCATTGGCGGCAGGCATTTGTACTCTCTAGGAATTCCAGATGACTTGATTCACGGGAATCAAACCGGGTTACCACCATCAACCAATGTTGGCCGCCAAGATGTTCCAATCGTCCCCATGCTCCGCGGCCCACATCCAAGGTTTCAGGTGACGTTCCGGCGAGAACCGTTGCCAAGGATAAAATCCAGACCAACCATGTTGCAATTTGTTGCACAACCACAAGCCTAATGCGGAGCCGCATGCAAGTCGAGAGGAGGCCAATTCAAAAGCCTCTTTATTCATGAGCTTCGGAAGGCAAAGAACCCTTTTTTACACTCGACGCATCGTCTAACGAATGTGCAGGATAGCCCCTGAAGCCATGAACAGATTCCGAAACAAAACCGGTGTTGCTAGTCCTTCACGCCGCAGGTTTTTGGTGACTCTTGGGGCTGCGGTTACACTGCCCTGTTGGCTTGGACGTGGAGCCGAGCCGGGAGTGTCGGCGGATGAATTGGAGAAAATACTGGCTGCTCTGCCTCAAAGGGCATGGAGTGTCCCTCGTAAACGACGGCACTTGTTGATTTTTGAACGCAACGTCAATTACGGCGGACACCGTTCCATTTCTACGGCCACAACCGCTTTCCGACTGATGGGCGAAAAAACAGGGGCTTTTGCCGTTACTTCCGGCAGTGATCCTGAACTTTTTCGCGCTGATAATTTGCAAAAATTCGATGGCGTTTTTTTCAACAACAACGTCGGCAATTTGTTCACCGATGCAACATTGAGGGAAAACCTTGCGGAGTTCGTATATGCCGGAGGTGGATTGATGGGAGTGCATGGAAGCACCGTAGCGTTCACGCAGTGGCCGGGGGCCATCGAGGATTGGCCTGAGTTTGGTTTGATGATCGGTGCACGTGGAGCCAACCACCGCGAAAACACCGAGCGGGTGGTGATGAAAATTGAAGAGCCCGGCCATCCTCTTGTCCGCGCTTTTTCGGGGACACATTTTGAGTATCGTGACGAATTCTTCCGCGTGCATGAGCCGTATTCGCGCAAGCGATTACGTGTGCTTCTCAGTATGGATTTGGAGCGGATGCCTCCCGCGCAAGGGCCGGCCTATGGGCAAGTTGAGCGTGCCGATCGCGACTATGCGGTAGCTTGGGCGCGCCAGTATGGACGGGGTCGTTGTTTTTATTGCACCATTGCGCACAATCCTTACGTTTTTTGGGAGCCGGTTTTGTTGTCCTTTTACCTCGCAGCGGCACAATTTATTCTTGGTGATTTACCGGCACCGGTTACCCCCAGTGCGCGGTTGACTCCCGCAATCCGGGCTTTCGAAAAGAGGGGCTGGAGGCTGGGCTTGCGCGGTGGAGGGGAGGGGAGTGTCTTTTCGGCCCTTGAGAAAGCGGAGCGATTGGGCCTTCTCCATGTATCGGTGGGAACGTTGCAACAGGTGGACTCCAACAAGCCCGACCTTTTTGATGCGCGCTTAGCCCCTGAGCTGCGTCGGCAGGTACGTTTCAAGACCGATGCCACCGGTGTGCGGTTGTTGGCCTGCGAAGTTCCGGAATTGCCGGACAATCAACAAAGTGCCGAAGCCATTTTTGGTTTCGCCAGGAAGATGGGGTGCGAGTTGCTTGCGGTACCGGCTTCCAAAGTGCGGGACCTTTCCGTAGCAGGGCGCTGCGCTCATTCTCACGAGGTTTGTCTGGCTGTGCGCCCGGATTCAGTGCGTCCGTTGGAGCAAGCGCTTGCATTGTGCCGAAGTGCACCCCCTGAGGTGGGCGTGTGGTGGGATGGCAGCTACGGCTTGGCACGAAAAATCAGCCTCAGCCGGGCCGTGGAGGCGTTGAGGTCACGTTTGTTGGCCGTGGAGTTTGGCTCCGGACAGCAGGCAGTTGAATGCTTGAATGCATTGCACGCATTCAAAGTCCAACCTTTGATGCTCGCAGCTTCAATGAACGAAGCCACGGAAAAAACGATAAAGGCTTGCGAACGTGTTGTTACGAAGTGGTTACCATGAAAGATTCCTGCAACTCACGGCACGGTCTTCCAAATGCATCGAGACGGCAGTTTTTGCGGCACGCAGCCCTGGGTGCATTCGCAGTCCCGCAACTGGTATCGGCGGCTGCATTGGGACGAAGTGGATTTCGGCCCCCCTCCGAGCGAATCACTGTGGGCATCATTGGTCGCGGACTGATGGGGGCTGGCCATGTCAATAGGATGGCAAACGATCCGCAAGCCCAAGTTCTAGGAGTGTGCGATGTGGACCGGCAAAGAAGGGAGGAGGGGTGCCGGTTGGTCAATGAAACTTACGCCCAAGCTCGCCAACAGGGCCATTACTTGGGATGCGTGCCATACGTGGACTACCGGGAGATGCTCCTGCGGGCAGATTTGGATGCTGTCATCATTGCCACGCCTGACCATTGGCATGCTTTGCAAGCGATGGATGCCGCCCGCGCCGGCAAGGATGTTTACTGCGAAAAACCAGTTTCGCTTTCCTTGGCGGAGGGACGTGAGTTGGTGAATGCCATCCGCCGTTATGGTCGTGTTTTTCAAACCGGCACTCAATATCGTTCGATTCCCATCATACGTAGAATCTGCCAGTTTGTCCGTCAGGGGGGACTCGGATGCATTAAGTCGGTGTTCACGATTTGGCAGCCATTGGCAGCCTTTTTTGGTGACCGCATCAAGCCTTATTCACATCAGGCTCAATGGGGCGAGCTGGGACGCTCCCATGCGCCGGTGGCGGTGGACTTACCGGCTGAACCCACGCCGGAAGGTCTGGATTGGGATTTATGGGTGGGCCCGGCACCGTGGCATCCCTATCATACGCTTTACCATAAAAACCCAGCACCCGGCGTGGTGCCGTGGTCCTTTCACGAAGATTTTGGTCTGGCCTCCTCCACTTGGTTCCACTCACACGCAGCCGATGTCATCCAATATGCGTTGGGTGTCGAAGAAAGTGGACCAGTCGAAATTCATCATCCGGCAGATGGCGTTTATCCCACCCTTACCTGTCGGTATTCCAATGGGGTATTACTTCACCATGTGGAGCATTACGGCCAGGTGAAGGATTTGTACAAAGCAGTCCCCGCGGGTGCTCAATTAAGCGGGCTTTTTGGAGGCATTTTTGTAGGTGAACGCGGTTGGATTACGAGCATGACTAGCGGAGGGCCGATTGATGGCGGACCGGAAGAAATCATGGTTGAGTTGGGATTGCATACTCGACAATCCAACCCAGGAGCCAATAACCATCATGCCAACTGGCTTGAGTGCATTCGCAGTCGTCGCCCACCCAGCGCCCATGAGGAAATTGGCCATAGGGCGGCGGCATTGGGGCAACTGGTTATTATCGCGAGCAAACTGGGACGCTCCTTGAAATGGGACCCTGTTAAAGAAGAATTTGTTGGGGACGAAGCAGCGAACCGGCTTCGACGAAAGACCTACCGCCAACCTTGGCAAATCTAATCTGCTCAGGCGGCAATTAGGTGCGGGCGTTTGATGTAGCCGGTAAAGTCTTGTTCAACTCGCCTGTGGCTTTCTTTTCAGGGGCGGAGTTGTCCTTCATCATCGCATTCCATACAATGAGTCCCAAATTGAAGGCAGCATAAGCAAACAAGGCCAGAGAGGCTTTGTCCATGAAACCGTAAGAATGAAGCCCTACACCGAGCATGTTGACCCCGAACCATGACCAGGCCGTGACTACATTTCCAAAGATGGCCACGTTCATCAGTGCGGGCTCACTCCACAGCTTGCCCCAGCGGGCATGTAAATAGACCGCGCACCACAAGACAATTAAAAGGGCACCGTTTTCCTTCGGATCCCATCCCCAAAAACGGCCCCAAGATTGGTCGGCCCATATACCGCCCAATACCGTACCCACAAAACTGAATAAGGTGGCGAAGCACAAGACCCCATAAACCATTCGCGATAGCGCTTGGCCGATTGGGGCGGAGCCGACAGCACCGGGAAGACTTTGGCCAAGGCGCCCTGCCCACCGTAAAAAGATATAAAGAGTGGCCAGAAGGCCGGCGATAAACATGGCGCTGTAGCCCAAAGTCACTGTGACTACATGAGTGGCCAGCCAAAAATTGCTGTCCAACACAGCGCGCATCATTTCCATGGTGTCGCCGCTTAGCGAGAGATTATGAGCAATCACAAGGGAGCCGAAACCAGTGCATGCCGCAGCTACGTTGCCAATACCCAAACGGTAGAATCGCTCCAACACCAAGCCCAAGACAACGGCTGCCCATCCGATGAATATTGCCGAGGAATAAAGGTTGGTGACCGGTGGTCGCCCCTCAAGCGCCATGCGATACACCAAACACAACGTGTGCACCACACCACCTACAAATATCAAAACATAAGCGGATTTGCGAAAAGTCTCGGACCAATTGGGTAACGTGCCCATAGCAATCAAGCTGGCCAAAGAGAGCAGCAAAGCTCCCACATAAAGAACCAAGGCGTGATAAAAACCTTGGAAGGCTTGGTAGAGAAACTCCCATCGCGCCTTGTTCAATTCCCGATTCAAGCCTTGGCTTGCCAACCATTGCCGATAATCGGCCACAAACTGATTAAACTCCGCAGCCTGCCCCTGTTGCCACGCCGTTGTAATCCGTCCATACGCCAACACCGCCGGATGCAAACTCTGAGAGTTGATACTCCGCATCAAACTTACGCCAATATTAGCCCAATCATCCCTGTTTTTTTTCGGATCGGTGGGTGGAATGATTAATGGATAAGCATTGCGTGACATGCGTTCAAATTGCTGGGCCAATTCCAAAAAACGATCCAGCGCATTTTTGTCGAACTTTTTGCCTTCACGGCGTGCCTGAAAGGCTGCAATGCCTGCCGGCATCAATTTTTGAAACTCTTCCAGTTGTGCCAAATAATTGGTTGTTCCCTCGGGCATCACACTCCATTTCAACCTTTGGTAGAGTGCCATGGCGTTGTACAACCGCCACATGGCACGTTGAAAGGCGGTGCGTTGGGCATTTTCGATTTTGTTGATTTGCGCGGCCTGGCGTTCAATTTCTTCGATTTGCGGTTCCAAGTCTTTAAAACTGAAATACTTTTCATTTTCAGACAGTTTAAGGAGGCTCAGTACTTCGCCGTTATCTATGCGAAAAATTTTGCGTTCATCAGCCTTGTCAGGCTGAGTGAAAACTTCGAGCAACCACTCCGTTGCCGGTATGGAACCGCGCCCCGGCACATAAACGGTTTGCCGCGTCCTAATTTGAAGTAGTGAATTTCGGGCGACTGAGTCCATGGGTTGCACCCGTCCATTGGCGAGAACTGGCAGACGGCCAAATTCAGCCAGGTCAAAGCCATTGGGTTTGGGCAGGGGCCTGAGCCCTGAGACTACATAAAGCACGCCCAAAACTAATAATATCCAGGGGAGTTGACGTTTCATGAATTAGCTCCTTTGGCTTGGGCACGGGTGAAACCTACCAAGGTTAAGATAAAATGTAGAGTCAAACCCAGGCCTACCAACAGGCAGGCGATGTACGGGGTAAGCCATCCGGGATTGCGCACAACTTGAAGGATGCTCACCCGCGGGTCATTCGGATCATAGCTGCCTTGATAAAAGGTTTGACCTCCATAACGCAGGGGATTGTTCATGTAGATCAATACTTCGCGGTTTTCGCCTGTCTGGTGATTAATCACCCGGACACGACTGGCGAAGTTTTTGGGGATTTCCGTGCCCGGATACTTTTCGTGAGTGAATTTGATGAGCTCGATGCTGAATGGTTTGTAAACTCGAACCGGCCGAAACATAAACTTCCATTCCTTGCCTCCTATTGTCAAAGATTCCGGCTGCCCAAGAAGCGTGGAGGCCAACCAAGTACCAGAAGGAGCGCCGTTTCCGCTAAATTCAATAATGGCGGAAGGCAGGTTTTTTTCGTCTGAACGGGTGGCCAAAGGGACTTCCCGCATTGTCAAGTTACGACCAATGCCCTGTGTCGCCGCCGGTTCGGAGGATTCACCCGGCTGCCGATTTTCCAACCGCGAGTTGGGAAGAAACTTGCGGATATGAATGGTGAAAGGCAGGGAGGGGTGGCTGATATGACTGCGTGTTGCCAACAATTGCTCCGGAATGGCTACCACCGTGTCATAATCCGGATGTGATGTGTCCATGACTGCCAATTCGTGGTAAAATGCGCTTTCTGAATAATTGCTTGACTGACCTTCCACCAACCGCATGTGGGTTTCACGCTGGAACATGTCGGTGATTAATTGCCCGACCAAAAGCAAAATCAACCCGCCATGAACGAGGTATAAACCTATTTTTCGGGGTACAATGTTTCCGGCGCGAAATTGCGAAAAAATTAAATTCAGGACGAGGACGCCGCCAATCAGGTATCCACCGGGAAAGATGACCGGCAGGATGAACTTCTTTCCAAAGAAATGCACCGTCAGGGATGAAAAGACAATGAAACTTTGGAAATATTCCTTTTGAGCGCGGTACAGTCCGTGTTCCACTTGGGCCAAAGTACCAACAAAAACGAGGACCATGGCCGCGCAGAGACACCACACCGTCAGCCGCATCGAACTTAGCCAATCCAATAATTTAGTGAGCATGGGGATATTTGACCGAACGTACAAATGTCAGGAAGGTTTCTTTTTCCCTGGCAACCAGTTGCGAATCTCCGGTTAATTTGTAAAACCAGGTTTGCCCGGCGACGGGCACGCTGAGGACCAGCATTCGCGCCGGATCGCCCGTCTTGGCCCAAGTTCCCTCCATATCATAGAGGCTGATGCTGCGTCCGTTGATTTCCACCTGGGTGGCGAGCTTTGGCAGTTCTTCGGCGGTTACCGGTTGCAGCAACAACTGGCCGCGCCAACGGTTGACATTAGGCAAGGCCCCACCTCCATCACCAGCCAGCGAGCTGACGGTCACCTCGGCTTGCTTGCCTTGGTCATCCTTGATGTTGAACTTGGCTGTCAACATTGGCCCCGGCGACTTCTGTTCCTGCCAATGCGGCGGAATCTGCCATTGCGGAGTGGAGGCGGTTGAGGCCGCCGAGGTGGCGGAAGGAGCATCAGCGGTTTCCGCCGGGGCCGATGGAGAGGACCAGTTCAACGATTTCAGGAAATTGAAGAAAGGCTCGCGGGCATTTTGAACTACTTCGTCCGGTCCGCTCATCTTGACGAACCATGTCGTTCCATCCAATTCATACACCGCGGCTAGGATTCGCATTTTGTACTGCTCCTTGATGAGCGGCTCGGTGCTTGCCAAATCATACAAATCGCCTTTGCCGTTCCCCACATCAACGCGGGTCACTGCGGCTTCTGCGGCCGCTTTCTCCATCGGCGGCAACCGCAATTGCTCGCGCCAGATGTTCATGATGTCTTCGCGCCCGGCGGTCATTCCCGCAAGGGGAACAATCGAAATCTCGGCTTCGAGGCCGTCTTTGCCCGGTACCGCAATTTGGGCCACCCGCATCCTTTCAGCCGGTTTTTCACGCCACCCCTCGGGCAGTTTGAAAGAAAGGGACCGCTGGGCTCCCATGCCAGCATGGCCATGCGCGTGAGCGTCATCCATGGGCATCGGGGGGTGATGTTTTTCTTTAGGGGCTTGGTAAACGTGGACTTCCGTCGGTTTGCAGCCCGTCAAAAGGCCAACGCCAATCATCATCAGCCCCCAAGGGCCCAGTCGTTTCATCATGTGTCTTATTTTAAACACCGAGATATTATCCGCCATTTTTCCGAAAGCGCAAGGAAAGCTGGTTTTTAACCTCCTGCGGGGCGCGGATGACGTGCGGGAAAACGCAGGGCCACGCCAAATCCCCAAGGTGCCATCAGGCCGGTGTCAACGCAGGTTTGGCCTTGGGCGGCCCAATGCAACAATGGCCCCTACGACCAAAACCCATGCCGGGAATATGGCCAAGCCGGGGATGGCCTCCATGATAAGCCCCAATAGCAGTGGCCAACGCCACCCCAAGACAACAAACAAACAAATGGCAGTCCCCATGTCTAAAGCCAGTTGGATGGGCAAAACGAGTTGGAACCAGATGGAAAGGGCATCAGAAATTGCAGCAATTAGAAAAGCCAAAACCACTTTTTTCCGACTTAACCATGTCGGAAGCGGTGAGGTTTCATGGGAGGCACTCGCGGATTTCATATCCTCCGGCGGCAGGACTTCCGGGACCACCGTGGATGGCGGACGTTTTGGTGGTTGCGAATTCACGGTTAAAAATTTACATCCACTTGTGTGCCATGTCAGATGGAATTTAAGCAATAAATTGCACAGTTTAAAAAAATACAGGGCGCCGTTTGGCGCCCTGTGTTTGTTGTTCAAAATTATTGAGAAAATCCTATGCTTGAGGTGTGGAAGCCGGTGCTTGCTGTTCACCGCTTGCCGGTTGAGGAGCCGCACCCGCTGCTGCCGCTTTTTGAGCGCGCACCTTGGCCCAACGTTCACGAGCTGCGGCTGCGATGCGCTGTTTGGCTGCCTCGGACATCTTACGACGACCGCGCTTTTTGCCGACTAATTCTTTAACAACTTTTTTGGAGCCCTTGGGCCGCCCACGTTTTTTCTTTCCGCCAAGTGTCGCGAGTGCGGCTTCAGCGTCAACACTCTGACCAGACAAGACAGCATTAATGGCATTTAAACGTAGTTGCAAACTTTCCCGTTCTTTTTCCAGGACAGCCCTGAGTGAAGCGAATTCTTTCAAAATATCGGATTTCATATCAAGGCGGAAGCTACTTAATCTAAATAAAAAAGCAAGAATAATATATTAGTTTTTTTCTTTTATGCATGATTTTATTCAACTTCTTGATGCCTTTATCATGTAATGCGTTCAAATATGGATGAAGCCCTTGCTTTGTTTTGCTTTTGGCAAGGCCTGAAGCCCTCTTCCTTAGCTTAATGCGACTCCAATTCCCGATTTACTAGAAAATTAAGAGGTAAATATTCAAAACGGATTTTATCAAAGTTACTCAAAATTATTTCATTTAACCTTGAAATGAATCTCAATTCTAAAAAGAGATGATAGTGTGAATGTAGTCCTAAAGACTACATGCAAATAGGAAATAATATAAGCTATCTCTGATGTAAACCTGATTCTTCCGTTTCTGTAAAACTCGACAGGAATATGTTTTTATAACATTACTGGAGACGATTTCGTAGATCCTGCAATTGCCGGAGTAGAGTTTCTGGAATCCGAGCGCCGTATTGTTTGTAGTACTCCTCAATATTTTTAACCTCGTCCAGCCATCCTTGTTTGTCCACCGCAAGCAATTCTTGGATGTCTTCCGCAGGAAGGGAAAGTCCAGAGAAATCCAAGCTGTCCGGAGTGGGTAAATTGCCAATCGGTGTGGTGACAGCCTTGGCGGTCCCATCCACCCTCTCACAAATCCATTTAAGAACGCGGCTGTTTTCACCGTATCCAGGCCACAGCCATCTGTCGGTATCACTCTTGCGGAACCAATTAACAAAATAAATCTTGGGCAATTTTGCCGGGTCTGTTTTTTGTGAAAATGACAGCCAATGAGCAAAGTAGTCGGCCATGTTATAACCGCAGAATGGAAGCATGGCAAAGGGGTCCCTCCGTAAAACGCCCGCCTTGCCCAGCGCGGCTGCAGTTGTTTCCGAACCGCAAGCTGAACCTAAAAAGACACCATGTTCCCAACTCAAAGCTTCATTGACCAATGGAATTGTGGAAGGACGGCGTCCGCCAAATAAAATTGCCGACAAAGGAACTCCCTCTGGACGCTGCCAATCCGGGTCTATGACGGGGCATTGGGAGGCTGGGGCGGTGAATCGAGAATTAGGATGAGCCGCTTTGCGACCGCATCCCGGTTGCCATTCCTGACCCTGCCAATCCACCGCAGAAGACGGGGCCGGTACTCCCATGTCTTCCCACCAAACATCACCATCCGGGGTCAAAGCTACATTGGTAAAGATGGTGTTTCGTGTAATTGTGGCCATGGCGTTGGGATTGGATTTTTGTGAAGTCCCAGGTGCCACACCAAAAAATCCTGTTTCTGGATTCATGGCATAGAGCCGCCCATCTTTCCCCACTCGAATCCAAGCTATATCATCTCCAAGACAAGTTACTGTCCACCCCGGTAAAGTGGGGCGCATCATCGCCAAATTTGTTTTGCCACAGGCACTGGGAAAAGCTGCGGCAATATAGTACTTTTTCCCTTCGGGTGAAGTAAGGCAAAGAATGAGCATATGCTCTGCCAACCAGCCTTCCTTGCGAGCGGTCACACTTGCAATGCGAAGAGCCAGACATTTCTTTCCCAACAAAGCATTGCCGCCATAACCGGAGCCATATGACCAGATGGAAGGTTCTTCGGGAAAATGTACAATATATTTTTTAGCCGGATCAGGTTCACAAGGCCATGGTACATCTTGTTGACCAGGATTTAATGGCGCACCTACGGAGTGAAGGCAGGGGATGAAATCACCGTCGCCCAAATTTTTCAAAACATCTGTGCCCGTTCGAGTCATAATCCGCATGTTGGCGACCACATAAGGAGAATCAGTCAATTCAATGCCAATCTTGCGGATGGGAGATTCCAAGGGCCCCATGGAAAAGGGAATAACATACATGGTTCTTCCCCGCATTGAACCTTGAAACATCCGCCGCAGGGTGGCCTTCATTTCTTGTGGGTCGGCCCAATTGTTGTTCGGACCGGCATCTTCCCGTCGGCTGCTGCAGATGAAAGTACGGTCTTCAACGCGGGCGACGTCACTAGGATGTGAGCGTGCCAAAAAGCACCCCGGGCGTTTGTCCGGATTCAGTGCAGTAAAGGTGCCGTTTCTGACCATCAATTGGCAAAGCTGGGAGTTTTCTTCCTCCGAACCATCGCACCAATGCACATGATTGGGTTGGCAAAGTTGAGTCATCTCCTCCACCCACTTGAGGAGGCGTTGGTTTTGTGTTTGTGGTTGTGCCATGGTCAACAAGTCAATTTCAAGTCCAACACTTTTGGTAACCGGCTTTGCAAGCCGGAGGCTGCGAACAAAGCGTTGTTAAGGTAGTGAGCGGGGTGGGATTTGCATAGAAAAAACTTGGTAAAATATAAAAAAGTGAATCAGCGAGCCCTACAGAAATAAGCCCGCCTAATCCTTTTCGCTGCCAGAGAGCCGCTTTACACCGGTCCATCCTACGCCTAAGTTGAACACAATGGTTTCTGATAAGCGCAAGCGAGTCGTGGTGGGAATGAGCGGCGGGGTGGATTCCTCGGCTGCCGCAGCCCTTTTATTGGAGCAGGGATTTGAAGTTATCGGGGTCACCCTCAAACTTTGGCCCCAAGATTGCGTTAACCGCGCGGAAGATAAATGCTGTGGCCCCCAAGCCGTAATGGACGCAAGAGCGGTTTGTCATCGTTTGAATATTCCTTATTACCTTGTAGATGAGGCTGAGGAGTTTCAGAGGCTGGTCATTCGATACTTTGCCGACGAATACAAGGCTGGGCGCACGCCCAATCCTTGCGTGATGTGCAACGAGCATCTGAAATTCGGCAATCTGCTTCGCAAGGCGCGTGCTTTGGGGGCGGATTACGTGGCCACTGGTCATTATGCCCGAGTGCAACGGGATGAGGCTTCGGGGCGCTACTTACTCTTGCGGGGGCGTGACCTCCGAAAGGACCAAAGTTACTTTCTTTTCAGCCTCCGCCAAGCTCAACTGGCTCATATCATCTTTCCGTTGGGCGAGCAAACCAAGGAGGACAGCCGTGAGGTGGCTCGCGAGCGCCAGCTTAAAACAGCGGCCAAGGAAGAGAGCATGGAAATTTGTTTTGTGCCGGACCGCGATTATGGCCGGTTTCTGCGCATCTCAGGGCTGGTCTCACCGCATCGGGGCGACATTGTGGACATGGAGGGCCGCAAATTGGGCGAGCATGAGGGCATTGAGTTTTTCACCATCGGCCAACGCAAAGGTTTGCGCATTTCCCATCCAACACCCTTGTATGTCGTAGGATTGGATGCAGCCAAGAACCGGGTGATTGTAGGAGGTGCAGAAAATTTGGAACACTCCGAGCTCACAGTAGAGCGTTGCAATTGGATTCCTTTTGAACAGCCCTCCCGCACCCTCGAGGTAACCGCCAAGATTCGTTACAACCACCCCGGTGCCGCGGCCATCGTCGAGGCGTGCGAAAACGGGACCGCTACGGTCCGTTTTCGAGAACCACAACGAGCCATTACCCCTGGCCAGGCGTGTGTATTTTATCAGGGTGATGTTGTCGTTGGCGGTGGTTGGATTCGCGGTTGACAAATCTCCTCAGGCTTTCGCTTGCACCCATGCGGGGAGGCGGGTACAAAAGCCGCAGCAAATTAAACGATTATGTCAACAGATAGCGCCAATACCCAGGATACCCTGCAGACTCTTCCTTCTGACGAAGTGCGCCAAATCATGTGGCGCTTCGCCGATCGCTATGATTTGGCCATGTTGGTTCAATCCACCCGCGCGGTGGCGCGGGGACCTGTGGCCCGTGTGGTGGCCGCCGGCGGCCGCAACACCCATGAATGGACGGAGGAAAAGAATAATCTGCTCAGTGTTTTTGACGCCGCAGGCATCACGGGAGCCTATCTTGAGCCGGAATACGGCGGGTTCATCCAAGGCCCCAAAAATTTGGCGCTGGCGTTGATGGCGTTTGAGCTCGCGTGGGTGGATGCTGGGGCCGCCACGTGCAGCCTCGCCGGCAACCTCGGTCTTTCTCCCATTCATGAACGGGGCACTCCTGAACAGCGGGAGAAATACATGAAATTATGTGCGCCACCCCAGCCGGGAGAAAACCGCCAGCCTTGGCGTGCAGCGTTTGCGTTGACCGAGCCTTTGCCATTTGTAGGCGTGGAGACCGGATTGCTCAGCGGCAAGGTGCGTGTGGCGGAATGGAAGGAAGGCGAGGAGCCGTTGTTGCAGGTGGACAAACGCGGACGCTTCATCACCAACATGGGCTTTGCCAATTTAGTAACTGCTGCGGTGGATTCTGCCGACCCACGCATCAAAGGCAGTTGCATGATTATCCTTGAGCAGAATGACCCGGGAATTTTTGACCGGGGGGTGCCCACTCGCAAGTTGGTGCATCAGTTGTCCTCGACGCGCGACCCGGTGTTCAGTCTCAAGGTTCCTGCCAGCCGCATCATCGGGGGCTACACCATTAAAGACGGCGTGATCATTCCCAATTACAGTCATGGCGAAATCATTGAAGCGGTGTTTCGTCGGACTCGTGTCACGGTGGGGGTCATGACTTCGGCCAAGTTGTTGTCCGCCATCGAACCGGTCATTCGCTATCAACGCACCCGTTTCCGCGGTGGGGAGGGAGACCCGGACTCCCCACGCAACCAACTGGGGCTTCAAACCAAGGAAGATGTGGTCCAACGGTTGGTTGATGTATGGGCAACGGGGGAGGCGAGCGCATCGTTGGGGTTTGAAGCCGCTCGTCTCTTTGACACGCTCGACCCGCTTGAGCGCCGCAAAGACGAGTTGCTCAAAGAGCAAAAAATTGAAGGGCCACGTGCCCAGATGAAATACCTGGCCAAAGTGGGAGCCCAAGCTATTGAGCTGCTGGACCTTGAGGCCAAGCCGGAATCTGAGCGCGACGCAGCGCGTTATGCGGCATTGAAGTCGGATGAGTTGGTGCAATTTGTGCTTTTGGATTCCCTGGCCAACGTTTTATGCCCTGCCTGCAAATTGTGGAACACAGGCCACGGCGCCAACATGATGCGCGAGGCAGTGAGCCTCATGGGCGGATACGGTGTAACGGAAGATTGCCCCGGTTTTTTGGGACATAAATGGATGGATGCGCAGTTGGAGGCCACTTATGAGGGGCCGGAAGCAGTGCAGCGCCGTCAATTATCCATCACGATGACCCATGAGGTCTTCTTGGCGCAGTTCAATCATTGGATTGCACAGATGCGGCGTGTGGGAAGTCAACACCCCGATACGGGTGCATGCACTTTGGCCACGGCCATGCAAATGTGGCTTTGGAGTCTCGAACATTTGCAAAATGCCCGCGATGCCGAGGGGCGCAAACTTTACCAAAGCAACCGCCACGGTGTTACCTTCCCTCTGGCCGATGCCCTTTGCTGGATTTTGGCGGCGCGCAGTTTCATTTTGGACGTACTCGAGCTTGGGAAGCGCGGAGCTGAAAACCCTGCGGTCGCGCCAGGGCTCCCCGGTTTGATGCGCTTTATGAAGGATTTGTGCCACGTGCAATGCGCCCGCGCTGCAGGGGAAGTGGGACGCATCTGCGCAGAGCTGGTTTTCGGGTACAACCGCCACCCGGAATGGACCCCCGAAGCCTGCCGGGAATGTTACTTGCAGGAGGATTTGGATGCTTTGGAGTCCGTCATCGCCGGCATTTCCGGTGCGGCGCCCGAAGTAACGCCTCCCGGACAAACACACCCGCTTAAGGCCGGGCCGTGCGTCTGCACTGAAGGATTGGAAGGCTTCATTCGCTTGCGGATTCGTCTTGATGGTTGCTTGACAGGTGCACGCCTCGCCAAGGACCGGGCGGCAGCGGCCCTCACAAAGGTGATGATACCGGAAGCGTTGGATTATCCGGTATAAGATTCAGCCGAAGACTGTCTTGGTTTGCAAAAGAGCAGTGCCCAAGGAATGCACCGTTGGCACTGCCTCACTGAAGCTGCGTCCTAAGCCATGCGGGCCGGTCTGTCGTGAGACTTTTTACTCCGGCCGCCACAAGCCGTCGCGCCACCGCAGGATCGTTGACCGTCCACACCATCAATTCCAAACCGGACGCTTCCACCTGCGAAACAAACTCGCGGTTGATGGGCCAGTCAAAGTGCAAATCCAAGCCATCCAACCGTGCTTGCTTCGCCTTCTTTATAAGCTCGGGCAGTTCCGGTAACTTTCCGGTTTTGGAATCTGCCTTGTAACCGTGCAGGAGGTAATGGGCATGTTGGGGAAAGCGCTGTTTTGATAGGCTCAGAGTTTCGTAGTTGAAACTGATGATTGCAATTTCGCGCGCGGGCCGATTCGCTCGTCGCAGCGCATCCTCCAAGGCAGGAAGAATTTCTGGACCGCATTTAATCTCCAAAATAGCGCGTTTGCCGGGAGGAATGGTGGTCAAAATCGAGTCCAAAGTGGGAATTCTTTCGCCCTTGAACTCGGGGGCCTTCCAAGCTCCTACATCCAATTGCTGCAATTCGGCCCAGGTTTGTTCGGCAATTTTTCGTTTCACTCCGCCCGTACGGCCGGTATCGCCATCATGGCAAACGACGATTTTGCCATCCTTGGAGAGCCACAGATCCATTTCAATGGCGTCGGCGCCTTGTTCCCATGCTTTTTTCATGGCGGCCAGGGTGTTTTCCGGAGCGTCATAAGAGGCTCCACGATGGGCAACAAACTCCACTTTAGATGGGGCACTTACGGCGGTTGCCGCTAAAAACAAACATACGCCTAATTGAACAAACCAAGCGGTTGTTCGTTGGAAAAGAAGAGATTCTGCAATATTCCACATACGGTAAAAAGATTAGCCTGCATTACGTGGGGAAACAACGGCAGTTTTTCCCGGCTACACATTCACATTCCCTATGCGCATGAGAAAAACTTCAGGAATTGGTTGTGTTCTCTTTGTCGGGGCCATCGAGAACTTGCCCGACCTTGCCCAAGAGGCTTTGGACTGTGAAGGGTTTCTCGATGAAATGCACTCCCGGGTCAAGAATGCCATGATGAGCAATTACGTTGGCGGTATAACCGGACATGTAAAGGCACAGCAATTCTGGGCGGGACATGGCCAGTTTTTTAAACAACTCGCGTCCATTCATGCTTGGCATGATGACGTCGGTAATCAGCAAGTGGATCGGCCCATTGTGTTCTGCGGCCATTTGGCAGGCTTCATCGGGGCTGTGAGCCGCAAGGACAGTATAACCGTTTTGAGAAAGGATACGTCCCGCCAACTGAAGGACTTGGGCCTCATCTTCCACCAATAAAATGGTCTCCGTTCCTTTACGGATTGTGCGTGTTGCAGGGGAGGTAGCGGAAGCGCTGTTTTGACGCGCTCGGGGGATGTACACTTTGAAAGTGGCGCCTTGGCTTGGTTCGCTGTACACGTTAATCAGGCCGCGGTTTTGTTTGACTATTCCGAAGACAGTCGCCAGCCCCAACCCAGTGCCCTTGCCCGGTTCCTTGGTCGTGAAGAACGGTTCAAACAGGTGCTCTTTGACTTCAGCGCTCATGCCCTTTCCGTTGTCGGTCACAGCCAGCATGACATAATCCCCCGGCACCACCTCGACATGTGTGGAGGCGTAAGTTGTATCGAGTGTGATATTGGCCGTTTCGATGGTGATGGTTCCGTGTCCATCTATGGCATCGCGGGCGTTAATGCACAAGTTGGCCAGGATTTGATCCACCTGGCTGGGGTCCATGCAGACTTGCCACAGTTCACCGCCGGGTTTCCAGTGCAATTCAATTTGTTCGCCAATCAACCGACGGAGCATTTTAAGCATGCCCTCAACGATGCTGTTAAGGTTGAGAATCACTGGGTCAATAGTTTGCTTGCGAGCAAATGCCAAAAGCTGGCGTGTAAGTTCAGCGGAGCGTTGAGCTGCGGTTTCCACCTCACGCAAACTTTCCCGGGCGGGGCTGTCTGGAGGTAAGTCCTCCAAGGCCATGGCTACATTCCCTATAATGGCTTGTAGCATGTTATTGAAATCATGCGCCACCCCTCCCGCCAACCGACCGATTGATTCCAGTTTTTGAGCTTGAGTTAATTGGGCACGCAATTTTTCACGCTCAGCTTCGGCCTGACGTTGGGATGTGATGTCCGTGTGTGTGCCAATCATCCGCAAGGGCCGGCCTTCGGCATCAAAGGCGACAATTTTGCCCACTGATTTTATCCATTTCCATTCGCCGGATTTGGTGCGTTGTCGAAATTCGACACAGTAATCCGGATGCCGACCTGCAATGTAGTCTAGATATGTTTCATATACATGTTCTCGGTCTTCCGGGTGCAATCGCTCGCGCCAAGCTGCATTGGATTCCTGAAATTCTTCCGGTTCATACCCCAGCATGCGGCCGTATTCCGGGCTGACGACAGCCTCACCTGTCACGATGTTTAAGTCATAAAATCCCTCTTCGGCCGAGGCAAGAGCCAGTCGCAAGCGTTCCTCGCTTTCTTGCAAGGCTTGTTCGGCTTTTTTTTGTGCCGTGATGTCACGTAGGTGTTCAATGACATAGAGAATCTCACCGCGCTCATCCAAAATGGGATAAGAGCGAACATCGAACCAGCGGTCCATTTCAGGAACATATTTTTCCAACTTTGCAGGATTGCGGGTCACCAAGGACTCTTGTGTGGCACACAAGGCACAGGGCTTGGTGCGGCCGATGAGTTCATAGCAATAGCGTCCACGGGCCTCCTCCGGTGTAATCCCAAGAAATTCATATCCGGCCGCATTATAGCGTACCACGCGTCGTTCTTTGTCCAGCACACCGATGATATCCGGAATGGCATCCAACAATCCTTCGAGCATTCGAGCCAATGCTCGTGCATGAAATTCCCCACTTCTGGCTTGTTGCAGGGATAATTCTGACTGCTGCTGCGCGGCTTGCAAGTGTCCAACGGAAAGTTGCTCGGCTTCCAACTGGCGGGCGAGCGCCTGTTTTTGCAACTCAGAAGCAGTTGCCAGGTTTTTCCAATGCTGCTGCTGCTGTTGAAGATGGTCAAATGTTTGTACTTGGATGAGGAATCCACTTCCCATCAACGGACCAGCCAGTAAACCATCAGCCCCGGCTTCCAACCCTTGAAGCCCCTCTTCGCTTAGAGGTTGGTTTTCCAGGGTTACCAGCAAATAAATTTTGGGTTGGGTGGATTTGTTTTTAAAATGCCTTATTATTTCCAAACTGCTGGGGCCGGTGATTTGAGGATCCAATAAAAGCAAATCAGCAGCAGTTTTACCCAGGGCAGCCAGAGTTGCCTGTCCGGTGGAAGCCCATTCGGTGTGGTAACCGGCATCACTCAACTCACGGCACGCCTGACGGGCGGTTTGTGCGTTGTGGTGAGCGATAAAAACACGACTTGCACCGGGAGGGGCAGCACTCATAACAATAGCAACTACACGTTTTAAAACCCTGTTAACCGTTACCTGCCACCGCCTGCCGGCAGCTTTGGGCTGTTTTTTTTGAAGACTGAGGCGTGTTCCCCAAGGCTTGGCAACCCTGCAAGAAAAATCGTCTCTGCTTGCTGGTGCTAACTTAACCTTTTTACGGAAAATAAGCCAGCGATTTGTTTTTGGCCAAAAAAATGTTTGCAACACTTATGCTTTCAATAAATACTAAAAAGCTCGAGTGATTGGATTAGATGTATTATGAATTTGGAACTTTTTAAAAAGGCACTGGAAAAGGTCAAGAACCCCAACATCTTGGTCAACGTCGTTTCCAAACGGGTGCGGCAGCTTAACTCCGTGGGGGCCGCCAGTCGTCCCCTGGTTGCCGATGCCAGCAACATGAGTCCGGTGGATATCGCACTCCGGGAAATTATCGAGGACAAACTTACTTATGAATCCCCCTTGTCCACCGATGTTTTGGTGGGAAGTCCCTCCACTTCCGCACCCTCCGGAGGCAGCACGGGACGACGGCGACGAAAAGGCTAAACCTCTACATACAACGCAGCCAGCCGGTGGCTGGCAGCTTTGCCAGAAGGCCGGCCTTCTGGCTTTTTTATGTCCACGATTTTGACAAATCCCACGGCACGACGCGATTACCATGTGTTGGAAACCGTCGAGGCCGGACTGGTGCTGCGAGGCACAGAAGTCAAATCCCTGAGGGCGGGAAGGGGACAGATTAAGGATGCGTTTGCCCGCGTGGAAAATGGCGAGGTGTGGTTGTATAACGCACACATTGACGAGTATTCCTTTGGGAATCGCCACAACCACGACCCCAAGTCACGCCGTAAGCTTCTCTTGCATGCCGCGGAGATCCGCAAACTTGCACAACATGCTGCGGTTAAAGGCCATGCACTGGTACCCTTGGACTTTCATTGGAAAAAAAACAGAGTCAAAGTAACATTGGCCTTGGCCAAAGGCAAAGTCCAGCATGACAAACGGGAGGATTTAAAACGACGCGAAGACGAACTCCAGATGCGGCGTGCTGTCATGCAACGGTTGAAAAACAGGGGTTGATGGCCCAAATTAATCCACAGCGCAACCAAACTTGTGTTTATGAGAATCCTCATGACGGGCGCCAGTGGGTTTATCGGCAGCACGGCCAGGCGGGTTCTTACGGCGGCTGGACACCTGGTCATTCCACTGGCTCGCAAAGGTGGCGCTGGAGGTGAAGCCAGTTGGGACCCGGAAAATGGACTGCTGGATGTCGGTGTGCTTCGAGGCTGTGATGCCGTTGTGCATCTGGCCGGTCACAGCGCTGCCAGTCAGCGACGATGGGATGAAACCCACAAGGCGCGCATCCGAGACAGCCGAGTTAACGGAACTCGCTTGCTTGCAGAAACAATGGCGCGCATGGCGCAACCGCCCTCAGTATTCGTGTGCGCTTCCGCCACCGGCTTTTATGGTCACCGGGGGGATGAATGGTTGGACGAGTCGTCCTCTTCGGGAAAGGGATTCCTTGCGGAGGTTTGCAGGGAATGGGAGGCCGCAGCACAACCGGCCAGAGCCGCCGGGGTGCGAGTAGTTCACTTGCGTATAGGTGTTGTCTTGGGCGCCGGTGGAGGGGCGTTGGCCCAAATGTTGCCTTGGTTCCGCTGGGGGTTGGGCGGGCGCCTGGGAGATGGCCGGCAATGGTGGAGCTGGGTGACCGTGGAAGACACCGCCAAAATCATCTTGTTTGCACTGCAGCATCCCGAGCTCAGCGGACCGGTCAACACGGTTTCCCCGGAACCGGTCACCAATGCCGAGTTCACCCGAATCCTCGCAGACGTTCTTCATCGCCCCGCCTTCTTGCCGGCCCCTGCATTTCTTTTGCGAGCCTTGTACGGCGAGATGGCCGATGAATTGTTGCTGACCAGTGCCCGGGTACGTCCAGCCGCCCTGACAAAATCGGGTTATCAGTTTGCACACCCTCCCCTGAAAGCCGCTCTCCAGGCGTGCTTGCAATCCCGGTAAAGGGACCGGTTGCAGTCCCCCCATCCGCAAACATTCCAATTTCGATTCCAGCGCAAGCCAGACTTGACCCATCGGTGCGGGCTACGCATTATCCCGTTGATGTTAGCCAAGGTTTGTTCAGCGGCGGTGCAGGGCATTGATGCTTATCCGGTAGAGGTTGAGGTCAATGATGGGTATGGCGACATGATGAACATCGTCATTGTTGGCCTGCCCGATGCTGCTGTTAAAGAATCCCGCGATCGCGTCATCACCGCTTTGGAAAATTCCGGTTTTCGGCTTTCCCTGGGCAAGGTGACGGTGAACCTCGCGCCCGCCGACATCAAGAAGGAAGGCCCCAGCTTTGACTTGCCGATAGCAGTGGGCATGTTGGCGGCTAGTGGCCAGATACAAGTCCCCCAACCGGAGGCTTACATGATGGTGGGCGAGCTGGCCTTGGACGGTACGGTTCGCCCCGTCAAAGGAGTGCTGCCCATTGCGTTTTGTGCCCGGCAGTCAGGCAAAATTGGTTTGCTCACCCCGCCGGAAAACGCAGCAGAAGCGGCCGTCGTGCAGGGATTGCAGGTCATTGCCGTAAAAAATTTGCGTGAGGCCACCGCCTTTTTGGAAGGACAAACGGCTTTGGCTCCTGTGCAGGTGGATTTGAACGGGTTGTTTGACCGCCCACCCGAAGATGAATTGGACATGGCCGACGTCAAGGGACAGGAGTCGGTCAAGCGCGCTTTGGAAATAGCGGCTGCCGGTGGGCATAACATCCTTATGATTGGACCGCCTGGCACCGGCAAATCCATGTTGGCCAAACGCTTGCCCGGCATTCTACCGCCCCTTACTTTGGAGGAGGCCCTCGAAACCACCAAAATTCACAGTATCGTGGGCCTCTTGCGGCCGGGACAGGCTTTGGTTACCACACGGCCCTTCCGCAGTCCCCACCATACTGCAAGCGACGCTGGTCTTTTGGGGGGCAATGCCAACCCGATGCCCGGGGAAATTTCACTCGCGCACAATGGCGTGTTGTTTTTGGATGAATTGCCGGAGTTCAAGCGCAGTGTGTTGGAAACCATGCGCCAGCCGATGGAGGAAGGGCACGTCACCATCTCCCGCGCAGCCGGGACGATGACCTACCCCGCACAATTTATGTTAGTGGCGGCCATGAATCCCACCCCTGATGGTAAAATGCCCGGGGAATCCCGATGTTCGCCTCGCGAAATACAGAATTACCTGGGCCGCATTTCCGGGCCGCTGCTGGACCGTATTGACATTCACATCGAGGTCCCACAGGTCAAGTTTCGGGAAATGACTGCCGCGCGTCCCGGTGAGCCGTCCTCAGCCATTCGGGCCCGTGTCGTGGCCGCACGCCGCCGACAGTTGGAGCGGTTCAAGGGACGCGGTATCTCTTGCAATGCGCGCATGGGCACTCGCGATCTCAAGAAATTCTGCGCCCTGGATGAAACCACGCTCGAACTGCTCAAACAAGCCATGACCCAGATGAATCTCAGTGCCCGTGCCTATGATCGCATCTTGAAAGTCTCGCGGACGATTGCAGACTTGGACGGTCAGGAGCAGGTTGCATGGCATCATGTTTCCGAGGCCATTACTTATCGTAACCTGGACCGGCAGTTATGGGGCTGATATGCGGACAGGGCAGGGGAATGCCAACTCAACCTGAGAAAATAAAATTACGCTTTGACTCGAATTGAGACTGTCTTAACATTCAACCGCAAAACACATAAAAAACTTATGAAATTCGGCATCAATACTTTTTTGTACACGTTTCCCTTCACCAACCAGAGCACCAAACTCTTCAAGAAATTCAAAAATTGGGGGTTTGACGCTGTGGAAATTGCCGTGGATGAACCCGCCAACATTGACCCCCTCCATATTAAGCGTGAACTGGAAAAGGCGGGCATCGAGTGCTGCTCGTTATGCGCTTGCATGGGGCCCGGGCGCGACTTCCGCGGGAGCGAGGCTGATCAACAGGGTGCCATGACCTATTTGAAGGCGTTGGTGGATCAGGCGAACATCATCGGGACCCAGCGTGTGATTGGTCCGGTCTATTCCGTGGTGGGGCGCACCGGCCCCTTTGAACAAGCCGAATACAAGGCCCAATGGCAATTGGTAGTCAAAAACCTCAAGGAATTGTGCCGGTATGCCCAAAGCAAGGGTGTGATGATTTGCATGGAACCGTTGAACCGGTTTGAAACCAATTTTATCAATACGGTGGATCAGGCCCTCAAGATGATCAAAGCCGTGGGCAGCCCGGCCTTGAAACTACATTTGGACACTTTCCACATGAACATCGAGGAAAAGTTCCAAGGCCAGGCCATCCGCAAGGCTGGCACCTTGCTCGGACACGTGCACGCCTGTGGAAGTGACCGCGGCACACCCGGCAATGACCACATTGATTGGCAGGACATCGCCAAAGCGCTGAAGGCTGTAAAATACGATGGGCCTGTCGTCATCGAATCTTTTACTCAAGATGTCAAAATCATCGCGGCTGCTGCAGCCATCTGGCGCAAAATTGAGCCCAGCCGTGAGGAAATTGCCATCAAGGGCCTGAAATTCCTCAAGAAAACATTGAAATAAACTGTCCGAAATTAAAACGGCCGCGGGTGATATCGCCCGCGGCCTTTTTATCGTTAGGAATGTTGTCAAGTGGTCGTGCGCCGATAGTGAACGTTGGATTGTTCACGCAATCGCACAGCGGCCTGTTCCGGCGTCAGGTCACGTTGTGGCTCGGCCAACATTTCGTAACCCACCATGAACTTCTTGACTGTCGCGGAGCGAAGCAGCGGCGGATAAAAGTGCGCGTGCAACTGCCAGTGCTTGTAGTCACCCGAATCAAACGGTGCCCCATGCCATCCCATGGAGTAGGGGAAGCTGGTGCGGAAAAGATTGTCATAACGGGAAAGTCCGCGCTGCAGGATTTCAGCTAGTGAATTTCGTTCCTCAGCGGTCAAATCCGGCAACCACAGCACGTGGCGTCGTGGCAACAAGAGCAGCTCAAAAGGCCAAACGGCCCAATAGGGCACAAGCAAAATCCAGTGCTCGTTGCTTTCAATCACACGCCGCCCGTCGGCCATTTCAGCTTCGGCGTAGGCCAAAAGCAAAGGCTGGCTGTGCTGCCGCAAATACTCCGCTTGTGCTGTATCCTCCTGTTGGGCAATACGTGGAAGAAAATTGCCGGCCCAAATCTGCCCGTGTGGATGGGGATTGGAACATCCCATCATGGCCCCTTTGTTTTCAAAAATCTGTACCCATCGGTAGCGTCCACCCAATTCCACCGCTTGCTCGCACCATACTTCAATGACACGCCGGATGTCCGATACTTCCATTTCCGGCAAGGTGAGGTCATGGCGGGGCGAAAAACAAATGACTCGGCATTCACCCTGCACCGGCTGGCATTGGAAAAGTTTGTTGGGTTCAACAGTGCCATCAAACGGTGTATCCGGCAGCAAAGCCGAGAAATCATTGCGAAAGACAAATGTATGAGTGTAGGCCGGATTGACGGCATCGCCGGCCCGTCGGTTGCCCGGGCAAAGATAACATTGGGGGTCGTAGGCAGGCCGCTGCTCCGGTACAGCGGTTTCCTGCTGTCCTTGCCACGGACGTTGCGTCCTGTGTGGAGAAACCAGGACCCATTCCCCGGTGAGAAGATTGTACCGCCGGTGCGGGTGTTGTTCAGGATTGAAGTTCATACTTCAACGCAGACATTTGAGGTGCTTTACACCGGCAACATGCGCGCACCGTCCGCGGGCCGTGAAACAAAGCACGCCGGCTGAATGCCGGTGCGTTTTTGATAACTCGACGCAATGAATTGGCTGACGGCCTCCAGTTTGTCAGATTTGACCAAGGCGACTGCGCAGCCCCCAAAGCCCCCTCCGGTCATTCGGCATCCAATGACCCCGCCGTCCGGGCCAATTTCACGGGCCAACTGCACCACCACGTCCAATTCCGGGCAACTGACCTCATAATCATCGCGCAGCGAAGTATGACTTGCGTACATCAGTTCTCCCACAGCAGACCAATGGCCGGCTTTAATTTCTTCAGCAGCGCGTGTGGTACGGGCAATTTCTCCGATAACATGGCGCGCCCGCCGAAAGACGACGGGGTCCATTTTGGATTGAGCCGCCTGCAGCATCTCCATCGTGGCATCGCGAAGCATGGGTACACCCAGAATCCGCGCTGCTTCGTAGCACTGTTCCCGCCGCCGGGCATAGCCGCCACCAGTAAGCTCGTGTTTGACATTGGTGTTGACGATCAGAAACGCAAGCCGCGGATCACTCATGGGCACCAGCTCGGTGGCGCGGGAGCGGCAATCAAGCAAAAGCAGGTGGCCTGCCTTGCCCATTACCGAGATAAACTGGTCCATGATGCCGCACGGCATGCCGGCGTATTCATGCTCCGCTTTTTGGCAAAGCAACGCCTTTTGCACTGGGTCCAGTTTCTTGCCAGTCACAGCTTCCAATAGTGTTGCTGTGGCCACCTCCAGCGATGCGCTGCTGGACAGGCCGCCACCGAGGGGGACATCACTTTCAATGAATACATCCAAGCCCGGCACACTGATGCCCAAATCCTGAAAACCGGCCACAACGCCCCGGACGTAATTCGCCCATGCAGGCTCTCCTTTGGCGACACGGCTTTGCAGAGGAATCTCCACCATTTCGGGTTTTTCCCCGCTGCGAAGATGCATCTTACATGTCCCATTGCGCGCAGGGGCTGCAGCCGCCACGGTGCAGTTTTCAATGGCCATAGGCAGCACAAATCCATCGTTGTAATCGGTATGTTCACCAATCACATTGACCCGGCCCGGAGCCGCTGCCAACCAACGCGGGGCCTGATTAAAGCTGGCCGTGAATTGCTGTTTAGTTTTTTGGACTAGATTAGCCAGAGACATAATTAGGTTTGATTATCTTGGTTTGCGCTTGAAAGCAAGGCCACGATTTAATGCGTCGTAGTCATCCGTTGCAAAATGCAGTTGCGCTGCATTTTCCGGACGTTTCTGTCCGGAATCACTAGACTTTGTTTTTGGGAATGCCGGCTATTTTTGTTCAACAATTCTTGAAAAGCCGACATCAATGTACTGTCCACCGCCGGTTTGCCGGCAACGAACGGCAATGATGTTGCGTCCGGGCTTGAGGGCATTCAAGCCGGCTGCAGTGATGGGGAATTCTTCATACGAGGTGGTGTACCCCGTGGCCGAAGCAGCAAGCACACCGTTAATATAGACTTCCATATCCTCATCGTGATGGGCTTTGAGGACTAGGTTCTTCACATCAACAGCCGGTAAGGTGAATTCACGCCGCAGCCAGATGGACGGTGAATTCCATACCGTGCCGATGATGGCCCCCGGGGTGCCGGCGGTGCCAAAGCCCGCCTTGCCTTCCCGCCAGTTGCGGTCATCAAACTCAGGTTTCATCCAGTTTTCCGGCGGACGTTGCGTGGTGAAACGCCAGGTGACGGCTTCATCCTGTGCTGTGGGAACCACCGTGGCCAACACTGGTGGCTTGGGCATGGGCGCAAAATTGGCAGCTTTGGTTTTGTCACGCAGCGCGTACTTTTGCCACACGGCTTTGTCATACAACATTTGGGCAAAGACCCCACCTACCACCGGACGGGCGGTGAACCCAACCTTTCGAGCATTGTGGGTGTGGTACCAGTCGGTCATAGGTGAGCGATCCGGTGTTTCATTCAAAAAGACAATGATTGGATCAACCAGCGCTTCAAAATCAGAGCGGTTCCGCGTCAGCGTGGCCGTCCAGGTAATCCAATCCAGTTTTGTGTAGGTTGAGCGGTTATCCAAGGGAAGTCCATACTTGTTCTGTATCTTCCGGTAAAAGGCCATTTCCTTTTGGAGCACACTTTCGGGGAAGATGTTGAATCCAAGGATGCGATCCCAAATCAGATTGTATTTTTGGCTCCAAGTGCCCGGGCGGTCAAATGCCAGACGGAATTTCTCACCGTCATCGGCTTCCTTAATCCAGCGGGCGGCGAATTCCCGCGCCAGCCCAAAGTATTCATCCGCCTTGGCTTGTTCCCCACGGAGCGCGCAGAGTTTTCCATAGGATGCCAATCCCATGATGGCTTTGGCGCTGAGATTCACATTGTGAGCCAAATGCCCGGCGAAATCGTCCGTGCAGAGCTGGTTTTCGGGGTCAAATCCCTTGGCTTTCAAGTATTCAGCCCACTGGGTAAGTTGTTTCCAGTATAGGCTGGCGAAGTTCGCGTTGCCTTCCATTTCCGCGACTGCAGCCATAAGGATGAGAAGATTGCCGCTTTCCTCCACAGGCATTTGGTCGCGCTCGGAAGTTTCACCACCACCATACACTTGGCCGTTGGCCTTTGGATAAGTACCGAGGTCATGCGGTGCAAAGGGGAATTTCCACCGGTCACTGGCGGCGTAGTTCATGAAGGGCACCAGAAAGGACTTGGCCAGCGATGGCCCGAACAGCAGGAATTGCGGGGCCATCGGGTAGAATACGTCAGAAGTACCGATGCAACCGTTGCTGTCATTTTCCTTGCAGAATTGCAGGGGTTGACCGTTGTCGTCGGCCACGAACTTGCCCGCAGCAAAACATTGACGATAAGCCAGCGAGGCGAGCTTCGCATAATTGGCACCTCCGGCGCGGGTGAGGTCCGCCATCAATTCAACATCAAAATTGGCGCAGCGTTGCTTCAGCTCGGAATACTCGCGGGCGGAGGCTTCCAAAAGGTCCTTGGCCTCCCATCCGCTTCGCCGCCAGTAGGGACGGAGGTTTTTGCGCATGTACTGAATGGAGTAAAGGTCATCATAAGCAAGCATCAGCCAGCGTGAGACCGGTTGGGCACCAACTTTTCCGGCTTCAAGGACCATGGCCATCACCGGTGCTTCACTGGCGGCAACCGGCGCCGTTAATTTGACCATAGGAAATTCACCACCACGGGCAAAAGTGCTACGTGCTGTGGTGGCGGGTAGCAGCCGCGACAGACTAACGTTTTCTTTGGGCGCGGCCACATATAGATACCCCCAATCAATTCGGAGGTCATCGCCGCGTTTGGCAAGGATGGGCTGGTCTTGGCTGCCTGTTTTCAGAACGGCCAAGGTGGCAGTGTCTTCCGGTGAAAAATTCACCTGTTGACGAGGTTCGTTGACGGTGATTTCGGCATGCGCATCAAAGTAAAAACTGACAGCGTGTGATTTGCCATCGGTGGCGCGCACGTCATAGGTGAGGTAAGTCACCGGGCGGGAGAGCAGGTCAATGCTTTCCGGTAATGCCGGTGTCATGAAGGTGAGGGTCAATTCAATGCCAGCCCCTTCAAACACATAAACCGTGCGGGTGGGCAACACCAGAAGCTCTTTTTGCTCCAGCGCTGGTAACGTGGAAGGACTCGCCCCCATGACCCGGTACGCCTTGCCGTCAACACGCACGAGACTGGTCAAACGATGAGGACGGCCCGTCCAATGAGTGGTATCGGTGTCCGTCAGACGATCCGCTTGAGACCAAATGCTGAAATAAGGATCGCAGGCAACCAGGGGAGTGGCCGGTGGAATTAATTTCTTTCCTTCGGCCTTGCGTGGGGCTGGCGGCGTATAAACCGAATTATTTACTGCCGTAATGGCCGCCTGATCCATTTTGACCAACGCACGGTCATAGGTCATCAGACCGTTGACCTCGATTTCCACATCGGTGGTTTGCGTATAGACGGCAGCGGCCAAACCCCTGTCTCCGGTCAAGGCGTGCATGCGTTTAATCAAAGCCACATAAGCATCGGTCAATTCCTCTGTGTTTTGGTAGTTCCGGTAGCCCCAATTTCGTTCGTCCTGCCAAGTATGGCCCTTAATGGGAAGACCAAGACCACCGAATTCCCCAAGGACGGCGGCCCGATTGGGTTCGAGCGGGGGAACGTCGGGGCCTGGATAACTGTGGATGTCATGCACATCCCCGCACCTGCGATCAGTCCAACCTGAGGCATTGTTGACCAGGCGTGTGGGGTCCCACTGTTTGATAAGGTCCACAATCCGGTAGGTATCCCACTGGCCCCAACCTTCATTGAACGGCACCCACATTACAATGCTCGGATGATTGTAGAATCCTTCGACCATCGCTTTGAGCTCACGCTCAAAATTGGCGGCTGATTCCGGCGAGCGGGTGATGTCGGGGTCACGGCTGCCAATGTAGCGGTCGCCGCTGGGCATGTCCTGCCAGACAAGCAGTCCCAATTTGTCCGCCCAATAGTACCAGCGGGCAGGCTCGATTTTGACATGCTTCCGCGCCATGTTGAAGCCAAGCTTACGGGTCATCTCAATATCGTATCGAAGGGCCTCATCCGTAGGAGCTGTGTAAATGCCATCGGGCCAAAAACCTTGATCCAGTGGACCAAATTGAAAGAGCGGCTTGTTGTTCAAGCACAATCGAAGGATGCCCTTGTCATCCTTGCCGAGGGAAATTTTCCGCATTCCAAAATAAGAACTGACTGAATCCACAACTTTCCCATTTTGGGTGACGGTAATCTTCAAGTCGTAGAGAAAAGGAGAATCCGGCGACCACAATTTGGCGTTGGGAACGGACATGGTCAATCGCGGGGATGCCTTGCCTGCGCCAAGTTGGTTGACTTGAATCGTGGCTTGCTGAATGGGTTTCTTGCCATCGAGCACGGTGGCGTTGACACTGACCGGCCCGCCTGCGGTGTTGAGTTGAGCGGTGATGTCAATGGAGTTGTTATCCACGTTGGGAGTCAGAACAAGGCGTTGAATGTGCGTCGGTGCCACGGGTTCCAGCCAGACGGTTTGCCAGATACCGCTGCAGGGGGTGTACCAAATGCCGTGTGGTTTGCGGATTTGTTTTCCGCGGGGTTGGTAACCGGCATCGGTAGGGTCCCAAACGGCCACGACCACTTCTTGATTACCATTCGGATTCAAGGCATCGGTGATGTCAAAACTGAAAGCGTCGTAGCCCCCGCGGTGAGTACCGATTTCCTTTCCATTAACATAGACCGTGGCCTCCCAATCCACGGCGCCAAAATTCAAAAGAATACGCTGGCCATCCCAGGCCCGCGGAATCCGAAAAGTGCGCCGGTACCAAAGACGTTGGTTTTCGGTGACCATCTTCATCACGCCGGAAAGAGCGGATTCGATGGGGAAGGGGACGAGGATTTGTCCATCCCATTGTGTAGGCCGGTCGGCCTGGCGATCCGTGATGGCGTAGTCCCAAAGGCCATTCAAGTTTTGCCAGCGTTCACGCACAAGTTGAGGCCGCGGATATTCAGGAAGAACCTTGTCGGGCTTCACGTCCTTCGCCCAGCGCGTCATCAAGGGACCTTTCGCCGGTTGCCATGCGGCTTGAAGGGTTGTCATGCCGGCACTCAATGCCAGGAACAGCAGGAGGAGTTTGACTCGAACGGCAAGTTTAACGAGTTTGGTTTGCATGGGGGTAGTGTGTTGTCGGTTCATTTTTTTAAATTTCCAGTATCAAATCAGGGTTTGGGTAAAACTTTCCATTCTAACAGCCCGGCTGAATAACCCGGTTGCAAATTGATTTCCAATCGCAGCGCAGAGGTTGTGACCGGCACAAAGGTTACGCGACTGTAAGCATCTTTTTTAATTTCAAAAGTGCCTTGAGGGCTGACGGGTTTCCATTCCTGTCCCTCGCGGTAAAGAACCCGCCACGAGGCCGGCAGACGGCAACTGCCTCGACCTGTATCGTCAAACCAATAGACTTCAGTGGCTGCCACGGTGGTGGTCTTGGGAAAATCATACTGCACCCATTCGGTGGTGCCGCGGTGGTCCCAAAACGTCAAACGCGGTATGTCATGGTCTCCGCTATTTTTGGGCTCCAGCCCATCTTGTGCCGCAATGGCTGTATCCAAATGCCAGACATGGGACGCTGAGACTTTGCTTTGACCGGCTAATGTGGGCGGCGGCGGCACTTGTGCATGCTCTGCCGTCCTTGGCAGCCAAACCGCCATTTCACCCGTCCCGCGATGATTCCATGCATAATACGGAATCAAAGTGATTTCCGCTGGCCGTGTGACCACTCGCCCGTCGTCAGCACGTGTCACCGCATGCCCATTTGCTTTGACTAAAGTCACACCGTGCAAAAGACCCGGCCGCCATTCTGTTTTTAGCGGGGCGTTGTCATCCAAAACCAGGTTGAGCACGCGGCCATCGTTATCCACAGCTTCGGCACAGTACACAATAGGACCGCGCTCGATGGCCACGCGTCCCACATTGTCTTTGACCTCAGGATGGGAAAGCACCCGGCGGGGCATCATTGGGAGTGACAATTCCACGACATCTCCCTTTCGCCAAACCCTGTCAATGACCGCAAAGCCTTTCTCCAATTGTAACGGCTGAGCACGCCGGTTGACCGTCAGGCGCGGCTCCGCGCCACCTGCCTCTATATATCGATACAAGTCACTGGGCACCGGTTGCTGACGTGCCCAACCCGGTATTCGTACATGGAGCGCAAAACGCGATGCTTTGGCCGGTGTGACCTTGATTCGAACATCCCCCTCCCACGGATAACGGGTGGTTTGTTCCAAGACCACTTTGTTGCCCTCCAAATCTACTTCACCACTGCCACCGATGAAAAGGTTGACGTAGGCATTATTGCCCCGTGTGGCGTAAATGTAACCGGCAATTGACGGAATAAACCGCACTACATTCACCGGACAGCAGGAGCAGCCAAACCATGCCTGACGCTCGTTGGAGCCGTGATTGAATCGCGTGCGGCCATCGGCCTCCAAAGGATTGGGATAAAAAAACCGGTCCCCGCTGAAGGAAACTCCCGATAAAAACCCATTATAAATGACCCGCTCCAACACATCCATGTATTTGGCATCCCCGTGCAGAAGGAACATTCGATGATTCCACAGCGCGTTGGCAATGGCGGCGCAGGTTTCCAAATATGCGGTTTTATTTGGCAATTCATATTTGTTTCCAAAGGCTTCCCCTTCAGGTCGTGCGCCAATGCCGCCGGTCAGATGCATCTTGCCAGTCACCACATCTTCCCAAATCCGGTTGATAGCCTCAATGTAAGCGCGCTCTCCGGTGATGGCTGCCACGTCGGCCATGCCGGAATACATATAGCCCGCACGCACGGCGTGGCCGACTGCTTCTTTTTGCTCGGTAACCGGCAGATGATCCTGATTGTAAGGCCCGTAAAGTTTATGGGTTTCCGGCCGCCCTCGAATGTCGAGCAGATATTTAGCAAGGTCCAGATACTGTTTTCGCCCCGTGACCCGATACAGTTTTACCAAACCGATTTCAATTTCTTGGTGGCCGGGGGGATATTGCACTTTCCCCGGACCAAAGGTGTTGCAAAGAAAGTCCGCATTCTTCATTGCGATGTTCAGCAGGGACCGTTTGCCTGTGGCTTGATAGTGGGCCACTGCCGCCTCATAGAGATGCCCGACATTGTATAATTCATGGCTGTCTTTGAGATTGGACCATCGTGTCGGCCCTGACATCCCGGGCATTTTGTCCGGCGGGAAAAGCCGCCGGGCAGTGTACAGATAGCCGTCCGGCTCTTGAGCGGCCCCAATCTTGGCAATCAAATTGTCCAGGTACTTGTCCAATTTCGGGTCCGGCTGCATCGCCAATATGTACGCTGCGCCTTCAATGACCTTGTAAACGTCCGAGTCATCAAAGGGAATCCCTTGGAACGGCCCCGGCATTAGTCCGCCCGCCTTGGCGAAGTTATCAATGCGCCCGGTTTCCTCACATTTTTGAAAATCATACCATACCGTCACCATCCGGTTGGTTTCAAAACGTGGCGACCAGAAGTAATCATTGACCGCGACCGATGTAAAAGGCACGGGTTGATAGGGATAATCCTGGGTTTGCGCGGCTAAAAGGGTGAAAGTCGTTGCCCAGGCTGTCGTCAAACAAGCGTTCAAGTATTTCATGTGATTTTTCATCTGCATTCAGACTGCCAAGCTTGGAGAAAGTTGTCACGTCCAACTCAACACCCTATTGGGATTCGAGAACCTTCCACTCAAGGATTCCCCCTGAATATTTGGGAGTCAACTGGACTTCCAAGCGAAGGGCGTCGGTTGTCACGGTGTCGAACTTGATCTCATTCCATGCATCCCGCTTCACTCCGGCGTTGGTGGGATTGTTCACCACTTGCCACTGGCCATTCACCCGATATAGCACCCGCCACGATGCCGGCACACGGCATTGTCCAACACCGGTGTCGTCAAACCAATACACGGAAACACCCCGGACTTGTCGCGGTTTGTCGAAATCATATTGGACCCATTCAGCAGTGCCGCGGTGGTCCCACCATGTAAAACGTGGAATATCGTGATCATTGGAATTCACCGGCTCCAATCCATCCTTGAGCGCGTCTAGAGAATCGGAGGGATTTACATGCGACGCGGTGGCTTTGAAGGGCGAAGGTCGCGGTTTCTGCGGAGCCACCCATTCATGTCCGCCACTTGTGGTTACCGTCGGGAAGCACGCGATGCGCAAGCGGGCCGCCCCCATGGGAATTAATGTCACCGTTTCCAGTGGCTCGGTGGTTTGTGCCGGGCTGGCTTGGAGTGGACCCACCATGTTGCGCACATCCATCTGCCAGGCGGGGATTTTTCGGGCTTGAGCACGCACGAGCAGGGGGCTGGTATCCGCAGTCCAAGGTTGGCGGGGCAGGGGGCCGGGGCGCCGTACCAATTCCAAAGCTGATGCCGGCTGGCTCTCGGGCAGGGCCAATCCATAATTCCAGTCTGAAGCGGGAAACACCTCCCACTCCGGCCATTGAGGATGGCGGTTACCGTATTTTTCCCAGTGTTCCTTGATTTGAAGGGAAAAACTTAACGGGCCGTAATCCACGGAGACGGCGTTTTTCTGTGCCTTCCATCTGCGCACAGTTAATTGCATGGGCAAACGCAAGACCACCGTATCACCATTTTTCCATGTCCGGTTTATACTTAGGTAACCTCGGTTGCCGCTTTTCGGGGAGAGCCGTTGGCCATTAATAGTGACAGAGGGATTCTTACACCATGACGGCAAACGTAGATAGAATGGAAACGCAACCGGGTTGCCGGTTTGCAGGGTGAAGGTGACCGTGTCGCTAAACGGATAATCCGTGCGCTCCTGCACGGTCACCTCCTGCCCGCTATTCCCCACCCTGGCCTTGACGTCGCACTCGGCATACAAAGAGGCACACAACCCTCTATCGGCGGTGGCCAGCCATAATTCTTCTGCATAATAGGGCCAGCCGTGAGAGACATTGTGTTGGCAACAACGATAGACTTCAAACGGGCTGTAGGAAAACATCGTGCCACTATTTTGAATTCCGGGGGCCTTGTTATGACGGTCCAATTGCACTTGATTGGCGCAGGTGATGTAATGCAAAGCCCGTTGGTCCGGCGTGAGAGCTGCAGGAAACGAATTAAAAGCAATTTCCTCGCAACGCTCGGCCCACACTGGATCACCGGTAATGCGCGTCAACATTTCAAAACTGTGCATGAATTCCACAATCCCACAGGTTTCGATTCCGCCTCTTGGGTCGGTATAACCGCGGCGGCTGTTTTCATCGCCCACAAAACCGCCGCCCGGAAATTGACCGTACAAGTCCATTACCTGTTGATAATTCCTCTCTGCTGCTTCGCGGTGTTGGAAGCTCCCGCTTTGTAGAAAATAAATGGCCGGAGTGCGGAAACCTTGGGCGATGTTCACATTATGCCAATTATGCACACCGCTGGTCCAATCCTGCATGTTTTCGTAGATTTTTTTGGCCAAATCCAAAAGGAATGCCTCCCCTGTCCGATTGTAGAGCCAATAAACACTTTCCAAATTGTCTCCCCAGCGCATTCGCGGCCAGTAGCCGGCGCTGAAAGTCTGAGGCGGTTGTTGGTTCAACCAACGGAAATAACGGCTCATGCAAGTGAGCACGCGAGGATCGCCGCTGTACTCGTGATACGATTGCAGAACATTGAGCATGACCATGTGGGGCCATAAGTCAGGCTTCCCCTCCAATGATTTTTGCAGATCACGTGGACCAAACCACCCCGTTTCATCCTGGCTGGCCAACATGCCCTCAATCCATACTTTGGCTTCCTGTATTATTTGGGGGTCTTGCAGCACGTACCCCAAGTCTCCATAACCCTTCAACCAATAGGGCAATTCCTCCCACGCACTATGTCCTCGTCCATCCCGGGAAAGCCAGGCATGCCCCTCTTTTCGAAGCCACGGTGAAATTTCTCCCAGCCGTCCTACCATGCCCTCTCGGCTCAACTCCAATTGGTGACGCAGCCAACCGCGAGGTTGGATGCTGCCAATCGCCAGTTTATAAAACGGAACTGGTCGCAACGGAGTTCGATTTCCGGTGTACCAAGGATTGTGGGCCTCGACCCGTGCCATCGGTTGGACTGTAATCGTAGCTGGAATACCCGTTTGAACGTTGCCCATCCAAGAGGCTGCAAAAAGCAAACCAAACATCCGCATTTGCCGGCTAAAACTGGCTTTCAATGGCACGTGCATGCCGTCACTTTGCCACGCCCTGGACAGGTGTACAATGAGGTTGCCGGTCAAAAACTTAAGAAATCCGGTCATCTTGTCGTTTATCAGGAAAATTGATTACGCGTCGGCTTTTGATAAAGCTGTGAATACTTGCAAAAGCGCCTCTGGCGCTTATGTTTATTCCCGACCCATGAAAACGACTCACCCTCATGCGTCGCTTGTTTATTTGGGGCTGCTGGTGTTTTTCGGCTGCATGGCCATCCATGCGGCGGAGTTTCCCCACGCCCGTCATGTTATTTTGGTTTCATTTGATGGTTTGGGAGGCATCCAATTAAACTCTTATCTCCAAACTTCACCCGAAAATTTCCCAAATTTTCGGCGGCTCTTGCGCGAAGGATCAGGAACGCTGAACGCCCGCTGCGATTATTATGCCTCAACAACCGTCCAAAACCACACTTCCATGTTGCTCGGACGGCCGTTGGAACGACCGGAGGGATGGCCGCCAGACTCCTATCACGGTTATTACAATAATGGAGAGACCACGGGAGAAACTTATCATCAACATGGCAACACCAACGCAGGATATCTTCATAGTGTGTGGGATGTTGTCCATGACCACGGATTGCGCACCGCTTGCATTGTCAGCAAAAGCAAACTTCTGATTTGTGCCAACAGTTACGATGCATTGTATGGAGCAGCCGACAGGGTAGGGGAGGACAATGGTCCCAACAAAGTGGATTATGTCCAGTACATCCCGTGGAGTTATTCCCTCCGGTGCTGGGGTACGCTCGGGGCCATTACCAACTTTCTGCAAGACGATGCCCCGCACTTTGCCTTTTTCCATTTTGCAGACCTCGATTACCTCGGCCATTCCTTCGGTTGGAGCAGCGCCACTTACAGCAATGCGCTCATGGCGATTGATTCATGTCTCGGGCAATTGCTCGACTTCATTCAAGCTCACCCGGTCATGAGCAATCAAACCTCCCTTATCGTCACCGCAGACCATGGCGGCGGTGTGCCGGATTATTCTCATACAGACCCCCAGTATGTTCTCAATTACACCATCCCTTTTATTGTTTGGGGCCCGGGATGGCCGGCGGGAAAAAACCTATACCGCGTTTGCTCCAACCGTTTCGACCCGGAGACTTATCGTCCCGATTACTTGGCGCCCCTGCAACCCATTCGCACGGGCGACGCCGCCAATCTCGCCCTCGCCATCTTGCGGTTGCCGCCCGTGCCCGGAGCGCCTTTGCAAATGGTGGCGGGTGAGCCTTCGCTGCCACTTTCCATGACCCGATTTGCAGGGGGAATTGTCATCCGCTGGCCTGCACCTGCTGGAGGATACCGCTTGGAAACAGCAGACCGTTTGGGAGATTCAGGAGCTTGGATACCGGTCACTGATGGAATTATAATGGATGATGTGGACTGGCAGAAACTTCTCGTTATTCCAACCCCAATGAATGCTCCTATGCAGTGGTTCCGGCTCCGTGGGGAACCTTGATAATAAGTCATCCCCTGACCACTACTCACGACTCACGATAAAGCATGGCTTTCTGAGACATGGAGTCCACATTAAGATAAAAGCTGCTTTTTTCCTGTGTTCGTTCCACCACCCAAATAGCTTCTGCCATCCCCCCCGCGGAGGGCAGCAAATCAGTCAGGCGATTGGGCTGTGAAAATAACAGTTCTTCATTGAAACGATATCCCTCCTTCCCCGGCGTGACTGCCAGATAAAGCATGTCCATTTCAACCAAGTCATTGAAAAAATGGGTGCCCAGGGAGATGTCAGGAATCAAGCCCTCGTGCATCAACGCAAGCTCACAAACGACTGACACCGTATTGATCTCCGCGAAAGACACCGGTACTCCCAAAGAAGGCATGGAAGTGCCCCATCGGCCGGGACCAATAATCATGATGGTGGGTTTGCGTTCTTGCTCCAAATGCGTCAACCGTCCAATCGTCCGCGCCACTGAATACCGTTGGCTCATGCTCATCTGAGAATAGACTTTCGGCACCACATAGATGAGCCTGTCCACTTCTGTGGCCAGACTGTGCCCAATGATCGGTCCGGAAGATTCCAGGACCACATTCTCCGCCCGGATGTTGGCTGGAATCCGCACACGGCTGCCTTCGCCGCGTATTTTCACCTGGAAAGGCCGGCATTGCAGTAGATTGATCCGATATTGACCGTCTGGCAAAAAATTGACCGTGAACTCCACATCCACCGGGTAGTCGTAGGCACTTTCAAGCGTCTGCAACATTTCCCGCAAATCCGAAGCAAGCGGCGTGTGTTCAAGAAGTTCATCCATGTGTAGCACCCAATCGCCGTCGCCGCTTTGCCCCTCTTTTGCCAGGAGATTTCGCAGGCTGGCAGGCAATTGCACGGCCAGCTCGCGGAAATCTCTGGCGGTCAATTGATTGGCGGCCAAATCCAGCAAATCAGCCCGCCGCTGTGTGAATTGGCGGATGTTGCCCCCCTTGGCCTCGGGCTGTTTCAGGGGCACATTTAACGCGATCAATCGGGTATAGTCATCCTCCGTCCTGTCCACTGCGCGCGTTCCCAAACCAAACACCAGTCGCAAGACCCCCGCCTTGGGATCAATATCCTCATGCCAAACAAAGGGATTAAAGGAAAAGCCCACTCCTGCCAAATGTGGGAAATATGTGTTGCCATACATCTCTCCCGAAACTCGCTGCACCAACAGGGCCATTTGTTCATCCCGCTCCAGCAGACCATGATGACGCCGATAGTCCAATCCTTCCTCGCTCATCGTGCTGGCGTAAACAATACGCACTGCCTGCATGAATGCCTTCAACCGCTCTTCGGGCGAACCTTGATTGGCGCAAAAGACGCTTTCGTATTTCCCGGAAAAGGCGTTGCCATAATTGTCCTCGAGCAAACTGCTGGACCGAACGATGATGGGCGACTGCCCGAAGTATTCGAGCATCTCCTCGAATTGTTCGATGATGAAGTCGGGAAATTTGCCCTCCAAAATCTTCTGGCGTGCCAGCGCAGCATTTTTCAAGAGCACTTCAAAATCCTTTTGCCGCCGCCTCAACCACCAGCACCCGTTTTGCACAAGGTAGGTGTAAAAAACATCCGACCCAATGAAAAAGGAATCGTGGCCTTCGAGTTTCTGCCACAAATCCGGACGTTTCTGACGAAGCACCGCCCGCGCCAACAACATGCCGAGCGATTTGCCGCCAATCAACCCGGTGCCAATCATCCGCTGCATGATTTCGATCAAATCGGACAGGCTCAGATATTGCCGGGCGAGCTCCAACAGTCGCTCCTCCCGCGTCAGGATCATCTTGACCAACCGCTGAAAAAACGCCTGGGCTTCCGTGTTCGATTTGCGCCCCATTTGAACTGCCTTCAGCGTCGCCTGAGCCTGACGAAATGTGCGTACCCAAACACCCAACCGGTGCACACTGAAATCCAGCCAAGGCTGGGGGACATTGGCCAGAATCTCGGTAATGACCGCACTGTTGGTCACCGGTTTGAATTCCTGCCCTTCCCATGCATGCAGCATGTACATGGTGGGGGAATGCCGCTGCCAAACTTTTTGCGGATGGATGAATAGCTGTTCCCGCTTGCGGTGCACCTCCAGGACCACTTGGGCGGTGTTGTGAATCGGATCGGTGGCGTGAAACGAGTGGTGATCCTTGCGCAAACCAAAATAGGCGATCGTCTTCAAGTCATATAAAAATGGGCAGGTGATGCTAAAAAAATTCCCCAGCATCCGGTCACTGTACCAATCCGCCGCCAAATCGCTCAGCATGTCGAACACATAACACGCACCCAACCCCTCTGCTTCGATGACATCAAGAATCTCACCGACAAATTTTTCAAAACCATCCTCAGGCCTCAAGTTGACCCTCCGCCCTCCTTGGTTTGGAGCGATTAATTCGTGATGGCGTCCAAATCGGAAATAAACCAAAGGCCGCCGTTCCCGTAAACATTCCTCCCAAAAAGGCAGAACAAACGGACGATACTCGTCCACAGTGGCAACCTGCCAAACCACATTGTCCCCCGCCTGCAAGTTTTGCAGTGTCCGGTCAAGTCCCGGCAGCCCTGTGGAAAAAAAACTCAAATCCCTGTTGAAAGAGTCCGCTTTCGAGGACGACGTGGAAGAGGCTGAATTGCTCATCGTAAAAGTTTGCCGTAGCGTTGCACAGGTTTTTGCCCATCGGGCTTTGGTGTCCAGATATCTTGCCACCGCAAACCACATTCGCGGACCATCTGGAAACAATAATCCAAATCACCAACTTCGCGTCCGCCGTTGTTGGTGCCGAACGTGAACTTGCAGCCTGCCTCCTTGGCCATCTTGATGAAATTCGCACTGGGCAACTTGTAACGGGCGTTGATTTCAATAGCCACACCGTTGGCCGCTGCTGCATCAATCACCCGCTTCATTCGCTCTGGCGTCCAAAGCGTGTCGTATTCAGCGGCAAGGACATCGGGCAGAAATGTCGGATTCACGTAAATATCCACCGCTTCGCGCGTCAAAATCTCCACTGTTTTCTCCACCAACAAATCCATGAACGCTTGTTTGTCCGCGATCTCCCCGACCTCCTCCTTGATCCAAAGCCGCATCCGTTTTCCTTGGCGATCGGTAAATGTCATCGAATCGGTAAATACGTAATCGAACTTCGCCACAGCCTCAGGCGAAAACATCTTCACCCACTCCCGGCCCTCGGCTTGCATGGCCACGAAAACCGGTTGGCCCTTCATCTCGTTCAAAAATTGGTAAATGCCGGCGTCATTCGTGATGCCGAAACCAACCCCGCAATTGACCGCCACACCATAAAAAACCCCCGTCCGCCGCGATTCGGCCAGCGCTTCCTGCAACGTCAGGCCCCCTTTCAAATGCGTGTGATAATTCACCACCGGATAATTCCCCGCGCCCAACCGCAGCACCGAACGATCATGCTCGGTCATCTGGACTTCTCGCAAATCCTCCGCCGGAGCCTCGTCAGGAAGGCGCCGCATCCGGAAATTCCGAAACCACACCTTGCTCTTCGGGTCATGGCATTGCAGCGCAAAAGTACCCTCACCCAACCGGCGTCCCGGGCGGTCCGGATTGGTAAATGCGGGAGTCGGTTGTAAATAGTCCACCACCAACGTATCGTTGACACGTATCTGCACCCGTTTGCCGGAGACACGCACAAACATTTTGAACCAAACCTCATCCGGCACCAGAGCCTTGTACACATTGCGCACTCCATAGAGGCTGCCGGTCAACTTGTTCTCCCGATAATCTCCCTCCCCGTGACGAGCATTGTGGATTTGCACCTCCATGCCCGCTCCCGGAAAACCCTTGTCTTGAAACCGCGTATGAAAAAACACCCCGCTGTTGGCTAAAGGCCCTGCCTTGGCCTCAAATTCCAATTCGAAATTTTTGAACGACGCCTGACCATCTGCCCCTACGTAAAACAAATGTGCACGCGGCCCGTCCGCCACAATGGTCCCATTCTCCACCTTGAATGAATTCGGGTTTTCACTGGCACGCCAACCCTTCAACGATTGACCGTCAAATAACGATTGCCAATCCCCGGGCTCGGCACCGCTGAGATGTGACAAAAAAGAAAAAACCATGGCAACGGCCACACTGCCACGAATCCAGGCGAGGAACGTATTTTTCATGTCTCCATGATGCCCACCCTAACCCCCTCTGGCAAGATTCCAAAACTTATCATCTCGTTGGAATCCACTTAAAATTAAACAGCGAAACCACCTCTCTTAAAGCGCTGGGCCACGGGGAGGCTCCTTCACCACCAAGGGATCATGAACCATCGCCTCACTCAAACCCGCGAACTCTGATTGTGCCAATAACCAACGCTTGTTGGCCGTGATCTCCTGCATGCTCAACCGCGTGTTTCCAAACACCAGATAGACATCGGGCCCCAACTTTAAAAACGCGTCACACTGCGTTCCCGCCCCATTTGGTGTAAATTCGTAGTCACCGACCTGATAATGCCCCCGGTTGTATGCCATGCTGGCCGATTTCAATTCTGCCGTTGCAGAGTGAAACTCCCGGACAAATGCCTCCCGTCGTGGGCCCTCGTACCATTCCAAGAACAACTTCCCCCGAAAAGACCGCACGATGGCCCATTCATCAAACAGCTCGCCGCCGTAAATTTGATTCATCCGCTGGCAGGCCTTGCGCACCAAGGGCACGACTTGTTCAAGCGTCATGGCATCACGGTACGTCCTCCCATCGCCCTGCTCAAGAGACATTTTTTGCAGGAAGCTTTCCTTTTGGGACTCGTCTGCACTCCAATTTCATATATATTAGGAACATGACCTTTTGTTCACGAGCACAAATCAGATTCGCGTTGGCCCTTTTTGCCTTTTGCAGCCTGTTTCAACTATCCGCTGCTGAAACCCCGTTCAAACCCTTGTTTAATGGACGCGACTTGAGCGGGTGGATCAATGTGAATGGTGCTCCGGAAACTTGGAGCATCACAAACGGCGTCGTCCATTGCACTGGCAAACCCACAGGCGCCCTCCGCACCCCCCGTCAATATGAGAACTTTATCCTCGAACTCGAATGGCGGCATCTTACCGCAGGTGGCAATTCCGGCGTCTTCATTTGGGGCAGCCCCTTGCCCGCGGTTGGGGCTCCATTCCTTCAAGGCATTGAAGTGCAGGTCTTGGACAACGCTTTTAACATCCCCGGTAAAAACGAATGGTACACCACTCATGGCGATGTCTTCCCCATCTGGGGCGCTACCATGAAACCCTTCGGACGCCACCATGGCATGCGCAGTTTTCCCAGTGAAGAACGCAGCAAAAGCTCTCCCGAATGGAACCATTACCGAATCACCTGCACCAATGGCGTCATTCGCCTCGAGGTCAATGGCAAGGAAGTCTCAGGCGGCTCCGACTGCGTCTATCGCAAAGGCTATTTGGCACTCGAAAGCGAGGGCGCACCCGTGGAATTCCGAAATGTTCGCCTTTGCGAATTACCGGGTTCCTCTGCAACACCAGAGCAAACTGCGCCGCTGGACTTGGGCTGGCGCCATTTCTTCAATCACCTCGATTTTCGGGGCTGGCAGGTCAATGATGTTGTCCTTAAAGAATGGTCGGTTGCCGGAGAACGATTGAACGCACGAGGTGATACCCTTAAGGACGCCGCCATCCTTTGGTCAGAGAAACTCTTTCCCCCTTCCGAAATCTTGTGGGATGTACAACCCGCCAAGCAGGCAACCAACCGCGTTACCCACACCTGGGTTTGGTTGAAGAGCAGGGCAGGGGAACGCACTTCCATTCTCTTGGAGAATCTTAAACCCGGCGCTTATCAAAGAATTACCCTGCAGGTCACCGGTAAAACCGCCACCTTGCGTTTGGGCGATACTCAACAACAGCATCCCTTGCCTTTTGCCGTATCATCCACTCAACCATTCCAATTCGGCCTTAGTCAGGAAGGTACCCCGGCGCAAATGATGAACTTCTTCCATCGCCCCTTGCAATAGAAGCGCGGGAGTTAATGGCTGGTCGCGAAAAACGCTGGCGCGTGTTGTTACTTTGGTTTGCGTTTTGCCTGCCACCTTATATTTTATCCGCATGAAACAACAAACCATCGTCAACCGCCGAAATTTCCTTCAAACAGCCTCCGTTGCCGCAGTGGGTGCCGCGGCACTCACTGGTTGCGCAAAGACGACCACCACCGCCTCCCGCCGCCAGCCGGCCGTCCTCAAAGGCCGCATTCAACAAAGCATCGTCCACTGGTGTTTTGAGATGTTTGGTCAGAAATGGGATATCGAGCGAACTTGCCAGGTAGCCCGTGAATTGGGGTGCAAAAGCGTAGAGCTCGTTGCCGCGGAACATTATCCCGTGCTGAAACGTCATGGTCTGACATGCGCCATTTGTCAGATTAACATGAATCCAGACCCTCCTTTCCTTAAAGGATTCAACAATCCAGACCACTGGCCCAAACTCTTGCAGGTCACCCGCGAGGCCATTGACGCGGCGGCCGCTTATAAATTCCCCAACGTCATTTGCTTCACCGGCTATGCCGCGCGCAACCCAAACGACCCAAACAGCCCCAAGATTTCCCCGGACGAAGGGGCACGCAACTGCGTCGAAGGACTCAAAAAAATCGTCGGGTACGCCGAGCAAAAAGGCGTGACCCTTTGCATGGAAATTCTCAACAGCCGCGATACCTCCGACCCTATGAAGGGTCATCCGGGTTACCAGGGGGACCACACAGACTACTGCATTGACATCATCAAAAGAGTCGGCTCACCACGCCTCAAATTGCTTTTTGATGTGTACCATGTCCAAATCATGGACGGCGACATCATCCGCCGCTTGCGTGACTACCGGGAATACATTGGCCACGTGCATACTGCGGGCAATCCCGGCCGGTGCGAATTGGACCACAAACAGGAAATCAATTACACCGCCGTCATGAACACCCTTATCGAAATCGGTTACACAGGGTTTGTTGGGCAGGAATTCATTCCCACACGTGATCCCTATCAAGGACTTTGGGAAGCCGTCCGCCTTTGCGACGTCTGAAATAATCAAAACAGGGTTAAAACAAATCAGGCCGGGTTTTTATGCCCGGCCTGATTTTTTTCCGGCTGAAACCATTACTTCACGCTGAACTTATAGAGCGTGGTCTGTTTGTAGGTTTGCCCGGGTTTCAACACCACCGACGGGAATTTAGGTTGATTCGGTGAATCCGGGAAGTGGTCCGCCTCCATGCAGAAGCCATAGTGTTTGTGGTACACAATCCCGTATTTGCCGGTCAACGTGCCATCCAAAAAGTTTCCGGTGTAAAATTGAAGCCCCGGTTCAGTCGTGAAGACCTCCATGAACCGCCCTGTCTTCGGATCATGCACCGTGGCAGCCAGCGCCAGCTTCTTTCCGCCGCTGTTTAACACATAATTGTGATCGTAACCCCGTGGGTCATTTGTCAATTGATTGATGCGTGAACCAATCGGCATGGGTTTGGTGAAATCCATCGGAGTATTCTTCACCGGTGCCAGCTTGCCGGTGGGGATCAAAGTATCATCCACCGGCGTGTAACGGTCGGCGTTGATCATCACCACATGCCCCAAAATGTCTCCCCGTTCCGCAAGGTTGAAATAACTGTGGTTGGTCAAATTCACGATGGTGGTCTTGTCCGTTCTTGCCTCATACTCGAACCGCAGCTCATTCATGTCGGTGAGCGTATAGATCATGGTCACCTCCAGATTGCCGGGGTAACCTTCCTCGCCGTCCTTGCTCAAATAGCTGAACTTCACTGCTGCACCTTCAATGCTCGGGACAATCTCAGCTTTCCACACCACTTTGTCGAAACCCTTGAGGCCGCCATGTAGATGATTGGGGCCGTTGTTGGTGGCCAATTGGTATGTCTTACCCTCCAACTTGAAGCGCCCTTTGGCAATGCGATTGGCATATCGCCCAATAGCCGCCCCAAAGTAAGGATGCCCGTCGAGGTATTGCTTCAAATTGTCAAACCCCAGCACCACATCGCCAAGTTTGCCGTTTCGGTCTGGTACATGTAACTCGGTGACGATGGCCCCATAGGTGATGACTTTGCACACCACCCCTTTGGTGTTTACCAAGGTGTATTCATCAATGACCGTGCCATCAGGCAGCCGGCCATACGTTGATTTTGTGACTGTTGCTTTCATCAGATTAGCCGCGCCGGCGTCGGCAGCCGTCAGACCCAACGTCAGCGCCATCAAGGGAGCGAGGAGTTTTTTCATAGATTTGAATGGTTGTGTCGTTGCTCAGATTCCTGTTTTTTACGCTGGCGGGTTCGAGCCATTTTTCCGTGAACCAAGCCAGGCGAAAAAAGTCATTAAACCACCAAAAATGAGCAGCCCCACACCCCAAATTAAATTGATGTTGATGTTTAGCGAGCGTTGAAGCTGCTCCTGCGGCACCGTAAAGCCCGCCACCAACATCAGCAGCCCCACCACCAAAAACATCAGCCCAATCGGCCAGCGAATGTCCAGTCCCATATGCTTTGCCTTCGTCTCAGGTTAACGTCTTTATTTGAAAATAATGTTTAACACCACGCACGCCGCCAGCAGCACCACACCAATAACCGCCGGACGCATGTAGAAGGGTTGTTCCTCATCCTTGATTTTGGGCGTCAACGAGTACACCAAACCCTTCAGCTCCTCATCCGTCTTGGTGCGCTTGGTCAGCAGCGAAATCACCAAAGTCAACACAAAGCACGCGGTAAATGCAAACGTCGCCAACCAGAAGTTTTGCGCCATTTCACTTGGAAAAGTATGCAACACTCCCAAATATCCACCCTTCAATCCCGGCGTATTATTCTTCGCAATTGTCAAAGCATGGAACAAGGCAGATGTCGCCGTGCCTCCCAACAGCCCAAGAAACGCTCCGGTCCCGGTCGCTCGCGCCCAAAACATGCCCAATAAAAACGTGGCAAAAAGCGGTGCGTTCACAAAACCAAACACCAACTGAATGACATCCATCGCATTGTTGTACAACCGCGCAAAATATGCCGTGCCAATACTAAGCAGCACGCCCACCACCGTTACTGCACGCCCCATCCACAAATAGTGGTCATCGCTTTTATCCTTAGCAATGTACGCTTGATAAAGATCATACGTCCACACCGTGTTGAATGCCGTAACATTCCCCGCCATCCCCGACATGAACGAGGCCAGCAGCGCTGTCAATGCCAACCCCAGCAGCCCGGTGGGACAATACCTTTTCACCAATGAAATAATGACACCGTCGTAATCATATTCCGTGATGGCGTCATCCAGGCGCTGCTTGAAAACGGGCATTGCCAGCGGTTGCGCTGCATGCTCTTTCACCAGTGCTGCCACCTTCGCGGGATCCATTTTCTTCCCCACCACTTGGGCCACCTGCTGAAACGCCGCTTCTGCCGGCTGTCCTGCCGCGCTTTTCACAGCCGCCTCTGCCTTTACATACACCGATTGATCCAACGGCGGCGGCGGAATCCGATAGCCCTTTTGCGGATTGGACATCAGCGCCACCGCAATCATTCCGGGTACAATCACCAGTGCAGGAAAGAGCATCTTTGGGACGGCCGCCACCAGTGGTGTATTCCTTGCTGCCGTCATGTTCTTCGCGGCCATTGCCCGTTGAACCACCAGAAAGTTCGTGCACCAGTAACCGAAACTCAGCACAAACCCCAACCCAAATACCATCGCAAACCAGTCCACGCCCATCGGATTTTTCTCAGGCCCTGCCAACAACGGCTCCCATGCGCTCGTCCACGCATTGGCATTGTAAGTCGCATTGGTGCCGAGGTTCAGAGCCGCCGGATTGGCCGCCACTTGTTGCAAAGATTCTGTCATCTTGCCCCATCCCCCCACATCTTTAAGCCCGAGATACACCACCGGCGCGAAACCCAGCACAATCATGAAAAACTGCAGCACTTCCGTGTAAATCGCCGATGTCAAACCACCCTTCAACACATAGACCATCACCACCACCGAGCATATCCACAAACTCACGTTGTAATTCCATCCCAACAACTGATTCAACAATTTGGCCAGCGCATTCATGCTGATGCCCGATGCCAACAACGTCATCACCGCAAATGAAATCGAGTTCAGCGCGCGCACCCGCTCGTCAAACCGCATCTTCAAATACTCAGGCACACTTCGCGCCTTGGACCCGTAGTAAAACGGCATCATGAACACCGCCAAAAACACCATCGCCGGAATCGCGCCTACCCAGTAAAAATGGCTCGTGGCAATCCCATACTTGGCGCCGCTTGCCGCCATGCCCACCAACTCCAAGGCCCCTAAATTGGCCGAAATAAAGGCCAATCCTGTGACCCATGTGGGGATGGTCCGGCCTGTAATGAGAAAATCCCGGGAACTTTTCATGTAGCGCCGCAGGGCAAATCCAATGCCCAAAACGGCCGCGACATAGACCAGAAGAATGGCGTAATCAATGGCGCCGAGATTAATGTCGTGCATACAACCTGTGAATTGTTACTACGGGGCGATGAAAATAAAGTCAAATATCATTACAAAAAAATTTTCACCATTTTGCGCACAGAGCTGCCCAAAATCTGTATCCTCCTTCATGGCCCGTCCTTTCCTTTATTTTTCGCTGCGCTAAACTAACTGCGCATGAAATTCAGACGCATTCGCTGGTTTAAGGACGCTGTTGTCTTGACCGCCATGGCGGGGTGCACGGCGTTCCTGCATTCCGCAGAAAATGCTCCTGCTCCTTCTTCAACACCTCCCGTCCAAGTCATTGCCGTTACCAATTTGAACCCTCAAATTGCGTTTACTTACCGGCAAAAGCCGCTGGCTGCCCAAACTGCTTGGGCTTCCTTTCGCTTGGAGTTCCCTTCGCCTGTAGCGACGGACCTGCCTCAAAACAACACCGTCCTTGCCGATTTGTACGTCCCGGCTGATTGGAGTGCCGGTCAGGCCGGTCGTCCCGCGGTCATCTGTTTGCCCATCCTCAACGGCGATGAAGACCTCACTGCCATGATGTGCACCGTCCTAGCCTCCCGTGGCCTTGTTTCTGTCACCTTTACCCTTCCCTATTATGGCCCACGCGGTCCCGCTGAAGGACGTCGCGCCCTGGCCTCCAACCCCCGATTATTTCTCAGTGCCTTGGATCAGGCAGGAAAAGAAATCTCCCGCTTGGTGGATCTTTTGCAGACACGCCCCGAGGTGAATCCCAACAATATCGGTATTGCCGGCATCAGCTTGGGCGGAATCATGTCTGCCACCGCTGCAGGCGTGGACTCACGCTTCCATCGGGCCATGTTGATGTTGGCGGGTGGCGATTTGACCACAATGATTCATCACGCACGCGAAACCAGGCCCCTCGGCCGAATGATTCAAAACCTTCCACCTGATGAGCGCGCTTCGGTGGAAAAACAACTTTTGGCGTTTGACCCTTTGACGCATGCACAAGCCTTGCGCGAACGTGCCCAAAAAGGACGTGTTCTCATGCTCAATGCCGCGCAAGACGAAGTCATCCCACGCGAATGTACCGAAAAATTGGCCAGCGCCTTGGGTCTCTCGAACAAGGTCATTTGGTTCGAAGGATTGGGACACTATACCGCTTTAGCCGAACTGCCCCGTGCCCTGAGAACCATGGCCGATTTCTTCGCTGCGGACCTGCCCTCCGAGGTGCAACGTCAGCGAAAAGCTCCAGCTATCATTACCACCAACAATTATCATCGCTTGATGGGCGTGCTCCAACAAGTCGTCACCATGGCCACCATACCACCACAGACCGGCCGATGCCATTATGTCGAAGGCGAACTTACAGGCGTGGATCCTTCCGGCCGCTCCCTCAGCGGCAGCGGGCGTATCGTCATCGGTCACGGGCCGCGTTTTTCTTTTCACATGGCCGCTCCCGGATTGGGAGAATGGATGGCGGGCCATAATGAATTTCCTTGGCTGAAAATGCCGATGCCGCAACAAGACTCGCTTTTCGTTGGCACAGCAGGGCAGGGGAATAGCTCCGACTGGACCTCATGGTTCGATCCTCAAAACCGCATGAAACTTTCCTTGCTCCAAGGACTGGCCGCCACACTCACCATGGCGCCGGATTTATTGCAACGCTGGGTCACAGCCGAGGTTGATGCCAACGGTTGGTTGTGCGTTACCCCCAAGGAAGAGCGGTATCGCGATGCATCCCTGCGCATTAAATTTCAACCAGACGGCATCACGCCCGAAGAAATCCAAGGTGAAGTCCAAGGCTACGATATTACCTTTTCGGTACTGGGCTGGCAGACCAATACTTTGGCCGCCGACCCATTGTTTGCGCCTCCCCCTGAACTGTCCAAACAAGTCGTGGACGGTGAGGGGTTAAGCCGCGACTTTGCCGGTATCCTCAACTACTTGGGGGACCAGGTAAAGGTTGGCAAACAGGCCGCCACTACCACCAACAACATCCCGTTGCCACGCCTTTCTCCTGCCGACTTCATCCAACGTTATCGAAACTTGAAATAAGGATGAGCAAGGTATTTTCCCTTGTGCCATCTCCCTTCGCCGTCTAGGTTGAAATCATGCTTAAACTCGAACGAGTTTCCAAGGCATATCCGGGACCGGATGGCACTCCGGCGGTTGTGGTGTTAAGGGAGGTGGACTTGGAGTTGCCTCCCGCGTCCACCGTTGCGATCGTGGGGCCCAGCGGTTGCGGCAAAAGCACACTCCTCAACTTAATGGGTACCCTTGACCAGCCGGACTCGGGCCACATCTGGTTGGAAGGGCGCAATTTGTCCCACCTTAACCCCACCGAATTGGCCGAGGTTCGCAACCGGCGCATCGGTTTCATCTTTCAAGCACACCATCTGTTGCCTCATTGCACCGTGTGGGAAAATGTTCTGATACCCGTATTGGCTCAGGGGCAAGTCACGCCTGACGCTACTGAACGCGCCCGCCGTCTGCTTAAAAGAGTGGGGTTGGGAGAACGTCTTGGGCATTTGCCCGGTCAACTCAGCGGCGGTGAACGCCAAAGAGTGGCCGTCGTCCGAGCCCTGATCAATCGACCTGCTCTCCTTTTGGCCGATGAACCCACCGGTGCCCTTGATCGCCGCAATGCTGCCGAATTGGGCGAACTTTTAGTCCAGCTCAACCGCGAGGAAAAAGTCACCCTTGTCGTCGTCACTCATGCCTTGGACCTCGCCCGCCAAATGGGCCGTGTCCTCGAATTGCGTGATGGACAATTGTCGGAGATCGCCTCATGACGCTTTGGTCACTTGTCAAACGCAGCCTGCGGTTTCATTGGCGCGCCCATGTCGGTGTGGTGGCGGGCGTCATGGTGGCCACCGCCGCCCTCACGGGAGCGCTCTTGGTTGGTGATTCCGTCCGCGCCAGCTTGCGGGAAATGGCCCTTGCTCGTTTGGGACGCATTGAATTCGCCATGGACGCCGGCGACCGTCTGGTCCGCGTGGAGGCTGCCACCAATTTACAAAAGGCCCTGGCAAGACCAGTTGCACCGGCTCTTCTGTTGCCCGGCATGGCTTCCTCCGAAGACCAGCGTGGGCGTGCCAACCGCATTCAAGTCCTGGGCGCTGACAGGCGTTTCTGGCAACTCGCCAACCTGGAACCCACTTGGCAAGATGTTCCCCGCGATGCCGTTCTTCTCAACCGTGCCCTCGCCGCCCAACTCCAAATTCAGCGCACGGGCCAGGTTGTGGTGCTCCGTTTTAAAAAACCATCCGCCATTGCGCGTGAAGCTACACTTGCCACCAAGAGCGATACAGACGTCGCATGGCGCCTTTTAGTCGCCGGCATTGTGGACGATGACCATCTGGGGCGATTCAGCCTTCGTGCCAATCAAACCACCCCTTACAATGCATGGGTCAACCTTACCCAACTACAGGCATTGGTCGAGCAAACCAACCGCGTCAACCTGCTCTTGATTGGTCAGGCAGAAACAACCAATGACCGGCAACTTGATGCCACGGTTGTGCAGGGGCTTTGGCGCAATACATGGCAGCTTGAAGATGCTCAGTTGCACCTGCGCTTTTTGCCCCATGTCCCTGCCATTGAACTATTGACCGATCGCGTCTTCATAGACCCTCCCGTGGCGCGTGTGATGTTGCAATATCAAACCAACGGCCAGCCCATCCTGACTTACGTAGCCAATTTGCTTCGCGCAGGCGAAAAGGCCACGCCGTACAGTATGGTGGCCGCACTGCCGCCGTCCCTCTTACCTGTCCCACTCGGTACCAATGAGATAATCATCAACTCCTGGCTTGCCGAGGATTTGGGAATTGGCCCGGGGGCAACCTTGGCCATCAGTTATTATCAAGTGGACGCCGGGACCACCTTGATTGAGCGCACCAATGTCTTTTCCGTTCGCTCTGTCGTGCCCATGGACTCACCTTTGTGCGACCGCACCTTCATGCCCGAATTTCCCGGCATCGCCGAGGCCGAAAGCACCAGCGATTGGGATGCTGGATTCCCTTTGGTTCATCGCATTCGTCCCAAAGATGATCAATATTGGCGTCAATATCGCGGCACCCCGAAGGCATTTGTCAGCTTGGAAACCGGCCAAAAAATGTGGGGCAACCGCTACGGTCAAATGACCGCCATCCGCTGGCCTGTCGCCTCGCAAGAAACTGCATCAAAGCTCCAATCCACCTTGGCAGAAATTTTCAAACAGCATCTTGCCCCGGAAGAATTAAGTCTGCGATTTGAACCAGTCCGCGCTCAAGCCCTTGCGGCTGCCGGTGGCGCTCAGGATTTTGGCGGTCTTTTTATCGGGTTCAGCCTCTTTTTAATCGCTGCCGCCCTCATTTTGACCGCGCTATTATTCCGTTTTGGCGTCGAACAACGCATGTCAGAGGCCGGCTTGCTCCTGGCCGTGGGATTCTTGCCGCGTCGCATGCAAACGTTGTTTTTGGGAGAAGCGTTTGGGCTGGCTTTGGTGGGGGCGTGTCTTGGTTTGCTCGGCGGTGTCCTTTATGCAAAGGTCATTTTGACCGGCCTGACCACCGTTTGGCGCGATGCCACCGGCCTGACCTCACTTGATTTTGCCGTGACTCCGCTCAGCCTGGCCATCGGACTGGTTGCCAGCGCATTGGCGGCGGTTGGATCTTGTTGGCTTGTCCTGCGGCAGTTGGGACGTCAAACCGCCGTAGCCCTATTGTCCGCTCAATGGGGCACCAACATTCATCTCACTAAAGGTGCTCCGTGGCTTTCATTACTCGCCCTGGCACTGGCCATTCTCCTTGCGCTTGGCGCTGTTGCCAGTGGCCGAACCACCGACCCCGGCTTGTTTTTCGGCTCCGGAGTCCTGTTGTTGTCCGGTTTAATCGGTATTTCACGCTGGGGCTTGAGTTGGTGGTTGCGCAGACCTGCAGGTGACAAACCGATTCAACTTGCCCCCTTGCTGCTACGCGGCTGTGCACGAAGACGCAACCGCAGCGTCGCCACCATCAGCCTGCTCGCTTGCGGGAGTTTTGTGGTAGCCGCCATTGGCGTCTTCCGTCTGGACGCCCTGCGGCAGGCTGAAAACCCACGATCCGGCACCGGTGGATTTGCCTTGGTGGCCGAATCCACTTTGCCCATCCTCCGCGACATCAACCTGCCGGAGGGCCGTGACTTTTACAGCTTGAACGACTCCGATCTAAAGGATACCAAAATTGTCCCATTCCGCGTGCGCGACGGCGACGACGCCAGTTGCCTCAATTTGAACCAAGCCCAACGCCCGCGTGTGCTCGGAGTTCAACCTGAGCTCTTGGCGGTACGTTTTACCTTCGTCCGGTTGGAGCCTAAAAACAAACCTCCCGAACCGTGGCTCCTTTTGCGTCGCGAAATCTGCCGTCAATTCCTCCCCGATTTGCAACCCGATGAAGTCCCTGCCATCGGAGACGCAGCCTCCATTCAATGGGCATTAAAATCACGCGTCGGCGATTCCTTGGAGTACCTTGACGAACAGGGGCGCCCCTTCAAACTTCGGCTGGTTGCTGCAGTTGGCGGGTCTCTCCTGCAAGGTCTTATCATTATTGATGAGGACGAATTTCGCCAACGTTTCCCCGGCGAAAGTGGCCACCGATTCTTTCTTGTGGACATCACCCGCTCGGGAGACGAGCGCACCCGCCGCACCCGCGAAGTCGCTGGCTCGTTGATGCAAGCGCTCCAGAATGCCGGATTTGAGGCCACACCTGCCGTCCAGCGACTCGAACAATTTAATGCTGTTCAGAATACCTATCTGAACACTTTTCAAGCCCTTGGTGGGTTGGGGTTGCTATTGGGCACTGCCGGCCTGGCCGTGGTAGTCCTCCGCAACGTCTTGGAGCGCCGGGCCGAATTGGCCGTGCTCCTTGCAGTCGGGTTTACACCAGCGCAGCTTCCCAAATGGGTCTTGGCCGAACATTTGATTCTACTGCTTGGCGGTTTAATCGTTGGAATCCTTGCTGCAGGCATGGCTGTGGCTCCTGCATTGCTCTCACCGGGAACCCAAGTACCTCTGCGCTCCTTGGGCTGGACTCTGTTGGGAATTGGAATCGGAGGCCTTTTTTGGACTTGGTTGGCGGCACGCATGGCTGTCCGTGGACCCCTTTTGACGGCCCTGCGAAATGAATAAGCCGAATCACTGACGCCTGCTTAGAAGAGCTAATGAAATCCACTACTTAAGAATTTCTGTTTTTCACCGTTGACGTGATTGCGCGTTAAGGCAAATTTAACCGCGGCTGTGCGGTGTATATTCACCAAACTCCGCATGGGAGATGGATGAAAGCACCGCTCCCCCCGAAGTTGAACGCCGAGGCCTGGCACACCCCACAGGCTAAGCGTCAAAAACTATGGGCTCTCCGAGCCATTAAAATGTTGCTCGGAAACAGCTCGCCAAACCGGCATTCCTTTTTTAGAAGGTGCCGGCTGAATTGAGAACAAATGAGCATGCCAACGACAAGTGAATCGGCAGAGAACCAACAACGGAATCTGCCCGGGCCTCAGGGTTTGTATGACCCGCAGTATGAACACGATGCCTGCGGGGTGGGATTTGTGGTGCACGTCAAAGGCCATCGCTCGCATGAAATCGTCGAGCAGGCCCTGCAAATCTTGATTAATCTGCGGCACCGCGGCGCCTGTGGTTGCGAAGACAACACCGGTGACGGAGCCGGCATTTTGGTTCAAATGCCCCACGAATTCCTTGCCGAAGTTTGTGCTGAAGCCGGAATCCAGTTGCCAGCCCCCGGGCACTACGGCGCGGGTAATGTCTTTCTCCCCACAGACCCTGCTCAACGCCAGCGCGCACGCGAACGTTGCGAGCAAATCATACGCGAAGAAGGCCAGCAATTCCTTGGGTGGCGTCGTGTTCCCGTTAATAATGGCTCTTTGGGGGCCACCGCCAAGGCCGGGGAACCCATCGTCGAACAACTTTACATCGGCCGCTCGGACACCTTGAAGGACCCCATGGCCTTCGAGCGCAAACTCTATGTTATTCGCCGCCGCATGGAAAACGCCATCCGCTACGGCACCCCCGGTGGCAGTTCCTTTTACGTTTGCAGCCTGTCCTATAAAACACTCGTTTACAAGGGCATGCTGATGTCCGAACAGTTGGGCGAATACTATCCCGAGCTGGCAGACCCCGCGTTTAAGTCGGCCCTCGCCTTGGTCCACTCCCGCTTCAGCACCAACACCTTCCCCAGTTGGGACCGGGCCCACCCTTACCGTTACATCAGCCACAACGGCGAAATCAACACCCTCCGCGGCAACATCAATTGGATGCATGCACGACAGTCCATGATGGAGTCCGAGGTCTTTGGGGAAGATTTGAAAAAACTCCTCCCCATCATCTGCCAGGATGGCAGTGATTCGGCCATGTTCGATAACTGCCTCGAACTCCTCGTGCTGGCCGGCCGCCCCCTCCCTCACGCCGTCATGATGATGATTCCGGAGCCGTGGCAAAATCACGAAACCATGGACCCGGAAAAGCGCGCTTTTTATGAATATCACCGTTGCTTGATGGAACCTTGGGATGGCCCGGCCTCTATTTCCTTCACCGACGGCATACGCATCGGCGCCGTCCTCGACCGCAACGGCCTTAGACCATCGCGCTACTACGTCACCACTGACGACTTGGTCATCATGGCCTCCGAGGTGGGGGTCTTGAACATCCCACCTGAGCGCGTCTTGATGAAGGGCCGCTTGCAACCCGGGCGCATGCTTTTGGTGGATACCGAACTGGGACGATTGGTCTCCGACGAAGAAATCAAGCGGCAAATCGCCACTGCTTATCCCTATCAGCAGTGGCTTGACAAACACCTCGTCAAATTGGACGACCTTCCCGCGGCACCCCCGCCGCCCGAACCCGATCACCAGAGCATTTTGCAGCGCCAAGTAGCCTTCGGTTACACGTTTGAAGACGAGCGCTTCATCCTTGCTCCCATGGCCAAGGATGGTGTGGAACCGCTCGGCTCGATGGGCACCGATACACCCTTGGCCGTCCTGAGCAATAAACCTCAATTGCTTTACAATTACTTCAAGCAATTGTTTGCCCAGGTCACCAACCCGCCCATTGATTACCTGCGGGAGGCCATTGTCACCGCCACAGACACCACCCTTGGCTCAGAACGCAACCTCCTCCGTGCCGAACCCGGTAGCTGCCACTTTATCTGGCTTCCAACTCCGATCGTGGACAACGATGAATTGGCCCAGATAAAAAACCTTAACAGCCACGGTTTCAAATCCATCATCCTCCCGATCCTTTACCCTGTGGCCGAAGGCGGACCAGGTTTGGCTCGTGCTGTGGATGACCTCTGCCGCAAAGCCGAAAAAGCCATCCAAGATGGCTACAATGTCCTCATCCTTTCCGACCGCGGTATTGACCGTGACAACGCTGCCATTCCGGCCTTGTTGGCTGTCTCAGGTCTTCATCATTACCTGATCCGTGAAGGCTTGCGCACCCGCGCCAGCCTGGTATTGGAGTCGGGTGAGCCACGGGAAGTTCATCATTTCGCGCTTCTCATCGGTTACGGTGTCAGCGCCATCAATCCTTATCTGGCCTTCGAGACCTTGGACGACATGATTCGCGATGGTCTCCTCGAAGGAGTGGACCACGAAAAAGCCGTCAAGAATTACATCAAGGCCGTCGTCAAAGGTGTCCTCAAGGTCATCTCCAAGATGGGCATTTCGACCATCCAGAGCTACCGCGGCGCGCAGATCTTCGAAGCTATCGGCCTCAGCCAGGCCTTCGTGGACAAGTACTTTACCTGGACGGCTTCTCGTATCGAAGGCATCGGTCTTGATGAAGTGGCCGAAGAAGTCCGCCTGCGACACACCCGCGCCTTCCCGCCCATCCCTGTCAATGACTATACATTGGATCCGGGCGGCCAATACCAATGGCGCAATGATGGGGAATTCCACCTGTTCAATCCCGTCACCGTTCATAAACTTCAGCAGGCCGTCCGCAACAACAGTTTCGAACTGTTCAAGGAATATTCCGCCGCTGTCAATCAGCAGGCCAAGAACCTTTGCACCCTGCGCGGACTGTTCAGCTTCAAGTTTGCCCCGCACATCGTGCCCTTGGATGAAGTGGAACCCATCGAGTCCATCATGCGACGTTTCAAGAGCGGCGCCATGTCCTATGGTTCCATCAGCCAGGAGGCTCACGAAACCCTCGCCATTGCAATGAACCGCATTGGCGGCAAAAGTAATACTGGGGAAGGCGGCGAGGACCCCGCGCGTTACATCCCGCTTCCCAACGGCGATTCCAAAAACAGCGCCATCAAGCAAGTTGCCTCCGGCCGCTTCGGCGTCACCAGCCTTTACTTGGTCAACGCCAAAGAACTCCAAATCAAAATGGCTCAGGGCGCCAAGCCGGGCGAAGGTGGTCAATTGCCGGGGCACAAGGTCTATCCTTGGATTGCCAAGACCCGCCATGCGACCCCCGGCGTGGGACTCATCTCTCCGCCTCCGCATCACGACATCTATTCCATTGAAGATTTGGCCCAACTCATTTACGACCTCAAAAATGCCAACCACAAGGCGCGCATCAGCGTCAAGCTCGTGGCCGAAGTGGGCGTCGGCACTGTTGCCGCGGGCGTTGCCAAGGCCCATGCCGACGTTGTTCTGATCAGCGGTCACGACGGCGGCACGGGTGCGTCCCCGCTTACTTCAATCAAACACGCCGGCGGCCCTTGGGAACTAGGCCTCGCAGAAACACATCAAACCCTCGTCCTCAACGGCCTCCGCAGTCGTATCGCTGTCGAGGTGGATGGGCAGCTCAAAACCGGCCGCGATGTCGTCATTGGCGCTTTGTTGGGAGCCGAAGAGTTTGGCTTCGCCACTGCACCCCTCGTCAGCATGGGCTGCATCATGATGCGCGTTTGCCACAAGAACACCTGTCCGGTTGGCGTGGCCACCCAGGACCCGCGCCTCCGCAAAAACTTCACCGGCAAACCGGAATACGTGGTCAATTTCATGCGCTTCGTTGCCATGGAAGTCCGCGAATTGATGGCTCAACTCGGTTTCCGCACCTTCGATGAAATGGTCGGTCGCGTGGACCGCCTCGAAGTCAAGCGCGCCGTGGACCACTGGAAAGCCCGTGGATTGGATTTTTCACGCCTTTTCCATCAATCCAAGGTGGCTGCCGACCACGAACGCTATTGCCAGATTCCTCAAAACCACGGCCTCGAACAAAGCATGGATTACCAGATGCTCCTGCGCCTGTGCGAACCGGCCCTGACCAAAGGCGAAAAAGTCCGTGCTGTCATCCCTATCCGCAACAGCAACCGTGCGGTCGGCACCATGTTGGGAAGCGAAGTTACACGTCGCTATGGAGCTGAAGCGCTCCCCGATGACACCATTCACCTTCATTTCAAAGGCTCCGCCGGCCAGAGCTTCGGCGCCTTCATGCCCAAAGGTATTACCTTCGAACTTGAAGGCGACGCCAACGACTATGTCGGCAAGGGACTTTCAGGAGCCCGTTTGGTGGTTTATCCGCCCAAGGGCTCCATTTTCAAACCCGAGGAAAACATCATCATTGGCAACGTCGCCCTCTACGGCGCCACCAGCGGTGAGTTGTTTGTCTGTGGCGTCGCGGGTGAACGCTTTGCCGTCCGCAACAGCGGCGCCGTTGCCGTGGTGGAGGGAATCGGTGATCACGGCTGCGAATACATGACAGGCGGTTTGGTGGTGGTCCTCGGTCAAACCGGCCGCAACTTCGCCGCTGGTATGTCCGGCGGCGTTGCCTACGTGCTGGACGACGGCAGCCCCTTCCAACGCACGTGCAACCGCGAAATGGTCTCGCTCCTCACCCCGGAAGAGGAGGATTTGGAGACCATCCGCACGCTCATCAAGCGTCACGTCGAATTGACCCGCAGCCCGCGGGGACAGGTCATCTTGGACCAATGGAACCACTACGCCCCCAAATTCATCAAGGTCCTCCCCAACGACTATGCCCGTGTGCTCAAAGCCATGCGCAAAGTCAAAGAAGCCGGCCTCACCGGCGAGGAGGCCGTCATGGCCGCCTTTGAAGAAAACATTCGTGACGTGGCCCGCGTGGGCGGCGGCTGATGTCCCCCTTCACCTCATGGGCAGACAACAACCTTTACCAACACATTCGATTCATCATGGGTAAGCCGACTGGATTCCTTGAATTCGCACGGGAACTGCCACCCGAAATTCCCCCACTGGAGCGCATCCGCAACTGGGATGAGTTTCATCTGCCGTTTCCTGAGGAAAAATTGCGCCGTCAAGGCGCCCGCTGCATGGATTGCGGCACACCTTACTGCCACACCGGCATGTTATTGGCCGGCATGGCCTCCGGTTGCCCCATCAACAATCTCATTCCCGAATGGAATGACCTCGTTTATCGCGGCCTTTGGAAAGAGGCCCTCCAGCGCCTGCACAAAACCAATAATTTCCCTGAATTTACCGGGCGCGTCTGTCCCGCTCCATGCGAGGGAGCCTGCGTTCTCGGCATTATTGAGCCCCCCGTCACCATCAAAAGCATTGAATGCGCCATCGCGGACAAAGGCTTTGAAATGGGGTGGATTACCCCTGACCCACCGGCTCGGCGCACGGGCAAGAAAGTCGCCGTCGTGGGTTCCGGCCCCGCCGGCCTCGCCGCCGCCGCCCAATTGAACAAAGCCGGTCACACCGTCACTGTTTTCGAGCGAGCCGACCGGATCGGCGGCCTCTTGATGTATGGCATCCCCAACATGAAGCTCGATAAACGCGTGGTCCAGCGCCGCGTGGACTTGATGGCACGCGAAGGCATCAGCTTCGTCACTAATACAGAAGTCGGCGTAAACTATCCTGCTGAAAAATTGTTGCGCGAGTTTGATGCAGTCGTGCTTTGTTGTGGTGCTACCAAGCCCCGTGACCTTCCCATCGAAGGCCGCCAACTCAAGGGCGTTCACTTCGCCATGGAATTTCTCACCGCCAACACACGCAGCCTCCTCAATTCCCATCATCAAGATGGACAATTCCTTTCCGCCCGCGACAAGGATGTCATCGTCATCGGCGGCGGCGACACCGGCACTGATTGCGTCGGCACCGCCATCCGTCAAGGCTGCAAAAGTGTTTTACAATTGGAAATCTTGCCGCGGCCTCTGGACCAGCGGCCCCCGGACAACCCCTGGCCCCAATGGCCCAAGACCTTCAAAGTGGACTACGGTCAGGAAGAAGCCGCCGCTCTCACGGGCGAAGACCCGCGCAAATTCCGCATCACCGCCACCAAGTTCTTGGGCGACGAACAAGGTGCCGTCCGCGGCGTTCGCACCGTATTGGTGGACTGGAAAAAAGATGAACAAGGCCGCATGATGCCCCAGCCCATTCCGGGCACCGAACACACCTACCCCGCCCAGATGGTCTTGCTCGCCATGGGCTTTCTGGGACCCGAAGACACCCTCATTCAACAACTCGGCCTTGAGCGCGATGCCCGCTCCAACGTCAAAGCTGAGCACGGCAAATACGCCACCAACGTCCGCGGCGTTTTCGCCGCCGGCGATATGCGCCGGGGTCAAAGCCTCGTCGTCTGGGCCATTAACGAGGGACGCGGAGCAGCGCGAGAGTGCGATCGCTATCTCATGGGCCAAACGTTTCTGCCCTGAGCCATCGGTTGCCTGAATCTTTGCATTCCCACTACCGCTTGTTGTTAGGCGGTAGAGGCGCTCCTTTAACCGGCAGTCGAAGCCGTTGCCACAACCACTCCAATCCCTTGGCTTTGGCCAGCCCATGCAGGGATTGCAGTACTTCATCCCCATTGTTGAGGCCCGTTTGCATCCAATCCTCAACTTGCAATTGATAATATCCCTGGCTTCCAGCCTGCCGAAGACTGCTGTATCTCAGCCGCCCCAGACTCAAAACCAGCGTCTCAATCCCCGCAAATTCCAAGCCCTGCCGTTTTTCAACCCCGGCAGCGGGCCGGTTGGTAGTCGCCTTCATCAGTTGCTCACGCACCGCTTCGAGATTCAAGCGCCCGTCTGCTCCCTCCACTACATGCAGCTCGGCTATGTTCATCCGCAACACCTTGAACCGAAGTTGCCGCCGCAACAAAGCCCCGCGGTCATATTCCACCCACAGTTCAGGCACACTTAGGCACGGTGAGCCTCCATAACTGGCCGTATTGTAAAGCAGCACATGCTCCAGCCGCAGTGTTGGCCGCAGCCATCCTACCTCCATGGACCCTATGCTCGCATGCAGTCCCGTCCACTCCTCCAGCCGCTTCTCTGTCATTTCTTTGGATAATTGATCCATCATAAGCCACAACCCAAGCAGCAGGAGCAGCAGAATTACCAGCCCCCTGAAACACCACCGCATGAGCCATCGTATCATCGCAGCAACAAATCTTCGGGCCGGACATCCAGACATTCATCATGATCTTCCCACACCACCGCCGGGTAAATCGTCAGAAGTTGCGGCAATATTTCCCGGTGAAGCTGCAGCATTAATTCACAGGCCATCTCAAAGGCTCTGTCCAACTCGTCCTCATAATTCGGCACGCGCCTTTGTTGGTCCGGATTCCAATGAGCGACTTGATGTACAGGTGTATAGGCTTGGCTCCACAGGTAAATGGCTTGCACCAGCGGCGCCGGCAGCTCGTCCAAAGTCACCGCCGTTTCCCCGCAATGTATGCAGAGCAACCCCGTTTCGGCAATGTCCCGCGTAAATAACGGCACTAATGGCGCTCGACAGCAGGGAGCCTCCGCATAAGGGGCAGGGCGGTTGCTCAGCCTTTTGAGCCAAATCTGCCGTTCATGCGCAACCATCCCCGCCACCCGGTACGCGCTTACCAGCGGATGCGACGCCCGCCAGATTTTGCCCGTGAGCTGACCCAGCGTTTGCGCCATCCACCGCGCCAGCGTCAAATCATCAAATTCTCGGAAGACCAACCCGTACTCTTGCCATAGTTGGTCCAGTGCAGCATCGTCGTGTGCTTGCATCAAACTGATGATGGACGCGACATCCCAAAACTCAAGCCTCCAATTCACTCGGCACGCTCTATATCTTAATTACCTTCCAAACGGCGCATTTCAGTTTTTGAGCAGACGGAGGGGAGGGGGAGGTGGTAGAAGGGCGGCATGAATACAAAATGCATGACGGGTACTGTTTGTTCGTGTGGTCGGCCGCATGGTCCGGCTTCGTTGCCGG
>Ga0209381_1000447_pt1 | contig 101033 bp, 98 predicted proteins | sample DewCreD2012metaG_FD_184111 | JGI IMG/M metagenome (GOLD analysis project Ga0209381, IMG submission 184111) | Hot spring sediment bacterial and archeal communities from British Columbia, Canada, to study Microbial Dark Matter (Phase II) - Dewar... ... | reverse complement strand
GGGGGGCGTCTCGTCAATGTGTTTCGCCCCTTCGGGGCTTGCATTTTTTTGGATGAACGCCCCGTCCCGGGGCTTCGCCCCGGGCTATGATCTTTCGCCCCTTCGGGGCTTGATGTGTATTTGCATGGGCGGATGTTTCGCCCCTTCGGGGCGAGCGCACCGCCCGGAACCCATCGCCCCCCGACGCGCCGAACGCCCCGCCCCCAACGGCCACCGCTCCGAAGGGGCACAGCATCCCAGCCCAGGGCGTAGCCCTGGGACCGGGGCCAGCCTCCCTTTACCCATCCCCACGCCCCGAAGGGGCACAGCATGTCAGCCCAGGGCGTAGCCCTGGGCGCTGGGATCCGGGAACCGGCACCCCCCGCCTGAAACCCCACGCCCCGAAGGGGCACAGCATCCCAGCCCAGGGCGAAGCCCTGGGACCGGGGCCAGCCCATTTTTCCCAATTCCCAAGCCCCGGAGGGGCGTAACACGCCCCCCGATGAGTCATCCGAACGTGCCGGAGGGTTGTCTCGTCAATGTGTTTCGCCCCTTCGGGGCTTGCATTTTTTTGGGTGAACGCCCCGTCCCGGGGCTTCGCCCCGGGCTATGATCTTTCGCCCCTTCGGGGCTTGATGTGTATTTTGCATGGGCGCCCGAACCCGGGGCTTTGCCCCGGGCTATGATGTTTCGCCCCTTCGGGGCGATCACCGCCCGGAACTCATCGCCCCCCGACGCGGCCACCGCCCCCAACGGCCACCGCCCCGAAGGGGCATAGCATCCCAGCCCAGAGCGTAGCCCTGGGACCGGGGCCGGCCTCCCTTTACCCATCCCCACGCCCCGAAGGGGCACAGCATCCCAGCCCAGGGCGTAGCCCTGGGACCGGGGCCGGCCCATTTTTCCCAATTCCCAAGCCCCGGAGGGGCGTAACACGCCTCCCGATGAATCATCCGAACGTGACCGAGGGGGGCGTCTCGTCAATGTGTTTCGCCCCTTCGGGGCTTGCATTTTTTCGGGTGAACGCCCCGTCCCGGGGCTTCGCCCCGGGCTATGATGTTTCGCCCCTTCGGGGCTTGATGTGTATTTTGCATGGGCGTCCGAACCCGGGGCTTCGCCCCGGGCTATGATGTTTCGCCCCTTCGGGGCGATCACACCGCCCGGAACCCATCGCCCCCAACGGCCACCACCCCGAAGCGGCATAGCATCCCAGCCTAGGGCGAAGCCCTGGGACCGGGGCCGGCCTCCCTTTACCCGTCCCCACGCCCCGAAGGGGCATAGCATCCCAGCCCAGGGCGTAGCCCTGGGTCTGGGAAACGGCACCCCACCGCCTTCTGTCCCGAGAAACACCCCCTGCACGGCTATAATTTTTTGAGAGCCTCGCGGGCTTCTTCCGCCCGCATGTAGATGTGCGGCGCCACGCCGCGCTTGGCCAGAGCGTCCCCCAGTTTCATGCGTAAAAACGCGCTGGTGGTATAGCGCGTCACCCCCGTGTAGTAATGATCCACCAAATACTTCACCATATCCGTATAAGGGTCTACCACGTCCGGGAAAATCGTGAAATTATCGTAATTGACGATGGCATAAACCCGATGTCCCAAAGGCTTGAGAATCTTTTCCACCGCTTCCCGTATGGTTTCCACTTCTTCCAGCGTCTTTACGCTGAAGCCTTCAAAATTGACGAAGAAGAGATTTTCCTTGGGATCGTACACAAGCCGCTCTTCCAAGGGCAGGGACAGCAGATCTGTCTTGAGATCCATGGGCTCGTCCCAAAAGATGCGGTCGTCCATGAGGCGTGGTGTGCCTCGAATCACGGGCACAAAATCCATGTGGGCCAGAATATCCCGTTCCAGGTCCACCCCGGGAGCAATCTCCATCAGTTCCATGCCTTGGTCGGTGAGGGCAAAAACGCAGCGTTCGGTCACATACAGGACCGACTTTTTGCGCTGTCGGGCGTAGCCGCCGCTGAAGGTCACGTGCTCGACCTGCGAGACGAATTTTTTCGACGCCCCCTCCTGAAGAATCCGCAAGGCGCCGTCTTCCACCACGGCTTTGAACCCGCCGGCCGTAAAAGTTCCCATGAAAACCACTTTCTTGGCGTTCTGGCTGATGTTGATAAATCCTCCGGCTCCGGCGATTTTGGGCCCGAATTTACTCACATTGACATTGCCTTGCGCATCCGCCTGCGCCATCCCCAGAAACGCAATGTCCAGCCCGCCGCCGTCGTAAAAATCGAATTGGGCCGTCTGGTCGATCACCGCATCGGTATTGACGGCGGCCCCGAAATTCAGTCCTCCGGCGGGCATGCCGCCGATCACTCCGGGTTCGGCCGTCAGAGTCAAGTATTCCAGGATTTTTTCCTCCACGGCCACATTGGCCACCCCTTCCGGCATGCCGATGCCCAGGTTGACCACGCTGTTGGCCTTGAGCTCAAAGGCGGCTCGGCGTGCAATGATTTTCCTTTCATCGAGAGGAATGGAAGGCACGGTGGTCATGGGCACGCGGATCTCGCAGGAAAACGCCGGATTGTAGGGTGCGGCGAAGGTTTGCCAATGGTTTTCCGGGGACGCCACCACAATGCAATCCACGAGAATGCCGGGAATCTTGACCTGGCGGGCGTTGAGTGTCCCGCGTTCGGCAATGCGTTCCACCTGAGCGATGACAAAGCCGCCGCTGTTGTGCGCCGCCGTGGCCAAAGACAAGGTTTCCAGGGTCAACGCTTCCCGCTCCATGGTGATGTTGCCTTCGGTGTCGGCCGTCGTCCCCCGAATGATGGCCACATGGATGGGGAAAGTCTTGTAGGCCAGGATTTCCTCGCCGTCGATGACCATGAGTTCCACAAGGTCCTCGGTGGTCCTGGCGTTGAGTTTTCCGCCGCCGTTTCTGGGGTCCACAAAGGTGCCCAGGCCCACGGTGGTCAGCGTGCGCGGTTTTTTGGCGGCGATGTCCCGGTACATGTGGGTGATGACGCCCTGAGGCAGGTTGTACGCCTCGATCTTGTTTTCCATGGCCAGCCGCTGCAGCTTGGGCACCAGGCCCCAATGCCCTCCGACGACGCGCTTGATGAGGCCTTCATGGCCCAAATGGTTCAAGCCGCGCTCCTTCCCGTCGCCTTGGCCGGCGGCATAGAGGAGCGTCAAGTTCCTGGGTTTTCCCGTTTCCAGAAACCGTTTCTCCAGGGCGATGGCCACTTCTTCGGCGAATCCCGTGCCCACGAATCCTCCGGTGGCCACGGTATCCCCGTCACGAATCACCTGGACGGCTTCCTGAGCGCTGACAATTTTCCCCTTGCGGGTTCGCTGCGGCGGGTAAGGCGACAAAAAGGGATGGGTTCCCGAAACAATGGCATCCGTCATGACGACTCCTTCTTTTAGAAATTCTTCAAAACACTTGCCGGGTGATGCCCCAGAAGACCTCCAGTGGGTGGCATCGACGGCGATCATGCCCTGCAGCGGTCATCATAGGCAACTTAGACGGCTTCGGCCCCACAGCAGTGATAGAATCGATTAACGGCCAAGCACAGAAGGCGCTTTCTAAACCTTCAGTCCATACCGTGCCAAAAAAGCCCGCAAAGCCTCGGGGTCGCGATAGCAATGCGAAGGCATGCCGAGAGAGCGGGCGGCTTCCACGTTTTCCGGCGTATCATCCACAAAGAGGGCGCGCTGCGGCGCGACACCGAGCCGCTCCAGCGTGATGCGGTAGGCTTGAGGAAAAGGTTTTCTAACGCCCTCTTCGGCGGAACAAAAAACCACGTCGAAAAGATGCCATAGGCCCCACCGCTTGAGCCACCCGTCAAGACCTTTCGGGGCGTTGGAAAGGACCGCCAGGGGCACGTGGCCGTGAAGGCGCCGAATCATGGCCAGGACCGGCTCGTTGGGCCGTTCGTCCGCTTCGTAACGGGCTCGAAAAGCCGCTACGGCCTCGGCGGTGCGCAACCCCAGCCGTGGCCCCACCTCGGCCCAGTAGGCATCCAGCGAACGACGGCCCACAAGGGTTTCCTCCCACGCCGGATCATCGAACATGATCCGGTTGATGCTTCCGGGCTCCAGCCGCAAATCTTCCTCGTAGCGCCGAAAAAGCGCCAGGGGTTTCGGGGCGGAAATGACCCGGCCGAAGTCCAAAACCACGGCGCGTCCGTCGTCCATGTGGTTGTCATCCTGTTCCGAAGACCTTAAATTACCCAGCAACCGCCTGGTCAAAGAATCCGGCCGAACCCGGAGCCTTGCGTGCCGTCCGAAGGCGGCGCGGCCCCTATCCAGACACCAGGCGGCGATTTTATGGACACGGGAGTCATCGAAATGACTCGAGAGACGTCGAGGGCCCACGTGCGGCCCAATCCCGCCGGAACCCTTGTCCTCATGGGCTCCGGCGAATTGTCGCCCAGCATGGTGGAAGTGCATAAGGCGCTGGTGCGACAGTGCGGCCCAAAGCCTTCGGCTTTCTTTATCGATACGCCGGCGGGATTTCAACTGAATGTGGACGACATTTCCCGGCGTGCGCAGCAGTATTTTGAAACCCACGTGGGGCACCGGCTGGAGGTGGCCTCTTTGAGATCCCGCCAGGACATGGAAACCGTGGAAGGGCACCGCACCCTGCGCGCGCTGCAGTCGGCCGATTACATCCTCATGGGGCCCGGCAGTCCCACTTATGCCGTGCGCCAGTGGATCGACTCCCCCCTTCCGGATATTTTCAGAGGCTGCCTGCAAAACGGCGGGGTCATCTGCGCGGCCAGCGCCGCCGCCCTCACCGTGGGGTGGAAAACGCTTCCCGTCTACGAAATCTATAAAGTCGGCGCCGAACTGCACTGGGTGGACGGGATCGATCTTCTGGGCCCATGGGGCGCCCGCCTCGTCATCGTTCCCCACTGGAACAACGCCGAAGGGGGAACCCATGACACGCGATTCTGCTACATGGGCGAAGCCCGCTTCACGGCACTCCAAAACCTGCTTCCCGACGACGTCACCGTTGTGGGAATCGACGAACACACCGCCCTGATCCTGGACTTTGCCAAAGACCGGGCCTCGGTGCGCGGCGTGGGCACCGTGACGGTGCAGACCCCTCCCGAGGGCCTCGGTCGCACGCCGAACCGGCAGATCTTTTCCTCCGGCGAAACCTTTCCGTTGGGCCTCTTGTGGCCCCGGAACGCCGATTCGGCAGCCGCCGGTGCCATGCCTGAAAGCCCCTCGGCAACCGAAATGCCATCCCCTGAAGAGGACTTCGCACCAAGCCACGCTTTCCATTCGGGCGGCACTGCAGACTTTTGGGATGAAATTCGAAGCCTGGAAACAATTCTTGAAAGAGGGCTCGCCGAGCGCAACCCCGATGACGTGGCCCGGTCCCTGCTGGATTTGGACCGCCTCCTGTGGCAGGCTCTGCAGCACGGTGCCGCTCCCGAAGACATTTCCCAAGGGCGGGAAGTCCTTCGCGAATGGATCGTTTCGGCGGCCCAAAGCGCCGCCCTCTCTTTGCAGGAAACCCGCCGGGTTCTTTCCCCTCTGGTGGACGATGTGGTGGCGCTTCGAGAGCGGTTTCGCCGGGAACGCCAGTGGAGCCAGGCCGATGCGCTGCGTGAGGTGCTTGCGGCCCACCATGTCCTTGTGGAGGATACGCCCACGGGACCGCGGTGGCGCTGGGCCACCGACTGAGGACACGGGCATGGTGGAAGTGACCGACCGACTGGATTCCCTGTGGGGGCTCTGGGAGAGCCGACGAGAAGGGCTTCTCAGGTGGGATACCCTTTTTGTTCTGCCGCCGTGGATTCAGGCCTGGAAGGAGACCCTCGGGGCCAATGAGACGCTGTGTATTCTTGTGGCCCATGATGCTGCAGGGCCCAGCGGTGTGCTGCCGCTTGTTCGACACGGCGATTCGGCCGTCTTTGCCGGGGATCCGGATGTGTGCGACTACTTCGACGCCGTGACGGCCCCAGGCCGAGAAGAAGCCGCATGCCGGGCGTTTCTTCAGGGCTTTTGGCAGCAGGGGTTGGAATCTTTGGATCTTGGGCCGCTGCGCCCCCAGTCCACCCTCTTGACCCACTTGGTACCCCTCTGCCACGAAGCGGGCTGCGCGGTGGACGTCAGCCGAACGGACGTTACGGTGGATATGGCCCTTCCGGATTCCTGGGAGGCTTATCTTTCAACTCTTTCAGGCAAACAGCGCCATGAGGTGCGCCGAAAGCTGCGCCGACTGGAAGAGGCCGGCCCGGTTTCTTTCCACACCGTCACCGAACCGGAAAAGACGGATGAAGCTCTGGATCGGTTTTTTCGCCTGTTTCAAAGCAACCGTGAGGACAAAGCGCGGTTTCTCACAGAAGCCATGAGGCGCTATTTTCGGGCTTTGTGCCGAGGCATGAGCCGCCACGGCATGCTGCGCCTGTGTTTCTTGGACCTGAACGGCATGCCGGCCGCCGCCGCCCTTTGTTTCGATGACGGCGAAACGGTTTACCTTTATAACAACGGCTACGATGCCGCCTACGCTCACGTGAGCGTCGGGCTGGTAAACAAGATCTTGACCATTAAAGATGCCGTGGAACGGGGACGGCGCCGCTATGAGTTTTTGCGCGGCGACGAGACCTACAAGCTGCGGCTGGGCGGGCAGGACGTGCCCTTGTATCGCGTGCGGATCATGGGGCGGGCCGGAGCGACCCATCGGCATCCGGCACGGAATGGGGAATCGTAAGCGCGTATGGGTTCACGGCCCATGGATTTTCCAAAGGGAAAAGGTCCGCTGCGGATTGCCCTCATCTGCGCCCATTCCCATCCTCTGGGCCCTCTGGGGCGCAGGGACACGGGCGGCATGAGTGTCTACATTCGAGAAATGTCCCGGGCTTTGGCTTCTATGGGACATCACGTGGATCTTTTCGTCGGGGACGGGTCTTCCGAGGATGGCCGGCAAGGCCCGCTGAACGTGAAGGAGAGCCTGCAGGCATACTTCGGCCCCAATGTTCATTGGGTCTCCGTCCCCTGCGGCACCGTGGCGCGGGAAACGCCGGAAGATCAGATGCGAACGGCTCAAGCCTTCAGCCGGGCCGTGGTGCAGACGCGCAACAGCGCAGGGCGCCCTTTTGATGTGGTTTTCAGTCATTATTGGCTCTCCGGCCTTGCGGGAATCCATGCGGCGCATCTTTTGGGTTTGCCCCATGCCGTCATGTTTCACACGCTTTCCGCTCTGAAAACGGCCGCCTTGGGCCGTGCCGTCGACGCTCCCTGCCGCCTCTGCGCGGAAAGGCTTGTGGCCGCCCAAAGCCACCGCGTGATTGCGGCCACCGACCGGGAAAGGGAAGCCCTGGGGACGTACTACGCCGTGCCCCAGCGGCGCGTGGCGGTGGTGCCCTGCGGCGTCGACGTGCATCTTTTTCGGCCTGCATGCCGGCTCACGGCGCGCTCACGCCTCGGGCTTTCTCAAGATGCCCTGGTTTTTCTCTTCGTGGGACGCCTCGATCCGGTCAAGGGGTTGGATCGGGTGGTGGACGCCTTCTCCAGGCTGCCTCGATCCATCCCCGCCCGACTCGTGGTTGTGGGCGGCGACCCCGCGGAAGAGCCCCTCATGCACGCCTTTCGGCATCGAAGTGAGCCCCGGGATCTCGGCGAACGGGTCGTCTTTTCGGGGCGAGTGGAACAGCATCGGCTGCGGGAATGGTATGCCGCCGCGGATGCTTTGGTGATCGCCTCCCACTACGAAAGCTTTTGTCTCGTGGCCCTGGAAGCCTTGGCTTCGGGCCTTGCCGTCATCGGGCCTTCCGTGGGTGCTCTGCCCGAGCTGCTCTCTCAGCCCGAAGCCGGCATTCTTCTCAGGGACAACACCCCGGAAGAAATCCTTCGCGGGATGCTGGCGTTCCGGCAGCGGTGGCCCCACGAGACCCCGGCCGCGGCGGCGCGGCGACGCGCCCTCGCGCAGCGCTATACGTGGGATGCCGCGGCACGGCGTCTCGTGACCCATTTCTCTCACATGATCGACGAACACCTTCGTCAATGGGCAGCACAAAGGATGGCACCCCATGGATTCGGTGGACGCTCTGATTATTGCCGCACATCCGGACGACCCTGAATTCGGCGCCGCGGGCACCGTGGCCAAATGGACTCGGCAAGGCCAAAGCGTGGCCTACGTCATCTGCACGGACGGCGAAAAAGGAAGCAACGACAGGACCGTCGATCCTAAAGAACTGGCTCGAATCCGCCAAGAAGAACAACGGGCCGCGGCTCGGGTTCTCGGTGTGCGCGAGGTGGTTTTCCTTCATTACCCGGACCAGGGTTTGGAAGAGACGCCGGAATTTCGAAAAGAGATCGTGCGGTGGATTCGGCGGTTCAAACCAAGGATCGTGCTCTCCTCCGATCCCTATCGGCGGTACCTGTGGCACCGGGACCACCGCATCGTGGGGCAGGTCGTCATGGACGCCCTTTTTCCATACGCCCGCGACCATTTGGCGTATCCCGACCTCTTGGCCGAAGGGTTCGAACCCCACAAAGTCAAAGAGGCGTGGTTTTGGGCGGCGGAAGACATCAACCACCGGGAAGACATCAGCGACACCTTCGATGTCAAGATCGCCGCTTTGCAGTGCCACGCCAGCCAGTGGAACGCCCATCCCGTGCGGGACATCCGCGTGTGGGTGGAAGAGCGGTTTCGAAAAATGGCGGAAGGCACCCCCTTCGCCTATGCGGAAGGCTTTCACCGCGTGGTTTTACCCGATTGATCTACGCCTTCCAGACCACGTCCCCGCACAAATTCTGCGGATATCCTCGGGCACGAAACGCCTGGTAGGCGGCCCTTTCGTAACCCACATTGGTCGGGGGCCCATGGCCGGGAAAAACCACCACGGCGTCGGGAAGCGTGAAGATTTTCCGCTCGAGGGAGTCCACAATCTGTCGAAAGGCGGCAGGGCTGTCCGTGTGGCCCGGCCCGTTGGGAAACAGGGTGTCTCCGGAAAACAGGACGTTCCCGAAAAGAAGGCAGACGCTTCCCGGGGTGTGCCCGGGGGTGTGAAGGACCTGGAGCCTGAGCGCCCCCACGGAGACGTCCCGGCCGTCTTCCAGAAAGCCATTCGGCGGCAAGGGAAGGCGGGGGGCATCCAGAGCGTGGGCGAGCACAGGAACGGGGACTTTTTCCAGGAAGGCCCGTAGCCCTGCGGTATGGTCGCCATGGCCGTGGGTAAGGACGATTGCCTGGGGCGGCACATCGCATCCTACCGTGGCAACCCCTTCGGGAGCGTCGATGCACAGGGCCCGCCGGGTCCTGCGGCACACCACCTGGTAGGCGTTCACGCCGTAGGGGCCCAGGGTGTATCGAACCACCACGGCTTCCCCCAAGGACAGCACCACCCCGTCTTTTAGAACCATGACGCCCCCTTGCGCGGTCGTGCAAAAACCCCGCGGACGATCGTGACCCCAACACCCCTTAAACCGATTCGGGCAACAGCGGCAGGCCATCCAACGCGGGCGTCAGCTCCGCAAGAATCTTTCCCACGGCGTCCGCCATCTCTTCCCGGGGATAAAACGATATCGCCCCCGTCTTGCGCACCTTGACTTCGTAGGTTCCCTGTTTCAATCCCCGCTGGCTCACCACCACCCGCACGGGAATGCCCAGAAGATCGGCGTCTTTCAGCTTCACGCCGGGGGATTCGTCCCGGTCGTCGTAGAGCACGTCCCATCGCGTCCGAAATTCTTCATACAGGCTTTCCGCCGCCCCATCCACTTCGGCGCTCTTGCCCAGCGTCGTGAGGATCACCTGGAACGGGGCGATGGTCACCGGCCAGATAATGCCCGCCTCATCGTGCCATTGTTCCACAGCCGACGCCATGAGCCGTTCCACGCCGATGCCGTAACAGCCCATGACCACTCGATGATTGTCGCCGTCGGCCCCGAGATAGGTCACATCCATGGTGTCAGGCGCCGTGTATTTGGTGCCCAACTTAAAGGTGTGCCCCAGTTCGATGCCGCGACGGATTTCCAGCCGCCCCGATCGGCACACGGCGCAGGCGTCGCCCGGACGCACCTCGGCGATGTCCGCCTGGTCTTTCACAAGGAAGTCCCGACCCGGCAACACGTTCTTGCAATGAACATCCACGGCGTTGCCGCCGGCGATGTAGAGGGTGCGGTCGCCCACGGAGGTATCGACGACCACCCGAACGGCCGGGTCCTTCACGCCGACCGGGGACAAAAAGCCGCCGTGCAGCCCGTGGCGCTCCAAGAGATCCTCGGAAGCCATGTCCAAACGCACGGCCTTCAGGTGGTTGGTGAGCTTGGTGGGAGAGACGGCGAAATCGCCGCGAACGACCCCGAGAACCAGGCGTCCGTCGGCTTCATAGGCCACCGTCTTGAGAAAATGCTGTTCGGTGGTTTGGAAGAAATCCATGAGCTGGGCGATGGTTTTGACGCCGGGCGTGGGCACCTTTTCCATGGCCGGCGGATCGGCCGGAAGATCTTCCACAGGCGGCTTGATTCCCACGGCTTTTTCCGTATTGGCCCGATAGTCGCACTGGGTGCAGACCACAAATTGGTCCTCGCCGTGAGGCGACTCCAGCATGAACTCATGAGAACCCGTGCCGCCCATGATGCCCGTATCCGCTTCAATGGGAACGGCGTTGAGGCCGCAGCGTGCGAAAACGCGAAGATAGGCATTATAAATCCTCGGATAATACCGGTCCAGATCCTCGAAATCGGGGTGAAAACTATACGCGTCCTTCATCTGGAATTCGCGCACCCGCAGCAGCCCCGCCCGCGGCCGCGCCTCGTCCCGAATCTTGGTTTGGATCTGGTAGAGCATCACGGGCAAATCCCGATACGAGCGCAGGAACTTCTTGGCGATGTCCGTGATGATCTCTTCGTGGGTCATGGCCAGAACGAATTCCCGCTGCCGTCGATCCCGGATTCGAAAGAGCTCCTGCCCGATGTCGAAATAGCGCTTGGTCGCTTTCCACAATTCCGCGGGGTTCAACACGGGCATGGTCACTTCGAGACCGTCAATGCCGTCCATTTCCTCACGGATGATCCGCTTCACCTTTTCCGCCACGCGATGCCCCAGGGGTAAAAGCGAATAAATGCCGGCCGCCGCCGGGTAGATGTAGGATCCCCGAAGCAGCAAAATGTGGGACGGTGTTTCCGCTTCCTTGGGCACTTCGTACTGCGTGTGGATAAAAGAACGGCTATAGCGCATGGGCGGAACCTCCTTTCGGGGCGGCTGATGACTTTCCGTTATTTATTAAGGCGTTAGACATTACCACGGGAGACGTTCTCCTCACAACCCGAAAACACCGGATGCACTTGGGACTTGGCCGAGGCTTCGTGACTTGATATGAGGAGGCTGCGCCGGGCAAAGGCCAAAAACGGCACGCGTGAGGCCCTTGCCCTCGTCTTGTTCTTTAAGGAAAAAAGGAGCTTGGCGAATGCCCGATCAAAAATCCCTCGAACCGACGAACGCCGAGGCTCAGTCCCCGGCATCCTGGTCTGCGCCTGTCTTTCGTGACAACGTCTTGGGCTACGTGCAGGATTTGATGCGCAATCCCGAAAACCGGGTGCCTCCGGAACGCGTGGTCCTTCAGTTGACCCAGGATCCGGATTTTCAGACCGTCTTGAAGAGCTGGGAGTCCCTGAACGGCGCGGACCGCGTCGCCGCTTGGAAAAAGGTGCTCGCCCTGGCCGAACACCATGCCCGCGAAGTCCTGCCGGCATGCCTCATGTGCGGGGAATGCTGCCGCATGGGAAGCCCCACCCTGCACCTGGAAGATCTGGAACTGCTCCAAAAAGGGGCCATCCCGTGGGAAGCGGTCTATACTTTGCGGCGCGGCGAACCCGTCCATTCGCCCTTTAAGAAGGACCTCTTTTTCCTGCTGGACGAACGCATCAAGGTTCGGGAAAAGCCCGGGACGACAGAATGCCTGTTCTTGGACGGCCAAACCCAGCGGTGCCGCATCTATGCGGACCGCCCCCTTCAATGCCGCGCCCAAGCCTGCTGGGATTCGGCGCCGGCCCAAGACCTGAGCACCCAGCCTTATCTCACCCGACGCGATATCTTCAAGGACGTGGAACTGGTCATGGACATCATGGCCGAACACGACCGGCGCTGCCGCTTCGATCAGCTGGTCGCCGCCTTCAAAGAAATGGAAGCGTCGAAAGGCGCCACGGTGGATAAGGTGCTGCATCTTTTGGCCTATGAAGAGCATTTTCGAACGTTCATGGGGGAAAAACTGGGAATCCCGGACAAAGAGCTGGAATTGGTTTTCGGCCGAAGCTTCGTCGCCCTTCTGCCCCTTTTCGGCTGCGCCGTGAAAATCGAACCGGACGGCACTCGAGTGCTCGTCCCCGACAAGGGCGACACCGCGGGTTCGTCGACAAGTTGATGCGGCATGCAGGCCTCCTGGACCCCCGGGGATGCAGGGGATCCACGGGGGCGTGGGGCCGTCGCGGCGGAATCAGGCAAAGGGATTTGAGCGGATGCCGTTTTTTTTCATCACCGTGTCCGCAACCCGGCGGACATCGCCGAGGCATCAACGTCCTTGGGGATGCGTCGCGGCACACCGGCATCCGCCGGCACGTTTTTCTTCCACAATTTTTTCCAGGATGGTGGACCGTCCGTTCTCCAGCACGTCGCGTTGGATGTCCGATGCGGTGTATCGAAAGCAATAACAGATCAAATCGTCCATTCCCATCTCCTCCTTGATCGGCGCTTGGGTGCCTCCGTAGGGGGAAACATTTCCTGTGTCCCTAACGAAACAGTGTGTAGCACACCTGATCGCCCACTTTGGTCGCCTTGGCCAGTTCCAGGTGGCGCAGCACGGCAAAGTCGGCTCGAAAATCGCTTTCTTCGACACCGAGCGCTTTCAAGAGCGTTTCCAAGGGAAGAGGCCCGTTCTCTTCGAGAAGCTTAAGGATCCTTTTCTGGCGTTCGGTGAGCCCCGCCCGGCCTTCCCCGGTCTTTTTGGCACTGTAGACGGCCCATGGGTCACACACCTTCGGCACCGCCATGCGATCGAGATAACAGTCTTCGCACACCACCTGTCCCGCCAATTCATAACGGTCGTCATCGGCGGCCAAAGCCGCTCCGCACCGCGCACATCGCGTCATGACGCAGTCCTCCTTTGGTATCGCCGCATTTTTTCTTGCTCGCGGGCTATCCCTGGCACAATCCTGCCGGAAGCCGCGACCATCGAATCCTTGACCGAAAAAGTGGAATTTTTTATCAAGCTTTTTCGCCTTCGATCCGATCATTGTTTCGAATCGTCCCAAAAAAATTAAGACTTTCTTGGGCGGAAGGGAACGTCGCCGATGCTTCGCACACGCAGTTTTTTGATCTTCCTGGGGGTGACCATTTTCTTGGCCGTCTCGGCCCTGGTGATCGCCCGCTACACATTGGTCTATCAGCTCGATCGGCTGGAGAAACGGGCGGCCGAAGAAGTTTTGCGCACCATACGGGCCGGGCTCGACATCGAGCTTCGCAAGCTGGTGCGGACGACCTCCGACTGGGCTTTTTGGGACCTCTCCACGGGGTCCGTCACCGTGAGTGTGCGACGGGTCCATTTGGAAGCCCCGAAGGTCGGCTATGAAACCATCCCCCCCGGCCGATACATTGCCGTTCGGGTCCAAGATACGGGCAAAGGTATCCCGGAAAAGGATCTTCCGCACATTTTCGAACCGTTTTACACGAACAAAAAGATGGGCCAAAGCGGCACGGGCCTGGGCATGACCATCATCTGGCATGCCGTCAAAGATATGCAGGGTTATATCGACGTCGCCAGCCGCCCCGACCACGGCACAACCTTTACCGTGTACCTGCCCGAAATGGAACCGCCGAACCACGCACAGTCTCTGCCTGCCCATCACGGCATCCCCAGAGGTTCGGGGGAGCGAATCCTGGTGGTCGAGGACATGGAAGATCAAAGAGTCCTGGTCAAGGCTCTGCTGACGGATTTAGGCTACCGGGTGGAAACGGCCGCAAACAGCCGGGAAGCGCTCCAACGGGTTACGGCGGACCGTTTCGATGCCCTCGTTCTCGATATGATCCTCGAAGAGGATGGCCTGGACGGTGCCGCCGTGTACCGCGAAGTGCTCAAGGTGAACCCTGACCAGAAGGCCTTGGTGGTCAGCGGCGACGTCTCGGCCGATCGCGTCGCCGCCGTCACCGCTCTCGGGGTCTCCCATTTTGTGTCCAAGCCGTACACGGTAGAAAAACTGGCCTCCGCCCTCCACGCCGTGCTCCATGAAGACGAGCAAAAACCCATATGCCTGTGAGAGCGCCTTCCGCTGCGACAGCTCAGCCGGCTTTCGGTCCATTGGGGGCTCCGGCCAAAGATTCCAGGGCCAGAAGGAGGGCCTGCGTGCCCTTTCGGCCGTGACCCTGGGCCTGGACCGCCACGTAAAGCTGATGCACCAAGGCCAGACCGGGAAGACTGAGGTTCATGCGCTGCGCTTCCTTGAGGGCGATGCCCATGTCCTTGATGAAGTGCTCCACATAGAAACCCGGCTCAAAGTCGCGCCGCATCATGCGCGGCACGAGGTTGGCCAAGGCCCAGCAGGCGGCGGCCCCGCTGCCGATACTTTGAAGGACTTTTTCCGGATCCAGACCCGCCCGCACCGCATACAGAAGGCTTTCACACACGCCGATCATGGTCCCCGCAATGACGATCTGGTTGGCCATCTTGGCGTGTTGGCCCGATCCGGCAGGACCCTGGTGGACGATGTTTTTGCCCAGGATTTCCAAAAGGGGGCGGACCGCTCGAAACGCCGCCGCATCGCCCCCCACCATGATGGAAAGGGTGGCCTGGCGGGCCCCCACATCGCCTCCCGACACGGGGGCATCCAGGGCGTAGGCGCCGCGACGGCGCGCCTCTTTCTCGATGGATTGGGCCAACCGCGGTTCCGTGGTGGTCATGTCCACAAGGATGGCCCCCTCTTGAACACCCGTGAAAATGCCGTCGGACCCGAAGTAGACCTCCCGGACATCGTCGGGAAAGCCCACCATGGTGACAACAACGTGGGAGGAGGCAGCCGCTTGGGCCGGGGAGTCCGCCCACCGAGCCCCGCTCTCGAGAAGCGGCCGGGCCTTGGCCCGAGTGCGGTTGAAAACCGTGACGGCGTAGCCGGCGGCTAAAAGGTGGCCGCACATGGCCGATCCCATGACGCCCGTGCCGATCCAGCCGATCTGTGTCCAGGTCGGGTCGCACACCCGCACCGACCCCTTTTCCAAGGCTTCCATGGCTCCTCCAATAGGGAAAATTTTCGCTCAGTCCAGGTCTCTCAGCCGACCGTGGGTCAGGGGAAACGGCGGGCCATTGGCCCTTTCCTCCCCAGACAAACGGGGCCCATGGGGAAGGTCTGTGACCTTTCGGCAGCCGTGCCTGAGGGCGGGGCGCCGGCGCGATCGAGTGGGCTCACCGTGACGCCCAACACACCGCGCTCTCCAGGCCATCCCCACGGAGCTTCGCCATGTAAAGTTCTGCCACTCCTGAAAGGACACGGTGGGGTTCGCTGCGCTCACCCCAACCTACAGGCATGTGACCGCCCGGCGTTGGTGGTGGTTGTGGTGTGTGTCGGGGTTCGCTGCGCTCACCCCAACCTCCCAGTGCTGCCCATCCAGTCCCAAAGGGCCGCGCGGTCATTTGTTCTCCGGGCGAACCCACGTGCCCGTGTCTTTGTAAGCCCGGGTGACGGCCTTGAGCCGATCACGCTGCTCCATAAAAAGGTCTTTCATGCTCTGCAGCCATTTGAGGTGCGCCACGGTGTCTTCCCGGGTGAGGAAAAGCGGGTGCTCTCCTCGAATCGTTTCCAAGGCAAAAGAGGCGCCGTTCCACCGGAGCGTTCCGTCGCTGCTGCAGGTCATGCACCGAATCCGGTGCACACCGGGACCGTTAGGGTCCGCCGGGGCAAGGAACCGGAAGGTGTCTCCGCCGCACAACGGACATCGCGGCGCCTTTGAATCGGGCACTTCGGCTCCGTGCTCCAAAGCCCGGGCCAATTTACGGGCGGCGGCGGGACCCTCATCGCCCAGCAGGACTTCTCCGGGAAGGGCTCCATACACCACCTCGGATCCTCGATGGTCGGCCAGAACGAGTTTAAGGAAACTGTCCACCACGAGCTTGGTGTAGCCTTCGAGCCCCGCCACTCCGGCGATGGCCACCCCCACGGCGGGCTTTCCCCAGAGGGCATCGATGTGAGCGTAAAAGCTCAAACCGCGATCCAACAGGCGCTTCAGACTGGCGTTGGCCCCGAGAAAATACGTGGGGGCGGCGACAACCAAGGCGTCGGCTCGAACCATTTCCTCCAAAACCAAGGCCAAATCGTCCTTTTGGACGCAGCGCATGGGCCCGAAAAGGCACTGGTAACAGGCCAGGCACGGCCGAATGTCCAGTTCGGGAAGCCTGACGAGCCGTAGATTCCAGGATCCTTCCAGACACCGATGGATTTCCTTGATGAAGATCTCACTGTTTCCAAACTTCCTGGGAGATGCCACGAGTCCCAACAGCGTTTGCATAAAATGATGCTCCTTTCCCTCGCACGTTCGATCCCGCACGGCGCCCCATGGCGAAAGGCCCCCGTTCCATCGGGTTCCCACCATAACGGGAAACCCGCGCCGAGGCAAACCAGGATCACGGCCTCGATGGCGTGCGGTCGTTGATCGAACGGATCGGGCCCGTTAAGATGAGACACTTTTCCTGCAACGTTAAGGAGTGGACGACATGGTGGAAAAAGTGATCATCATGGGGGCCGCCGGACGGGATTTTCATAATTTCAATATCTACTTTCGCCGTAATCCCCGGTACCGCGTCGTGGCCTTCACCGCCGCGCAGATCCCGGACATCGAAGGACGGCACTACCCCCCGGAACTGGCGGGACCCGAATACCCCGACGGCATCCCCATCTATGCCGAAGAAGACTTGGCGGCGCTCATCCGCGAACATCGCGTCGATCTTGTGGCCTTTTCCTACAGCGACGTGCCCCATGTGGAGGTCATGCACAAGGCGTCGCTGGTCATGGCCGAAGGGGCCGATTTCATCTTGATCGGAGCCACCTACACCATGCTGCGCTCGACCAAACCCGTCATTGCCGTGTGCGCGGTGCGCACCGGATGCGGCAAGTCCCAAACCACGCGCAAGGTGTGCGAAATCCTTCGATCTCGAAACGTACGCGTGGTGGCCGTGCGCCACCCCATGCCCTACGGCGATCTTCGGTCCCAAGTGGTGCAGCGGTTCGCCCGGTACGAGGATTTCGACCGGTTCCGGTGCACCATTGAAGAACGCGAAGAATACGAACCCTTGGTGGAACAAGGCATCACGGTCTACGCCGGGGTGGATTACGAAAAGATTCTCAGAGAGGCGGAAAAGGAAGCGGAGGTCATCGTCTGGGACGGAGGCAACAACGACACGCCCTTTTATTTTCCCGATGTGCACATCGTTTTGCTGGACCCGCACCGACCCGGCCATGAACGGCTCTATTACCCCGGGGAAACGAACCTTCGCATGGCCCACATCGCCATCATCAACAAGGTGGACACGGCGTCCGCCGAAGGCATCGAGCTCGTGCGGCGAAACCTTCGGGACGTGGCCCCCACGGCCGAAATTCTCATGGCCGAATCGCCCGTGATCGTCTCGAATCCCGAAAAGATTCGACATAAGCGCATCGCCGTGGTGGAAGACGGCCCCACCCTCACCCACGGGGAAATGCCCACCGGAGCCGGAATGATTGCGGCGAAGAAGTTTGGGGCAGCGGCGGTTGTGGACCCGAAGCCCTATGCTCGGGGAAGTCTTCGAGAAACCTACGCCCGCTACCCCCACATCGGGCCGGTGGTGCCGGCCATGGGCTACAGCCCGCGCCAGATCGCCGACCTGGAAGCCACTCTGAACGCCGTCCCGTGCGATCTCGTGCTTTTCGCCACACCGATTCAGCTCACCCGCGTCGTTTCCCTGAAACATGCCACGGTGCGCGTGCGCTACGAATACCGAGACCACGGCCAACCCACGCTGGAGGACGCCCTGAGCCGGCGCCTTCCCCGCGTGTTCGCAAAGGCAAAAGCGTAGGATCTCGCGCAAGAAGGAAAGCTGCGGGAGCGGCAAAGCTTTTTCCGCGGAAAACCATGCATCCCACCCGGGAGGAACCATGCCCCCTGTCTTCCCGCCCAAACCCGTTCTCCTCGTCGCCTTGGGCGGCAATGCCCTGATCCGCAAGGGCCAAAAGGGCACCATTCAGGAACAATTTGAAAACCTCAGAGTGCCCATGCGGCAAATCGCCCGGCTGACGGAGTCTTTTCGGATCGTCATCACCCACGGCAACGGGCCCCAAGTGGGAAACCTCATGCTTCAGCAGGAATGCTGCCCCGACGTGCCGCGCCTGCCTTTGGAAATCCTGGTGGCCCAAACCCAAGGACAGATCGGCTACATGATCGAATCCACCTTGGACAGCGAACTCATGGCCCTGGGAATCGTCACGCAAAAGTGCCTGGTGAGCCTCATCAGCTATGTGGTCGTGGACCCCAAAGACCCCGCCTTCGCCGATCCGTCCAAGCCCGTGGGTCCCGTGTACCCGGAAGAGGCGGTGGCGTCCCTGCCGTTTCCCGTAAAAAAGACGGCCAAGGGATACCGCCGCGTGGTGGCGTCCCCCAAGCCGGTGACCATCGTGGAACAACGCGAAATTCGGAAACTCATCGCCATGGATTTCATCGTCATCTGCTGCGGCGGCGGAGGCATTCCCGTGGTGCGGGAAGGACGCGGTTTTTGCGGCGTGGACGCCGTCATCGACAAGGATCTGGCCAGCGCCAAACTGGCCCGCCGGGTGGGGGTGGACCTGTTTGTCATTGTGACAGACGTGCCCGGCGTCTTTTTGGATTACGGCACACCTCGACAGCGCCTGCTAAGCCGGCTGAGCGCCGCCGAAGCCGAAACGTATCTGGCTCAGGGCCACTTCCCCGAAGGGTCCATGGGGCCTAAGGTGGAAGCCGCCGTGGAATTCGTCCGCGCCACCGGAAAGCGTGCCGCCATCGGGCCCATCGACGACATCACCGGAACCGTTTCCGGCTCCACCGGCACCCAAATCACCGTGTAGCGGAAAGTTGGGGTTCGCTGCGCTCACCCCAACCTACAGCCACCCCAACCGCCATTCACCCCAACCGCCATGGACATGGGTCCCGGGGCTCAGAGGGTCTTCTCGGTTCCGGCTTCGCGGCGCCGTAGGCCCCGTTCCACCGTGACGACGAAATCCTGCACGTTGGTGAGAAGCGATCGGGCGGTGAGCGAACCCCGATTGGCCAGTTTCTGCACGGCAAATTCGGACATGTCCACGGTGTAGAAAAACACCGGTCGGACCGTGCCGTCTTCCAGCACCCGGTACGACGGGGCCATGTTCCCGGTGGCGATGGCATGGAGCTGGGTGGCCAGGGCGACGATGGTCGTGGCGCGGCGCACCACGGCCCGCATGCGATCCTGAGCGGCATACACGTCGGCGACGACTTCCGGAAGGGGACCGTCGTCCCGAATGGATCCCGCCAGCACCACAGGAATGCCGCGCCGAACGGCCGCATGCATGATCCCGTCTGTGATCATCCCCGCCGCCACGGCGGCCTCGAGGGATCCCAAGGCGCGGACCCGATTGATGGCGTCCAAGTGATGGTAATGGCCCAGGGGCGCCAAGCGCTTGGAATAGATTTCCTGACCCAGAGCGGTCCCAAAGAGAGCCGCTTCCACATCGTGCACGGCCAGGGCGTTGCCGGCAAGAAGCCCGTGGACGTAGCCCCGATGAATCAGGGCGCAAAAGGCGTCCCGAGCGTCCCGGTCAAACACCAGGGCAGGCCCCAGGACCCACACGATGAACCCATGGTCCCGCTCATAGCGCAAAAGGTCATAGAATTCGTCGTAGTCGATGGAAAAGGACGTCTCCCGCGTGAGCCGGGTTCGAAAGGCGAATTTGTCCCCCCGGCCTTCGTCTTCGACGAAAGCCTCGGCATGCACGTAGATGCCGTCTTCGCCGTTTTCCCCCCGGCCGAGAGCCACCCGGTCTCCCACCTGCAAACGCCGAAATTCCACCACATCCAAAGCCCCGCCGGGGCGTTGCACAACGACGCAGTCCATGCGGGATTCCCGAAGAAGCTCCCAACGGCCGGGCTCCACATGGAAATACTCGGGAAAGATGGATGTGGCATGGTAGCCGTCCGGGGCCACCCCCGCGCGCTCCACCGGCGCGAAACGCACCAGAGGCGCATCCCGAAGCGGCGGGCTGGAAAAATCCGGAACCGTATAGCCGGGAAACCAAAACGCCATGGCACCCTCCCTTTGCGCGCCCACGGCGCGCCTTCACAACCCCACAACGACCTGGGAACCCGCCGGATTCGAGCAAGGATCCCCTGGCGAAACCCTCTGGGGACCGCTTGACAAGTTTTCGGCCGGCCTATAGAAACTGTGCATTCTGTGCATTGACTGAACCGATGAAAAACGGAGCCCGAATCATGGACATCCGCCGTCTGGAGGTTTTCTGCAAGGTTGTGGAAATGGGCAGCTTCACCAAAGCCGCCGAAGCGGTTCTGCTGTCGCAGCCGACCATCAGCGAGCACATCAAGACGTTGGAGGAGATGGTCGGCGAGCGGCTCGTGGACCGGCTCGGCCGCGAAGCCCTGCCCACGCCCGCCGGAAAGATTCTGTACCGATACGCCAAAAAGATCATTCAGATCAAGGACGAAGCCGTCCAGGCCATGGCCGCCTATCGGGGCGACCTGGCGGGGGAGCTGCACCTGGGGGCGAGCACCATTCCGGGAACGTACATCTTGCCGCGCCTCATCGGCCTTTTTAAGCAGCGGCACCCCGAGGTGCAGATCAGCATTCATATCGCCGGCACGAAGGACATCGCCGAAGCCGTGGCCGAAGGCCACCAGGAACTGGGCCTTGTGGGCTCCCAGTGGAAGGATCGGCGGTTGAGCTTTGAGAGGATCTTTTCCGACGAACTCGTCCTGGCCGTGCCCAAAGACCACCCGTGGACACGCGAAAGCGCCATCGCTTTGGAACGACTCGCTGAAGAACCCTTTATCGCGCGGCATCGGGGATCGGGCACCCGCATGGTCACCTACGAAATTCTGGAAAACGCCGGCTTTGACCCGGCACGCCTCAGAGTCGTCGCGGAAATGGGCACCACGGAAGCGGTTCGGCAAAGCATCAAGGCGGGAATCGGCGTCTCCATTCTGTCGCGACAGGCGGTGGCCGAGGACGTGGCCTACGGAACGCTCGCCGTGGTCCCCATTCAGGGGGTGGTTTTCCGGCGCCCCTTTTATCTGGTCAAACGCAAGGGACGTGAAGCCTCCCCTGTGTGCACGGCCTTTGAAGAACACCTGAGAACCCATAACCATGAAGCCGATTTTTCGGCGGCGCCTTTTCGGACCTATTGACGCCTTCGATGGTTCTCTCTCCCATCCATCCGGCTTTCCTATTTGTTTTTCTCCTGCGGTTTTCCTTAATCTTGCGCGGGTTTCGGCTTCGGCGGACCCCCGTGGAAAAACCCCGTGGGTTCAAGGGGTCTTTCCGGAACGGGTGAGCCGCCTGAACGCAGGGGTTCGGGCTTTTGGGGTGGATGCACCCCAAGGCCGATGCACAGGGCAGGAGGAGGGAGCGTCGATGCCAATGAAGAATCTGTTTGCGTCGCGGTGGGGCATTGTTCTGGTGGGGGCGGTCATCGGCATTCTCGCCCCGGTGCTGCAGAAATTGGGCAATCCGGGCAACATGGGCATCTGTGTGGCCTGTATGGAACGGGACATGGCGGGCGCCCTGGGCTTGCACCGCGCCGAAGTGGTCCAGTACATGCGGCCGGAAATCATCGGCTTCGTGCTGGGATCCCTCGTCGCCGCCTATCTTTTCAAGGAATTTCGGCCGCGCGTGGGATCCGCCCCCATCGTCCGGTTTGTCCTCGGGGTCTTTGCCATGATCGGCGCGCTGGTCTTTTTGGGCTGTCCGTGGCGGGCCATGCTGCGCCTTGCCGGAGGCGACGGGAATGCCATTCTCGGCCTTTTGGGTTTGGCTTTCGGCGTCTGGATCGGCACCCTTTTTCTCAAAAACGGCTACACCCTGGGAAGGACGCAATCGACCTACGCCTCCGTGGGCTGGATCCTTCCTTTGATCATGCTGGGGTTTTTGGCCCTGCTTTTCGTTTTCCCTCACGTTCCGGGAGAACCCAAGAGCGGCATCTTGTTCTACAGTGTCAAAGGTCCCGGCGCCATGCACGCTCCCGTGGCCGTCTCCCTTGCCGTGGGACTCCTCGTGGGCTTTCTGGCGCAAAGAAGCCGGTTTTGCACCATGGGAGCCCTTCGGGATCTCATCCTTTTTCGGCACACCCATCTTTTCAGCGGTTTTGTGAGCCTCATCGTCTTTGCCTTTCTCACCAACCTGATCCTGGGGCAGTTCAAGGCGGGCTTTGAAGGCCAGCCCGTGGCCCACACGCAGCATCTGTGGAATTTTGCGGGGATGGCCCTGGCCGGATTGGCCTTTGCTCTGGCGGGCGGCTGCCCCGGCCGACAGCTCTTTCTCGCCGGCGAAGGCGACGGCGATGCGGCCGTGTTCGTTTTGGGCATGATCGTCGGTGCCGCCTTTTCCCACAACTTCGGCCTGGCCAGTTCCCCTCAAGGCATCGGCCCCCATGGGATCGCGGGCTTGGTCGTCGGCTTTGCCGTGTGTCTTTTTATCGGCTTGACCATGCGAAAAAAGACGGCGTAAGGAGGATCACGATGGCGACAACTGTGGACGCTCGAGGGTTTTCGTGCCCGCAACCCGTACTCATGACCTTGGAAGCCATCAAGAAAGGATCGCCCCAGGATCTCATCGTTTTGGTGGATACGGATACATCCAGGGAAAACGTCATGCGCGCGGCCCAGAGCCAAGGCTATACCGTTCAGGAGGTGACGCCCGAAGGGGAAGGTTACCGCATTCACATCGTCAAAGGCTGATTGCGTTCATGTTCAGGTTTTTGAAAAAACGCGTGTCCCGAAAGGACGCCGCCCCTTCGGCGGCACCCGATCGGGGCATTCTTGTCTTTGAAAATACAAGTGACGTCATCCAGGCGGAAAAACGGCTGAAAGCGCACGGCTTTTCCATCGCCGTCAAGGGGCCGCCGCCCGAAATCCAAAAGGGGTGCGATCTCGTCATCGAATTTCCCCTCATGGAAAAACTCACCATCGAACGCCACCTGGAATCCGCCGGGCTGCAGCCGCTCGCCGTGGTCCCCGTGACGGCTCCGCTGCTGGAGCCCGTCAGCCTCTTTCACACGAAGGACTTCGGCCGGTATTTAATGGTTCGGGCCGCCAACATGAAAATCACGGTGGACAAGGACTCCTTGCGCATCGTGAACATTTCGGGAGGGGGCTGTCCCGACGTGCCCTATCTCGCCGATCGCCTCGTGGGGCAAAGCCTTCACGAGGCCCCTCAACCGAAAGACATCGGCCATACACTCTGCGGGTACGCTCTGCAGTTGGCCTACGAGGAGCTGTGCCGTCGATGCTTGCCGTAATCGGAACGGTTCCCGACCCCTCTTTCCCTCTGACCTACGGCTCAGCTCGGCTCAAGGACGGCGAGCTTTCCGTGGCCGGCATGAACGTTCCCATCGGCCGCGGCACACCCGCTTTGGCGGCCGCGGCCGTCGCCGCCGCGGAACGGCTTTCCTGCGGCGACGTTGTCGTTTTTGTTGTGGGGGATGTGGGCCGAGGCGACGGCAGCCGGGTGTTGTATCGATTCCTGGCCGAAAACCTGTCCCGGTTTTCCTTCGACGTCATGGTCTTTCATTACCTGCAGCCGGATGTGGACTGGCACAACAAGGTGCTCTTCGCCGTGGACGCCATGCCTCGACGGCCCGTGCTCATCGCCGATGCGGGCTTCATGTACGCCGCCAAGATGAGCGGCCAGGCTTCGGCCTACGACATCTTTACGCCTGATATCGGGGAAATGGCCTTTCTTGCCGACGAACGCGCCCCGCACCCCTTCTACACCCGGGGCTTCATTTTGCACGACACCCTCAGCGTGCCGGAGCTGGTGGCGAGAGCCTATGCCCACGACGATGCGCCCCGGCTGCTCGTGGTCAAGGGAGAAACGGATCATATCGCCGAAGCGGGGCGGATCGTGGCCACGGTTCGTGAGCCGATCTGGGAGGCCATGGAAGCCATCGGCGGCACCGGAGACACTCTGACCGGCATCCTCGGCGCTTTGTGCGCCTCGGGAAAAGATCCTCTTGACGCCTGCCGAACGGCCGCTCTAACAAACCGATGGATCGGCCGGCTTGCCCGTCCCACGCCGGCCACGCAGGTGGCGGAGCTCATTCCCGCCATCCCCGATGCGCTGGAACAGGGACATAAGTCCGTTGGTGCGGAGGACATGGGTGGATAAGAGCGAAAAGATTCGATTGACCGAAACCGTCACAGGGGCAGGGTGAGCATCCAAGCTGGCTCCGGGGGACCTGGACCGAGCCTTGTGCGGCATGCGTTTTCCCACGGACGACAACGTCCTGGTGGGGTTGGATCGGGCCGATGACGCGGGCGTGTACAAGGTCAGCGACGATCTGGCGCTCATCCAGACGGTGGATTTCTTCACCCCCATTGTGGACGACCCCTACTGGTTCGGGCAAATCGCCGCCGCCAACGCCCTGAGCGACGTTTACGCCATGGGGGGCGTGCCCAAAACGGCCATGAACCTGGTGGCCTTTCCCGCCAAAGACATGGGGCTGGACATCCTCAGGGCGATTATCCAAGGCGGCATCGATAAACTCACCGAAGCCGCCGTGGTGCTCATCGGGGGCCACAGCATCGAAGACAAGGAGCTGAAATACGGCCTTTCCGTCACAGGATTCATTCACCCCAAGCGCATCCTCACCAAGAAAAACCTCCAGGTGGGGGATCGCCTTATTCTCACGAAACCCCTGGGAACCGGCATCATCAACACGGCCATTAAGGCCCGCATGGCCTCGGAGCACCTCGTCGAACAGGTCACCCGCCTCATGGCGACGCTGAACCGCACCGCTTCGGAAATCATGACCCGCTTTGATATCCATGCCTGCACGGACATCACCGGCTTCGGGCTGCTCGGGCACCTGGCCGAAATGGTGGACGGTTCGGGGCGCAGCGTGACCCTCGAGGCCCATCGGGTGCCGGTTTTGCCCGAGGCCGAGGACTTCGCCGCCATGGGCCTCATTCCGGCCGGAGCGCACAAGAACCGGGAATTTCGCCGGTCCATGGTGGTCTTTGATCCCCGGGTGCCCCTCGCCCTTCAAGACATTTTCTTTGACCCGCAAACCTCAGGGGGACTGCTCATCAGTGCCCCATCCGCCCACGCCATGCCCCTTCTTCGCGCCCTGCACGACGCAGGCATTCCCGCCGCCGTCATTGGAGAAGTGGTGAGCGACCCCTCCGAACGCATCCACGTCGCCGCTTAGCAGCGTGATGGAAAAGAGGCGCGATTCAGGAAGACTCAACGGCTGTATGTGTATTCCCCTAGGACCTGGCATAAGGCTGAATGGTTTGTAACTCATTCAGAAAATGATAATGTTTTTGGTTGAATGTATAGAGAGGGACACCCAGGGAGAGTGCTGTCTGGGCAATGAGCACATCCAGCAAGCCTGCTCCATGGCTCAAATGATACATCAGAAAAAGTTCCAAGGCCCCGTCGCAGTCCGCGGGCAGTGGCCATACGACCCCGTATGGCATTAAGGCATGCTGCAACCGCTCCTGCTCTTCTTTATTCCGGCATCCCTGGATAAGTTCCATCACGACGTACCCTGGCAGGGCGATCTCTTTGTCTGGGTCTAAGGTATCAAACCACGCCACCGCAGGAGGGTATTGACGCAGCAGATCAATCATCACATCGCTATCCAGCAATATCATTGACCCTCTCCGCGTTGTTGGGCCCGCTCGCGTAATCGCCGCGCATATGCAATATTATCTTCAATGTCAGTTCGATCTTTCCACATGCCGATCAGCCCAGATTGACGCAACTGCCCAACGGTAACTCGGGTCTTGGTTCTCCTCTTCGCTGCGGAAGGCAAAACGATGACTTCGACGATGTCGCCGCGCTTGTAAGGTAAACCAGTGAGATGGATCTGGCCATCCATCACAATAATTTCCTCACGTCTTATTTGTACCATTTTGACTTCTCCTCGTCTCAAGGGCAGGTTTACCCATTTGATTGCCCGTGTGGCTTTCTTTCCACAACATTTTTTATCTTAAGAGGCCCCTAAAGTCGACCACGCTCTCGGTCAACCTGTTCGGTTTCCCGATGTTGGCCTTTGCGCGATACCTGAGGCGCCGCTTCCAACGCATGTTTTCTCCACAGGTTGATCTCGTTTCCACCCTCCTTATCGCCTGGTACCTCATTCTTTAATTTTATGGCTTAGCACTTTGGGCCGCTTTCAGGGTCCATCAATGTGCCGAAGGTTCCAAGCCGAGTGGGTCACGCCTTCGGGGTTCAGTAACCGCCCGCAAGGTGACGAGGGCGTTCGGGTAAAACCGAAAGGGTCGGCCAAAAGCCTTGGCACTCAAGGGCCTTTACGGCCATAAAGGCCTGCGCCGCTCTCTTCGCCAAGGGTGTTGACTTTTAAAGGCGAAAATGCAAATGAGTTGCATCAAAGGGCACTGGGCGCTTCCGTGGGCTTTTGCAGAACGGCTTTCAGGGTTTTGGGCAGGAGGCAAGCGATGCAACGGGGTCGGTTTTTTGCCATCATAATCGGCGCGTTGACCGTTTTGGGTTTGGATGTCGGCGTCGCCTGCGCGGGAGCGCTCAAGGTTTTTGTGACCCTTGCCCCCCAAAAGGAATTTGTGGAACGTTTGGGAGGAGACCGGGTTCAGGTGATGGTGCTTGTGCCTTCCGGGGCGGATCCGCACACCTTTGAGCCGTCCCCCGGGCAGATGAAGGCTCTGGCCGACGCTTCGCTCTTCTTTCCCATAGGCATTCCTTTTGAGAAAAAACTCATCCCCCGCATTGGATCCCTCAATCCTCAGCTGAAGATCGTCCCCATGGATCAAGGGCTGCCGAAAAGGTTTCTCACGGGGCATCAGCACGGCCGGGAGGAAGGGGGACGGGGCGAAAAAGAACACGCCCACGAAAAGGCCGAAGGGAACTCCCGAGAAGCTAAGGCTTCGGGCCATGAGCCCCATGTCCATGAAGACGGGGAACCGGATCCCCACGTGTGGTTGTCCCCGCCCTTGGTCATGGCCATGGCGCGAACGACGGTTCTGGCCCTCATGGCTGCAGACCCCGAAGACAGGGCCGGCTACGAGGCGCGCTATAAGCAATTTCTTTCCGATGTGGCGGCTCTGGACCTTGAAATTTTCAAGACATTTCAAGAGGCCAAACCCCCTCGTGCCTTCTATGTCTTCCACCCTTCGTGGGGCTATTTTGCCGACGCCTACGGGCTGGAACAGGTGGCCGTGGAGTCGGAAGGCAAGGAAGCCAAACCGGTGCACCTCAAGGAAATCATCACGTCGGCTCGGCGTGCGGGGGTGAAAACTCTGTTCGTTCAGCCGCAGTTTTCGACGCGTTCTGCGGAAATGGTGGCCAAGGAAATTGGCGCCCAACTGGAGGTCATCGACCCATTGGCCGAAAAGTGGATGGACAACCTGCGGCAGGTGAGTCGGCGGCTGCGTGAGGCCATGCCGTGACGGGAACGTTTCAAGAGAAGGTGGCGGTTCTTCAGGGCGTCACCTATGCTTACAACAGCCATCCCGTTTTGGAAAACGTGGATCTTACGGTCCACGCGGGCGATTTTGCGGCCGTCATCGGTCCCAACGGCGGCGGCAAGACCACCCTGTTGAAACTCCTTCTGGGCCTTCTGAAGCCCCAAAGGGGCACGGTGGCCCTATTCGAGGCGCCGCCCGGCAAGACGGCTCATCGGGTCGGCTACGTTCCCCAAGATGCGCATATGAACCGTTTTTTTCCTCTGACCGTTCTGGAAATGACCCTTATGGGCCGCCTCGGGCCCGGCCGCCTGTTCCGGGGGTATTCGGCCCGCGACGTCAAGGCCGCGGAAGAAGCTTTGGATCGCATGGAGATGCTGCCCTACCGCAGAGCCCGCCTGGATGAACTGAGCGGCGGGCAACGGCAACGGGTCTTTATTGCGCGAGCCTTGGCGTCGGAACCGGACGCGCTGTTTTTGGACGAACCGGCATCGGGAGTGGATTCGGCCGGCCAGAAGGACCTCTACAGTCATCTCAAGGAACTCAACGACCGCATGACCATTCTTGTGGTCACACACGATCTGTTGGTCTTGGCCACCTATGTCAAATCCGTCGTGTGCGTGAACCGATCGGTCATTCACCATGGGGCGCCGGAAGTCACCCACGACATGCTGCGGCTGGGCTACCAATGCCCGGTGGAACTGCTGGCCCACGGGCATTTGCCCCATCGCGTGCTTCCCTTGCATGGAGAGAAAGACCGTGGGTGAATGGCTTCAGCTGAGCTTTGTCCAAAACGCCCTGGCGGCGTGCGTTCTGGCGAGCCTTCTTTGTGGCATCGTGGGAACCTATGTGGTGGCCAACCGCATGGCCTATCTGGCCGGAGGAGTGGCCCACGCGGCTTACGGCGGTGTAGGGCTCGCCTTTTTTTTCAAGATTCCTCCCATGGTGGGCATTCTGGGATTCACATGGGCGGCCGCCACGATCATGGGCGCCTTATCGTTGCGGGAGCGCCATCGCTCTGATACCGTCATCAGTGTGCTGTGGGCTTTCGGGATGGCCTTCGGCGTCCTTTTGGTGGATCTCACCCCAGGCTATGGGGCCGATCTCATGAGTTACCTCTTCGGGAGCATCCTCACCGTCTCCCGCCCCTCTTTGGCCGCCATGGGCCTCTTGACGCTGGGGGTTCTTTTGTGCACCACCCTCTTTCACAAAGAACTGGTGGCCGTTTCCTACGACGAACACTTCGCCCGCGTACGCGGTCTTCCCGTAACGGCTTTTTACCTGACCTTGATCGGAACCATCGCTCTCACCGTTGTCGTCCTGGTCCGCGTGGTGGGCTTGATCCTGGTGATCGCCCTTTTGACCATCGCTCCCTACATCGCGGAAAAACACAGCCGATCCCTTCAAGGCATGATGTTTCGAGCCGTTCTTTACAACATCGTCTTCGGCATGATCGGTCTTGGGCTTTCCATTGCTTTGAACGTCACGTCCGGTGCGGCCATTATTTGTGTGGCCTCCGTCGGGTATTTTGTCTCGCTGGCCCTGGGGGCGTTGAAACAGAAACGTCGACATGAGCCTCCCCATGTGTGAGCGCTGCAACTACCAAAAAATCCTGGAAAAGGTGGGCATCAAACCCACAAAACATCGCCTGGCCGTTCTTCAGGTGCTGGGGACCGCTGCCCATCCGCTGACCGCCCAGGACGTTTTCGACGCCCTGCAGGCCTGCCGAACCATCAACCGCGTCACCGTCTACCGCATCCTCGAATCCCTCGTGGAAGGGGGCGTGGTGGACAAGATCAGCACCGGGGATCGAAGCTTTCGCTACGGGCTGGCTCCCAACGAAAACCATCCGCAGCACGCCCATTTCTACTGCCGCCTGTGCGGCCTCATGGCCTGTCTTCCCCCGGAAAGCCTTCCCCTGCCGTCCCGAAGCCCGTCGTCCGTGATGCCGGGCATCGTGGAAAAATACGAAATCCGCCTGGACGGCGTGTGCCACCAGTGCCGCCTGCGGCATTCCTAATTGACCGCTCTTCAGGCGTCATCGGCATTGTCGAAGGTTTTCAGATCGTCTGATCGGAACTATCTATTTGTCCCGCACCATTTGTCTTTTCTATGCTTTTTGGGACGTCGAACCCGGGGCGCCCGGTCCCTGGGATCTTAAAAAAGGGTGTTCAAGACCGCTCATGGAGGGGCGCATGAAGGAAGAACGCGTGGATTGTCGGGGCCTGGCCTGCCCGGCTCCGGTGCTGAAAGTCAAGGACCTTTTGGATCGCTCGCCCGTGGATCGCATCACGGTTTGGGTGGACAATCCGGCATCCAAGGAAAACGTCAGTCGATTTCTCACGCGGGCCGGTTTTCAGGTGCAGGTGCAGGTGCAGGACGACGCCCAGGGGTTTGCGGTCATCGGAAGCCGCGGGGCGGAGGAAGCCGGCCAGGTCTTCGTGCCCAAGGCCGACGCCGAATCGGCCCGCATTTTGGTGCTCGTGGGCACGGCACGGCTGGGTTCGGGCGACGACGTCCTGGGGGCCAAGCTCATGGAAAATTTCCTGGGAACCTTGAAGGAAATGGGGCCCGCCCTGTGGCGGTTGGTGTTTTTGAACGGAGGCGTCCATCTGACGGTGGAAGGGTCGCCCGTGCTGGATATTTTGAAAAACCTGGAAAAGGACAAGGTAAGCCTCCTTGTGTGCGGGACGTGCCTCAACCACTTCGGCCTTCTGGAAAAAAAGGCGGTGGGCGAAACCACCAACATGCTGGATATCGTCACGTCCATGCAGCTGGCCGACCGCGTCATCAGCCTGACCTAGAAGCGCACCGCAAAAGGGCTCTGCAAGGCCAAAGCCGCCGTGCCTGCGGCGAGGACGTCCGGCCCGTCGGCCTTTTCGCCGTCGTGATTGACAAAATGGCGCGGCTATCTAACATGGGGCGACCGTTCATGACCGCATCGTGAGAGAGCGCGCCCCATGCCCACGAAAACCTCCAAAAACCACCTCATCTTCAACGTCTTGGAAGCGCTTCGGGAAGGGTTCACCCATTTTTCAGGCCCCAGCCGCGTGGCGCTGCTTTATGCGGAAAAGCGGGACGATCCCATGAGGGTCTGCGATCCGGAAGACCTTCTTCGAGGCCATGAACCGAAGCTGAAAGAACTTTATCTGGACAGCGACGCGTGGCGCGCCGACGCGCCGGACACGCGGGACATGAAACGTTTCGGGCAGATTTACGCCCTGCCGAACCTGCACCTGTCGGGGCTCATTTCCTTCGGCGGCCGATCCCGATCCATTTTCTACCAGATGTGGTTTACGGAACATCACCCCGACATGTGTTCCGTCCTGCCCACGGAGCGCTGGCTCGAACACGCGACCTATCTCTTGTCCCACGATTTTGCCACCGCCAAGACGTTCTACACGGACTCGTCCCGATACGTGCTTCGCGAATACGCAACCCACGCCGTCCACGACGCCATTTTGGACGGGCTGAACCTGAAAATCGGCTGGGACAGCCGGCTTCGCATCTACCCCATCTTGGACGCCGTTTTGGAAATCTCCAAGACCCCGGAAGAAGGCGCCTGGCCTCGAGGAAAACTGGTCTTCGTGGAAGAGACGCTCCTCAAGGATATTCCTTTCATGGTGGTGTTTCCTGAATGGGAACGGCCGAGCATCAGCAACGCAAAACACATCCGCAAGATTTTGCTGGCCGTGGAGCATTCGGAACGCTGGCTCGTCTCTGAAGGCCGAACCCTTGTGGGCATCGGCCGAGGGCCCTTGCCGGATTGCCGTATCAGCGCCGAATTTTTCGGCAGTTACGGCTTTCTTCGCTTCAACGGCCAGCCCATGTGCAGCTTTTCGGAAGGACGTTTCTATTCGTCGAACCGGCGCGCCAAACTGGTCCAGCTGGAAGAAGCTCTGCTCACATCGGACTTGGAGCCTTCGGCGGCCCACACGCTTTTCCAGATCACGGCGGCCCTCGTCCACGGCGCTCAGGAACGCAAGCACGGCTGTACCCTGGTCCTGGATTTGGGTGCCCAACCCCTTTCCATTTCGGGGCATTTGCTGGAAAACCCGCTGGACCTGCAGGACCCCGCCAATCTGGATCTGGCCAAATCCCTGTCCAAAATGGACGGGGCGCTGCACATCGGGGCGGACGTCAAACTCCATCGGTTCGCCTGTCTTTTGGACGGGCGCAGTGTGCCGGGAGAAGACCGATCCCGAGGAGCCCGATACAATTCGGCACTTCGGTTCAGTGCGGAACACCATCAGGCCATCATCGTGGTCGTCTCTTCCGACCGCCCCGTCTCGGTCGTCCAGGGGGGCGTGGAACTGGCGGCCATGTGCCCGTGGAGCCCATCCTTCACGGTGGGCGGCATGCCGCCCACTCTTTCCGATTGGATTTCCCTTGGTTAATTTCGCCGAGGCATCAGGATTTCCTATTGGATCGCCCACGGCCCTGCGATTATGGTCCCATGGCGATCACTGAGCCTGTCCGAAAACGGCAAGGGGTGTCCCGAGCCGGTATTGGCAAAAAGTTTCCCGAAGGGTGCCTCTTGTGGCGCGCCGGCCTCTCGGCGGCGCGGCACAAAAGAAAAGAAAGCTCTACGGCCTCTGCGTCTCTGCGGTGAATTTTTAAATAAACCCCGTGAACTTATGATGACGTTCTCGGACAAGCTCTTAGGGGATCATCCCCTGACAACGGCGCAGCAAAGATGATGATCGGGAGGGCTTTCACCCCATGTTCAAACCCAAACTCGCCTGCCCCAACTTTACGACGGATCGCACGGCGCTTCGCCGTTTCGCTTTGGAATGCGGCCTGGACGGGGTGGACTGGAGCTTCACTCTGCAGGAGCTTCCCCAGACCCCCAAAGAGGCCTCCCGGCTGAGTCGGGAGGTGGCCGAACTGCGGCCTTTGGCCGTGCGCTATCACGCGGCCTTTCCCACCGTGGATCTGGGAGATCGTGACCCGGAAAAAGCGCAGGCCGCTTATCGGGTTTTCGAACAGGTGTGCTGTTTGGTTTCCAAGCTGGAAGGGGAAACCCTGACGATCCACGTCGGGCTGGGACGAACCACCACGGAAGATCTTTCCTGGGAAAGAACCCTGGAAAACCTCTGGCGCCTGAACCGTTCGGCCCAAAGGCTCGGGGTTCGGCTCTGCCTGGAAAACCTTGCCTGGGGCTGGACCAGTCGGCCCGAACTTTTTGAAAAGATGCTTCGCCGAAGCGGCCTCTGGGGCACCTTTGACATCGGCCATGCCGTGGTGAGCCCCTCCATTGTCTCCGAACGGTTCGACGTGGAGGATTTCGTCACCCCTCATGGAGAACGCATCCTCAACGCCCACGTCTACCACAGGGAATTCGACAATCGTCATTTTCCACCCGAATCCGTGGACGATGTGGCCCATCGACTGGCTCTGCTTCGAACCCTGCCCGCCTGCGAATGGTGGGTTCTGGAGCTGCGCGACGAGCCGTCTGTGCGTTCGACACTTGACGTCGTCCGAAGGTATTTGGAAAAAGACAACGGAAACGTCGGGATCGCGGGATCCATCGGATGAGAGGATTTTCCGAGAAGGAAAGCGCTGTTGACCTCGCTGTCGTGGCAGACCAAACCGACCGACCGCTTTATTCTGCGCTGGATTAAGTGCCACCTTTCGGCCCGCATCACGCCCCGTCTGGCCCGCGTTCCTGGCCTTGCCCCGTGGATGGTGACGGTGAGTTCCGCCGCTTTGGGCGTTCTGGCGGGTGTCGTTTTCGGTCTGGGGTGGGGCTTTACGGCCGGCTGCGTGGCCGCCGTCGCCCAAGTTCTGGACGGCGTGGACGGCCAGCTGGCACGGTTGAAGGGGATGGAAACCACGTGGGGAGCCTTCTGGGATTCCACACTGGATCGGTACGCCGACGGGGCCATGCTCGTGGGCCTGTGCACCTTCATCGGCCGAAAAATCCCGCACATCCCCCTTGCGGTGCTCATCCCTCTGGGCGCCTTGGCTCTCCTCGGGTGCAGCCTGATCAGTTACACCACAGCGCGTGCGGAAAATCTGGGGCTGAACCTTGGTCCGCCCACTTTGCTCAGCAAAGGGACACGGACGACGATCCTCATTGTGTCGGCGTGGGCCACCCTCTTTTGGAAGGGGGCGGCTGTCATCGCTTTGCTCACGCTGGCGGTTTCGGCAAACGCCGTCGTGGTCCACAGGCTTCGGCGAGCGAAGGGGCCGGGCGTGCCGCGTGAGCCGTGACGGCATCGACGAGACGACGAACAAGGCACATCGATGGAAGACACGGCGCCGGTGGGCGTGATTCACGGGCGGTTTCAAATCCTGCATCACGATCATGTCCGGTATCTTCTCGCCGGAAAGGCCCTCTGCCGCCATTTGGTGGTGGGCATCACCAATCCGGAGCCGGCGTTGAGCGCCGACGACGAAACGGATCCCACCCGCAGCGACCCTTCAGCCAACCCTCTGACCTACTACGAAAGGCACGTCATGGTGCGTCGAGCCCTGGAGGCGCACGGGGTTTCGCTGCAGGAATTCACCATCGTTCCTTTTCCCGTGAATTTTCCCGATCGGTACCGGTATTATGTCCCTCTGGATGCGGTTTTTTTCCTGACCATCTACGACGATTGGGGGAGAAAGAAACTGCGCCTCTTCCAATCCCTGGGGCTGAAAACCCATGTGTTGTGGGAAAAGCCGCCGCACGAGAAAGGCATCAGCGCCTCGGACGTTCGGCGCCGCATTCGGGAAGGACTGCCGTGGGAGCATTTGGTCCCCGAAACGACCGCCGAGCTCGTCACAGCGTGGAAGATCGCCGAACGCCTGTAACCGGCAGCCCGAGTGTGGAACCGGCTCGGGCGCGGGCCCTGATTTCGATGTCAATGTTCATGCCCGTTTTGATATCAATGTCGATGTCCATGTAGGTTGGGGTGAGCGCAGCGAACCCCAACATTGCTCGAACCCGGCCAAGGATTTCCCCCATGATCCCGACGCGCCCGACGCCCAAGGCGCACCCGAAACCCGGGATTGGGGGTGGTGGGGGGGCATCCACCGATCCCAGGGCTTCGCCCTGGGCTGGATTCCCTCGCCCCTTCGGGGCAACGAGGCTGCGGAAATCCCATGCGCCTTCGGGGCGAGGACACCGCAGGGAGCGCCGCCCGACCCCGGGGGACGGCCAAACCCGGGCCCCTGCATGCCCCGGGTGCATGCAGGGTTTCGGCTCGAGCCGCTTCCACAGCGTTCTTACGCAGCCCCCCGGCTCGCCGTGCAGGAAGGCCGCTGGCCCTGGCTTTGATGGGAAAAAAAATTGAATATCTTCGTTCTTGACCTGGATCCGATTAAATGCGCCCGCTATCACTGCGACCAACACGTGGTGAAGATGATCCTGGAGAGCGTCCAGATCCTCTGCACTGCCTTCAATAAGAAAGGCTTCGACACACCGTACAAATCCACCCACGCGAAACACCCCTGTGTGCTGTGGGCCGAGGAATCTTTCGACAATGTGCGCTGGCTCATGCGTTTGGCCCGGGCCCTCAACCGCGAATACAAGTATCGATACCGAAAATCGCAGGATCATGCGTCCATACGGGTCCTGGATCAGTTAAAATCCTTGCGATTTGCATCCCTGGGCTTGACGCCGTTCGCTCAGGCCATGCCGGAAAAATATAGAGTCCCCGAAGATCCCGTAACGGCCTATCGCCGTTTCTATGTGGGAGAAAAACTGCGATTCGCCACCTGGACACGCCGACGAAAGCCCCCATGGATTGAAGCATTGATGAGGCAGCAGACAGAGCCGGAATCGGCTTCCAAGGCTGCGGCGGATTCTCACCGCTCGTAAATCCAAAATCACTGCCGAAGACAGAATGGAACCAGATAACGGATCCCGCTTATGGCAATAAAGTGAAGAACCCACGACGAAAGGGGGCAGGCCATGGTTTTCCAAAACCCATTGACCAGCGTGCAGGTCCGCCATTTCATCCCCGGCAGAGTGCGCCTCAAGATTGGCCACATCCGCTGGACGCCCCGAAAGGCAATGAAATGCCAAGCTTCTCTGCAAAAGATGGAGGGAATCAATGGGGTTGAGGTTCGCCCGTTGAGTGGGTCCGTGATTCTTCAATTCGATCGTCGACTGAGCGATCCGGACCAGGTGCTCCATCGACTCCAAAGCCATTGCGCTTCCCATCGATCCCAGCTTTTAGACCTCTTCGATGCAAAGCCCCATGAAAGGAAGCCGGACGAGCCCTTCATGGAACCCCAAGGAACCGCCGAAACCACATCCGACCGTTGGCAGGCTCTTGCACTGTGGAGCCTGGGCGGGACCTTGGCCGTGGCCGCTTTGAAGAGAGTTCTTTTTGGATCTTCCCTGTCCACATCCGCTTTTTCTCCGACCGGTCTCCTCAGTCTCGCCGCCTCCGCCGTGCTTTGGAAGAAAGCCAAACGCCGTCGCCAGCCCCATCATCGCCATGTCATTCCCCTCATCAATTCGGCGGCCCTTTTGGCGGTGGCCAATTCCCAAGCCCTGACGGCCGTAGAAATTCTTTTTGTTGGTCATGCAAGCCTTTGGGTTGAGGAAAAAGTTGAACAGAGAGTGGCCCGCTATCTGCGCGACGCCTTTCCCATGCCTTCGCCCCACGTGGAAGTCTTGGAAGACGGCCGTGTGCGCTCCCTTCCACTCGAGGAACTTCGCGCGGGGCAGGTGATTCGTGTCCATCCTCACGACATCGTTCCCGTGGACGGCCCCGTGGCCAAGGGATTGGCCGTTGTGGACTCGTCCCACCTCACGGGCCGAGCCGAACCGTAGACGGTCACTCAGGGGGACTGGGTGTATGCCGGATCCCGAGTGCTGGAGGGGACCCTGGAGGTGCTCACTGAAAAACACGGGGATGAGACCTCTTTGGCGAGGATTCAAGCAATGGTCTGCGAAGGGCTCGCCCAAAGGACGGAACTGGAAAGAAAGGCCCAGGCTTTTTCCCGTCGTACCCTGACCGTCGGGAGCTGGGCAACGGCAGCGACCTTGGCCTTGACCGCTGACATTCGCCGAACCCTTAACGTTTTTTTGATCTTTTCCTGCCCCTGCGCCATGGTGCTGGCCGCCTCGTCGGTGGTGGCCGCTGCGGTGGCGGCTATGGTCCGTCGAGGCGTAATCGTTAAGAACGGGCGAGCCCTTGAACTGGCGCCTTTGCTGGACGCCGCCTGTTTCGACAAGACCGGCACCCTGACGGAAGGTCTTCTTTCGATCCGTGAGGTGCATCCTCGCGCTCCCTGGATGTCACAGGAGGACGTGGTGCTGGTGGCCGCAGCCGCGGAAAAGGATTCGGCCCATCCCGTGGCGGCGGCGCTGCGTAGGGCTGTCGAGCAGTCCGGGAAAATCGTTCCCCCTGCAGAAAACCAGAGCGTGGATCCGGGCCACGGCGTGGAGGCTCACGTGGAGGGCGAGACGGTTCTGGTGGGAAGCCGAGCCTTCATGGAAAAGCACGGCGTGCCCACAAGCTATTTTGCCAAAAGGGACCTCGCCCACAGGGCTCAAGGTCGGCTGGTGGTTTATGTGGCCAAAAACGGACGGCTTCAAGGCTTGGTGGCATTCGGCTCGAGTGCTCCCAAAGGGCTGGAGGATTTTTTACGATCCCTTCGAAAGGATGGATTTCGCCGAGTGGATCTCATCAGCGGCGACAGCGCCGCCGCGGTCCAGGTTTTTGCTCAAGGAATGAACTTTGACCGCGTTCAAGGAGACCTGGACCCCGTTTCCAAAGCGCAGTGGGTGGAAGATCTATCCAGACAGGGTTTTCGCGTGCTCATGGTGGGAGACGGCATCAACGACACGCCGGCCTTCAGCCGTGCCCATGTCAGCGTGGCTCTTGCACCCCAAGGGGCCTTGGCGGCTCTGGAAGCCGCGGATGTGGTCATCCTGAACGGAGATGTCCGCCAGGTGCAGCTCTTGAGGCACGCCGGTCGTAAGATGGTTCGGCTGGCCCACCAAAATTTCGCCGTGGCCATGGCCACCAATGGGCTCGCTTTTGGAGCCGCCATGACCGGATGGATGGGGGCGGGCCTTGCAGGCTTGTTGCACTTGGGCCACATGGCAGCGATTTTGGGCAACGCGGCTCGCATGTTTGGTGCCCAGCCGTAGGCCGTCATGCCTTTGCGACCCAGATGCCTTCGGGGCGAGGACTCCACGGGAGGCGACGCGCAACCCCGGGGCGGGGCCACGCCCGGGGCATGCCTGGAGAAGGATGTTTCGCCCCTTCGGGGCTGGGGGGTGGGGGGTGCGCCCCACCCGAACCCAGGGCTTCGCCCTGGGCTGGAATCCCATGCCCCTTCGGGGCATTGACAACGTCGGTGCCGACCCCCGCTTCTGGGGAAGATCCCCCGGGGTGATAATGCTTTTCCCCCTTGGAGCTGAGGGGGTGGGGCTTCCACCGATCCCAGGGCTTCGCCCTGGGCTGGAGTCCCATGCCCCTTCGGGGCATTGACAACGTCGGTGACGACCCCCGCTTCTGGGGGAGATCCCCCGGGGTGATAATGCTTTTCCCCCTCGGGGCTGAGGGGGTGGGGCTTCCACCGATCCCAGGGCTTCGCCCTGGGCTGGAGTCCCTCGCCCCTTCGGGGCGGTCATACCGGCGGAATGCCGTGCCCTTCGGGGCAATAACACGGCGGAAATCCCATGCCCCTGCGGGGCGATGATACTGGTGGAATGCCGTTCCCCTTCGGGGCGATGGGCGGCAAATAGTGCCAAGCGTGAGCGCAACGGGTGGGGAAGGGTGACGCCTCTTCGGGGCTGGAGTCACGTAGGTTGAGGTGAGCGCAGCGAACCCCAACGTCTCCACGCGCCTCAGGCCCTGCCCGAAGGGACTTCCCAGAGCAGATCTTTGTCCAAGTCACGGAATAAGTCTTCCAGCCGGTACAAAAGCTGGTCCAGCTCACGCAACTCCCGCGCAAGGAGCGCTTCGCGGGCTTTATCCCGGCACTCCACCAAGGACGGCACATGCTTTTCCAAAACCTTTTTCCATAACCCGGAGACGTTCGGGTCCCTTGCCGTGCGGGCCAACTCCTCCACCAGATGATAAAGGGTCATGGGCTCATCCAGGAGGCGCTTTTTGCCCACGTCCCGAAGGAGGGCGCTGCAGCCGGGATATTGCTTGACAAAACCTCCCTGGTCATACACCGGAACCAGCCGAATCTCGATCTGCATGGTGCGACTCATGGCGAGTCCTCCTTTCTTGCCATTTGCCAAAGAATGTGCTCAAGATGCGCCGTCATTGCGCCGAACTCTTTGGTGGGCTCATGCGACGGGCCGCGGCGGCGGGGAAAAACCCCGCCATCGGGTACCGAAAAGGTCACACGCCGGAAGAGAGCCGGAAAAGCCATGGACACCCTCAAAGTCTTCGTCACCCAGGACGGCAAAGCAACCATCGTCTGCCCTCAGTGCGGGTTCGCTCGTCGAGTGGATGCCACCCGCTTTCCGCAGCAAAACACACACGTCAAGGTTCGCTGCCCGTGCGGCCATTCTTTCCGGGTCTCCTTGGAAATCCGCAAGGCCTACCGAAAGCCGGTCTTCCTTTTTGGAGAATACCGGAAAAAGACGGACGATGCCACCAGCCCCTTCCGACAGATGATCGTCCAAGACATCTCGCTGACCGGCTGCCGCTTTCAGACCCCTTTGGCCCACGGCCTACAGATCGGGGATTTGGTCCATCTTGAAATCCCTCTGACCGATGAGCGCAAATCCCTGGTGAAAGCCGTCGGCGAAGTCCGCCGCATCGATGGGAAAACCGTCGGCGTCGGTTTCATCAACTTCGACTCCGGCTCCCAAAAAGCCCTCTACTTTTTCCTTTTGCCCTAACCGATCCCACCCCATCGGGGGTCGCTCAAACCAGCCGGCGGCCGTCGACCGTGTTTGCCATTTCTTGGTCAGCGTCTTGACCGCCTTTCCGCCTTTGCGATACTCTTTGTATAAATTCTCACGCATTTTCCGTCCGTTTGTCGCGTCCGTTTGGAGGGCTGAGAGATCCGAAGATCTTTCATGAGGAGGGCAGAAGCCATGTGGCTCACAAAGGACCAGATCCACGCGCGCACCATCACCGAAGACGGCCGAGTGTTTCTCGAAAAGGCCGCCCGAGACGGCTTTGAAACCGTCTGGGACCGCTACGAAGCCCAAAAGCCGCAGTGCGGCTTTTGCGAACTGGGGCTGAGCTGCCGCAATTGCTCCATGGGGCCGTGCCGGATCGACCCCTTTGGAGACGGGCCGCAACGCGGCGTGTGCGGCGCCGATGCGGACATTATCGTGGCCCGGAATCTGGGCCGCATGATCGCCGCCGGATCGGCGTCCCATTCCGATCACGGCCGAGACCTGGTGGAAGTGCTTCGAAAGGTCGGGGAAGGCCGTGCCCCGGGTTACACCATTCGAAGCCCGGAAAAGCTCAAAAAGGTGGCCGCGGAATTCGGCATCGCCGCCGACGGCAAGACGCCCGAAGCCTTGGCCGTGGAACTGGCTTATGCCATGGAGGAGGAATTCGGCACCCGGAAAAGAGCCCTCACTTTCCTGGCCAGGGTCCCGGAAAAGCGGCGGGTCCTTTGGGACAAGCTGGGCATCACGCCCCGAGGCATCGACCGGGAAACGTCGGAAATGATGCACCGCACCCACATGGGCGTGGACAACGACTGGCAAAGCCTGCTTCTCCACGGGCTGCGCAACGCGCTGTCCGACGGCTGGGGAGGATCCCTCATCGCCACGGAGGTTTCCGACATCCTGTTCGGCATTCCGCAGCCGGTGTCGTCCGAAGTCAACCTGGGCGTTTTGAAAACGGACCAGGTGAACATCATCCTTCACGGGCACAACCCCATCGTGTCCGAAATGATCTATGAAGCCGCCCAAGACCCTGAACTGGTTGCCCTGGCCTCGCAAAAGGGCGCGACCGGCATCAACCTGGCCGGCTTGTGCTGCACGGGCAACGAACTGCTCATGCGCCGCGGCATTCCCATGGCGGGCAATCATCTCATGACGGAATTGGCCTTGAGCACCGGGCTGGTGGACATGATGCTCGTGGATTATCAATGCATTATGCCGGCTCTGGGAGAAATCGCCACCTGCTATCACACGCTCATGGTTTCCACCAGCGACAAGGCCAAGTATCCCCACATGGCCCACCATGAATTTCATCCCGAAACGGCCCGGGAAAAGGCTCGGGACTTGGTCCGCCTGGCGGTGGAAAACTTTACACGGCGCATTCCTGCCAAAATGCTCACCCCGCCCAACGCCCCGACGAAAATGATGGCCGGGTTCAGTGTGGAAGCCATCGTGGCGGCTCTCGGCGGCAGCCCGACCCCGCTGATCGACGCCATCAAATCCGGAGCGGTGCAAGGCGCCGTCGGGGTCGTGGGGTGCAACAACCCCAAAATCCGCCACGACTTCGGCCATGTGACCCTGACCCGACGGCTCATCGAAAACGACATCCTCGTGGTGGACACGGGCTGTGCCGCCGTCGCCCATGCCAAGGCGGGCCTCAAGGTTCCGGAAGCGGCGGCCCAGGCGGGACCGGGCTTGCGGCAGGTGTGCGCGGCCCTGGGCATCCCTCCGGTCCTTCACATGGGCAGCTGTGTGGACAATGTGCGTATTCTGGATTTGGCCGCCGCCCTGGCCAACACGCTGGGCACGGACATTTCGGATCTTCCCTTGGCCGCCGCCGCCCCCGAATGGTACTCGGAAAAGGCCGTCTCCATCGCCTGTTACGCCGTGGCCTCCGGCGTGTTCACGGTGCTCGGCACACCGCCGCCCATTTTCGGCAGCCCCAAGATCGTCAAACTCCTGACCGAAGACATTCGGGGACTTTTGGGCGCTTCCTTCGCCGTGGAACCCGACCCGGAAAAAGCGGCGGGGCTCATCGTGGATCACATCCGTCAGAAAAGGAAAGCGCTCGGGCTGTGAATTCCGCTGAGGGAGTCGGCTATGGAACAGAGCGTGAAAGAAAGGGTGATGGTGCGGCTGGAACGGTGCACGGGATGCCGCTCCTGCGAAATCGCGTGTCGAGTGGCCCATTCTCGAGGCGGCACCCTTTTGACCGCCGTGCTTGAAGAACCCAAACCGTCGCGGCGCATTTTCGTGGAACAGGCGGCCGACAGCCCGGCTCCATTTCTATGCCGCCATTGTGAAGACGCGCCGTGTGTGCGCTGTTGCCCCACGGGGGCTTTGGCTTTTGACGAGGACAGCCGCCTGGTGGTCTACACGGAACCCCGGTGCATCGGCTGCCATGCGTGCGTCATGGCTTGTCCATTCGGGGTGATTCAGCCCGGCCGAGGGAACGGGTATGTGGTCAAGTGCGATCGATGCCCGGGACGGGATCAGCCGGCGTGCGTAGAAGCCTGCCCCACCAAGGCCCTGGTTTTGGAAAGCCGCTTCATCTCGGATCGGCGCCTTCGCACGGTGGCCCGGTTTGTGGAAGCCGCCCGCGGGGGCCCGCCGGTGGAAGACATGCTCGCCTCAGGGAGCCCTCAGACCCCATGAACGCCGCCACCCCCGTTCGCACCGTGTGTCCCTATTGCGCCGTCGGCTGCCACCTGGACCTTCTCGTGGAAAACGGCCGGGTCGCCGGGCTGGAATACGCCGTGGATTCCCCCGTCAACGGCGGCCGCCTGTGCGCCAAAGGCCACGCAGCCTTGGAAATGCTCAACCATCCCGATCGGCTGCAGCACCCGCTCCAGAGGTCGGCCACGGGATGGGTGCCCGTTTCATGGGACCGCGCCTTGGATACGGCAGCGGAACGCATTGGAAAGATTCTGGCCGCCCACGGCCCCGATGCGCTCGCCTTTCTGTCCACGGCCAAAGGGTCCAACGAGGAAAATTATCTGGTCCAAAAGCTCGCCCGAGTCCTGGGGACCCACAACGTGGATCATTGCGCGAGACTCTGCCATGCCAGCACGCTCACGGGGCTCGCCCCCATGCTCGGCATGGGGGCGGCGACCAATCCGCTGTCGGATCTAGGCCGATCCGACTGCCTCTTTTTTGTGGGATCCAACCTGGCGGAAAACCACCCCGTGGCTTTCCGTTGGGTGCAGGAAGCCAAGGACAGAGGGGCACGGATCCTTGTGGCCGATCCTCGGCGCACCCCCACCGCGTGGATCGCCGATCTGCACCTGCCGCTCAAACCCGGAACCGACCTCGCCCTTCTCGCCGCCATGCTCCATGTGATTTTTCAGGAAGGGTTATGCGATGACGCCTTCATCGCTCAAAGGACTCGAGGGGTGGAAGCCCTGCGCGCCTCCGTCAAGGACACCGACCCGTTCTGGGCGGCGCGCCTCACCGGCGTGCCCGCTCGGGACATCGTCCGGGCCGCACGACTGTACGCCAAAGCCCCCCGCGCGTCGCTCATCTATTGCATGGGCGTGACCCAACATGTGCTCGGCACCGAAACCGTCCGCGCCTGCGCCGATCTCGCCTTGGTCACAGGCAACGTGGGCCGGGAAGGATCCGGGCTGTTTCCGGTGCGCGGCCAAGACAACGTGCAGGGCGCGTGCGACATGGGCGCTTTAAGCGGCCTGCTGCCCGGGTATCGGCCGGTATCGGATCCGAACGCCCGCATTTTCTTCGAAAGGGCGTGGGGATTGCCCGCCGGAACCTTGGGCGCCGTCCCGGGTCTCACGGTCACCGAAATGGAACAGGCGGCGGGGGACAGGGTGCGCGGCCTCATCGCCATCGGCGAAAACCCCGTGGTGACCAGCCCGGACAGCCGAAAGACTCAGGAAAACCTTAAGCGCTTGGATTTTCTTCTGGTGGTGGACCTCTTTATAACGGAAACGGCCGAACTGGCCCACCTGGTGCTCCCGGCCGCCGCCTGGGCCGAAAAAAGCGGTTCCCGGACCAACACGGACCGACGCGTCCAATGGTCACCGAAAGCCGTCCACCCTCCAGGGGAAGCGCGACCCGATTGGAAAATCCTCACGGACCTGGCTCATCGGCTGGGACTGGGTTCCTTCTTTCCGTACACCTGCCCGGAAGACGTTCTGGAAGAAATCCGCCGGGTTGTGCCCGCCTACGGGGGCATGAGCCCCCGACGGCTTGCCACGGCCGCGGAAGGCATTGCGTGGCCGTGCCCGGAGGAAAACCATCCCGGCACGCCGGTGCTCCACGAACATCGTTTCGCCACGGAAGACGGCCTGGCCCGTCTCTACCCCGTGGTGTTTCGGGAAGTGCCCGAGCTGCCCGACGCCGATTTTCCCTATTGCCTGACCACCGGCCGTGTGACCCTTCATTACAACAGCGGCGCCATGACCCGGCGCAGTCCCAGCCTGGGGTCCCGCTCTCCGTATCTTTTCGTGGAAATCCACCCGGAAGATGCAGCGCGGGAAGGGATCCGCCACGGCGAGCGGGTGCGCGTCGTGACCCGCCGAGGCACCATGGAAGCTCGGGCCCACGTCACCGGAAGCATCGGCCCCGGGGTTGTCTTCGCGCCTTTTCACTTTCCCGAAACCAACGCCCTCACCCAGAACGTGCTAGATCCGGCCGCCAAAATCCCCGAATTCAAAACGGCGGCGTGCCGACTGGAAAAAATGAGAGGGACCGGACCATGAACGCTTTTCTTTACGTGGACTTTCTGCGCTGCACGGCCTGCTTCGCCTGTGAGACGGCCTGCCGCACGGCCCATGGCAGCGGGTCCCGCATTCACCTGGCCTTCGCCGACGGCCTTCCCGTGCCCCTCATGTGCCGCCAGTGCGAAAACAGTCCCTGCGCCGCCGTGTGCCCGGAACAGGCTTTGGCCTGGGACACCACCCACGGAGTGGTTCTGCTCGACGAACGGTGCACGCGATGCGGCCTGTGCGCCATGGCCTGCCCCTTCGGGGTGTTGTCCGTCCATCCGTTGGAGTGTCCGAACGTTGTCAAATGCGACCTGTGCCGGGACCGCCGCGCCGAAGGCAAACGCCCGGCGTGTGTGCTCACCTGCCCGACGGAGGCCATCACGGACGAAGCGCAACGCCCTCTGACGCGGCGTCGCCTCACCGGCATGGTTCCCTCGGTCTTGGCGAGCCCGTTTTCGCAGAACCTTTCCGGCTCGAAGGCCCGAAGGCAAAGGAACGAAGCATTCAGGGAGAAAGACCCGCGATGAAAGAGACGCCCACGGATCGACGGCTCGTCATCAATGTGGATCAATGCATCGGCTGTTTTGCCTGCGCCGCCTCATGCCCCGAAAAACGCATCGCCTTTCAGGACCAGGACGGCCTTCGGCGCTTTACGGCTCCGGGCTTTTGTGCCGCGAAATGCGACGCCTGCCGAAAGGTCTGCCCCGTGGACGCCGTCGCCTTGGAGCCGGTGGACCCCGACGAGGCACGGCCGGACCCCCTCGAGATCACATGGGTTCTTCCTTTGGCGCGCTGCCGCCGGTGCGGTGAACCCTTCACCACGGAAAAGATCCGGCGAAGGCTTTCCAGGCAGCTCGCCGCGGCCCTTGGATCCCCGGACTTTTCTTTCGACTGGATCCCCCTGTGCCCTCGGTGTCGTCGCGACGACGAAGCCCATCGGGTGCGCGCCGCCACCCGCACCGTGCCCGATCCTCTGCCTTAGGAGCGATGGGGTATCTCTTTGTTCAATGTGTTTCGCCCCTTTGGGGCTCGAATTTTTTGGGGATCGGCGCCCCGACCCGGGGCTACGCCCCGGGCCATGCTGTTTCGCCCCTTCGGGGCGAACACCTCACACGCAAGTCCTCACGCCCTCCCGCCGAAAGGACACGAAGGTCCTCCGGAAAAATGCCTCAAGCTCTGGTGGCGGTCGCGCCTGAAGCCGCTCCCACACGAACGATTATCGGACAGCCTCCATTTTGACCATCGACGCCGCATGAGGCCGGAACGGAATGCCGTGTCTACACGCCGTGGAGAGATCGGCTCCATGAGTGGAACGGGCGTGCCCGCCGTGCGGATCGCCTTGTGGGAGGGTCCTTTTTCGGCCTGGTCAAGAATCGGCTTGACACGGCCGCGCTTATTTTCTACCTAGCAGAACCAGTGCTTGCATCGTGAAATTTTGTGGACCCTGGGGGAGTAAAACCAATGGCGTCAAAGGTGACGATCGTGGAAGATGCGTCCAGGACCTTCATCCAGTCCCTATCCCGGGGCATGGCGGTCTTGGAAGTCCTGTCCCAGGCCGAAAGGCCCCTGAACCTGACGGAAATCGCCGATACCATCGGGCTCAACAAGGTGACCGTCTCCCGGTTTTGCTACACCTGGGTACGGCTGGGCTATGTGCATCGAACGCCGGACAAGCACTACCAGCTGGCTCCCAAGATGCTCAGCCTCGGCTATGCGGCCTTGAGTCGCATGGACATTCGGCAGGTGGGAGAGCCGTACCTTCAGGAATTGTCCCGGCGGCTGGGCGAAACGGTCAACATGGCGGTCCTGGACGGTCTGGATATTCTCTACGTGGACCGTTACGTCACGGAACCCATCATGAAGCACCCGCTTCACATCGGGGCTCGGCTTCCGGTCTATTGCACGTCCATGGGCAAGGCCATGGCGGCCTTTCTGCCGACCAAGGAACGGGAGGATCTCATCAAGCGCCTGCACTTTTATGCGCTGACCCATCGCACCATTCTGTCCCAAGAAGCCTTTCGCAACGAGCTGAACCTGGTGCGAAGCCGCGGCTATGCCGTCAACGATGAAGAACTTTCCGTGGGGCTGCGTTCCATTGCCGTTCCCGTTTTGCGGCGCGGCCATCCTGTGGCGGCCGTCAATGTGGCGGTGCCGACGATCCGCTACACGGTGGAGCAACTCGTGGAGCAATGCCTGCCGTCGCTCAAGGAAACGGCCCAGACCATTGCGGACCTGTTGAGTAAACAGATTTCCGTCAAACGGGTATCCCGACGCTCCGAGGTCGCCCGATGAAGAAGCTCGTCATTACCGTCGCCCCGACAGGTTCTTTGCCCACCAAGGCCAAGACGCCCCATGTGCCCATCACCCCGCAGGAAATCGTCGCGTGTGCGTTGCGCTGCGAAGCGGCGGGAGCGGCCGTTGTGCACGTGCATGTGCGTGATCCCCAAACCCAGGCGCCGTCGCCGCGCTACGACCTGTTTCAGGAAGTCACGGAAGGGCTTCGGGCCCGATCCCGGCTCATCGTGCAGATTTCCACCGGCGGCCGGGCCGGCATGGGCTATGAGGAGCGCAGCGAGCGGTTGCGGCTGTGCCCCGAAATGGCGAGCCTGACCACAGGGTCCGTCAACTTTCCCGACTCCGTTTATATCAACGGGCCGGACCTCATCGACAAACTGGCCGCCGACATGCTTCGATACGGCATCAAGCCGGAAATGGAAATCTTCGACACGAGCATGATCGCCAACGCGTTGGATCTGGCGGCCCGCGGCCTGGCCCGTCGCCCCCTCCATTTCAACTTCGTCATGGGGCTCAAGGGCGCCATTCCGGCCACGGCGGAAAATCTCATGCATCTCAAAAACAGCATCCCGGCCGACGCCACATGGAGCGTCTCAGGCATCGGCGCCGCCCAGTTGCCCATGAACGTTTTGGGCATCGTCCTGGGAGGGCACGTCCGTGTCGGTCTGGAAGACAACATCTACTACCGCAAAGGGGAACTGGCTTCCAACGAACAGCTGGTGGAACGGATCGTGCGAATCGCTCGGGAACTGGGCCGCGAAGTGGCCAGCCCCGATGAGGCGCGATCCATTTTGGGGCTGGATGCCACATCGTAAGAGGCGTTGCGGGGTGTGGGGTTCCGTGCACCCCTTTCTGTATGGGCCCACAAGGAAGGAGGTTTCGAATGGTCTGGAAAAAAGTGGTGGCGGTATCGGTGGTGGTTGGGCTGTGTGTGGCAGGGTTCCTTTCCGCGCACGCGGCGGAGACGATCAAGGTCGGGGTCGTGGGGCCGCGCACCGGACCGGCGGCGGCCACGGGCACCGCCTTTGAAGAAGGCATCGCTCTCGCCCTGGATGTGATCAACGGCGAACAGGGCGGTGTTTTGGGCAAGAAGATGGAAGTGGTCTTTGAAGACACGGGGGGCACTCCGGAAAAGGCCGCTTCGGGTTTTGAAAAGCTTATCACCAAGGACCAGGTGGTGGTGACCGTGGGCGAAAGCCACTCGTCCTGTGCGCTGGCGGAAGTGCCCATCGCCGACCGCTACAAACACCCGCTCATCATCGCCGAAGCCTGGGCCGACGACATCACGGCCAAGAATTCCCGGTACGTCTTTCGAGCCGGTCCGTGTAACAGCGGGGTCGTCAAGGACAATCTGTTGGGTTTCGTCAGGGATTATGGCTTCAAGCGCGTGGCCATCGTGGCGGAAAACACCGATTGGGGCCTGGGCATCAAGAAGCTGGCCGAAGACGGCCTCAAGGCCATGGGCGTGGAATTCATGACCGTGGAAACGGAACGCCAGAGCCAGGATCATTACACGGAACTGAACAAAATCGCGGCCTTTCAGCCGGATCTCGTTTTGGCCTTCATTTATGGCTTCGGGGTCCATTATTTCATCGCTCAAGCCAACGAAACCGGGCTGTTCCCCAAAAAAGCCCTGATTCTCGAAGGGGCCGGCCCGCCGAGCCTCTGGCCCGAATTCTGGCAGAACGTGGGGGATGCGGGCAATTTGGAACTTTTCCTGTCCCGGATGCATGCCAAGGTGGACTTCAATCAGGAGTCGAAAAAATTCCGGGAGGCCTACACGAAGAAATTCGGCAAGGAGCCCAACGATTACAAGTCCCGCTCCATCTATGACGTGTTGCTCATCGCCGCCGACGCGCTGCGCCGTGCCGGATCGACGGACAGCGAAAAGATCGTGGACGCTCTGGAAAAGACCAAACTGGAAGTGGGCAGCGGTGTGGTCCAGTTCGGCCTGGAAAAGGGCGATTATCGATACCACCAGTGGCAGCCGCCCATGCTCATCGTGCAATGGCAAAACAAAGAACAGGTGGTGGTCTATCCCATGAACGTCAAGACGGGCGAGTTGAAAAAGTAAGGGCGATCGGGGCGGGCGGCGCGTCCGCCCGCCCGGCTCCTACCAGGAGCCTGTCCGAAAACGGAAAGGGGGTGTCCCGTGCGGGTGTTTGCGGAAAGATTCCCGAAGGGTGCCTCTTGTGCCGCGCCGGTCTCTCAGCGGCGCGGCACAAAAGAAAAGAAAGCTCGGCGTCCTCTGCGTCTCTGTGGTGAGTTTTTAAAAGAGACGCCGTAAACGCACGGTGACATTTTCGGACAGGCTCCCCCTTGATCGGCGTGGCAGCCGCGGCCGAAAGGCCGCTCCCACAAAAAACCAAAACAGGGCTCTTTCCCGTTCAATTGACGGTTCGCAGAGGAACTTCGCGCATGCAGGATCTCCTTCTCTACTGCACCAACGGTCTCCTGCTCGGCGTCATCTATGCGCTGTCCGCTTTGGGCGTCTCGCTCGTCGTGGGCATCATGAACGTCATTAATTTTTCTCACGGGGAACTCTACGTTTTGGCCGGCTATTTCAGCGCCCTGTTCGCCCGGGCTCTGGGCCTTCCCGTGCCCGTCGCCGCGCTGCTTGCCGTCCTTTTGGTTTTCCTCTTCGGCCTTCTCGTGGAACGGACCCTCATTCGAAACACCTACGGCAACGACATGGCGTCCCTGATCATCACCTTCGTCCTGTCCATCGTCTTGCAAAACGCCTATCTGCTCATCTTCGGCCCCTACCCGCAAAAACCCCCCAACTGGGTCGCCGGTTCCACGCACCTGTTCGGCCTTTTCTACTATGGCAACCAGCGCTTGGCCGCCCTGGGGGTGGGAGCCGCCGTCATCGCGGGGCTCTTTGTTGTGGTGAAGAAGACCTGGTTCGGCAAAACCGTTCGAGCGGTGGCCCAAGACCGGGAAATGGCGGCCATGGTGGGGGTCAACCCCGACGGGGTCAACATGTTTTCCTTCGCCTTGGGATGTGCTCTGGCCGCTGCGGCCGGCGTCATTCTGGCGCCTATTTTCCCCGTCACCCCGACGGTGAGTGTGGGGGTGAGTCTGACGGCCTTCATCGTCGTCGTGCTGGGAGGCATGGGCAGTCTCGGCGGCTGCGTCATCGGGGGGCTCATCCTCGGCTTGGTCCAGAATCTGGGGTCCGCCTACGTGTCTTCGGGCTACAAGCACTTTTTCGGGTTCTTCATTCTTCTGCTGGTTCTGACCGTCCGCCCCACGGGGCTTTTCGGCCGCAAACAGCTTTAGGGGCTGCGTCTCATAAAGGAGCTTCTCGTGCCGCGCCGTTGGATTCCAGCCTTCCCCCTTCTCCTGGTCGTCGGGCTGTGCGCCTTTCCCTTTCTTGCGGGAGAGTACTGGCTGCATACGGGCATTTTGTGCCTCTTCTATATCATGATGGCCTCGAGCTGGAACCTGCTGGCAGGATACACCGGGCAGGTCTCTTTCGCCCACGCCGCCTTCGCCGGCGTCGGCGCCTACGTCTCCGGGTTGGCGGCCATTCATTTTCATCTGCCGCCGCTTCTCGGGGCCCTTCTGGGCATGGCCGTCGCCGCCCTTCTCGGACTGCTGCTTGGGGTGCTGTGCATCCGCATGGGCGGCATTTACCTCTCGCTGACGACGCTCGCCTTTTCCGAAATGCTGCGCATCATCATCGACAACGAATATGAATTCACCCGAGGCACCATGGGGCTTTCGGTTCCGTTCATCCTTCCCGTTTATTCCAAAACCGCCGCCTATTTTCTCATGGGGGTCGCCACCCTTGCGGTGCTCTTTGCCATTCGCGCCATCGTGCGCTCCGATCTGGGCACGGCCTTTCGAGCGGTCCAAAACGATGAAACCGCCGCGGCGTCTCTGGGCATCCACGTGGTCAAGGTGCGCCTGGCCGCTTTCGTCATCTCCGGAACCATGGCCGGCCTGGCCGGCGCTCTGTACGGCCACTACCATCAGCTGATCACTCCCGAAATTCTGTCGCTCAATCTCATGTTTTTCGTTTTGGCCATGACGGTCATCGGCGGCATGGGCACCTTCGTCGGGCCGATCGTGGGCGCCGTCTTTCTCGAGTTCCTGTCCGAATACATCCGCATCTACGGCCAGTTTCACGTGCTCCTTTTCGGCCTCATCGCCCTCGTCGTCTGCCGCTTCGCCCCTCAAGGCTTGATGGGCCTGTGGCAGCGGCGCATGCGGGCTGTGTCTTCGTGAGGAATATCCATGGCGTTCTTGGAAGTGCAGGATGTGGTGAAACGTTTCGGCGGTCTTGTGGCCGTCGCCGGCGTCCGTTTTGAGATCGAAGAGGGTCGTATCGTGGGACTCATCGGACCCAACGGCGCCGGGAAAACCACGCTTTTCAACCTGATCGCGGGAACCTTTCCGTGTGATGAAGGCACCATTCGGTTTTGCGGCGAAGACATTACCGCCAGCAAGCCCTACCACGTGTGCCGCAAGGGCATTGCCCGAACGTTTCAAATCACGCGGCCCTTCAACGACATGACCTGCTACGAAAACGTGGTGGTAGGCCTCATCGGCCGCGACGGGTTCACCGGGGATACGGCCGCTCGGCGCCACCAGGTGGAAGAACTCCTGGAGTTCGTCGGCCTGAAGGACTTCATGCACACCGAAGCCCGCCACTTGAATCTGATCCACAAAAAGCTTTTGGAAATCGCCAGGGCTCTGGCCACGCGCCCCAAGCTCGTCCTTTTGGACGAGGTCTTGGGCGGCCTCAACACCGGGGAAATTCTGAGAGCCTTGGATCTCATTCGCGCCATTCGGGACCGTTTCGGGGTCACCATCCTGTGGATCGAACACGTGATGGGCGCTCTCATGCAGGTTGTGGAAAAGCTGTTGGTGCTCGATCGCGGGCGGCTGTTGTGTGAGGGAGACCCGGCGGCCGTGGTGAACGATCCCCGCGTCATCGAGGCCTACTTGGGGGAAGCGGATGATTGAGGTCCAAGACCTTCACGTCTTTATCGGGGAAAACAGGGTGCTGCAGGGGCTTTCTTTTGCCGTGCGGGACAAGGAAACCGTGGCCGTCGTGGGTGCCAACGGGGTGGGGAAAACCACCCTGATTCGAACCCTCATGGGCCTGCTGAAACCCGCTCAAGGCTTCGTGCGCCTCAACGGCACGGATATCGGCCCTCTGGCGCCTCACCATGTGGTTCGGCTCGGCGTGGCCTGCGTTCCCGAAGGTCGGCGGGTCTTCAAGGATCTGACCGTCAAGGAAAACCTGGAGATGGGCGCGTACCGAAAAGAGGCCCGCGCGCGCATGGCCCAATCCATGGATCTGGTCACCGCCATGTTTCCCATCCTGCGACAGCGGTGGACGCAAAGAGCGGGAACCCTTTCGGGAGGCGAACAGCAGATGCTGGCCATCGGCCGGGCCCTCATGGCCCTGCCGAACATCCTTCTGATCGATGAACTGTCCCTGGGTCTTGCGCCCCTGGTCGTGAAGGAAATCTTCGAACAGCTCCGGGAAATCCGCCGCCGCATGACGGTCCTGCTTGTGGAGCAGAACGTGGAAATGACGCTCAAAAACAGCGACCGGGCTTATGTGATGGAAACGGGCCGGATCGTCCGCGAGGGCCCTTCGGCGGAACTGCTTCACGATCCCAAAATCCGGGAAGCTTACCTGGGGCTGTGATCAGCCGCCTTCCAAAGGAGGAAAGAAAACCAGCGCGTCGCCTTCCCGAAGAACGGTGTCCGGTGCCCGGGCTCTGCCGTTCACCAGAAGAATCTTGGGCGCCTCCGCGGGAACGCCCAGCATAGCCAGGACCTCCGCCACACGGGTCCCTTCGGGCACTTCCATGGACTTGTCCTCGGGAAGGCTTCGCGTATAGTCTCGATAGGTGGCGAAACTTTCGACGCGAATCTTCATGGTTCCGCTGGGCTCGACGCTCTTGGGCTCGAGGAAGCCGATTCGGCGATGCCTGAAAAAGCCGTTTTAGAATAAAGGAAAAATCCTGAAAAATCGAGCGGCAGGTGCGGGAGGACGATCATGGGATGGATGGGGAAAATCCTGCGGGTTGACTTGACCACGGGAACGACCGCCGTGGAACCTTTGGATCGGCAAAAAGCCATCGATTACGTGGGCGGACGGGGCCTGGGGGTCCGCATGTTGCTGGATGAAGTCTCGCCCACCGTGGATCCCTTCTCACCCGAAAACAAGCTCATTTTCCTCACAGGCCCCCTCACGGGAACCGGAACCCCCACCGGCGCCCGTTACATGGTCATGACCAAGTCGCCGCTCACCGGAGCCCTGACCTGTTCCAACGCCGGGGGACAGTTTCCCGCCATGCTCAAGAAGGCGGGATTCGACGGCATCGTTTTCGAAGGTCGCTCCCCGCAACCCGTCTATCTGTGGGTCTGCGAAGGAACGGCGGAACTGCGCCCGGCCGCGCATCTGTGGGGAAAAGACACTCACGAGACGGATCGAATCCTACGCCAAGAAACCCGAGACGACGCCAAAACGGCCGTAATCGGCCCTGCAGGGGAGCGCCGTGTTCTTTTTGCCGGCATCATGAACGACAAGGATCGGGCGGCGGGCCGATCGGGCGTGGGCGCCGTCATGGGGTCCAAGAATCTCAAAGGGGTCGTCGTGTTCGGCACACAGAAGGTGCCCATTCATGACCCCGAAGCGTTCAAGAAGCTTCTGAAGGACATCATGGCCGGCTTCAAGGAAGCCACCAAGAAAGGGCCTTTGCCCCTTCGCGTCTATGGGACGGCCATCACGTCCACAGGAACACAAAACGTGGGCGCCTATCCCACGCGGAACTTTCAGCAGGGCACCTTTGAACACTGGAAGGATATCGGCGGAGAGGTCCTCACGGAAAAATACCTGGTGCGGACCAAATCCTGTTACAGCTGCCCCATTTCCTGCGGTCGGGTGACGCGCGTGGTCGAAGGGCCGTTTCAAGGGGAAGGCGAAGGGCCCGAATACGAGACGGTGTACGCTCTGGGCAGCAACTGCGGCGTGCGGGACTTCGCCGCCGTCATCAAGGCCAACTACATCTGCAACGAAATGGGTATGGACACCATTTCCGCCGGGGCGACCATCGCCTGTGCCATGGAAATGTACGAACGGGGGATTCTGGACGAAAAGACCATCGGGCGCCCGCTGCCTTTCGGCGACGCCCACGGTCTGGTGGACATGGTGCGCAAGACGGCGCTTCGCGAAGGTTTCGGCGACCAACTGGCCGAGGGGAGCCTGCGGCTGGCCAGCCGCTACGGGTGTCCGGAACTGGCCATGGTGTCCAAAGGGCAGGAATTTGCCGGGTACGAACCCCGCGCCGAAAAGGGCATGGGACTGGCCTACGCCACGTCGCCCATCGGGGCAAGCCACATGCGGGGAGATCCCGCGTATATCGAAATCCTCGGGGTGCCCGTCCTGGTGGATCCGCTCACCTGGGAAGACAAGCCGCAGATCGTCAGAGATTGGCAGGACGTTTTCGCCCTGATCGATTCCGCCGGCTTGTGCGTGTTTTTCTCCGTAAGAAACCTGGTGAGCAAGACCAAAGACATCCGTCCCGTTCGAATCCTGGAGCTTCTGAACGCGGTGACGGGAGCCGGCTATACCATGGAAAGCCTGATGACCGCCGCCGAACGGATCATCAACGCGGAGCGGCTCTTTTTGGTCAAAGCGGGCTTCGATGCCAAGGACGACACGCTGCCTCCCCGCATCACACGGGAACCCATGCCGGTCGGACCCGCCAAGGGGCATGTGTGCGAACTGGATAAGATGCTGCCCGTTTATTACAAACTGAGGGGATGGGATGCTTCGGGTCGTCCCACCCCCGAATTGTTGGAACGCCTGGGCCTTTCATCCTGAAAGCGCCCGCCTTTCAAAAAAAACCCGGGAGCGCGGCGCGTTTCGCCCGCAGACTCTGCGGGCCCCCGCGCCGACGCTCCCGAGGCACAACGCCCTGTCCGAAAGAGCGAGACCCGGGCCGTTTTTTATTCCCGAGCCACAAGGGTCGCCATGCCCATGCCGCCCCCCACGCACAAGGTGGCCAAGCCCATGGAGAGATCCCGCCGAGCCATTTCGTAGACGAGGGACACCACGATCCGCAACCCGGTGCATCCCACGGGATGGCCCAGCCCGATGCCGCTTCCGTTCACGTTGGTAATGGAGCGGTCCAGCCCCAAGCCGCGTTCGCAGGCTATGTATTGGGCGGCAAAGGCTTCGTTGAGTTCGATCAATTGAATGTCTTTCAGGGACATGCCGGTTTTCTTGAGGATTTTTTGGGTCGCCGGAACCGGTCCGTAGCCCATGTATTCGGGTTCCACGCCGGCGGCCGCCGTGGCGACCACGCGGCCCATGGGCTGCAACCCCAGTTCTTTCGCCTTGGCCCGACTCATGACCAAAGCCGCCACCGCCCCGTCATTCAAACCTGAGGAATTGCCCGCCGTCACCGTGCCGTCTTTTTTGAACACCGGTTTCAGCCGCACCAGATCATCCATGGTCAGGCCGAACCGAGGGTGTTCATCCTGCTCGAACAAAACGCTTTTCCCTTTGGGGCCCGGAATCTCTACGGGAACGATTTCGTCCTTGAACCGGCCTTCCTTGATGGCCGCTTCGGCGTTTTGGTGACTGCGAAGGGCCACCTCATCCTGATCTTGACGGGAAATGGCGTATTTTTCCGCAAGGTTTTCCGCCGTCATTCCCATGATCATGGGATGGCCAAGAAGGCGGCTTCCGGAATGCAGCATTTCCCAGACGCTGTCCACCACTTCATGGTTCATGAGGCGCATGCCCCACCGGGCGTTGGGCAGGTAATAGGGCGCCGAGCTCATGGATTCCACCCCGCCCACCATGACCACGTCGGCATCCCCGGCCTTGATCATCTGGGCCGCAGCCGCCAAGGCCTGCATGCTGGAAGCGCACTGCCGTTGAATGGTGTGGGCCGGAATGTCCACGGGAAAACCGGCGCGAAGCATGGCCGTGCGGGCCGTGTTGGCTTCGTCGAAACACTGGACGCAATCGCCGGTGACCACTTCGTCGAGAAGGCCCGGCGACAAATTTCCCGCCCGCTTCAACACTTCGGTCATCACATGGGCCAGCAAGGCAGACGCCCGCACATCCTTCAAGGAACCACCGAATTTGCCGATGGGCGTCCGCGCCGCCGCCACGATCACCACGTCTCGATCGTTGCTCATCCGATCCCTCTCGTTCTACTTGGAGTAATCGTAAAACCCACGGCCGCTCTTGCGCCCCAAATAGCCCGCCCGGACCATCTTGCGCAGCAGCGGCGCCGGCCGATACTTGTCTTCCCCCAGTTCCTTGTGGAGCCCCTCCAGGACGAAAAGGAGCGTGTCCAGGCCCACCATATCGGCCAGAGCCAACGGACCGATGGGATGATTGGCGCCCAGGGTCATGGCCCGGTCGATATCTTCCGCCGAGGCGATCCCTTCCGAATAGACGAAAATGGCCTCGTTGATCATGGGGCACAAAATGCGGTTGACCGCGAACCCCGGTGCTTCTTTAACTTCGACGGGCACCTTGCCGATCTTTTCCACCAGAGCCTTGGTCGTCTCGAAGGTGTCGTCCCCCGTGACCAAGCCGCGAATGATTTCCACCAGCTTCATCACCGGAACGGGGTTGAAGAAATGCATGCCGATGACCTTATCCGGTCGTTTCGTCACGGACGCCATTTCGGTAATGGAAAGCCCCGAGGTGTTGGACGCCAGGATCGTTTCCGGCGCACAGAGGCTGTCCAGTTCCTGAAAGACTTTGCGTTTGAGGTCCATGTTTTCGATGACCGCTTCGATGACGAAATCCGCTCCGGCGGCCGCCTGCGCCATGTCCGTGGTGCCGCGAATGCGGCCCATGACGGCCTCGGCTTCGGAGGCATCCATTTTGCCTTTGGCCACGGCACGATCCAAATTCCCCTTGATCCCGCTCAGGCCCTTGTCCACGAACCGCTGCTCGATATCCCGCAAGGCCACCTCGTAGCCGGCCTGGGCCAGCACTTGGGCGATCCCCGAGCCCATGATGCCGGCTCCCAACACGCACACTTTTTTCACGTCCATCACCCTCTCCTTAGCCTTTTCCGTTACGTCTTCCATCGGCCCGCCCCCCCGGAATCGGGCCGGCTTTCCCCCTTCACGGCGGATCGTCGCGAAACCGCTCCTTCAGGGCGCCAACGGTTCGGCGGTAATCGGACCCCTGAAAGACGGCCGAACCGGCCACAAAAACATCCACGCCGGCCTTCACCAGATCGTCCACCGTGTCCACACTGACCCCGCCGTCCACCTGAAGGAGCACGGGCAGGGATCGTTCATCGATCCATCGGCGCAGTTCCCGAATCTTGGAAAGCACCGAAGGAATAAACTTTTGCCCGCCAAAGCCGGGATTGACGGTCATAAGGAGCACCATATCCACGTGGGGGAGAATGGGTTCCACGAGACACAGGGGAGTGGCCGGGTTCACCGCCACCGCCGCCATGGCCCCCAATTCCCGAATACGCTGCACCGTGCGGTGCAGGTGCACGCAAGCTTCCACATGCACCCCGAGCCAGTCGGCTCCCGCTTCCACGAAGGCTTCCAGGTAGCGATCGGGTTCCGAGATCATGAGATGGACGTCCATGGGAAGGCTCGTCGCCCGGCGCACGGCTTTGACCACATCCGGCCCGATGGTGATGTTGGGCACGAAATGGCCATCCATGACATCCACGTGAATCCAATCGGCGCCGGCTCTTTCCACGGCCTGGATTTCTTCGGCGAGTCGGCCGAAATCCGCCGAAAGGATGGATGGTGCGAGTTTTTGTTTTCCCATGGCATTGCCTCGCGCTGGGAGCACCGCCCGAAGGCCTTTTCGAACGACGTGCTAAAGGCGGCGCCACCGGGCTGCGAAAAAGCCGTCCATGCCGTGCCGGTGCGGCCATGTGCTCAGGTACGGCCCGTCGGTCATGGCCCGGCACGATTCGGGAAGAACGTCCGCCGCCGACTCCAATACCCAATCGGGAAAATCTCTGGAAAACCCTTCGGCCACCCCGTGGTTTTCCAGCTCAAAGATGGTGCAGGTGGCGTAGACCAAAATCCCGCCCCTTCTAACAAAACGAGCCGCCTGGCGCAAGAAGGCCTTTTGAGTGAGGCTCGCCCGGTAAGGCGATCGGGCCGCCCGGCGCCATTTGATGTCGGGATTTCGTCGAAGCACGCCGAATCCCGTGCAGGGAGCGTCCACAAGCACCCGGTCGAAAAGACCCGTCTTGGCCGGATCCAGCTCAAGGACGTCCGCCGCCGTCACCGTGATGCAGCGAATCCCCTGCCGGTCGGCGTTTTCCCGGAGCGCCTCGAGCTTCCACGCCTCGCGGTCCACGGCAACCACTTCGCCGTCATTGCCCATGAGGGCCGCACAGTGGGTGGTTTTTCCACCGAAACCGGCGCACAGGTCCAAAAGGCGCTCCCCCGGCTTGGGATCCACCACGAGCGAAACCATCTGGGACGCCTCGTCCTGAACCTGAATCCATCCCTGCACAAAAGGATCACAGGCGCCCACATCCATGCGAAGGGCTCCCATGCGAACGGCTTCCGGCAAAACGGGGGAAGGCTCGACCGCCACATTTCTTTCCCGAAACCACCGGATCACCTCGTCTCGATGGACCTTAAGCACATTGACCCGGCACGTCGTTCCCGCGGGCTCATTGTTCGCCGAAAGAACAGCGTAGGCTTCCTCCAATCCCCACCGTTTCAGGGCGTATTCGGCGAACCACTCCGGATGAGACGTCATGACCGCCAAATACGCCACGGGATCGTGCCGAGGATCCGGCCACGGCCATGCATCGCCGAGGCGCAGCGTTCGGCGTAACACCGCATTGACGAACCCGACCACCCGTTTTCCATGGGCGGTCTTGGCCACTTCCACCGTCTCATGCACCGCCGCATGGGCCGGAATCTTTGTCAAAAAAAGGATTTGATAAAGCCCTAGCCGAAGGAGGACCAAAACATCCGCATCGATTTTTTTCCCTTCGCTGAGCACCCGGGCATGCCAGTCCAAACGTCGGCGCCAGCGCAAGACCCCATAGACGAGTTCGGTGAGAAGAGCCCGGTCCCGAGGGTCCAGAGCGGGGTTTCGACCCAGAGCCACCCGAAGGAGCCGATCGGGATGGGCCGGCCTTTTGTCCATCTGGAGCAGAAGGCGATAGGCGAGGGATCGCACGTCATCCATGAGCGGTGCCGTCATTTTCCCTCAAGAAGGCGGGCCAGAACCGACCGGACTTGCGTCATGGGGACCTGGGTGTCCACACAGGGTCCGTTAGGTCGTTCGTTAAAGATCCCGTAGACCGGCAACGGCAGCGTGTCCTGAATCCCGCTCACCAAATCCCGTTCGCACGCCACGGCCACGATGAGGTCGGGCCGGGTTTCCACGACGATGCGCCGTGCGATGGTTCCCCCCGTCGCCACGGCCAGGTCGATCCCATAGTGTTCCTTGATCTCCAAAAGCTCGGCGATGGAACAGCGGCCGCATCGCTTGCAGTTTTCCACGTCAAAGGTGATCCGCACGCCGCACTGGGACAGTTGGATGCAGTGCGGCATGAGCAGCAAGACGTTGCGGGGTTTTTTCCCCGAACGAAACGAGGTCATGACCAGTTCGTTGTTGACCCCCACAAAGGCGTGTTGCACGGCCTTCTTGGGCACGCCCAATAGGCGCCCGACGGCGATGAGGAGCGGCAGCAGACCCTTGGCGCTCATGCGGCGCAAGGAGGCGGAAAAGGGCACATCTCGGCCGAGCACGACGGCGGCGATGAGAAGGGAGACGGCACCGAGGTGCCCCGTGATGAGCAGCGTGAAAAAAAACCCCGCGATGCGGGGAAGTGTCGGGTGAATACGCGCAAAACCCCAGTAGGGGACCCCAAAGAGCAATCCCAGGGTGACGCCGACAAGTAAGCCGGACAGGACCAGCAGCAGAACCATCAGGGATTTTTCGGAGGCAACGAGGCGCATGGCGACGGTTGGCCTTGCCGGTTCATGGGAAAATGGAGCGCGAATGAACGCCACAGGACGCCAAAGGTTTACGCGGTTTTTGGAAGAGAGCGCGCATGTCAGTGAAACACCGAGCCTGCGGGAAGATCGTACCCTCGCAAAAAGGCTTCCGCCGGCACCGCTTTTCTTCCTTCCAGCTGAAGGGTCCCGATGACCACGGCGGTGCCGTCCCCGGCACGCACGAGCAGGCCGTCCCGCGACAGGCCGACGACTTCTCCGGGAACTCCTTCCATAGCATAGGAGGACAGTCGGGCGTCAAAAAACTTGATCCGGGACGATCCGTGGAAGCCGTAGGCGCCGGGCCAGGGGTCGAAGGCCCGAATCCGACACCACACGGAGGACGCCGGTTGGTGCCAATCCACGTGGGTTTCCTGCTTTTGGACGGGAGGTGCCGGCACGGCTCGGCTGTGATCCTGCGGCACGGGGCGGCACAGGCCGCGGCGCCAGGCATCCAGCGTGCGGCACAAGAGCCGCGCACCGTGGCGGGCCAGAGTGTCGTGCAAGGTGCCGAAGGTATCTTCGGGACGAATGGGCACCGGTTCCGCCGCCAAGACGGGGCCGGTGTCCATGCCCTCGTCCATGAGCATGATGCAGACGCCGGTTTCCGTGTCCCCATTGAGGATGGCTCGCTGGATGGGGGCCGCGCCGCGGTATCGAGGGAGCAAGGAAGGGTGGACGTTCAAAGCGCCCAAGGGAAAGGCCTCGAGAAGAGCCTTGGGAAGCAACTGCCCGTAAGCCGCGAGGACGAGGCAATGGGCGTCGAGAGACGTCAGAGCGCGGATCACTTCCGGATCCCGAATCCGTTCCGGCTGGATGACGGGCACACCCAACCGCTCCGCCACCGTCTTGACCGGCGGGGGGCTCGGCTTTCGGCCTCGCCCTTTGGGCCGATCCGGCTGGGTGACCACCACAAGAATGTGCGCACCGCTTTGGTGGAGCTCTTCCAGTGTGGGCACGGCGAAATCCGGCGTGCCGCAAAAGATGACCCTCACCGGGTCGTCCGTCACGCCGACGCCTCGAGAAGCCGCTTCTTCCATTTTCTCTTGAAGATGTCCCGCTTGATGGGATTCAGATGATCGATAAAAAGGCGCCCGTTCAAATGGTCGATTTCATGCTGAAGCACGACGGCGAGCAATCCGTCGGCGCGGATCTCCACCGGTTTTCCGTCCGCGTTCAGCCCACGGACGACCACCTTTTCGTGCCGATGGACCTCGGCGAAGAATTCGGGGACACTCAAGCACCCCTCTTCCCACACGAGCTCACCACACGCCTCAATGATTTCCGGGTTGACGAGCCTGATCAGGCCGTGCGGGTCGTCTTCTCTCTGAAGGTCGACCACGATGAGCCGAACGGGCCGTCCCACCTGATTCGCCGCCAGACCGATCCCCGGGGCGTTGTACATGGTTTCGGCCATATCGTCCATGAGCTTTCGCACGGCGCCGTCCACGGTGTCAATGGGGCGGGCCTTTTCACGAAGAACCGGGTCCGGATAGACGCAAATATCGAGCACAGCCATTTTCCGCCTCGTCACAAGTCCCATGGGCAAAAGGACACATACGATGTCCACGTGACCTCACAGTAATGGTCCGCCGCTGAATTTGCAAGCTTCGGCAAAACGGGCACGCTCCCTTTTCATAGGCTCGAGACGGGATCGCGATCCACCGCCACATGGACGGCATCAAAACCGCCGGCCTTCGAAACGCCCTGCAGGATTTTTTCCACAAAAGCCTGAAGGTCTTCCGCGCGCCAGGCTTTCACGTAGAGATTGTAGCGGAAACGTTTTTTTAACTTCTGTAAAGGTGCGGGAGCAGGGCCCAAGACCGCCAGGGGAATGCCCTGGGATTCCAGCACGGCTTTGGTTTCCCGAGCGATCCGTCCAAGTTCCGCGGCGGCGTGCGCGGTTGGGGTTTGTTGCGGTCCCGTGACCAGCAATCGGGCCATTCTCGTAAACGGCGGATACTGAAGGGTTCGGCGGGTGGCCAGTTCGTGTTCGCAAAAATGCCCGTAGTCCAACGTGGCCGCCGCTTGGATGACGTAGTGGTGCGGATTGTACGTCTGGATGACGACCCGGCCCGGTTTTTCGCCGCGGCCAGCCCGGCCCGCGACCTGCATGAGAAGCTGGGCGGTGGTTTCCCCCGAACGAAAGTCGCTGATCTGCAACGACGTATCCGCGTTGATGACACCGACCAAGGTCACGTGGGGAAAGTCATGCCCCTTGGTGATCATTTGCGTCCCCACCATGACGTGGGCTTTGCGGGAACGAAAGGCGTCAAGGCTGCGGACCAGCTTGGCCGGGCACGTCATGGCGTCCCGGTCCACGCGAAGTGTCTTCACCTGAGGGAATTTCTGCCGCAGCTCCTCCTCGACCCGCTCCGTCCCGAACCCGAAGGGGATCATGACCCCCTTGGCGCATAAGGGACAGGCCCCGGGAACGGGTTCTTCATGGCCGCAGTAATGGCACAGGACCCGCTGCAGACTCTGATGATACGTCAAGCTCACGGCGCAATGGGGGCATTGGAGCACCGCGCCGCACGCGCGGCACAAAAAAAAGGAAGCGAACCCTCGACGGTTCAGAAAAAGCATGGCTTGCCCGTCGGATTCCAGCGTCTCTTCGAGGGCCTTGTGCAATTCGGGGGAAATCACTCGAAAGGGACCGCGGTGGCGTCGCATGTCCACAATATGGATGTGCGGCAGCGGACGGTCTTCCACTCTCTTGAAAAGCGTCACCAGGGTGTAGCGGCCCGTACGGCCGTGATGAAACGATTGGAGCGACGGGGTGGCGGACCCCAGGATCACGGGAATGTTCGCCATCCTGGCGCGCATGACGGCCACATCCCGGGCGTGGTAGCGCAGCCGCTCCTCCTGCTTGTAGGAGCTGTCGTGCTCTTCATCCACGATGATCAACCCGAGGTTTTTCACGGGACTCAAGACCGCCGAGCGCACCCCGAGGATCACCGCGGTGCGCCCTGAGGTCATCTTTCGCCACTGGTCGTCCCGCACCCCTGAAGCCAAGGCGCTGTGCCACACGGTGAGGGTCTCGCCGAACCGTGCCCGAAAAAGCCCTTCCAGTTGGGTGCTCAGAGCAATCTCCGGGACCAGGACGAGAGCCGTTCGTCCCAGGGCGACCGTCTTTTCCACGAGCCGCAGGTAAATTTCCGTCTTTCCGCTTCCCGTCACCCCGTAAAGGACGAAGGGCTTAAAGGACGGCGAAACCACCACCCCCTCTATCGCCTCCATGGCCGCCTTCTGCTCCGGGGTCAGCTCAAACGGCGGGCTCGGCTCCAGAGCCTGCGCCATGGGGGATTCCCGCAGAACCTCCCGTTCTTCCAGGGCGATGAAGCCCTCGGCGGCAAGCTTTCGGACCCAATAAGACGCCTGGGACACCTGGCGCCGAAGATCCGACAGGGGACACGTCCCGCCGGAATCACGCAGCACGATCACAAACCGCCGAAGATGGGGGCTTACGGACAATCTCTTTTCCGGCGGCTCCTCTCTAAGAACCACCACCTTCTCCCTCTTTGTGGAAGGCTCCAAAGACGGCCATGCGTAGTCCCAGGTCACCCAGCCGAGGGATTCCAGGCGTTTGATGTGGGCCTTCCAGCCTTTGGGGAATGTTTCCAGGTCCTTGACGTCCAGCGCATCCCTTTCCAGAAGAGCCGACTCCACATCTCGGGCGCCCGCGGTCTTCGGTTCTTCGCGCGGCCCCTGAAGAAGCGCGCTCCGCCCTTCGGCCGTGAGCCGATACCGCCTCTGGGGATGGGCCAAAAGGTTCGATGGGAAGACGGCTTCCAAAACCGACGGCAGCGGATGGAAATAATAGGCGGACATCCAGCGGCACAGCGCGAGCACATCCGGTGGAAGCAGCGCTTCCTGGTCCACCACAGCGCGAATGTCCTTGAGGGTTCCTCGGATGCTTTCCTCGGGACCGCTTTCCTCCAAGGCGACGACAAGAGCCACGGCTTCGCGATACCCCAAAGGCACCAGAACCCGTCGGCCCACAAGGTCCGTCCCGGCCAAGCCCTCGGGAATGCGATAATGCAAACAGGTGGACGGGCCTCTGAACACGGCGCACAGAGCCAAGGGCGCATGGGGGAAAGACGACATGGGCGGGCGACCTCCATTCGCTTCCTTGTTAAAAAAAGCGCTGCACGAACTTTCGGGAAAGCTGGAACCCACCGGACTTCGACCTAACACATCCTCGAAGAACCCGTCAAAACAAAGGGGACCACTCCGAGTGTCCCGTTCTCGATCCTTGTGCAGCAGGGCGGCCTTCTGAGCCCCATGGACATAACCATTTGTTTTTTCAATATTATCTTTTTTGAAGGCCTCGTTGGCTTTTGGCCCGCCTTCGGCCCTTTCAAAAAAATCTTGATTCCATGCGGCTTTTCGGCGATTAATCGCTTGCCAAGGGTCCTTTGGCCGGTATAATTGCCGTGACTTTTGTGAATCTTCAGTCCCCGTGGATTGTGTGCCATAACGCGTTTCGGTGTTTCCCTTTGGTGATTTGCCGGGAGTGGGGTGAGGCTTGAACCATAAATCTTAGAGGAGGAGAGCATGACGAAGGCGGATCTTATTTCCAAAATGGCCGACGAAGCGGGAATCACCAAGGCCGCGGCGGAAAAGGCACTCAACAGTTTTGTCACCGCCGTTGCCGACAGTTTGGCCAAGGGGGACAAGGTGACTTTGGTGGGCTTCGGCACGTTCAGCGTCGCCGAGAGGGCCCAGAGGGAAGGCCGAAATCCGCGCACGGGGGAAACGATCACCATCGCCGCTAGCAAAACCATTAAGTTCAAAGCGGGCAGCAAACTCAAAGACGCTCTCCAATAACTCTCCTTCACTCAGGGGTTGGACGGGAGAACCCGGCACACCGCAGAGCGAGCGCCGGGTTCTCCCTTTTGTTTGTGACCCGTCGAAGACGTGGCGCTTCATGGAAAAAGCCGGATCCAAAGCCCTCATCGACCCCGCGCGATCCAAGAAAGACATTGCGCTGCCCGCCGACGCCTTCCTTGTGTTCACTCCCGAGGACATGACGCTCATGAAGGCGAAATGGGCTTCGTGCCGTCGGGCGCAACGTCTGTTTCTGAGTGATGTTTTCCTTTGCCTCGACGACGGGCCGCCCGTTGCCGTTGCGCTTGTCGGACCCGCCATCGGGGCGCCGCAAGCCGTGTTGGTCCTGGAAAAGATGATCGCCTTGGGGGCTCGTCGAGTGATCGCCTACGGATGGTGCGGCTCCTTGCAGCCTCACGTGTTCATCGGCCATGTGGTGCTTCCCGAGGCGGTCCATTCCGAAGAGGGCACCTCGGCCCATTATCCCATCCCCGAAGCCCCGTCACCCTCCCCTGACCTGCTTCGACGGCTTGAAGCCGCCCTAAAGTCCGACGCGCATCTTACGGTCCACAAAGGTTCCGTATGGTCCACAGATGCGCCCTATCGGGAAACGGAAGAAAAGGTGCTCTTTTACCAACAAAAGGGCGTTCTCGGCGTGGACATGGAAATGTCCGCCCTGTTTACGGCGGCGGCGTTTCGAGGGATCGACCTGGCCGGGGTGCTGGTGGTTTCGGACGACCTTTCGCACCTGACGTGGCGCCATGGATTTCGCGACCCTCAATTTCAGGAAACGAGAAAGCGCCTGCCCGAAAGGCTCCGCCGCCTTTTCTAAAGCCCAACCTCCGCCCTTGCTCCCATCCCGAAACAACGTGTATTTTGAACGCCGAGGAAATCCCGGACAGCACCATGGCGAGGGATTCCCGCGTGCGCGGGAGGGATGGGCTTGAGGATGTTCGAACACACTCCGACCACGGGTACCGGAGGAGACTTCATGGGGAAAGCCCGCGGTGTGTTGGCCGTGGACATCGGCGGCGGCACGCAGGACATTCTGTGTTGGTTTGAAGGGCAGCTCGTCGAAAATGCCGCCAAGATGGTCATGCCGTCGCCGACCCTTCTGGTGGCGCACGAACTGCGCACCCTGCGCCAGGCGGGACACGATGTGGTCCTTGTGGGTCGCACCATGGGCGGGGGTCCGTGCACCCACGAGGTGCGCCGCCACCTGGAAGCGGGCCTCAAGGTATACGCTCTGCCCGAAGCCGCGCTGACGTTTCACGACGATCTGGAGCGGGTTCAGGCCATGGGCGTCATCGTCACGGAATTCCCCCCGGAAGGAATGCCGAAGGTGGTGCTGCGGGATTTGGACGTGGAACGCATCGGGCGGGCCCTGGCTCTTTTCCATTTGCCGGTGCCCGACACCGTGGCCGTGGCTGTTCAGGATCACGGCTTTTCGCCGAAAGAAAGCAACCGCCTCTTCCGGTTTCGGTATTGGCGCGATTTCCTGGCCCGTGGCGGCGACCTGAAAGCCCTGGCCCAGGACCCCCCTGCCCCTTTCATGACCCGCATGCAGGCCGTGCGCGCGGACCGGCCCGACGCCGTGGTTCTCGATACGGGCATCGCCGCCGTCATCGGAGCCCTTACGGATCCTCGAGGCCGGGCATGGAACGCGGAAGGCTGCACCATCGTCAATGTGGGAAACTTTCACACCATCGCCGCCCTCGTCAGGGACTTTCGTGTCCTGGGCCTCTACGAACACCACACCGGGCTCCTCAACCCGACCAAGCTTGCCGAACACCTGAACGAGTTTCGCCGGGGCAGGCTCCGTCATGAGAAAGTCTTTGAAGACGGGGGCCATGGGTGCGTTTATGGCGAGCCTTCTCCCGACGGAGCTTTCCAAAGAACCCTGGTCACCGGCCCTCGGCGGCGGCAACTGTTCACCGAGGACACCGCCTTTGCCGCCCCCTTCGGGGACATGATGCTCACGGGCTGTTTCGGGCTTCTTCAGGCGGCCTTGTGGGCCCAAGGTTTTCAAGAGGTCCTGACATGAAGAGCCAAGAAGCCGTCCGACAGCGCATCGACGAACTGCGCGAGCTCATCCGGTATCACAATTACCGTTATTATGCTCTGGACGATCCGGAAATCACCGACGCCGAATACGATGAGCTGTTTCGCGAACTGCAGGCATTGGAAAAGGCCTATCCGGAGTTTGCCTCACCCGATTCCCCGACGGCTCGGGTCGGCTTTCCTCCCTTGGAAGCCTTTGAAACCTTCGAACACCCCGTGCCCATGCTGAGCCTGGAAAACGCCATGGACGAAGGGGAGATGGTCGAATTTCATCAGAGGGTGCAAAAGCTCCTGGGCGTGACCGAGCCCATCGTCTACACCGCCGAACCCAAAATGGACGGCCTGGCGGTGGAAATCCTTTATGAAAACGGGCGGCTCGTTCGAGCCGGAACCCGAGGCGACGGGTATCGTGGAGAAGATGTGACACCGAACGTGAAGACGATTCGGGCCATCCCCTGGTCCCTCTACGCCCACCCGGAGGCACCGCCCATTCCGTCCGTGCTCACGGTGCGCTGCGAAGTGTACATGAACCGACAGGACTTCCACGCCCTCAACCGGCAGCGGGAAGCCGATGGAGAACCCGTTTTCGCCAATCCTCGAAACGCCGCCGCCGGATCCTTGCGCCAGCTGGATTCGTCCATCACGGCGCGAAGGCCCCTGAAAGCCTACTGTTACGGTGTGGGCGTTTTGGAAGGCCCAGCCTTTCAAACCCAATGGGACATCCTCAACGCCATGAAACGGTGGGGCCTTCCCGTGAACCCATTGTCCCGCCTGTGCGACGGGTTGGCGGCGGCTCTGGACTACTATCGGGACCTGGAAGCCCGCCGTGCCGACCTGCCCTACGAGGTGGACGGCGTCGTCTATAAAGTCAACCGTTTGGACTGGCAGGAAAGGCTCGGGGAAAAAACCCGAAGCCCCCGTTGGGCCATCGCGTACAAGTTCCCGGCGCATCAGGCCCAGACGCGGCTTCGCGACATCCAGGTTCAGGTGGGCCGCACAGGAGTCCTCACCCCCGTGGCGCACCTGGAACCCGTCCCGCTGGCCGGGGTCGTCATTCGACGGGCGACCTTACACAACATGGACGAGATCGCACGCAAGGACATCCGCATCGGCGATCATGTGGTCGTCCAACGGGCCGGCGACGTCATTCCCGAAGTCGTTCGCCCCCTGGTGGAAAAAAGAGACGGGACCGAACGCCCTTTTACCATGCCCGCGCAGTGCCCCGCCTGCGGCGGCCCCGTGGTGCGCCTGACAGGCGAGGCGGTCCATCGCTGCATGAACCGAAACTGCCCGGCCCAGATCGAAGGAGCCCTGCGCCATTTCGCCGGGCGGGAAGCCATGAACATCGAGGGGCTGGGAAAACAGATCATCCACCTGCTCGTGGAACGGGGAATGGTGACCACCCCGGCGGACCTCTACCGCCTCACGGAAGCCGACCTGTTGAAACTTCCCGGCTTTGCCGAAAAAAGCGCCCAAAACCTCATCCAAGCGATCCACAAGACGCGCCGCCCCGAACTCGCCTCCTTTCTCTACGCCCTGGGCATCCCCCTTGTGGGGACGTATCTCGCCACAGTCCTGGCCGATCGATTTGGATCCTTCGAAGCCCTGCGGGCCGCCCGCTATGAAGACCTCATCGCCGTGGAAGGGGTCGGGGATAAAGTCGCCGAGAGTATCCGCCGATATTTTGAAAATGAAGACAATGAAAAGCTCATTCGGGATCTTTTTGAGGCCGGAGTCCGCCCGAAGGAGGCGACGGCCGGCAAGACGCCCCAGGCCGCAGACGAGTTTTGGAAAGGCAAGACCGTGGTCCTCACAGGGACTCTTTCGTCCATGACTCGGGAAGAGGCGACGGAAAGGCTTCGTCAGGCCGGAGCCCGCGTCAGTTCGTCGGTAAGCGCAAAAACCGATGTCTTGGTTGTGGGCGAAAAACCCGGATCCAAGCTTCAAAAAGCCAGAGCGCTGGGCGTGGCCGTCATGGACGAAGAGGCTTTCTTGAAGCATTTGCCTTGACCCTGTGCCGAACGAACCCCGCGCTCAGGGACGGAAAGGGAATGGAATGGAAAAGAAACGCGTGCATGTGTGGATTTCCGGCAGAGTTCAGGGGGTCTTCTACAGGGCCTACACCCAGGACGCCGCACGAACCCACGGGGTCACCGGCTGGGTGCGCAATCTTCCCGACGGCCGGGTGGAAGCGGTCTTTGAAGGGGACGCCCGCGCCGTGGATGCCATGGTCCAGTGGTGCCATCGGGGAAGCCCCCTGAGCCGCGTGGATCGTGTGGAGGTTCAAGAAGAACCCTATCAAGGGGAATTCGCCGACTTCGGCGTGCGCTCATGGAGATGAGGCCATGAAAGAACTCTGGAACGCGGTGGTGACCTTCCTGAAGGAATACAACATGACGAAAGCCGGCGAAGTCCTGCGCACCGTGGACTGGACAAAGCTCCTTCACGAACCAATGCTGTGGATTGCCGTCATTCTTTTCCTCGGATGGGTGGTCTGGAAGAAAGCCCTGCGAAGCCTCCTCGTCGTCTGCTCCGTGATCGCGTTCATCGTCCTGCTCCACTACACCCTGCCGCCCGCCGGGGAAGCCTTCTCGCTGGGGAAACTCCTGCCGTTCGCCGGAGGATGCCTGGGGCTGCTCGCCCTCAACATTTATTTTCTCATCATTCGAAACGGCTAACCCAAAGGCCTCCATTGGATGTGTAGCACCGTTCGGGTTCCATCGCGCACCTTGACGCGATCATCCAGGCGATACCCGACGACCCAGCAGATCTTTTCCCCATCGCACAGCAGAGGAATCCTACGCCGCGTCGTGCGCGGCACTTTGGCGTCCGTAAAAAAATCCTGGAGTTTCTTGGATCCGGGGCCGCCCAAAGGGCGAAAGCGGTCCCCGGGGCGGACCGTACGGACCCTCAGAGGCCAAAGGACGGCGTGGGCGTCCATGAGTACAGTCCACGGATCCGCCTCCCCGATCCTGACCTCCTGCCCTGCGATCTCCTGGATCGCGATCTCCGCCCGAAACTCGGGCAGGGGATAACGGCCGGGCCTAAACATCTCCCGGCTTTCCCCTACGGGCGGCTCTTCGCCGCGCTTCGTCAGCACAACCGTGAAGCCTTCCCGAAAGGCACGCCCACCCGCAGGAAGGATCACCTGTCGGCCCGAAGGCGCTTCCCGAAGGAGCCCTTCCAAAGCCTGAAGGTGCACGGCAAAAATTCCCGTGGAAAAACCGATTTTTTTCAAGGCCTTCCGAAACAGCCGTGACGATAGAGCCTGATGAAGGGCCTGCATCCCCAGGGCGTTAAAGACCACAACGTCGCTCCCTTCGGCAAGCACCACGCGGCCCCAGGCCTCGGCGACCTGCCGAGCCCAATACTCGTCGTCCTCGGCCGCCAGGTCCGCATGACGACACAGAACCTGCCGGACTCTCGGGTGAAAGATTTTTTCCAAAAGAGGCAAAACCTCATGGCGGACCCGATTCCTCTGGCAAAAGCCCTCCAGGTTCGTGGCGTCTTCACGAAAGGACCGACCCGTATCGCGGAGGTATTGAAGGACTTCGGCGCGGCTCGCCCATAGCAGAGGTCGAAGGAATCCTTCCGCCGTTTCCACCTGCATGCCTCTGAGGCCCCCCGGGCCTGTGCCGCGGCACAATCGCAGGAGCACCTCTTCGGCCTGGTCGTCCGCCGTATGGCCCAGGGCCAGTCGATGGAGATCTCGACGACGCATGACCTCCATGTAGAAGGCGCGGCGACACAACCGCGCCGCCATCTCCAAAGACATTCGGTGATCTCTTTGAAACCCCCGCACATCCCCGCCGCCGACGATGACTTCACAGCCCAGCCGGCCCGCCAGTTCTTCCACGAAACGGCGATCGGCCGCGGAATCCTCGCCGCGAAGGCCGTGATCATAGTGAAGGACGATCAGCGCTTGGATGGAAAGGAAAGGCTGCAGAGCGTGAAGGACGTGCAGCAGGGCCACCGAATCCGGGCCTCCGGAGACAGCGACACCCAGCACCGGGCCCACATGGACCAGTCGCCGGCGCCGCATGACGTCCAGCGTGTTTTTTTCGAAAGGGTGGAGCAATCCCGTCACGTATTGCAATCGGGAGCCGGCGCGTGGGGCAGGGCTTCCTGAGCGGACCTGGGCGAGGCGTTCTCCGGCGTCACGTCGAGGAGCGGCACGGCGTCTTTCCATTTCTTGCCGCGCACCAGGAGCTTGCCGTCCCGGTTGAGGACCGTATTGTCTTCAAGGATGACCAACCCGTAGCGTTCGGCCACCTGGGATTTGTAATGGTATTCCATGGAACGCTTCCGAAGCTTGTAGTTGAGGAGGAGAAAGACCAAAGCGAAAAAGCACGTCACGGCCAGCAGGGTTCCTCCGGCCATGAGGGCCACCCGCACGGTTTGTTCGCCGATTTCTCCGATGACGCGAAGCACCACGTCCAGATGGTAGACCACGCCGACGGCTGCCCCCAGAAGGATGAGGAGTCCCAAATAGGGAAGTTTTTGCAGCCAGGCGACCGCCGCGGTCATTTTGTAGCTCTTGGCGTCTTCAGGAGCCATGCGGGATGGACCGTCTTCGCCGTCGTCTGCGGGATACACGCCGCCGAAGCCCCCAAAATACCGGTTGAACCCCACCACGATGGTTCCCAGAAGAAAAGTGACGGCCACGGGAGAAAGAAAGGCCACGAGGAAATAAACCTTCCAGGGGAAATGGCGCTCCACGGGGCCGAAACGGTCGTAGCCGTCCGTGCCCAGCTGGTAGAGCCAGCAGCCGACGAAAATGGCCACCTCCAGCCATCCAAGAAAGATCAAATACTTGCGAAAAAGCTCCTTGCGCTCCGTATCGTCGAACAAGGCGGCCACCCCGCCGGGCGTTCTCTTGACCTTCTGTTCTTCTGCATTCATGGTCACGTCCACAGTTATGCCCTCGTCGCCAAGCCTGAATCCCCGCATGCCGCACCTTACCAAAACCCTTCCGAAACGGTCAACCCGGAATCAGGCAGGAAGATCCGCCCGTCCCCGATGTGACCATTTCGGCATGGGCGTGCATTATCCATGAAAGCGTGTACAATGAACAGGGCGCGGGCATGACGGCACGGCGGCGGGAAAGGGGGGCGCGTTTTCCATCAGTCCCCGGAATGTTGGATGCGGGAGAAAAGCATGGATGTTTCCCAGGAGCGGTGGATACGGCTGGGCTGTTTTGCAGGGATGCTGGTGACCATGGCCGTTCTGGAAGCGGCCTTTCCGCGACGTCCCAGGAGCCGCCCCAGGGCGGAGCGATGGCCTGCAAACCTGGCCATGGCGGTGTTGGGCGCGGTGCTCGTGCGGGGGGTGCTGCCCCTGGTGCCTGTGGAGGCCGCTGCGTTGGCGGCACGAAAAGGCTGGGGACTCTTGAATACGACGGGAATGCCTCCGGTCGTGGCCTGGGGGGCCGCCGTGATGGTCCTGGACGGCGTCATCTACCTGCAGCACGTGCTCACCCACGCCGTGCCCACGCTGTGGCGGCTCCACATGATGCATCATGCGGACCTGGATCTCGACTGCACCACCGGCGTGCGCTTTCACCCGGTGGAAATCCTGCTCTCCGCAGGACTCAAAACGGCCGTGGCGGCGGCTCTGGGACCGCCGGCGGGGGCGGTCGTCCTGTTCGAAATTCTTCTCAACGGCACGGCCATCTTCAACCACGCCAACGTCAGGCTGCCCATCCCCATGGACCGGCTGGTGCGGCTCGTGCTGGTCACCCCGGACATGCACCGGGTGCACCATTCGGTGATTATCCGGGAAACTCACAGCAACTTCGGTTTCTGCTTGTCCTGGTGGGATCGACTCTTCGGAACCTATAAGGCCCAGCCGGAAAAGGGGCACCTGGGCATGATCATCGGCCTCAGCCAGTTTCGGGACCCGAAAGGACTCTCCCTGGTGAAGCTCCTGGCCCTTCCCGTCACGGGTGATCCCGGCCGCCAGCCCATCAACCGGCACTGACCGGTTTTGCCCTCCCTCGTCAAGAATGCCGAGGGAAGGGGCACGGAAGAACTCTTTGATCTTTGGCGGTGCGCGGGGCCTGTGGTAAGAAAGCCTGCGGTGCCCCGTCCCAACGATCACGGGCGCTTCTGGGCGTCCTTGAAGCCTGAAAGAGCGCCCAAAGCCGGGACGTTTCTAAAGAAGTCGGCTTTTTCGCGATGCGGATCGCGGCCAGGACCGCTCCCCCACACAAGCGAAAGCTCTGGACCTTCACGTGAGTCAGCGACAAATGAATGATGATTTTTGGAGGAGACTGCCATGCAAACCCCGGTTCTTTTTGAAACCCATTTTCCATCCCTGGTCCTCAAGTCCCGAGGGAAAGTGCGGGATATCTACGATCTTGAAGACTCTCTGCTCATCGTGGCCACGGATCGCATCTCCGCCTTCGACGTGGTCATGCCCACGCCCATTCCCGACAAAGGCAGGATCCTTACGGCGCTTTCCCTTTTTTGGTTCGATTTCCTGAAGGATACGGTGCCCAATCACCTCCTCGGAACGGACGTGGCCTCCTTTCCCGAGGCCTGCGCCCCGTATGCCGCAACGCTCTCGGGCCGCTCCATGTGGGTGCGCAAAGCCGACCCGCTGCCCGTGGAGTGCATCGTGCGCGGGTATTTGGTGGGTTCCGGATGGAAGGATTACCAGAAGACCGGTGCCGTGTGCGGCATCCCTCTTCCCAAGGGGTTGAAACTGGCGGAAAAACTTCCCGAACCCATCTTTACGCCGTCCACCAAGGCGGAAAAAGGGGCTCACGACGAAAACATCAGCTTTCGGGAAATGGCCGATCGGATCGGCGCCGATTTGGCTTCCCGGGTTCGGGACCTCACCGTCACCATCTACGAAAAAGCGGCCGTCTACGCTTTGGAAAAAGGCATCATTCTGGCCGACACCAAACTGGAATTCGGCCTTGCCGACGGCCGGCTCATCCTCATCGATGAAGTGCTCACGCCGGATTCCAGCCGTTTTTGGCCGGCGGACCGATACCAGCCCGGATCCAATCCGGAAAGCTTCGACAAACAGTACCTTCGGGACTACCTGGTGGATATCGGCTGGAGCGCCGAGCAGCCGCCGCCGGAACTGCCCGAAGCCGTCGTTCAAAACACCCGGTCCCGTTACCTGGAAGCCCTGGAGCGGCTGACAGGTCGGGGCCTGGACGGGTGAAACCTCATGGTCCACCCGCAACGCCAGAGCGTCCCTTTGGCCTCCATTGATTGGGACGATGAGGGGTTCGCCATTGCCGGCCATGCGCCCGACGAGCCCCTCTTTCAGTCCCTGGAAGCCGTGGGCATCCTGCATCCTCCGCTCCTGTGGCAAAAGCAGCCGGACCGTTTCGCCATTGTGGACGGATTCAAGAGGCTTTCCTGGCTTCGGTCCCGATCTTCCCTGGTGGACGCCCTGGTTTTTCCGAAGGATACGGATGAGGCACGGCTTCTGGCGATGCGCCTTGAGATCAAGATGCTTTCCCGAAGGTTGAACCTCGCGGAAAAGGCGCAGATCCTGGCCCGATACGGCGCGCTCACGTCCAAAGAGGACCTGCGGCGACGAATCTGCCCGGCTTTGGGCATTGCATCGCAGACCGAAAGCCTTTCCCTGTGGCAGTCCATCGCCGCATGGCCCGCTCGGCATCTGAGCGCCCTCGCCCGGGATCTCATCGCAGAAAAGACGGCCCTGTCTCTGGCGCCTCTGCCTGAAAAAGACCGGGAATCTTTCCTGGAGCTCCTGAGCGCTCTTCGATGCAGTGCGAGCCTTCAAATGGAAATTCTCGAACGGTGCCTGGACATCGCGCGACGGGACGGCATCACGCTTCATGCCCTGGTGGCATCGCCCGAAGTGCAGGCGATCCTTGAGGACGAAAACCGCAACCGCCGCGAAAAAACGGCCGCGGTCAGAGAGCTCGTGCACCGATGGCGGTTTCCCAGACTCCACGAGAGAATGGAAAGGCTCGAGCGCGCCATGGCTGAGGTGAACATGCCTTCGGCCCTCTCCCTCGTCCCGCCGCCCCACTGGGAAGGGGACGTGTGGGAACTGCGCGTGCGTTTTCGAACACCGTCGGACCTGGCCGTGTCTCTCACGGAAGCCAAACATCTGTGCACGACGGCTCCCTTCCAAGGCGTTTTCGAAGAATTCGAAAACGCCTCTACTGCGTACCCGTCCGGGCCGACGCCCGTTTCGCCCCAAGGGGCGTTGTGATGCCATGATCCCCCGCGTCCAGAATCCCATTCGAAACGTGGTGGTGGAACGGGCTGTGTCTCGAAGTCCTGTGGTGGCCGCCCTGCGGGAAGGACTCCCCGGCGTTTCCTTTGCTTTTGTGGACACGGTTCCAGAACGATCCCGAAAGATTCCGGGGCTTTTGGAAGTGGTGCACTTCAAGGGGCGGTTTTGGCGATCCTGCCCGGGCACCAAGATCTACGAGTGCTGCGGATACCAGATCGTCCATATCGGCACGCAATGCAGCCTGGAGTGCACCTACTGTATCCTTCAGTCGTATTTCGAAAACCCTAACCTGAGGATTTTCGGCAATATCGAAGACCTTGAGGCCGAAGTTCGACAGGTGCCGGCCTCGGCACCCCACAGGCTTTTTCGGGCCGGAACGGGAGAATTCACGGATTCTCTGCTCCTCGATCCCTGGACGGGATTGTCCCGTCGCCTCGTTCCTCTCTTCGCCCGCATTCCCAACGCCGTCCTGGAACTGAAAACGAAAACGGATCATGTGGCGCAGCTGGCAAAACTGGACCACGGGGGCCACAGCATTGTGTCCTGGTCCCTGAATGCCGACGATGTGATCCGACGGGAAGAACCGCGATCCGCCCCCTTGGACGCTCGGCTGAACGCCGCCCGACGCTGCGCGGACTGGGGCTATTTCTTGGCATTTCACTTCGATCCCATGATCGAGTATCCCGGCTGGCGGGAAGGATACCGCCGCACCCTGCACGCTCTGTTCGACGCCGTGGACCCGTCACACGTGGTGTGGATCAGCCTGGGAGCCTTCCGCTTCATGCCCGAACTCAAAGGCATCATCCAACGGCGCCATCCCACGAGCCGAATCGTCACAGGGGAATTCATCCGCGGATTGGACGGCAAGATGCGCTATTTCCGGGACATTCGCCTTGCGCTGTACACGGAAATGGTCAAAGAAATCCGGGCCTGGGATTCAACCCTGTGCGTCTACCTGTGCATGGAAGGGCCCTGGATCTGGAAGCGGGTCTTCGGCTTTGAACCCTCGGAAAAAGGAGGACTTCCGGCCATGCTGGACAAAGCCGTAAGAGATCGCATGGGAATCGGAGGATCGCCCTAAGGAGAAGAAACATGCCTTTCGAGGAGCACGAAAGACGGACCGTGCGTGCCTGGGCCGCCCATGTGCAGGGAAGAATTCCTGTGGTTTTGGAAACGACGCGCGATGCGCGCAGCGGCCTGCTGCTGGCGTTCGCTCAGGAACTGACCGCTCTGGCACCCCAAATCGTTGTGGATTCCCTTCTCAGGGAAAACCACGACCCGCCGGGTTTTTTTCTGGGCCATGGGTGGATATGGCATGCGGCTCCAGCGGGGGCGGAGCTCAGAGCTTTTCTCGAAATCCTGGCCATCCACGGCGAAAGGTCCACGTCGCCTCAAAAAGGTGGCGAGGTCCTGGAGGGGGATGCCCGCAAGACGGTCCCCAAGGCGCGTGTGGCACCCCAGTTGGCTTCATTGCTCGAAACGATGCAAAGCCCTCGGGAACTCGCCGTCTTTACGACCCCTCAATGCCCCCATTGCGCCCACATGCTTCTGGAATTGGCGCCCATCCCCTTTGTGGCTTCGTATCTGGTCATCCGAGTCTTCGATGCGACCCTTTTCCCCGAAAGAGCCCAGGCGGCGGGCATCCGTTCCGTGCCCACCGTGCTTTTCGGGAATGATTTTCGTTGGACGGGCCGCGTCGATATTCAGCACATTTTCGAAGTAGTGTGCCGCAGCGAACAGACGGCCCTTTCCGCCGCAGCCGCCATCCGCGTGCTCAAAGAGGGCAAAGCCCACGAGCTCGCGCGTCTCATGCTCGCCTCGCCCACCACGTGGCCCGATTTCACCGTGGTGCTCACCCATCCCGATTGGTCCGTGCGGCTCGGGGCCCTGGTGGTTCTGGAAGAATTGGCGGAGAAAGATCCGAACAAAGCCAGCGCTTACCTCCCCGATCTTTGGGAAAAAATGGACGGCCTCCCCGCACCCGTGCAAGGGGACGTTCTCTATGCCACAGGAATCGTCGGCGATGCCTCATGGAAGGGCAGGGTCCTTCAATGGATGGAAACTCGCCCAGACGATCCCGACCTTCGGGAAGCCGCCGAAGAAACCTTGAGAAAACTGGAGGCGGCCGGCGGTCGGTAAATCCCCTTGAATTTAGTTTGTCCTCCGGTCGGGAATCCATTATAGTATTGAGCACTCAAGAACAGCGCTCTCGGATCGTATCGCGAGAGAATTTTCGGAAGACAAACCATGACGGCCGTCACCGATCTCATTCGCCGCCTTGAAGGCACTTCTCCGGATATCCAGGATATTCGAACCGCTGTGCTTTTCATTCTCCAGCAATGGGAAACCTTAAAGCACCACGAAGACTTGGCGAAAAAACTGACCGAATTGACCGACGCCGTTGGCCAATTGGCAAAGGCACAATCGCGAATCGACGACACCTTACTGGAGTTGGCTAAAGCCCAAAAACGCACCGAAGAAAGCTTAGAAAAACTCACGGTGCGCGTCGATCAGCTCACGGAGCGTGTCGATCGGCTCACAGAGCGCGTTGATCGGCTCACAGAGCGTGTCGATCAACTGACACTGCGTCTCGATCAGCTCACAGAGCGCGTTGATCGGCTCACGGAGCGTGTCGATCAACTCGCCCAAGCCCAAAAACGCACCGAAGAGCGGGTGAACCAGCTTACAGAAGCCCAAAAACGCACGGAAGAGCGTATAAGCCAGCTTACGGAAGCCCAAAAACGCACAGAGCACGTTCTCCAGGATCTTATCAAGGAATTTAAGGGCTTCAAGAAGACTTTAGGAGGGATCACGAACGCCGTGGGATATGGGCTTGAGGACCGCATCATAGCCCTCATTCCTGCTTTCGCCGCCCGTGAATATGATCTTCAGGTAAAATCGGCCCTTCGCCGCTTCATGGAATATCCCGACGGCCGCAGCGATGAACTGAACATCTACGCCGAAGGCCACCGTCAAGGGAAACCCGTCGCCCTGGTGGGGGAATGCAGGTCCCAGCCCGGCAAGGGAGACCTGAGAGAGTTTGCTCGAAAGGTGGAACGACTCAGACAGCATCTGGGAATCGAGGTGGAACCGTTCCTCGTGGGTTACAGCATCACGCCGGACGTCGCCCGCTACGCCGCAGCCGAATATCCTCACATCAAGCTCTTTTGGAGCTATCAATTTGAAGTGCTGCGCGAGTCTTCCCGCTGAGGATCGCGGCGCGGATGTTCTCTGTCAGCCCCATAATTGCGGCACGACCCGGTGCCGTGCCAATGCCCGGCGCTGCCGGTGCGGGGAATTTCCCAGGGACAGCATTAAAAAACCGGGGTCTCGGTCTTTCCGTCGACGACCCCGGCACTCCACGGTACGCTTGGTTCTTGGGGGACAGGCATCCGAGGATTGGAACTATGCCGCCTTTCCCATGAGCATGCTTTCCAGGGCTTGCCGCTTCGCGGCGAATTCCTCCGTAAACATGGGCGGACAGTCTTTGAGATTCACTTCCTTCTTGGCCAGCTTGGCGGCAAACGCCATGCACGTGGCCTCTCCACATTCCTTGCAATTGGTCTTCGGCAAATGTTTGAGGATTTCCACAACGTTGAGCTTCATGCTTCCACCTCCTTTCCCTCACATTCAGGGAGTTGCCTTTCGGTCGGCGCCTTCGCGACACCGTTGTGCCCAGTCCAAAAGCCGGAGGTCTCAGTCATGGAGCGCAGAACGAAGGATAGCGCAGGAACCCAACACCCGCATCCGAAAAGCGACTCAAGGTATTGAACCCACAATCATAAATAACCGGCACCGTAACGAACCGTCAACCCCGCACGGGCGCTTTCTTATATCCACGGCGCGAAGCGTTGGTGTGGCGGCGATGATGATCTGCCGAAACGTTGCTATCTTTTCCGCCCGGGGACAAGGCGCCCCCGGGGGCACATGTGGACGGAAAATCTGTGTCCTTTGCTGCCCTCTGCCCTCCGCTGCGCGCTCATGCGTCACCCGCACGCCCTCCAGCAGGAAAGCGGCCTTGAGCTTCTGCAGCCAGACTACGGGCTTGGGATTTTCGGCGAGCAAGGTCGTCCGGCACGTATACCATAAAGCTTCGCCCAGGCTTCCCCAGCATTTTACCATTTCGTTGGACAGGATCTTCCAGTCGGCCCGGACGTGTGCCCAGACGGGGGGTGAGCCGTCCGTGACCGTAAAAAACGGACACGCCTACCCGCGACGGCTGTGTCACGATCCAGGCGAGGAGCCGGGGGGCGCGTGGTATGCGGAGGTGACCAGCATAATGCGTTTCCACCCGTGCCGCCGGGCAAGGCTTGCCAGCCAGGACGCGTTTTCAAACGTGGTGCGCGCCTTGGGCTCCGGGACCGGGCCGTCTCAGGGGACGGGCCCGTAGCTTCGAACGGAGCGCTCCAGGGTCCCGAGGTCAGAGGTCAGAAGTCAGAAGTCAGAGGTCAGAGGTCACAGGGCAGAGGGCAGAGGGCAGAAAAGGTGGGGTGTGACGATCGTTGGGCAAGCGTGAAGCCGCATGCCACACGTGATGGCGTGCGCTGGAGGTGTTGAGCGGGCATTTTGGGGAAAAATCATTGGCAGAGGCGCTGCCTTCGGCGCCAGCCACCACCTGGCACCCGGCAAAAACCGGCTGGAGAGACAGGGGAAATTGTGGCGGTTCCCAATGCAGCCTAGAGGACCTTTCCCTTTTCCCTCCCTTCACCGTGTTTCGCTTTCACTGCCCTCTGCCTTTTGATACTATTCTTCTATCCACGAAACCACGGTTGGGGTGAGCCATGGGAAGCTACGACGCTGCGGTCAAGGTCATCTTGAGCCATTGCCAGCAGGCTGCCCTGGAGTATTTCCTGGGCCTCGAGGTGGTGGAATCCGAGGTCATGGAGCTGCCTCAGGAGACCGCGAGCCTTCGGCGAAGCGATTTTCCCATTCGGGTGCGAACCCCCGAGGGACGTTTGTTTATTGTCCTTTTGGAAGTGCAGAGCCGTTGGGAGAACGACCTTCCCCTACGACTTTTGGAATACGACGCACGGTATCGCCTGAAAACGGGCCTGTCGGTTCTTCCCGCCATCTTGCTCTTGACTCCCAGTGGGGCCGTGGTGGAGCGGTTTGAAGATGCAGGCCTTCGGTATGCGTTTCGGGTCATTTCCCTTGCGGCCATGGAGGCACGGGAGCTCTTGAGAACCGGCAATCCGTGTCTTTTTCCTTTTGCTCCCTTGATGAAAGGGGGCGTTGAGCTCTTTGATGAGGCCGAGCGGGCGCTGACCGATTCCATACCGGCCGGCCCTGACAGGGCGGATCTTTTAACCGGTATGGCCCTTTTATCCGGGCTTGTTTCAAAGGAACTACCCCAAAGGCTTTTAAGCCGAAGGAGGGACGTCATGATGGAATCCGTGGCCTACGAGATGATCAAGAAAGAAGGCTACGATGAGGGACTGCAGCAAGGACTGCAGCAAGGCATCCAGCAGGGGATGCAGCAGGGCATACAGCAAGGGGTGCAGCAAGGACTGCAGCAGGGAATGCTGGCGGATGCCCGAGAGATGGTTCTTGAGGCACTGGCGGAGCGTTTCGGCCCCGTCCCCCCCGACATTGAAGATGTTATTACGACCATGGAATCGCGCCGGCAGCTTAAAGAACTCTTGCGGTTTGCCCTGCGTGTAAAAAACATCCATGAGTTCCGAAAGCTGCTGCCATAGGCTCAGGTGGGAAGGGGGGTGAGGGATGGGCCACTTTCTTCGTGTCCTTCAGGTCAACGGGTTTCCCTGTGCCCTCTGCCCTCTGATCAAAATCTTTCGGCATTAGTCCGTTTTCGGGCCGGGTCGACGAAATTTTTCCGCATGAATGCCGAAACGCCGCAGAATCTGCTGCAGCGCCTGCCGTTCCAGGCCGCAGCGCTTGGCGGCCTGCGTCACGTTCCCTCCGTTCGCTGCCAGAAGGTTTTCCAAATAGAGCCGATGAAAACGCTGCAGGACCGCTTCTTTGGCTTCCTTGTAAGGCAGGTTCTGAAGGCTTCCGTCGTCGAAGACCAGGCACGATCGGTGTTCCGAGGCAAAGCCCACATGTTCGGGCCGGATTTCTTCCCCCGGGGCGAAGAGGATGCCGCGCATGACGGTGTTTTCCAGTTCCCGCACGTTTCCTTCCCAGTCTCGGCGCAGGAAAATTTCCATCAGTTCCGGGGAAATCGTCTTGCACGGCCGGCGCAGTTCAGCGCAGTGCTTCTTGAGGAAATGGTCGCACAGCAGGGGAATGTCTTCCCGGCGACGGCGTAGAGGCGGCATTTCGATGGGCACCACGTTCAACCGATAGTAAAGGTCTTCGCGAAATTCGCCGGCCCGGATTTTTTCCTGCAGATCCCTGTTGGTGGACGCCACCACCCGCACGTCCACCTTGATGGTTTTGGTGTCCCCGAGGGGCTTGATGGCCTTTTCCTGAAGCACCCTCAGGAGCTTCGTTTGAATGGCGGGGGAAATGTCTCCGATTTCGTCCAAGAAAAGCGTTCCCCGATGGGCCTCCTGAAACAGGCCGATCTTGTTTTGGGTCGCATGGGTGAACGCCCCTTTCTTGTATCCGAAAAGCTCGCTTTCCAGAATGTTTTCCGGCACCGTCGGGCAGTTGACCGCAACAAAAGGACCGTGGCTCCGCGCACTCAGGTTGTGTATGGCCCGCGCCACAAGGTCTTTGCCCGTGCCGGACTCGCCGGTGATGAGAACCGTCAAGTCGGAAGAGGCCACCATCTGAACGGCGTCGAAAACCCGGCGCATGGCGGGACTGGCACCCACGATGTTCTGAAAAACACCCTCCCCTCTGGAGCGCCGCTGCAAGCGCACGTTTTCCCGCAAGAGACGGTTGCGCTCCAGGGCCTTATGCAGCGTAAAGACCAGCGTTTCATGGTCAAAGGGCTTGCTGATGAAATCATAAGCGCCCTGCCGCATGGCCTGCACCGCCAGCTCCACACACCCGTGGGCCGTCATCATGATGGCGGTCACCCACGGATGCCTCATCCGCAAGCGCTCGAGAAACTCCAAACCGTCCATGCCGGGCATTTTCATGTCCACCAGCACCACATCCACAGGCTCTTCCTCCAGCATCTGCAGTGCGCTTTCCCCGGAAGAGGCCGTCAGCACCTCACAGTCCACGTCCCTGGCCAGGCTGCGCTTCAAGAGACGCAGAAAGTCCACTTCGTCGTCCACGATGAGGAGCCGGTCCTTGATCGTTTCCGCTTTGTCGTGAGTGTCGCCGTCAGTCATCCCGTCCACCGGACTCCACAGGTTCCGCCGTCACCGGAAGCAGGACCGTGAACACGGATCCCTTGCCCGGTTCGCTTTCCACAAGGATTTCTCCCCCGTGGTCCTTGACGATTCCGTAGCTGACCGAAAGCCCCAGACCCGTCCCCTCGCCGGTGCTCTTGGTCGTAAAGAAAGGATCAAAAATGCGCGGAAGGTGCTTGGGCTCGATCCCCGTGCCCGTATCCGACACCGACACGCGGACGTGCTTTCCGTCGTCGCCGAAAACGGTCCGGATGGAAATCCGCCCGTCCTTTCCGATGGCTTGTTGGGCGTTCATGATGAGGTTCATAAAGACTTGGCGCAGCTTATCTTTGTCCACCACCAGGGCCGGAATCTGCGGGTCGAAGTGCGTCTCCACCTCGATTCGGCGCAGTTCCAGATTATGCCGCACGACGCTCAACACCTCGTCGATGATGTCCCGCACCGAGGCAGGCTCTTTTTTCGTATGGGAACGCCGCGCAAAGCTCAACAGATCCTCGACGATGGTCTTACACGTGCGCGTGTGTTTTTCAATGGTCTTGAGGTCCTCCCGGCGCTCCGTGCCTTCCGGCTCTTCGCGGATCAAAAGCTGCGTGTACCCCAAAATGATGCCCAACGGATTGTTGATTTCATGGGCGACCCCGGCGGCGAGCTGGCCGATGGAGGCCAACTTGTCCGCTTGGAGCAATTGCTGCTGCATGGCCTTGCGCTGGGAAATGTCTTTCACCACCAAGTGAAAGATCTCCGTCTTTTCCAGGACGTCGCATTGGGAGGCGGCACTGAGCAGGGCGCTGATCTCCCTTCCGTCTCGGCCCACCAGGTCGATTTCCGCATCGGCCACGGAACACTCCCGCTGCAGGCGCTCTTTGAGCTGCTCCCATTCCTCGGGGCGGGCAAAAAAGGTCCCGAACGACACGCGCTCGGCCCCACTCCCCCACTGAGGGTTCAAACCGTCGATTCCCAGCATTTCCCGTCCCGCCGGGTTCATATCCAGCACCGTGCCGTCCGACGCCACCACGGCGATCATGTCAAGGGACGCTTCAAAAATACGGCGGAATTTCTGCTCCGAACGCGCCAACTCCGCCGTGCGCTCGGCCACCGCATCCTCCAACCGCTTGTTGAGGCTCACCAGGTTTTCGTGCGCTTCCCGCAAAGCGTGCCGATCGCGAAGGATCTGCTGATAGACCTTCCAAATTCTTTCGAAAAAGAGCGTCACCGCTCCGACGACGCAAAAGCTGATGGTGTTCAGGGATCCGCTGTAGGGTCTTAGGCCGTCCCAGATGTCCCGATAGCCGCCAAGAAGAAGCAGTTGCTTGGCGATATGGCCCACCCCTCGAGAAACGGCGAAAACAGCCAGCGCGTGGGAAACCATCAGTAAATAGACCCAGAGCACGTTCTCCCGGTCCTGAACGTGAAGCCCATAGGATAGCCGCACACACGCCCCGGCAAAGAAGATCATGAGGGCGGAACCCAGGAGATCGACCACGAAGATGGGCAAAAACGGCAAGGTCATGGTCTTTCGTCATCCTGAGGCGAAAAGCGATGGGGCGAGCGGATCATTTGCCGAAGCGCCAGATACAGGAAAACGATGGCCGGAACACAGAGCAGGTGATCCATTTTGCCCAGGTAAAACAACACCGTCACCCATTCCCGGCCGGGGTAGGGTTGAAGAAAGGCATGGAGGGTCCCTTCGGAAAACTTCATGAAAAGATCGTCCCGGTTTTCCAGATAATGCACCAAAATGGCATCCAGATTCCACACCACGAAAAGAATCGCCGAATACTGAAGATAACGCCACCCTTTGTGCCGAATCAAACGGCGGCCTCGAAGCCAGTAAACCAAAACCCCCATGGACACGACGAAGAACCCGTGCCCCAGTTGATGGCTGCAGAGGCCCTCGGGTTCGGCATGGACCTGGGTCGCCGACGCCCCGCCGGGAACGCCCATTGCCGCGAAAAGACAAATGAGGATGATCGTCAACCTGCCGATATTCAAAAGGATCCCCCGCCGTGACCGTTTTCCGCCTGCCCTCTGCCTTTACCTCAGGCGCCGCAAAAGGTCAATCGCAGCCCGTCGCCTCGTGCAACACTGCAAAAAGAGGCACCAGAAAGGGACGGTGGAAATGCAGGGGAGTGAGCCTAAGGGGTTCGGCGCGAAGGGAGAAACGCGAAAACGGTGAGACCAAGATGAGCACCGGATAATCCACTCGGGGTGCATGTGGAGGAGGCCTCGCGGAACCCGCATGGGCGAGGACCCGGACTCGGCGCAGCGCCTCCCCCGTCCTGTGCTTTGGGTTTTTCAGCGCTGCTTCTGCCGCAAAGCCAGTTTGACTCGATCGGCAAGCAGCTTGGCGCAGGTGGGACAATACCGATGGTGCTCTTTCACATCCGGATGCGGCTGGGCGTGCTTTTCCGCATATTCCACGAATTTTCGAGTGGCAAACGGCCGACCGCAGGCTTGGCAACGCTCCATGGCATGGATGCCGATGATTTCATCGCGAATGGAAATCGTTCGAACCCCTTCGCTGTCACCCACCGTGATGGCTCCGGTGGGACAAATGTTGGCGCAGGTCCCACATCCGATGCAGGCCCCTTCCACGGGCACCACGAAATCGACCCCATCGCGCTTTTCCATCCGTAACGCCCCCGCCCCGATGATCTCCTTGCACACCCGGATGCAGAGCCGGCAGCGCACGCAGCCGTCCGGCGGCGGACCCAAATCCACCTCATACTGCTCGGCCAAGTCCCGGATTCTCTTGCTCTGCGGGGCCATCTGCAAAAGCCTTCGGAACGCTTTGGTCCGGGCGGCCTGGACGATTTCTCCCGAGGTTTTGATATGCAAACCGTCCTTGACCGGCATGATGCATGAGAGCATGGCCACAGGGCGCCCCGATTTGCCCGTCACTTCCACGGCGCACAGTCGGCAGCTGCCCGATGGTTTCAGGGCCGGGTGGTAACAGAGGGTGGGAATGGAGACGCCGTGAGCGCGCAAGACCTGCAAAACGGTCTGCCCCTCTTCGGCTGGGTACTCTCGTCCGTCAACGGTAATAGTGACCATCTGGAGACACCTTTCTTTTAATCGTGTTGCGCATCTTCCAGGCGGCTGATGTAGTCCTGGAGGTAGGTGAGTTCCGCTTTCAGAGAACCCACGTACTGGTGGATGATGTCTCGGATGGAGAGAACGCCGATGATCCGGCCTTCGGAAACCACGGGCATGTGCCGGATATCCGCCTGGATCATGGCGGACATGACGGCGTTAAGGTCATCGTCCGGGCGAGCCACAATGAGTTTTTCCGTCATGGCGTCCCGCACGGCAATAGCCTCAAAGGGTTTGTCCCGGAACTTCACATGAATTTTCAAGACATCCCTTTCCGTAAAAATTCCCGCCGGACGCCCTTTCTCCATGACGATCAGGGCACTGACGTGTTTGGCGGCCATTTCGTCGATGGCGTCGTCCACCGTTTTCTCCACGTCGATGGTATAAACATCGGACCCCTTATGGGTCAGCACATCCTGAACTTTCATGGCCGCTCCTCTATGGACTCTCATGGAATCCGTATGGGGCGAACAACCCCGCCCTAACCTTCCACCACCCGAAGGCAGTCCTGGGGAAACCGGTGCGTGCCCTTCTCATCCAGCGTCACTTCAATCAAGTCGTTGGGATCGTTCTTGCTCGTATCCGGATCCGTAATCACACCCCGGGCCCCGATATATTCGTCCATGTACGGTTCCCAGCTTTCGTCGCTGGATCTGCGATAAATTTCCACTCTTTGACCGCGGCGAAAAGTCATAGGGCACCTCCGTCTTCTGCGGTTCCTGTGGTCCCCCGTCGCCCCGCCGGATCGGGGGATGAAAAATGGGGCCTCGGTTCCTTACGTCCCCGCGCCGGCGGGAGGGACCAGGTCGGCATGGCTGTTGGCCGCCTTTTTGCGCGCACATTCCAAACACAGCCGATGGCCCCGCACAACGGACGCCAGATCCTTCATGCGCTTCATCACGAAATCATGATAGCGTTCCGGGCCTAAAACATTCCCGCACTCTTCACAGTATTCCAGCTTGAGCCGGTTGAGAACCGTCCCGCACAGGGAAACGACTCTCGTGCCGTCCCGATCTTCCATCTGCATGGCGTCGTTGGGACAATTGACGGCGCAGGCCCCGCAGGCGATACACTTTTCCGAGGTGACTCGAAAATCGGTTTCCGATCGGTGCTCCCGATCCAGGTAGCCGAGTTTCAGGGCATCGACCTTCATCCTGTCCCGACAGATTTCCACGCACCGGCCGCAGCGCACGCACACATCGCAGCGCAGGCACCGCAGGGCCTCTTCCCTGGCCTGGCTCTCCGACAAGCCCAACTCCACCTGTTGGAACGTAATCCGTCGGCGGTCCGTGTTGAGCTCGGCCATTCTGGGTCTTTCCAGCCGCATCTTTTTGGATGCGGACACCTCGAGGAACGGCAGGCGACGACGCCGTACGGGGACCGGAGGCATCTGAGGCTGAGGAAGCCCCTGCAGATAGCGGTCGATGGCGTCGGCGGCCACTTTGCCCATGCCGATGGCCTCGATGACCGTAGCCGGGCCTGTGACCACGTCTCCGGCGGCAAAGACCCCTTCCTGCGTCGTCTCCATGGTCGCCGTCTTGGTCTTGATGGTTCCGCGCTTGGACCACGCCAGTCGATCCAGGTGCTCCAACCCCTCGGCATCGATGGCCTGACCGATGGCCGCGATGACACAGTCCACTTCCAGATGGTGGTCGCTTCCTTCCACGGGAATCGGCCGTCTTCGCCCGCTGGCGTCGGGTTGGCCCAATTCAGCCCGCAGGCAATGCAGCGCCGTCACCCGACCGCCTTCTCCCTTGATTTCCACGGGAATGGTCAAAAACTGCAGCTGTACGCCTTCCTCTTCCGCCTGCCGCACTTCTTCCTCATGGGCCGGCATTTCGGACCGCGTCCGCCGATAGAGCAACGTGACGGATTCGCATCCCAGGCGGATGCAGGTCCGGGCGGCGTCGATGGCCACGTTCCCGCCCCCGATGACGGCCACCCGCTTGCCCGGGGCATGACGCTCCCCCAACGCCACATGGCGCAAGAAATCCACGGCGCTGATCACTTGAGGAAAATCGTCTTCGCCGGGAATCATGAGCTTGTAGGAACTATGGGCGCCGATGGCGATGAGGAAGGCCTCGTAGCCTTGCTCCCGAAGCTGGTCGATGGTGACATCCTTGCCGAGTCGGGTGTTGAGCCGAATCTCCACGCCCATGTCCTCGATCATGGCCACTTCCCGATCGATGACTTCCCGAGGGAGCCGATAGCGGGGAATCCCCACCATCATCATGCCGCCCGCCACCGGCAGGGCCTCCAGGACGGTCACCTCGTATCCTTTGAGGCGCAGGTAATAGGCCGCGGTCAAGCCGGCGGGCCCGGCCCCGACGATGCACACCTTGCGCCCGTTGGACGGGGGCACCGGCGGGTTGACGTATTCCATGCGGGACATGGCCCGTTCGGCCGCATAGCCTTTGAGGTCCTTGATGGCGATGGGCTTGTCGATACGGCCCCGCACGCACACAAACTCGCACGGATGCGTGCACACCAGACCGCATACCCAGGGAAACGGATTGTCTTCCCGAATGATGCGGATCGCTTCCGCCTCCCGCCCCATGCCGATCAGGGTCACATAGCTCGGGATATCCAGCCCGGCGGGACACGCCATCTGACATGGGGACGGCGCCAGTTTGACGCAGTCCCCCGTGGCGCAGTTGTGGGTTTCGATGTGGCTGACAAAGACTTCCCGATGGGCGTTCACGGCGTCCGTAAGGAACCTTCCCGCCTCCATGGTCTTGGCGTCGGGTCCCTGGGTCGCCAGGGTTTCCCCAAGAGATTGCAGCGCGGCAAGATGGTCCGGACCGCCCCGTCCCCAGGCGATGTCTTCCAGAAGAAGAAAAATCTCTTCCGTCAGATGTCGAAACCGGGGGGTGGTGATGGCCTCCGCGGCCAGAAGCTTTTCAAAATGCCGACGGCACTCGCTGACCGGACATGTGGCTCCCGTCATCCGTGGTTCCCTCAAAAGTCGAATGAAAGATTGACCGCTTCGTTGCCCGCGGTCGCCTCAGCCCCCCTTGGACCGGCACATCAGTCCAAAGGGGAGAGCGCCTTCGCGTGACGTTCCCGCCGAATCTCCCGCAATTCTTCCGGTTTTCCGAAATGAAGACAATGGGTCGTACACACGGTCACACAGGCGGGCTTCAACCCTTGGTCCAGGCGATCCTTGCAGTAGTCGCACTTGACGACCTTCCCCGTTTGGGCGTTCCACTGGGGGGCACCCCAGGGGCACGCCGAAATGCAGGTCTTGCAGCCCACACACAAATCCTCATCGACAAAAACGATGCCGTCTTTGGTGCGTTTCTGCATGGCCCCCGTCGGGCAGGCCGCCACACACCAGGGGTTTTCGCAGTGAAAACAGGGCATGAAGATGTAGGAGGCCCTGGGCAAAGCGCCCACGAATTTGGGGCCCACCTCCACCACCTGGCACACCTTAGGCCCCACGGGCAGCCCCTTGTTGGCCTTGCACTGGACTTCGCACGTATGACACCCGATGCACTTCTTCACATCCTGAAAAAGGTAGTATTGACTCATGGGTATGCCCTCCGGCTTCCTTCCGTCGTCATCAGCGAACGCGTTTGACCGTCACGACCGTGTGGTCCAGGGCGGGGCTGCCGCCGATCATGTCAGAGATGTTTTCCTGCAAAAGGGTGTCGGCCAAACCGCGGTTGAAGCTTCGCGCCGCCAACCGGGCTTCATGGCCGAACCCGTGCAGCATAAAAACCGCTTCGGGATGGATCAGGTCCGTCACGTAGGCCTTGATCTGGCCGGAGCCCACCCGCGAATGCACCTCGACCCAATCGCCCTCCTTGATGCCGAGACGTTCCGCTTCCCTCGTGTGAATCCACAGCCGGTTTTCCGGAACCAGCTCGTTGAGATAGGGATTGTTTTGCGTGGATACATGGGTGTGTTGGGCGCATCGGCCGACCATGAGTCGATAGTGCCCTTCGGGAGGCGGCGTGACGGGCTCATAGGCGGGAAAAGACGCATAACCCGCCTGCTCGAGCAGCGACGAAACGAATTCGATTTTGCCGGAGGGCGTCTTGAACTTGAGGCCCTTGTCCCGATCCCAAAGAATCTGCTTGTCCGTGTAGGCCACAAAGCCTTTCTTTTCGAAATCTTCCAGGCTGAAGCCCGTTCCTTCCAGCTGCCAGCGCACCAGATCTTCCATGGTTTCATAAGGGAAATATTGACCCACACCGAGCCGTTCCGCCAGCTGCTTCAAAATGATGGCGCCCGGGCGCGTGTCGTAGCGCGGACTTACCGCCTGGTGGCGCAGAAACATCTGGGGTTTGAGGCCGTTGGCCTGCTGGATGCAATCGAGCCGCTCCAAATAGGTGGATTCGGGCAGGATCACGTCGGAATACCAGGCAATGTCGCTGTAGTTGATGTCGATGGCCACCACCAGGTCCAGCTTTTCCAGGGCCCGCTTGTTCTGGTTGAGGTCCGGGATGGAAAGCAGGGGATCGAAACGATAGGCGATCAGGGCTTTGACAGGATAGGGGTCCTCGTTCAAGACGGCCAACGGGAACCTCTGGCCCACGCCGTGGTCTTTGTCCGGAAGCGGAAAATCGGATGTTCCCACCTTATCGAACCGCACCTTGTCCACCTTGGGCAGGCCCTCTTGTTCCGTCAGTTTCCGGGCGGGTTTGCCCCCCACCTCGCCCGGTCCCTTCTTGAAGAAAAGGCCTCCCTTGGCCTCCACGCTTCCCATGAGCGCGTTGAGGATCATGATGGATCGACGCAGATAGATTTCGTTGGGATGACTCGCCCCGCGATAGCCGAAATGGAAAATGATCGAAGGCTTCTTCTTGCTCATTTCCCTGGCCAAATTGACGATCCGATGAGCCTCGATCCCCGTTTCCCGCTCCGCCCATTCCGGCGTGTAAGGCTGCACAAAGTCCTGCAATTCGGCAAAGCCGCTCACCCAGCGTTCCACATATTGAGCGTCGTAGAGTTTTTCCTTCAGGATCACGTGCATCAAGGCGTAATTGAGGGCCAGGTCCGTTCCCGGGCGGATCATGAAATAATCATGAGCCTTGGTGGCCGTGACAGTCACCCGGGGGTCGATGTAGGTGATCTTCGCCCCGTTTTCCACGGCATCCATCAAGTTGTTGACAGCCCTCACCTCCACGGCCTCAAAGAAGTTGCGACCATAGAAGACGATGTGCTTCGTGTTCTTGTAATCGAAGCCCATCTGGGCGTCCGTGTAGCCGAACAAAGACCGCGCGGCGGTGTTGACGGATCCCTTGCAGATGGCGTCGTGGGTGAAATGGTTGGGCGATCCGAGGGCCCTCAGGAAGGTCTTGCTCACATGGGTGGCAAGCTGCGTCCGTTCGCCCAAAACCAGGCTTTCAGGCCCATATTTCGCCGTGATTTCTTTGATCTTTTCGGCGACGTACTGCAGCGCCTCGTCCCATGAGGCCTTTTTCCACTGGCCGCTTCCCCGAGGACCGGAACGGATCAGGGGCGACTGGACCCTCTGGGTATCGTTCAAAAGGGCGATCCCCGCCGCCCCCCTCGGGCACAGGCTGCCTTCCATGCCCGGCACGTGGGGATTGCCTTCGATCCACTTGACCTGGCCATTCTCCACAAGGACCTTGATGGGACACCGCACCGAACACATGAAACACAAACTGTACACTTCTCTTCTCATGGGCTTTCCTTTCCTTTGGCTGACAATCACCCCGGTACGGAACGCTTTTCCAAAACCTTGTCGACACGGGATTCCAAATCCTCGATTTCCACGGGCTTGATGAGATAATCGTCGACGCCCAGCCGAAGGGCCTCCTGACTCGTCTCCGCGGAAGGATACCCCGTAATCATGATCACTTTGACGGCCGGCCGATGGGCACGCAAGAATTTGAGAACGGACAAGCCATTTTCTTCTTTGAGCTTGATATCGAGCAAGGCCAAATCGGGCTGGGCCGTCTCAAGCCACCGGCGCGCTTCATCGGCCCGGCAAAACACCTGAACCCGGTGCCCGAGCCGCGAAAGGATCCGCAGCATGAGCCGGCATGCATCCCGTTCATCATCCAAAACCATGATGAGCGCCATAACCCAGCACCCTCCCTCGCATCAAGCCCCAAGACCGCACATCCTTCGGCTTTTTTGCGAAAAACCCGCCGCTCGAGCGGAACCGGCACGGTCTGCCGAGGGGCGAAGCCCTCTTAAAAACCCATTTTGCGGCCGGGGCAAATCCCATGCCATGGAAAAATATCTCGGGCGCCGGCGCGGCCTCCCTCTTCCCTTTGGCCCGGGCCGTGAGGGACACCGGTCCACGACCCACGCCGATGCCCGGCCGGGACAAGGGGCTGCAGACCCTTTCAGACGCCATATTTTTCTTGCATCGCAATTTTTTCTTTGCACCATGGATCGAGCCCTCGCCATTTTTAAAAAAGTGCCCTCTTTTCGGCATATTCCTGTCGGGGGCGGCTATGTGCTAGGTGCTTCCCAAGGGAGCGGACCTGAAAGAAAACGATGACAGGGGGCGGGATAAAGGAAGAGTGCCCGGGTGGCCCCGCGACAATGCGAGGAAGCCGCCGAAGGTCTGGCACAGAAGGTGCTTTATGAGCGCCCGATGGGGCATGGCGGATCGGCGGTCCCCATGGCCCGCTGGTGTTTTCTTCGGCGTTTTTTTATGGAAGACATTTTTCGTGGAGGAGGATCGGACAATGAGGAAACGGTTTCGATGGCAGACGGCTTTCATGGTTTTCGTCGCGGCGCTGGTTCTCGGAGGAATGGCCGCCGGACCGGTCCTGAGCCAACAGCAGCAGGAAAGCCAGACTCAGGGAACGGCTCCCCAGCCGGCCCAACCGGCGGCGCCCGCGCCTCAGGTTCAGCCGGCCGCTCCGGCCCCGCCGGCGCAACCCGCTCCGGCCGCGGAAAAACCCGCGGCGGCCGAACCGAAAAAAGTGGGCGACACCCTTGGCCTTCCCGGTAAAATCGGCCAGGAAGTGGCCAAGGCCCCGCTCGGCAAGGAAAAGGGATACATCGATCCGGAAGCGCCTCGAGGCGCCTTCGGCATTCCCGGAGCCCCTCGCATCAACTACGTGGTGGCCATTCTGTGGGCCGTGTGGGTGGGGTGGATCTTTTCCACCGTCGGGGCCTTCGGCGGCATTATGGCCGGTGTGGGGCACATGACGGTCCTCGGGTTGGCCTCCTACGCCAAAACCTTTGCCAAGACCGCCCCGGGGCTCAACAAGGCTTTGACCGACAGCGTGCGCACATCCAACCAGTTCCTTGTCGGCTTATCAGCCTTCATCAGCACCATCAACTACCTCAAGGCACGCACCCTGGCCTGGCCCGTCGGCGTGGTCCTGGCCCTGGGCTCCATCGCCGGCGCCATCTTTATTCCGTGGATCACAGGGGGCAAAGTCACCTTCAAGCAGTATCAGGGATGGTTCGGGCTGTTCGTTTTCGTGGTGGGTGCCTTTCTTTTCTATGAAACCACCCCCGCGGGGCAGAACAAGAAGAAAGCGGCCAAGGAGGCGGCGCAAGCTTTTGCCAAGGCCATGAAAGAAAAGAAGGACATCGCCGGACAGGGCATCCAGTTCAAGTCCTTTTCCATCGTCAAATCGACCTTCACGTTTTTCGGGACGGAATTTCATTTCAACCCGATCATCATCTTCATCGGCGGCTTGGTCATCGCCGCCATTTCGTCCTTCATCGGCGTCGGCGGCGGCTTTCTCTACGTGCCGTTCCTCACCACCTTTACCGGAGCGCCCATGTACGTGGTCGCCGGAACCTCCGCCATGGCCGTGCTCCTGAGCATGATCACCAGCATCGCCAGCTACATCACCGTGGCCAAAGCCGGCATGGACTGGACCTTGGTTGGATTGGAACTCATCGGCATTTTCGTCGGATCCATGATCGGGCCGAGAACGCAAAAATACATTCCGGACATCTGGCTTAAGCGCTTGTTCGTTATCCTGGCTCTTTACGTGGGCTTGGGCTATTTTAGTCAAGGATTCTTCGGCCAAAAGTGGGTTCCCATGTAATCGTTACAGCCTGACCCGCGTCCCACGGGCTCAGGCTGCTGTGTGACGTTACCCCCTTGCGGGAAAACAAAACCCCGCCGATGCCTTGCGCATCGGCGGGGTTCTCTCTTCGCCGGGAGTTCGGATCCATGTTCACGGGAGTTTTCGACCGGACGGCGTCCTTCCTCGGCCCCTACGGGCCCTATCTGCTGGAAGTCCTTGTTCTGGCCGCGGCGGCCACGTTCGTCGGGGAACTCACCTTGGCCCTCGCCTACCGCATCAACCGCCGGCATCTGCAGCACCTGAACCGGGAACTCATCCGCTTCCAACAGCTATCCGACGAAGCGGAAAGGCTCGGCGATGAGGCCGCTTACCGAAGCGTCAACAAGGAAGGCAACGATGTGTGGGGGCGGCTGTTCTTTTTCAAAATCGCCCTGTCCGCCGCGGCCTTGTGGCCTCTTTTTTTCGCCCTATCCCGGCTTCAGAGCCGCTACGCCGATCTTGACCTCCCCGTCCCCGGCACCTCCTTGGGGCTCAATTACGTGGTGGTTTTCCTCCTGGCCTATGTGGCCGCTCGAATCGCCTTCGCCAAGATCTCCCGAAAGCTTCCCTTTTTCCGAAACGTCCTTCGCATGGTGGATGCCGACGCCGCCTATTCGGAAACGGATGCCCGCACCCAGCGATAGATTTCGGCGCCGATGCGTTCCTTTTTGGTATTCCACAGTTTCAGGCACCCCCTGCGGCACTCCTTCATTTCTTCCACCATGTAGGCGAGAAGCAGTCGGCTTTCGTCCGTCAAAAGCCCTCGGTCGAGGTCCTTTTGCATGCGGGCGACCATGGCCAAAATGGCGAAGGTGTAGAGGCTGAGCGTGGTGAAACGCCGCAGGACGTATTCCTTGAATCCCACCTTCTTGCCGTAGAGGGCCGGAAGAATCAGAAGGGCGTAGCGCAGAAAGCGGCCGTTGCGGGCCGCCTGCCGCGCGGCCCTTTTGAGATCCCTATCGGTCACGGGGACGCTCCACTGCATGGGGGCCGTGAACCGGCGCCACAGCGCCTTGATCGTGTCCCACGGCCTGCGGGGGTCCTGCGCCGCTTCCCTGGCCATGCGCCGCATGGCGAAAAGAGGCGGGTAGATGGAATGGATTTCCGTGGTGCCTTCGAAAATGGTCGTCACGCGAAAATCCCTGAGGCGCTTTTCATAAGGCTGGGTCGTGAGATAGCCCGATCCGCCCGCGGTCTGCAGGGCGTCGTAGAGCACGTCCCAAGCGCGGGTGGTGCCGAAGAGTTTCACGTGGCTCGTTTCCATGGCCGTGTTCCGGTACGGGTCCGCTTCCAAAAACGAGGCGGTCATGGTGGTCATGGCGTCGTTGGCAAAGGCATAGGCGCGCCCTTTGACGATCTTTTCCTGAATGAGTTCAAACTGCTCGATGGGCACACCGAACTGCACACGCGTGCGGGCTCGGCGGACCATGTCTTCCACGGACTGTTCCATGAGGCCCGTGGCGGCGGCGCCGAGGCCCAGGCGGCCGTAGTTCAAGATGGTCATGGCGATCTTGAAGCCGTCGCCGGGCTTTCCCAGAAGGTTTTCCCGGGGCACGCGCACGTCCTTAAAATGAATGGCCGCCGTGGAACTGGCCTTGAGGCCCATCTTGGGCATGTCCGCGCCGATTTTGACGCCGTCCCAATGGGTTTCCACGATGAAGGCACCCATGTGCCCGGGCCGGGCCGGGTCCAGCTGGGCGAAAACGGTGAGGCCCCCGGCATAGTTGGCGTTGGTGATGTAGGTCTTCTGCCCGTCTAGGATGTAACAGCCGTCGGCCTCGGAAAAAACGGCCGTGGTCTGAATGTGCTTGGCGTCGGAACCGATGTGGGGTTCGGTGAGGGCATAGGAAAAGATCATGTCCCCGGAAGCCGCCGGCGGAAGATACTTTTGTTTCTGCTCTTCGGTGCCGAAAAGCTGAATGCCTTTGACCCCGATGGACAGATGGGCGATGGAAACCAAGGCGATGGAAAGATCCCGCCGGGCCATTTCCCGAATGACTTCCAGATATTCCCACAAGGTCAGCCCCAGCCCGCCGTATTCCGGGGCGATGGAAAAGCCGAACAAGCCGGCTTCGCCCATGCGCCGAAGCATGGCGTCGGGGACTTTCCCTTGGGCTTCGATCTCCTGGGGTGAAAAATCCCGAAGCAGCGCTTCATAGGCCGCAACCAACGCGTCCACCTTGGTTCGATCCACGTGGATGGGAAACTTTTCGAAAATGGACGGATCCAGGACGCCTCGGTACGCCGTTTCCAAAAACCCCGCTTTTTCCATCATCGCACTCCCTTATCTGGGGTTCACCGGACCTTCGTGAGACAGGGCCTCTTTGGGGACGAATCGCAACCGTCCGGCGGGATCGTTCACCCACCCGACCCGGCCGTCCCGAAAAAGCACATCGGAAAAATCGTAAAACCACATGGTGCCGCGAACACTGGTGGGCGTGCCCTGCACCGCCAGGACTTCGTCGGCCGAGGAGCCGATGGTGAAAAAGGACGGGACTCTCCCCCCCGTCTTTTCCAGATATTCTCGGGACGGCTCGAGCCGGACTTTCAGGTTGCCGAAAGAATTGTCGAAGGACGCCACACGGTCTTCGGAAAACCGCACGGAACTGAACCCGTAGTGCCACACGGACCCCCGAACGCCCGTCGGGGTTCCCTGAACGCGCAAGACCTCGTCCTTGGTGGAGCCCAGTGTGAAAAAATCGGCGGCCGACCCCGATCGGGCCGCTTCGGGAGATGGCATGAGCGAAACCCGAAGCCGCCCGTCGAAATTGTCGTAGCCCACCACCCGGCCGTCCTTGAAGCGCACTTCGGAAAGGCCGTAGGTCCATCGGCCGCCCCCGGCCTTATCCGGAGGGCCCTGAATCTGAAGAACGTCCTTTTCCGAACTGCCCAGGGTAAAGGTCCCCACTTTATCAAAAGGTCCGGCGGCGGTCCCCACGGGGCCATCCGCGGCGGGCCGCTCCAGGCCGGGAATGGCCCTGGGCGAGGACAGGGCTTCTTCCACTCGGGCGGAAAGATCCGATCCCAAAGAGGCCGCGCTTCCCTTCGGGGCCGAAACCGCCGGGACCGCCGGACCCGTTCGGAGGGAAACCTCCTTCGGACGATGGGCATGGAACCAGTAGCCCCACAGAGCAACCCCAAGGAGCACGGCGGCGAGAGCGGCCCGTTTTCCGGACCCGAGCCATTTTCCGGCTTGGACGATTGTCCCGGCCCCCAGTTTTTCCCGGAGGGAAGCGGCTTTCCCGGATCCCTGGGCCCCCCGCTGCGAAAAGGGCTCTTTTTTCCGAAAAGCTTCGCGGGAGGCTTTCGGGGCGGTGGGCTCCCCGGTCGGTTTTTTTTCCGGTGCGGCCTCGTTCGCCCATGGGTCGTCGGCACGGAGGCTCCCTAGAATGCGTCGGTAGGCGTCCTGGAGGTCCTTGAACTTTTCTTCCGCCCGGATTCGCTCCCAATCCGAACCGCCCGCGTACCGGTCGGGATGCCACCGCTTGGCCGATTCCCGGTAAGCCCGCTTCACCTCATGCAGGGAGGCACCGGGCTGGAGGCCCAAAAGGCGGTAGTCGTCGGGGGTGGCGTGATCCGAGCCCGTCATGGCGATGCGTCCGTTTTTGGTGGGCATGTGGCCTAGAAAAAATCGACGCCAAAAAGAATAGCTTTTCCGGATTTTTGCTTCAAGACTTTCCGGGGCGTTTCCGATAACCTAAGAGAAAAGTCATGAGGCGTCAGGGAGCCTTTGGTGAGGAGAAAGATTCATGGAGCATGCACAGACCGCTCAGGCCAAACCGCTGGACGAAATCCTTCGCGTGGCTGAAAAACTGCCGCCCTTTCCCGATGTGGTGCAAAAGGTCATGCCCTTGCTGCAGCGCATGGCCCCCGTGGAAGACATCGAAGCGGTCATCCGCTACGATCAGGTCATTGCCGCCAAGGTTCTGGCCCTGGCCCGGTCGCCCCACTACACTCGAACCCAGCCGGCAAAGTCCTTGAAAGACGCCATCATTTCCCTGGGCCAACGGGCCCTGGTGGAAGTGATTCTGGCGGCCTGTTCCGCCCGGTTCCAGGACGATGCCGTCCAGGGCTACGACCTCAGGGAAGGGGAACTGTGGGAACACGCCGTGGGAACGGCCATCATGGCCGACCGCATCGCCGAACGCATCGGAAGCCCCGAGCGGCTGACCGCCTACACGGCCGGGTTGCTTCATGATATCGGCAAAACCGTTCTGAATCACTACGTGGACCACTACCTGGACCGGATCATCGAGACCGTGCGGACGCGAAAGCAATCCTTCCTGGATGCGGAACGCGACATTCTGGGGATCGACCATCAGGAACTGGGCGGGCTCATCGCCACGCGATGGAATTTCCCCGCCGGCGTGGTTTCCGGCATCGCCCATCACCACAGCCCCGAGGAGGCGGACGGAAACCGGCAGGTGGCCGCCGTGGTCTACGCCGCCAACCGCATGGTGGCCGCCATGGGCATCGGCGCCGGCGTGGACGGCTTCCTCAACCCCAACCAGGACCACGTCTTCGAAACCCTCGGGCTCGACGGCCGCGCCATCGAAAAACTCATGGCCGATGTTTTCGTGGCCCTGGACGAAACGAAAAAATTCCTCACCGCCTGACCCAAACGCCCCACGGAATGTATGTCGAAGGGTCAGGCCCCTTTGGGACGTGTCTGAGGACGCCTTTCGGCCTTCTTTTTCGGCTCCGTGCCATAGAGGAGCGGCTACCGATGCGGCCAGAACACTGGGCACCCAACAGGTCGAGGCGCACGCAAAAAGCTTTCCGCCATGCGGCGCCTCCACACGAGGACACCGGCGACCCCACATCGCTATGATTTAATTCAAGATTTGACCCCTCTTCCCACAAAATCCAGAGGCTCCGTGTCGTCCCCTTCCACTTCCAAGCAGAGTCGGATGGCTTCCTTGATTCGGCTCATGAGCTCATCAAGAGAGCGAGCCTGGGTGTGGCACCCTCGAAGGGAAGGCACCGTGGCCACATAGTACCCTTCACGGTCCTTTTCGATCAGCACGAGGAATTGTCTCGGCATGGCGAATCCCCCTACGGACTCCGGCCCTCAAAAAATTCAATCCCAATCCAAGCTGCTTATTCGATTTCAACTATAAAGAACGCACCATAGGGGGTAAAGTTCTTCCTTGTGGCCACGGTTTCGAGGTGGCGCACGACGAGCAGTTCTGCTAAAGTGTGCCGGAAAAGGCGGGCGTTTGGACCGGGATGCCTCTGCAGCACCCGGCCCGAACCTTCCCAAAGCCTCTGCGATCCCTGCGCCTCTGCGGTGCATTTGTCCATCCGCCGCACGGGGCCTGTGTAGCCGCCGCAACGGGGGACACCATGCTCATTTTGACCCGCAAGGTGGGCGAAGCCATCCGCATCGGGGATGACATCGAAGTCGTCATCACCGCCGTGGACCAAAACAAGGTCAAGGTGGGCATTCGAAGCCCGCGCCATGTGCCCGTTTTCCGGGAAGAACTCTACCGGAAGATCCAGGAGGAAAACCGGAAGGCGGCCGCTGTCGGGACCGACGACCTGGACGACATCCTGGGTAGTCTTCCCGCCAAGACACCCTGAGGACCGGGATGGGCCGAGGTTTCACGCGAGCACAAAACATGGACTGGAAAGCTATTGTCAGCCGCCTCAAAACTTTTTCCCCGCGCCATGAGGCCTATATTGAAACCCTTTTACGAGACATTGTAGAACACTATGGCGACCGACTGCTTGTGTGCGCTGTCTTTGGTTCCTATGCCCGCAGGGAAAACCGGCTCAATTCCGACCTGGATCTTTTTCTGATTCTGGATGCCAAGGAAGGTTTTACGCAACGCATGGCCCGTTTCGTGGAACACATCGAGATGAAACTCGACCCTCTGGCCCAAGAACTCTATGAGCGAGAGGGCATCCTCTGCGAACCTTCCCCTTATATCCTCATGCGGGACGAAGCCCGCTTTGTTCACCCAATTTACTACGATCTCGTGGAATACCACGTCATCGTGCACGACCCTCACGGCCTCATGGACCGCATCGTACGCGGTGTGAAAGCGCACCTTGCGGAATCGGGAGCCCGAAAGGAAGCCGTGGGAACGGGCTGGCTTTGGGACGTGACGGGGGCCAAGATACTTAAGATGCTTGAACTGGGGTCATGAAAGCGGACAAACTCGCCCAAGCGTATCTTCGCAAAGCCCAGGTGAGGCTGGAATCCCTCCACTTCTTCAAGGACAGGAAGGCCTACTCCGACGTGGTCCGGGAGGCCCAGGAACTGGTGGAATTACTGCTCAAAGCGGCACATCTCCACGAGATTCGTCGCATTTCTAAAAGACTTCGCAAGGAACGGGAGCTGAGTTTTTACGGGGCGGAAGATTTCATCCCCACAGAAGAATACGACGTGGAAGACGCCGACCACGCCATCAAGGATGCGGCATTCGTTTATCAAATCGTCTCGGCAATCTTTGACCAAACGGAAGAAGAACCGGCATGAAAATTGAAACCGCCCGATTCGGCACCCTGGAGCTGGACGAGAGCACCTTCATTCACTTTCCGTGGGGCATCCCCGGCTTTGAAGACCTCAAGCGCTACGTGCTCCTGGAACACCGTCAGGGGCCGTTCAAGTGGCTTCAGGCCGTGGATCATCCCGATGTGGCCTTCGTCGTCTCCCCACCGGATGTCTTCGGCATTCAGTATAGAATCCCCCCACAGCGCATTTCCGTTCTTGGGCTGGAAGATACCAAGGATCTAGCTATTCTTGTTCTGATTTCCATTGATAGAGCCACACGAGCCGTGCGCCCTCACGTGCGCACACCTCTGCTCCTCAATGCGGCCAACCGCCGAGCCTACCAGTGGATCATTGAAACGGGCGAAGAACAAAGGGTTCTGCACGTTCGGAAAGATTTCGAAAAGGACGCAGACCCATAAACCCACCGGACCTCGGCTGGCGAATTGACACCTCGGATCCCATCCGCCATTCGTAGACCAAAGACGAGGCCACCCACGCCCCGAAGGGGCACAGCATGTTAGCCCAGGGCGTAGCCCTGGGATGGGAACCAGACCGGTCCCATTTTTGCCAATTCTTAACCCCGGAGGGGCGTAACCCAGGCCCCGATGAGCCATCCCAACGCGATGGGCTATCTCCTTATGAAATGTGTTTCGCCCCTTGGTGGCCTAAATTTTATTGCAAATGGGCGCCACAACCCGGGGCCACGCCCCGGGCTATCATGTTTCGCCCTTCTGGGCGACCGCCCCCCACGCAAACCGTCACGCACGGCTGCCGAAAGGACGCGCTATACCCCGATCCCAGGCAATGCAACCGTGGGGCATTCCCAAACAAGCGGCACCGTAAAAGATGTGGGTTCAGGGGAAGAACATTAAACCAGTTTCGCAATTCTTTGGTACTGTTGAGAAGCGGATTGGGTCTTTTGCATACGGGCAAGCTTTTCGGCCGTGCGAGCAGAAGCACTGGCGAGGGTTTTTATGCAGGCTTCGTAGGTTTTACAAAGTTCTGCAACCAGACCCTCAACAAAGTCTCTGCGGGCCTCCTCGTGATGGCCCCAACCAGCAGGCAAGGAGCTCAGAAAATCTTTTAGTAGCACAAAAGTTTCGGCACACCGTGACACAGCCCCGTCGATGACTTCGGCCTCGGCGTCTTGATCGACAGCCCTCTGCAATGCCTGAACATGCCCCCGAAGCTGGTCAAACAGCACGAGCATGGAATCGAAAGGCTCAACCGAACCCAAAAGAATCCTCCCTGGCATCCAGAGCCTAATGGGGACTGGGGTCGGGGGCTTTGGGGGGCTTATGCCCCGTTCCCGTCCTTCTTGCCGTCGGCCGTGTGGCCAAGACCGATTTTAGACCGAAGTTCCCCCGGACAAAAGGGCGCTTTCTCTCATAACCCATGGATATTGCATTGCTTTCCTTCTTTGGCGAGAGACGCTTAGCAAGAAGTGTACCCATGTAAGCTCACCATTTTATGCTTGACATAAAGTTCCTAATGCGCTACATGTGTGGTCATGTATGTAGAACGCGTCCCCAACCGTAACTCGCCCCCAGCCATCCTCATTCGCGAATCCTATCGCGAAGGAGGAAGGGTCAAAAAACGCACTTTGGCCAACATCTCCCATCTGGG